>CDZH01051966.1_pt1 | contig 58879 bp, 58 predicted proteins | sample 557721 | NCBI WGS metagenome assembly CDZH01 (sample SAMEA3182062, study PRJEB8094) | gut metagenome | biome: human; feature: gut; material: Stool; isolation source: human stools | place: Canada | collected 2013-01-14 | reverse complement strand
CCCTCGCCCGCTTCGGAATGGGTTACATAGGTTAGCTGCTGCTGTGAAATGTTAAGCTGCTTTGCAAGGATTTCCCTGTCGCCCTGCGCCTGATTGAGCATATACACAAAATCGCTGTTTTCAAAGATATTCTCAATCTCTCTACTCGCTAAAAGGTCTTTCACATTTTGGGTTATCCCGGTGGGTATGCCGCCCCATTTCCTAAACCTTTTCCAGATTTCCACGCTGTAAGCTGCGGTCTGTTCCTCTTTCAAGAGCAAATGAAACTCGTCGATGTAGTACCTCGTCGCCTTGCCCGCGCTGCGGTTGAGCGTTACCCTGTTCCAAACCTGGTCTTGGACGATTAACATACCGATTTTCTTTAGCTGCGTACCCAGTTCCTTAATGTCAAAGCACACAAGGCGGTTATGAATATCCACGTTCGTCCTGTGGTTGAAGATGTTAAGGCTGCCATGCACATACAGTTCCAACGCCGACGCGATACGCTGCGCCTCCTTTTCCGGCTGCCGCTTTATCTCGTCGTAGAGGTCGCCTAAAATCGGCATATTTTCGGGCTTCGGGTCGGCAAGGTAGGCGCGGTACACGTTGATAACGGCGCGGTCAATCAGGGTCTTTTCAACGGCTTCAAGCCCATTTTTTCCGCCCATAATTAACTCGCAAAGGGATAAGATAAAGTCGCTTTTGAGCGCAATCGGCGTGTCGCCCTCGCTGTAATTGAGGTTTATATCCATCGGGTTTAGATACTGCGGCTTTCCGTCCGCGCCCTTGCCCGTAGGGGATAGCCGGATAGTCTGGCCGTTTAGCCGTTGCACAAGGGGATAATACTCCGCTTCGGGGTCGCAAACGATTATATCGTCCTGCGTAACGAGAAAGGCGTTTGTAATCTCGCGTTTCGCGGAAAAACTTTTGCCGCTGTTATGCACAATCAGCCCGTTTGCCAAAACGAAGTTGAAATGCGCCGGGACGGTCAAATCGTAAACGGGGATTTTTTCGGGTAGCCGCTGCACACACACCCGCATGACGGTATGGCCGCCGGAAAGTAGCTGTCCCTCCTTGATTTCCTTTGCGGGGATATATGCGCCCTTTTCGTCCATGATTAGGTGGGTATCGGTGCAGCGAAAGGCTGTTCCGTCCTTGAGTTCGATTATCTGCAATTCGTCGGCATATTTCTCAATGCGGATTTCCTTTGCCGCCGCGTTTACAAGCCGCCCGCTGCGCTCGTCGTAGGCCTTGATTTCCGTTTCCGTAATGCCGCGCTCCACCAGTTCCGCAAAGGACGCGGTTTTCCCGTCTGAAAGGATAAAGCGCGTATCGCCTGCAAAACAGCCGGGAGTACCCAAGATTAAGCCGTTCGGGTTTTTGAGTAGTTTTCTGTCGCAAAGTATCATGTTGTTGGAAAGGGCGTTTAAGCCGTAATACAAGGCCTCGCCCCGCTGAAACAACTCTTGAACGGTGAACGGCACAAAAATAGCGGTGCTGCTCGTAGTCAAGCCCCGCTGTATCTTGATTAGGTTTTCCCCAAGCGGAATAGAGGACATTAGCCCTTGCTCCTGCTGGTAGTCAAGCCGGGTCAACGCGCAATTATACTTCTGCGCCACGCTTGCCGCCCCAAATATATCGTTTTCCAGTTTTCTTTTCGTGTCCGCAAGGTTTAAGACAATCAGCGTCAGCAAAAACATTCGCTCGTTTCTGCTCTGTAAATCGCGCAAGAGGTTTTTTGCCTCCCCGCCGTAGGTCGCAAGGTCAGACGGTATAATATCCATATCGTAGCCGCTGTGCACCGCCTTTTTCTGTTCCTCGATTTTCATACGGTCTAAATCGGTGATTTTCCGTTTGATAGTCTTTATCGCCTCGTTATGCTCAATGCTGCGGATATGCAGATTGACAACAATCCCGTTTTCGGCCTCCATGAAGTCGGCAAGCATACGGTCGTTGAGTTCCGGCGCAAGTATCTGAATGAAAGAAGCTGCGCCGTACTTGCCGCCCATGCGGAACATTCGCCCCTCGCCAAAGCGGAAAGAGGACGGGGCGATAAAGTCCTTGACGGACAGGCCGCTTGCGGGCAGCCATTCCCACGCGAAACGGAAGCGTTCGCCCTCCGGGTGGAAAATACCATGCAGCACTTCAAGCCGCTGCGTCCCGTCAAGCGTCCGCGCCGCCGCGCCAAGGGTCTTGAAATGGTTGAGCGTGTCCGTTTCGATACGGGCAAGCCGCGCCCGCGCCATTTTGACGTTTTCCGCTTCGATGGTAAAGGTGAGATACTTTGTTTTCACCAAGCCGTTGTTGCCCCGTTCAAGCTGCGATTGCAGCATGGCGGTATATTCGGCTCTGATACTGTCAAACTCGTCCCCCTGCGGTGGGATTGCGATACTCTGCTGAAAATCCTCCTTGTTCGCAAAACGGCTGATTAGGGATAGCTGCACGCTGATAGAAGCGTCAAACGAATTATACATATCGCATAACGCCTCAAAGGTCGCCGTTTTATCGTCCGCTTGCGCCAACTGGTAGTTTATATCCTGGAACTCAATGCACTTTGAAAAGCGGTTGTTCGCCAGCCTGCAAATCCCGTCCTTATACATGATTTCAAACGGTATGCTGTCCTGTGCGGTATAGGGCTTTCCGTCGCCCTTTGCCTGCCGGATAGCGGCGGCGATCTGCTTTTTTTCCTTGCGCGTCAATTTACGCTTTACGCTTTGGGTATTTACCTTTTCCTTTGACAATCGCCCGTACCTCCTTGTCTAATTGCTCCTGCCGCGAAAGGGCGGCGTAAAAATTGTTGATTTGATAGGGTCGCTCTTTGGGACGGATAAACTTGACCTCCACAAATTGCCGGATAATCACTTCAAGGGGCTGGCCATGCTTTTCATACATGGCGAATAGGAACATGGGTAACATGACAAGCACCATGCAAAAGGCGGCGGTAGTCGTTCCGGCAACGTCTTTGAGCAAAAAGAAAAGCGGTAATCCTACAATCACCGCCGCGCTGAAACATACAAGCTGCCGCTTCGTCAAGCCGAACAACACCTTTGTTTTGATTTTCGTTAAGTCCTTTGGGACAGTTACATACGCCATTTTTCCACCTCCTTAATGTGCGCCGAACAAACTCTTTGCCAAGCTGCCCGTTTTCAAGAGCGTAAAGCACAAGAGGACGGTATAGCCCATGCAAGTCCATATCGCGCCGGATATGTCGCCCGTTACCGCGATGGTCTGAACGAGTACCGCATAGATACCGACGCAAATCATAATGAGAAACGCCTGAAAACCGAGGGCAAGCAGCGATTTCAGGTAGTTTTGACCGACGCTGCCCCATTCGTGGTTTACCATTGTCGCCATAGGGATAGGCGCGATTGAGGACACCAAATATATCTCAATCATTCGCCCATACACCACAAGCATAATGCAGATAGACAGGGCTTTCATCGTCAAGCCAACAAAGAGCGATTGAAACCATAGGCCGATAAGCCCGCCAATGCTCATAGCTTCAAGCCGCGCCTCTAAATCGGCAATGACGCTTGCAATATCAATGCTCGTATTGCCGATAATCACGCCCGCGCTGCGGTTGACAACGCTTTGCGTAACATCAAACACGCCCATGACGATATTCCAACAGTTCGTAACGAAAAGAACGGCGATAAACGTCTTGAAAATCCACTTAAAGAAGATGGATGTGTCAAAATCGTGCATATTGTTCTTTTCGATTACCATGTGTATCAACTCATAGCACATTACAAAGGTGATGATGATACCCGCAATAGGAACAATGACGTTTTCCGACAGGCTGCGTACCATATTGAAAATGCCCGCGTTCCACCCTGCGGGAGTAGTTCCCAGTTCGGCGGCAATCTCGCCAACCTCCGTATTTACGCTGTCAAACAGGCCGGACAGGTTAGCGAGTATTCCGTCTGTGAGAATACCCCTAAACCATTCTTCCAACATTTGTCCTATCAAGGCTTAATCCCTCCTTTCCCGCACACTCCCGCCGGGGGCGGGAGTGTGCGGATAGAGATTGTATAGTCCGGCATTATCCGAACAGGCCGGAAAGCAAAGGCACAAGGACAAGGCCAATCAACGCAACGCCGCCCCCGGCCATGAGCTGCTTCATGCCCTGGCTTTTTGCGCCCGGATTATCATTTCCATATCCTTCCATGAGGTTAATGCCTCCCCAAATCCCAAGGCCTGCGCCAAGGGCGATTACCAACGTTTGAAGTACATCAACTGCGCTATTAAAGAAATCCATATAGTTACCTCCATTTTTGAAATTGATTTTTTGGTGTGAAATGAAAAACGCCGCCGTTTTTTATTCGGCGGCCGCGTCCTCGTCGGACAATTCTATTTCGTATATGTCAAACACTTCATCAGGCTTTACGATTGGTGGGCGCTTTTTCATATACCGTTCAATGTCAAAAATGTTTTTCTTGTCATAGTCGGAAAGGTACTTGTAGTGCGGGTGCTGCGTAATGTCGTATTTGTCGCTGAAAAAGGGGCGCACGCCGCGCAACTGCAAGATACATTTCCCACCGTCCATAACTGCTATTTCGTCTTTGGTCATCAACTCCTTTCCTAATTTTTGGTAGTTCAGGCCATGCGAAACCTGCGTTCCGCGATTTTCCGAAGTGTTAAAGCTGTCTATCGTTTCCTTGCCTAACACCTCCGATATTTCTTTGAGGGTCGTTTGTTCTTTCCCTCCCAAAAACAAGGTGCTGTCGCAATTACCGGCAATGGTATCTGCGCTGTCCTTGTAAATGGCTTTTAGCTGGCTTTGCGATTGCAGAATGATAGAGGCTGACATTTCCCGGCTGCGTATGGTGGCAATTAGTTTCTCAAACTGCGGTATCTGCCCTATGTTCGCAAACTCGTCCAATAAAAATCTGACGTGGACGGGTAGCCTGCCGCCATACACATCATCGGCCTTATCGCAAAGTAGGTTGATTAGCTGCGATTGCAGAATTGCTATAACGAAATTAAAGGTCGTATCGGTATCGCTCATAATGAGGAAAAGCGCGGTTTTCCTGTCGCCCAAAGTGTCAAGTTCCAAATCGTCGTAGGCCATGAGGTCGCGGAGTTCCTTTATATCAAAGGGCGCAAGCCTCGCGCCGCAACTGATTAGAATAGAGGAACGGGTTTTGCCCGCGCTTAACAGAAACTTTTTGTACTGCTTGACCGCAAAATGCTCCGGCTCCCGTTCCTCTAAATCCGCAAAGAGCAAATCCACCGGGCTTTGATACTCGCTGTCGTCCTCCCGCGCCTCGCTTGCGTTTATAAGTTCAAGCAAGGTGATAAAGTTCATTTCTTCCTCCGGGGCTTCATACCAGATGTAGCCTATCAGCGCGGAATACAAAAGCCGTTCCGCTTTTACCCAAAAATCCTCGCCGGATTTTTCCCCGTCGCCCTTTGTATTGACAATCAGGGTGTTTACCAGTTTCAAAATGTCTTTCTCGCTGTGGATATACACAAACGGGTTATAGTGCATGGATTTTGAGAAATTGATAGTATTTAGCGCGGCAATACGGTACTTTGCCCGTTCCAATAATTGCCCTACCTCGCTTAACAGGCTGGCTTTTGGGTCGGTAATCAGGAACGAGCAAGGAAAATCCTTTGAAACGCATTGCATGATATTGGGCTTCACATAAAACCTTGTCTTTCCGCTGCCGCTGCCGCCAATGACTAAAACGTTCTTATTGCGGGCGTATTTCGGCTGCTTCGGCCGGCTGTTCATCGTCAGGCGTTCGGTCTGCGTCAAGATGATGTTGTTTTCAAATACCGGGTCGATGTAGGGGGCTATATCCTCCTTGCCGCCCCATCTGGCCGAACCGTACTCCATGCCTTTACGGTATTTCTTCGCGTTTTTGCCTTTCACATAGACAATCAGCCGGATAATGGCCGCGCCGATAACGCCTATGAGCAAATCAAGCGGGTGCAAACTCGGCAAGGCATTTTCAAAGGCCGCTGAAAAGCCCTGCGCGATATGCAGCACCTTTGCGGAAATGTCCGCGCCCAGTGCAAGCCGCGCCGCCTGTCCCACCTTATCAAAGAGATAGACGAACAGCGCGTAGGGAAGATTGGTAATAATCAGCTTCTTTGCGTCTATCCGCTTCATATTGACCGCCCCCTATCAAGGTTTTTCAACTTTTCGCGGGTGGCGTTAAGCTGCTTCGATTTTTCCTTTGCGGCGGTCAGGGCTTTGCGGATTGAGGGCTTTTTATCCCGTTTCAGCTTCTTTGCGGAAAACTCCTGAAACGCGGCGGTCATAACGTCGGTATCGCGCCCTTTGAAGAATACGAGATAGTGAGGTTGTTCGCCCTTGACCTTTTTCAGCGAAAAATCAATCCCATATTTCCGCGCCGTACTCTCAAACGCCTTGATGTTGTCGTTTGTGATTTCGATATTGGAAACGCCCGCGTTCTGCTTCATTAGCTGCCGCATGGTCTGTTTTCCCTTGTGCGGCGCGTTCCTGCCCTTTTGATAGGCTTCTAAAAACAGCTTGATTGCCTTTTGCAAGGCCTTTGCGGTCAAACGCGCCGTTCCTTTTCCCATTCTCACCGAAAGGGTGATTACTTTTTGCGTGGTTTCCTCCTGCAAGGTGTCAACTCCTTTCCTCGCGTATTTTCAGCAATTACAAACTGTCCCCCGGGTTACAGGTATAATCAGGTATGCCTTTTTTCTTCGGCGCACCCCAATCGCTGCCGTAAAAGTCATGGTTGACCTCGGCGGTATAGAAGTGTCCCATCGTTGAGGGCGCGGAAAACAGCGTTTTCAGCATATACGCCCGTATGTTGTAAACCTTGGTGGTGTTCTTGTCGATACGGTCAAAAACATACTCGATATGGAATTGCCCGATTTTCATTAGGCGGCTCTTTACCAACTCGGCGGGGTACTTCTCGCCGCCCACCTTGATGTATTTTGCTGTGCTGCATACCGTTTCAAGTATGAGTTCCACAATTTCATCTACCCGTTCCGGGTCAAACTGGCCGCACAAGGCTTCATACTCGATGTTGTCCTTGATAATATCCCGATAAATCGAAACTGCGCTGTTTCCGTCAATCTCATCAATCCCGCCGAACGGCGGCGCGTCCTCCGGCTCTGCCGGATAGATTGATTGATGGATATTTGATACATCAGTAATTATTTTTTCTTTCTTTGATATATCTTTATTTAATTGCATTGGATTTTCCAACGTAGGTTTTTCCAACGTAGGATTATCCAACATTGGATTTTCCAACGTAGGTAAATCCAATATAGGCGGCTGCCCGTCCTCGGTAGCTGCCGCTTCTTTCTCGGCGGGCTGCGGCCGCTCGTAGATTACATAGTCCGCGCCCCGCAAGCGTCCCTTTTCGTCGCGCTCCCGGCTGCGGACGATATACCCGGCCTTTTCAAGTTCCTTGACCGCTTCGCGTATCGCGTCTATCTTCTCGCGGTTGATGTAGGCCAGCCCTGCAAGGGTAAAGTCCCAATTCTCCGGCAAGGACAGCATTTGCGACAACAGCCCTTTTGCTTTCAAGGTCAATTCCTTATTTCTCAAATGGTGGTTGCTCATTACGGTATATCCCGTTGTGCGTTCCACTCGGAAAACTGCCATGTTTATCACTTCCTTTGCTGTGAAGTCGTGGAATGTTAGAAAGGCGTTTTCGGCGGTTTTGATATAAAGTATCGTCCCTGCCGTTTCCGCGCTCCGCAAGCCTTGATTTACAAGGCTTTTTAAGCGTCTAACGTTCCACGCTGCTATTGCTTTTTCGCGTCCGCTTGCCGGGGCAATACGGACATTCCTCAAAGACGCAAAACTCGTATTTCCACTTCGGACGGTAGAAACGGCAAGTTCCGCAATTCTCGTCCTCTGCGCCGCCATCGGCCTTGAAACTATCAAATCCCGGCGTCTGCTGCATTAGGTACTCAAACGCCCGCTTGCTGCCCGTTGTGAAATACACTCCCGTTGCGCCTCCCTTCTGCGTTCGGGCATAAAAAAACGCCATAGGCTTTTTCAAGCTATGGCGTAGGATAGCAAAAAGGACGGTATCTGTCCGATAACGTCCTTTTGCTTGGTTATTCAGTTTTTACCTGTTTGCCCGCTGCCCTTAAAACGTAGTGATTTAGGGATTTTTCCTTGTTTTCCTATCTCACCGCGCCATTGCCGGGGCGCTGTGTTATTTTTTATTACTATTTACCGCATCGAACGCGCCGTTCGCCGCGAGGCTCACCACAACCGCATTTACCACGCACAGCGCCGCAGCGTCCCACGTAAGCGCGCCGGTGAAGAACGTGGCCATCAGTAGGATGATCAGCGCCACAATGTAGCTGAAGATCCGCGTCGGGATGCGGTCAATGAAGCCGATCCCCTTCAGAAGCTGCGTCACGAGAGTCGTCGCCAGCGTTGCGCCGGCATAGGTTGCAAGGATTGCCCAGGTAAAAAAGTCGTTCATCGTGTTTATTCCTCCATTTCATGTTTTAGTTCATCGATTCGGTGGTGCGCTGACTTTGCGGACTGTTCCACAATCGTCATACGCTCCACCAAATTGTTATGCTTGGTTACCTTCTCTTCAAGCCGGTCAATTCGGTAATTGACCAGCTTATTCGATTGCCGCACGCCCATCCACGAGCCGCCCAAGGTTCCGATCAGCGACAACAGCCCAATAACGATCGTCTCCATTATTTGAGCACCTCCAGCGCGCCGTATTTGTTCCAGTACCCATCGCCGGATGCGTTGATCCCGCGCAGCACCACACCATCATCGCGGCCCTTAGCCTCAACGACCTTTCCGCCGCCGATATACACGCCCACATGGTACATATCGCCGTTCCGCTCGCGGAACAGCAGATTGCCCGGGCGCAGCTCCGCGCGGGTTACAGGCGTGCACATCGCCCACAGGTGGTCGCAGTTGCGCTTGCTGGATACGATGCCGTTGTCCTGCAAATACCGCGAGATCAGGCCGGAGCAGTCGAACGCCGCAAGATCTGTCATGCCCGCCGCCTTCTGCTTCTCCCAGAACCTGATCGATCTCTGCGCGTTGGTTTCTGAGGTATCCATGCGCCTGATCCAGCCCACAGAGATTTCCGTCTGCCCATTGCCGCCCCATACATAGATGTCACCGATATGCGCCAATCCGTGCCGTACCAAGCCCTGCTCCAGCTCCGTCGGCTCCGGTGCAGGCTGTGCATCCGGCTCCTTATCCAGCGCTGCCCAGGTCTTCTCGCCGCAGATACCGTCAACGACCAGCCCCTTCATGACCTGGAACACCCTTACGGCCTTGTCCGTGTCCGGCCCGAATACGCCATCCGCATCGCAGGCTACGCCATGCACATTCAGCCGCGTTTGCATCTCGCGCACGTCCTCACCTTCCATGCGAGGCTTGTCTTTCAGGCGCAGGGTGCGCCGCGCCACAATGATCGGCTCCGGCGCATCTTCCTGTTTTTCAGGCGGAAACAGAGCGATTACATCATCACAGGCAAAAACTTCATCGTAATTCACCCACAGATAGCCGCCCTTCGGCGTGGTAAGCGATCCTTTCGCACCCCACGAATTGCGCAGCTTGAACGCCTGTATCGCGTCATCCCAGCCGATGATCGCCATTTCGTGGTAGCCGCTTGCTTCCCCTTTGGTGTACCAATATCCCTGCCGGATCGTCACATGGGGCAGGCACACAATGCAGCGCGTGCCGGGCCGCTGCTCCGCCTGATACACCACCGCTTTGATTTCATCCACTGTCCGCACACGCGCCCACGTCCAGCCCGCATATGGCTTTGCGGCAGCCAGCATGCGCACTGCGTTCTTGGCCGCATAGTCGATTGCGTCCGGCACTTCGTAGAGCTTGCCGTCCACCTCCATGGGCGGGATGCCTTCCTTCACAAAGCCGTTGCAGGCTTCGGCCGGCCGCATGCCGGATGTGCTGTGCGTACGCCAGCGGCCATAGCCGAATGTTACGCCCATGCGCACGCCGTGAAACGCATGCGGTGCAGAGGAAATTGCCTGCATGACGCAGTTTCCGATGCTGCCCTGGTCGTAAATCTCCACGTCTTTCGCCGTATAAACAGGCGGGAGTGTTGCCGCTCCCGCCGCCATGCGCACACTGTAATCCCGCGGATCATATGCGCTTGGAATCGCGCCAAGCACTCTTTTACTCACCTATATTCACCTCACCCAATAATAATATATTCATACGTTCCCCATTCACCGCCATTTCTGGAGTATAGCGATAACGGTGCAGTAGCGGGCATCTGAATTAAAAGCTGACCTTCGGTTCGCGTCATTTCCACGAATTGTTTAAAATAACATGTTTTGTCCACGTTCCAAATACATACATTGCTAAAAGTAGACATGGTTTTCAGCCATAAAAACTGCCCAACTATCGGTTCATCACCCGCACCTAATGATTCAGTTTGATATAGCATTATCACCTGCGGTTCAAAGTCAACGCCATTGATCGCTACACTGTATTGATCTTCATCCGGCGATGATGTAAATGTTCCATTAACATAGTGTTCAGGGCCGCCCGCCTCCGCCATCGTTCCCACCTGCTGCGTTCCATCCGGCGCATGAAAAATAATCCCTTCGGCTACTTTATCCGCCGCTACCGTATCGCCAGACAGATCAATCAGAGTATCCAAACCAAACAAGACCTTATTTATCGCCATAGCCTATCACCCCGCGATCGTTGCAGTCTTGCCTCCTGCCGCATTATCGCTCTCCACATATGGAATTGCCGCCACGGTGACCTGGCTAAGATAATCGTACCCCTCATCAGGAAGGTTGTTAATCTTATCCACCCTTACAATCCTGCGTCCACGTTGTACAGTTGACATTATCGACGTTGGCGTATCGTTGACCGCAGTCGCGATCATCGGCACATCATAGTCCGGATTGCTCACGATCGCTATAAATATATTTGGCGTGTCGAATATATCAATTTCGCTTAAATAGTTATCTTTTATAATTGAATATTCTCCAGATTCGTATCTGTGTGCGATATTTTCCGCACTTGGCACTTCATACGGATGGATTCGCGCGTTTCCATTCATGTCAAACCAGACCGATTCATAATTTATTTCGGCTAGGATGTCATTCAGAATTTTTAGGCGGCTCGTACCGATTTCCCAATCATCCCGATCTGTTGCAAACATTGCCGTAGACGGAATACATATCGCACGGTTTATTCCGGCTTCCATCAAAATCGCCTGTGCTACGTCCGTGTACTTACTCCCGGCCTGTATATAGTAGCGTTGTTCTATTTTTGATTGCTTTAGGTGCAGACTTCGATCATATGCTTCTATTTGCACATGCGCTGCGTTCCCCTCATATTGGTTTTCTAATACGCTTATCACATATTCCCCAAGCGGATACTCTGTTCCGTTAATTATCATCACTGGACGTAAAACGTCGCTTTCCGGTTGCATTTCTGCGTTCGCCTCGAATGTGCCACACAAATTCATTTTCAATTCAGCATCGGCACGCATTGCCACAGTTGGGGCGCTCACAATCCGCATGGTCGTCACCACCACACCATTACGCACAACATCAACGCGGCGGGAAACCCGCCGCGCTCCATGCTCAAACGTCATATGTGATTATCTCCTTCCAGTCCACCGCATGCATTGTGAATTGTACATCTGTTGCAATGCTGTCTGTGCTATACGACATGGATTCTAAAATGCCAATATAGCATTCTCCATGCGGCGTTTTTAGGACTACGACATGCCCCAGTAACGCATTCCGAATTGCGATAGCCCCCGTTCGGTCAAGGAATGCATACTCGAATGAATAGCGTTCATCCTCGTAATACGCGATTTCTGCCATAGGCAAACGCCGCCCCGCATAGTGCTGGTACACCACATCATGTGTTGTGGACACACTCACGATCGGTTCCACGCCTCGCTTGTGCCGGAGTACATGCCAAACGCAAGTTTCAGTGTCTGCGATCATAGCCATCTTGCATTCTAGCGTTATTTCCGCCGCGTTTGACATGTCGTAATTGTCGCCAATAACACCGCGCACCTCATACTTGTGTGTTCCGATGCTGTAGTAGTCTACGAATTGAAGCTTATCTGTTTTTCCTATGTTTGATACGTACATTGTCCGTGTTCCCTCCTGCTTGTTTCTTTGGTTTTTCCGTGCTATGCTAAAAGAAAAAAGGAGACCTTCATATGCTTGACAAAGTCAGCAAAAAACTACTTGTTTCTCTGCAAGAGCATTTTGAATCACAAACTGATTACATTCCTCTAGATTACGACGAAATCATTTCCCTCTCTGGCCTCTCTGAGCGTGATGTTATTTCTGCCTTGGACTATCTTGAGTACAAAGGGTTGGTTGAAATCTGCTACTATGCAGATTCAAATATTGAATATGGTGCAGCGCTTACACATTATGGTTTGCATTACCGGGAATTCAACCGTTTGGAGCGCAATGCCCGTTGGCGAGAACGCCTCTACGGCTTTTTATCTGGTATTGTTATAAGCGTTATTACCTACCTTATTACGCAAGCTTTAGCAAAATAAATGTACCTACTACTAAGCCGATTACGAACCATATCAGTGAACGCCAACCATTAAAATGGTCTTTATTGCCCATGTTTTGCCCGTCCTTCCTGCTCTGCATTTATTGCTTCCGCAATATTCATCGTTTTCCCCTCCTGTTACTCGTTTTATCTCTTTCGTGTATTATAATATCCCTCAGATGTATTTATGTCAATATGTTTGATTAAAATAATATTGCAAAGAGTTATTTTGTGTGTTACCATAGCTTTATAAAAGGTGGTGTGAGTTGTGGATATAAATGAACGCATAAAAGAATTAAGAAGAGCATTAAGCCTTACTCAAATTGAATTTGGAAATCGCGTTGGCATATCCCAAGGTCATTTGACGGGAATTGAAAACGGCAAAAAGAGCGTTACAGACAAAACGATAAAGGTAATTTCTCTTGAGTTTGGTGTTTCTGAAGAATGGTTGCGCACCGGCGAAGGCGATATGTTCGCGCAGACGGATGAAACCATTTTTGACCGTTTTGTAGCTGAAAACGGTCTTGATGCGCTCGATGCTGCGATCATTCGCGCCTTTGTGAAACTCCCTATCGCATCCCGCCATGCGATTGTAGCCGCCGTGCGTGAAATGGCTAAGGAATGCGCTGCCGCGTCCGGCTCAGAAATGAGCCGCGCCGATATGGAAAATATCATCGAAGATAAGCTTGCCGAAAAAGGCATGTAAAAATAATCTTACGGGGGTATTTAATATGGCTTGCTGTACAAACTGTGGGAAAGAAACGGAATGGACAAGCAAAAGCGGTTTTTGCAAAGAATGCGCAGAAAAAGTGCTGAAAGAAAAGCGATCCTCAACCAGCAAAACAAAGCCGTTATATAAGCGTTTGTGGTTCTGGCTCGCTTGTGTTTTTCTTGTTGCCATTCTTGCAAGCGCCGTCGTTCAGTCTTTAAAAAACCCCTCTGTTCCATATGACGATATAATTGAGTCTTTTGGTGTGGCTGGATATATTGATGAAACCAACAATCTGGTCGTTTACACGGTGTTCGCTGGCGATATTGCGGGAATAACCGACAGCGTCAAAGAAAAAATCGCTTCTATGCTTATGGCTGAATATGCGATTGATGAATATCCGAATATTTCCCAAATAACGGTCGTTTTGTTGGATGATTCTGATAGTATCCTTCTTTCATGGAATTATGATTCTGATGAAAATTTGGTTGATCTCGATAATGATTTTGCGTTGGCTGCACTTGCACTTGCTCGCGATGAGTAATGAAACGGAAGCCCCTGCTATGTGGCAGGGGCTTCCGTTTACCCTTTTTTGCGCCACTCCATCGCCAATACTTTCCCGCGTCCGGGAACCGGCTTCGCGGCGCGCTCGTTTGGCCTGAAAAACGCATGCATTATATTATCAGGCCGTGCCGCGCGGTTGTAGATATGTATCCTACGCTCCGGCATTACGATGTGATACAGCGCCGGGAATTCCTGAATTTCCAGTGTTACGCGCTTCATAGTAGTGCTCTCCTTTTTTGAAATGTGTTTTGTGATGTGGATGTAAATAAGCGCGCTTACGTATTGATTTTAGCAATTCTCCGGAATGCTGTCCACTGTGCGAATGTCAAAATATATCATATTTGCTATTGACACATTATAGCATATTTGCTATAATAACAAATGAAAGGAGGTTGAAACAATGCCAACGATATGCAGCTTTAGAGGGATTAAGATTTACATCAATTACAGCGAGCATAATCCCCCACATTTCCACGCAAGGTATGGAACAGATGAAGTTTCGGTGCTAATAAATGAAATTGAGGTGCTCAATGGAACATTGCCAAATAAACAGTTGAAAATGCTTCTTGGATGGGCGGCGTTCCACCAAGATGAATTGCTTGAAAACTGGAAGCTTGCAGAATCTAAACAAGAATTGTTCCCGATCGCCCCCCTTAAATAAGGGGGCCATTGGGGCTAGGAGGTATTACATGGTGGATAAAAGCACTTGGCCGCCCGAAGTCCGGGCATATTTTGAATCCGGTGCGCGCAAGGTCGTAACCGTTACCGCAAACGAGGATTACACGCTTACGATTACTTTTGACAACGGCGAAGTTCGCACCTACGACATGGCCGATAACCTACGCGGCCCCGCGTTTGCCCCGCTGCGCGATATGGCAGTGTTTCAACGCGTCTTTGTGGATGATTATGGAGCTATTGCTTGGGATATTGACCCATCTGTGGATAGCGATATCGTATGGCCTAACCGCGTGGATTTGTGCCCGGATAGTTGCTATATTTACAGTATACCCATAGGAGGTAAAGCCCATTGATTGATTCCTATGATCTGCTTATTGATGAGGTTGTGACCCATCGAAAACAGCATGGCTTTACACAACAACAACTGGCAAAAGCCTGTGGCCTTACGCAAAGTGTTATCGCCCGCTTGGAAAGTAAGAAGGTGACACCTAACGTTGATACGCTGTTTCGCATCCTGTCGGCACTAGATTGCTCAATTGAACTTGTATCCCGGAATGTTTCGCCCATGGAGGTAGACACATGCCACGAAAGAAAGAACGAATCCGCCGCAAAGTTATAGTAGGTCACGATGCGGCGGGTAATCCCGTTGTAAAATGGGCTATTGGCTACACAAATAAGGAAGTCGAGGCACGCAAAGACGATCTCATCCGCGAGTATGCCACGGGTGCAACAGCTAAGCAGGCTGCTATGCTTTATCGTGAGTACGTCCAGCAGTGGTACGATGCGTATAAAAGGGATCGTCTGTCTGAATCAAGTAAGAACAGCTATTCAAATGCAATTAACAACCATATTTTGCCGTATATTGGCGATAAGCAAATGCGGGCGGTTACCGCTATTGATCTTCAAAATATCATGAATCGACTTGAGGGCAAAAGCAAAACGTTGATCGGGGATGTGTTCAGTATCGTAAAAAACGTTTCTGCGCATGCCTGTGCCCATGGTATAATTGACCGAAATCCGGCCTTGTCACTCGTGAAGCCGCAGGCTGCCTCCAAGAAATCCCGGCGCGCGTTGACCGATTCCGAAACTTCTGCCGCGCTTAAAGTCGGTGCAGAGCATCCGCGTGGATTGCTCCTTCTGCTCCTGTACTATACAGGCATGAGGCGCGGGGAGGCTTTGGGGCTTCAATGGGGTGATATAGACTTTGAAGATCGTACGCTTCGCGTGAGCCGTGATATTGATTTCCTTTCTAACGGCCCTGGGAGCGTCAAAAGCGAAAACGCTTACCGCACAATTCCAATCCCGCAGGCGCTTTATGATGCTCTGCGCCCACTGCGCGGTCTGCCATCGGTTTATGTTATTCAAGCGCGGAATGGCTCATTCCTGAATCAATCTAGCTTCAAGCGCTTATGGAGCAAGCTTATGGCTGCTATGCTTGCCGTCTCACCCGATATCGAAAAATGCGTAGTTGATACGGCCAAACGCAAAAGGGTTCGCTGCGGTACGCTTGCAAATGGAAGTCCGAAATATAAGGCTGAAAAAATTGAAATCTATGGTTCCGTGCTCACCCCGCACTACTTCCGGCATAACTATGCCTCCGTTATCTACAACGCTGGAGTAGATGTCCTTACAGCACAAAAGATTTTGGGGCACAGTGATCCTAAAACCACTATTTCAATTTATATGCACCTTTCCTCAAAAAACGAAGAGCGCGATATACACAAAATATGCAGCGCATTTGATGAATCTTCTGAGCCTTCCGGGAACAAAGTTGGGAAAAAAGGTTGACAAAAGGTTGACACCTGATGCCATTTTTAGGGGAAAGCAAGATAGCGTGAAACAAAAAAAGCTAGGTAAAACCTAGCTTTTTTCATGGTCGGGGCGACATGATTTGAACATGCGACCTTTTGGTCCCGAACCAAACGCGCTACCAAACTGCGCTACGCCCCGAAACTGGAGCCAATGTGGGGACTCGGACCCCAGACCTGCGCATTACGAGTGCGCCGCTCTACCAACTGAGCTACATTGGCGCGCCATGCACAACGTGCACCAACGGTTTCTTATTATAACAGACAAATCTTGTTCTGTCACTAGTTTTTTAAAAATTTTTTGTCCAGGTTCATGTTCCGGGATAAGCCCTTGCCACCGTCTGGGCGTGGCGGACATCTTCCTGCGAACTCAGGCGTGTGACTTCAAACTCGTCAACACGCATATGTCCGTCACCCTGCACATAAATTGTTCTTCCATTCGTTATGGGCAGGATTGGCGCCTGCGGCAAAGAATGATCTGCAATGATTTCGGCGATATGCGGATGCACCCGCAGCAAATAATCGCAGGATGCGTCCGTGCTGATCATGCGCATGAGCTGCTTACGCGCCTTTAACACCACGGTTTCATGCGAGAGCACTTTACCATCCCCTCCGCAGTAAGGACAAGGCGATTGAAGGGTATGGGAAATGCATTGCCGCGTTTTTTTTCGCGTCATCTCCACAAGGCCAAGCTGTGTAATGCCAAGCACGTTTGATTTCGTCCTATCCTTTTGCAGCTCAGAACGCAGCGTGGCAAGTACGCGCTCTTTGTCTGCAATTTCATCCATATCAATAAAATCTACAATAATAATGCCGCTGATGTCCCTTAACCGAAGTTGGCGTGCGATCTCCTTTGCGGCCTCGCAATTGGTAACGGTAATCGTTTCCTGAAGATTATCCGTTCCAACGTATTTTCCCGTGTTAACGTCAATGGTGGTAAGCGCCTCTGTTTGGTCAATGATAATGTAGCCGCCGTTTTTCATCCATACTTTGCGGGCAAGCGCTTTGTCAATTGCGCTCTCCAGCCCCAAAAGATCAAACATATCAGGCACATCTTCATAAAGCTCTACCCGGTCGCGCAATGTTGGGGAAATAATCCCTGCAACGAGCTGGATTTTTTCGCAGAACTCGCGGTCATTGATCACAAGGCGCTTAATGTCCGGCGTGAACAGATCACGAATTGTGCGGAACACGAGCGGTTCCTCTGCATGAATCAATCGCGGTGCGCTGACAAGCCTGCTCTTTTGTTGAATACGTTCCCAGAGGCGAATCAGGAAGTGTAAATCCGCTTGGAATTCCTCCTCCCCTTTCCCTTCCGCAACCGTGCGGACAATCACCCCCATTTTCTGTTCGGCGGTAAGGCCTTCGAGCAGGTTCTTCAAACGTGTCCGTTCACACTCATCCTCAATGCGGCGAGAAACACCAACGTAGTTCACGCTTGGCATCAGAACGAGCGTTCGCCCTGGGAGGGTAATATTTGTAGTAACACGGGCGCCCTTTGTGCCGACAGGCTCTTTTACAATCTGTACTAGAACTTCCTGCCCCGGTTTAACGATATCTTTGATGTTCAATGGAGCGGACTTGAGTTCGCTCTGCTGCCCATGAAACGTGAAATCGGAGCGGTCGATTTGGATGTCACCCGCATAAAGGAAAGCGTTGCGTTCCAAACCAATATCGACAAAAGCAGCCTGCATTCCCGGTAAAACGTTCTGTACCCGGCCTTTATAAATATTGCCGACAAGACGCTCGCGCCCTCTGCGTTCGATATAAATTTCGCTTGGGGAACCGTCCTCAAGCAAAACCACCCTGGTTTGATATGGGTTAATATCAACAATGATTTCCTTTTCCACGATATTCGCTCCTAATTGAAAATTCATGGTGTGCCGATTCGGCATTAGTTTTTCCTGAAGTCTTTAATATCTTGTGGCAAGGCGGGCATAACGACACCATCTGCTGAATAAATGGCGGTTCGGTGCACGCGATAAGAAAAAGCGCAGGAGCAGCGGGAAGCGAGCGCTCCAAGCAGAAGATCTACATTTAAACTTCCCTTTGCGTCTGCAACGCCAAAAAGGGAAAGGGACAAGGAATCATTATCGGCCGAACGGCTGAACTTAAAATCCAGCAGCAACGGGCGGATATCCACCGTTTTGATTCCTCCTTTTGTGCGCTTTTCAACGTAAACGGGAGCCTGTATCATGCTGTAAAACGCCTGTTCTATCCCTTCCGCAAAAGAAGGGTTCTCAGGAAAGAACCGAATCGTATAGGATGCTGCCGCCATGAGCGCTGTTAAAGCCGACAGTCCTTCAGCAGCGGCCGCTGCTTCCAAAATGCGAAAGCCGCCGGGAAGCACTGCATTTACTGCATCACGAAATGCATCGGAGCACATATCCTGCGCAAGCTTTACATCAAACCATTCTGCTTCACTTGTATAACCAAGGGAAAGCGCCGTTGCAAAAGAAAGCAGCGGGTGCGGGTTAAACCCCTGTGAATAGGCGAGGGGTATGTTCGCGCGACGGAAAGCACGTTGGAACGTGCGCTGAATATCGAGATGAGAAACGAAGCGCACCGCTTCTCCCTTTTCAAATCTTGCAATAATCCGCATACTTTTCTCCAAAACAACCATTGCATCCACTGCGGCAGTCCCTTGTTGTGAGTGCTGCATTTGCACGAGAAAGCTCGCGCATAAGATACGCTTCCGTTACCAACATATCGATATGCCCCCAAGGCAATGGTTCGCCAGGCTCACGCCGCCTATGGGCATAATCAGAAGGAAGCAAACCGTTTTCGGCAAAAGCGGTGCTCCAGGCTTCGGGTTTAAAATGTTCGTCCCAGGAATCGAACCGCGCACCATAGCGATATGCGGTTTCCATCACGTCCGCAAGGCGGCGGTCACCGCGCGCAAAAACCGCTTCAAGGACGCTGATATCCGGTGCATGATACGAAAACTCTGCGCCGCGAATCCCCTTCATAGCTGCACGCAGGAACTTCTGCTTTTCTATAAGCGTTTCCTTTCTGTCCTGGGGCTCCCACTGAAACGGGGTAAATGGCTTCGGCACAAAGGAGGAAGCGCTTACGCTGAGGCGCAGACCTTTCCCACGCTTTTCCTTTGGCATGCTGTAAAACAGCGCAGATACTTTTCGGGCAAGGTCGGCAATGCCGAGGAGATCTTCCTCCGTTTCTGTAGGAAGACCGATCATAAAATAGAGCTTCACGCTGTTCCAGCCCGCCTCAAAAGCATCCCGTGCAGAGCGCAGCAGATCCTCCTCCTGCACCCCTTTATTGATGACATCACGCAGGCGCTGGGTTCCTGCTTCAGGTGCAAACGTCAGCCCTGCCTTGCGCACAGACTGCATGCGTTCCAGATCATCTTTCATGAATGCGTCAATGCGAAGGGACGGAAATGAAATTGAAACGCGCTTCTTTTCAAATTCGTCCATGATTTCCGGTACGAGTGTGTGGATTTCTGAATAGTCCCCCGAACTCAGGGAGAAGAGAGAAACCTCATCATAGCCTGTACAGGCTATCAGTTCACGCGCCTGCTCCATCACTGTTTCACGATTGCGCTCCCGAATGGGACGATAGATAAAACCTGCCTGGCAGAACCGGCAGCCGCGCGTACAACCGCGGAATAATTCAAGCGCGATACGATCATGCACAATGGACATGTAGGGCACAATTGGTTTCCCGATATACGGCGCATGCTCCAAATCTTTGACCACACGCCGCGTAATGCGGTGCGGCGCACCTGGCTCTATCACAGCCATGCGTTGGAAGCGGCCTGTCTCATCGTAGACAGGCTCATAAAATGATGGAACGTAAATACCCGGTATTTGAGCGATCGATCGCAGCAGGGTCAGCTTGTCCCATCCCTGCTGTTTTGCCTTAAGAACGGCGTCTGCAAACTCTTCAATCAGCTCTTCACCGTCTCCGATCAGGAAAGCATCCACAAACGGGGCCAATGGTTCCGGATTGCAGGCACAAGGCCCACCGCAAACGATAAGCGGCATGCTGCCGTCTCGCGCTTTTGAATGAAATGGCAAGCCAGAAAGCTCAAGCATTGTGAGGATGTTTGTATAACACATCTCATAAAGCAAGGAGAATCCAATTACATCGCAGTCTGCAAGCGGACGCTTTGTTTCAAGTGTAAACAGGGAAACTCCATTTTCGCGCAACGCACGTTCCATGTCAGGCCAAGGCGCAAAAACGCGCTCGCAAATTGTGTTCTCCCGCGCGTTTAAAATGTGGTACAGGATGCGTGAACCAAGGTGCGACATACCAATCTCATAAACATCGGGGAACGCAAGCGCAAAGCGTAGTTCAGCATCGGTTTTCTGTGTCATATTCAGTTCTCCGCCCATATAGCGTGCCGGCTTTTCTACGGACGATAGAATGCGATCAATCAGTTGTGAATCCAAAACGCCCTCCAAATGGTATTTTTGCCATCTTCAGTTTATCACTGAATTTGCATAAGGTCAATGTAACAATAAGATTGCACGGAGCGTTGCCCCCACACCGAGGCGCGCTATGCCATCAAGCAGACACGATTCGCTGAGGCGTCCAATCTCTTCCATCGCATCGTTTACAACGAGGATATATGTGATATTGCGTGGGTCTGTAAAACGCAACGCATCCTCACCGCGCACAGATTGATGCAAGGCAATAAAGCGCACACGGAGGCAATCGCCGGCACGTATTGTTTCAAAACGGCGCAGGACTCCATCGATGCGTGCTTCTTTGGTTTGCCTGCTTTCCCGCCAGACAGCAAGCAGCAAAAAAGCCCCCATAATGAACATCATTGTTTGCGTATCAACTTCAGTGGGAACAAAAATGCCGCAGACAATTGCTGCAGCTCCGGTGATGCTCCCAAGAAAAAAGAGAAGCTGCGAGGCTTGGCGTGGCGGGAGCACCATGCGCAGCAAGGATTCCGCCATGCGGCCGCCATCCAGCGGCAGCGCTGGAACAAGGTTGATAATGCCCAGCAATGCGTTGATGCGCCCAAACTGCGCAATGAGCGTGCGCCCGGGCAGATGCAGACTTTCGCTTGCCCATAGCGCTCCGCAGGCAGCCGCGGAAACCAGGCTGAACAACGGCCCCGCAGAAGCGACGGCAAGTTCATCCCATCGATTTCCGATGCGTTTTTCAATACGGGCCACAAAACCAAAAGGCTGGAGCTCGATGCGCTTGATCCGGTATCCCATTGCGCGTGCAACAAAAACATGACAAAGCTCATGCAGAAACAGAGCCAATAGATTTAGTAACATTGTTCCGGGGCGTCCCGCAAGCAGCGCGTAAAGAATCGGCAGCAACACAAATGGGCTGCATTCAATTTCTGTGTTTCGTAGCTTGCCCAGCCGCATCAAACATTTCCAGTCTTTAAAATAAAGTATGCAGCGGGATTTTCCGGCTGTCCCTGAATTAAAAGCCCAACATAGAGTTTTTCCCCCGCTTCAATCGAACCGACATAATCGCTTTTTAGAAGGGGCTGCCCCACTTCTACGCTAATGCTGGAAAGCCCGTAAAGGAAAAGCTCCTTATCGTCCGAAGCGACAATGCGTACATAATTTCCAAGATCTTTATCCGCTCCCGTCTCCTTTACACTGCCATCCAAGCAAGCGAATACGTTTTGCTCCTGGCCTGCCGTCAGTGCAAGCAGGGTACTGTCGCGGAGTGACTCGCTTTCGTTTGCCTCAATCGGCGGCTGTAGCTTCCCGCTGCTGGAGAAAACCTCCAAAATGCCCGGCAATTCAACAAATTTCAGTTTTCCAAGCATATCGTCAAGTTCGCTTTCCTCGTTCACGGCTTCTTTGACCGTTTGCAGGGCACTGTCCGTAGCGGGTGTGCCGATCCATTTCAGCAGCAGCACAAGCGCACATGCAGCAGCGCAAATGCCGCATTTTACGAGCATAGAAGTCGCATCAAACGGCTGCGATTGGGATGGCCTTCCCCGTCTTGCCTCCCGCATGCTGCGGCGCGGTTCCGCGCTTCGCCCGGAACGCACGCGCGGCAAACGCAGCATCATATTCGTTTCTTCGGATATAAAGCCTGAAAGTTCCACTTTATTGCGTTTTTCTTCCATAACAACACCTCCCGCGCGGTAGAGTATATGCGCAGGAGCGGTGTTTCAACAACGGTTTGAGTTATTTTTTGACCGGCCGGCGCATGCACACGTTTTCAACGATACCGACCGCAATCATGTTTGTGAGAAGATTCGAGCCCCCATAACTTAAAAAGGGAAGAGGAATTCCGGTGACGGGCATAAGGCCCATCGTCATGCCGATATTCTCGAAGACGTGGGCGAGCAGCATGCCAATCACGCCGGCAACAAGGCATGTTCCAAAATTGTCCTTCGCTTTGAACGAGATCCAAAGCCATCGAAATACCAACATGAAATAAAGAAGGATAATCAATGTGCCACCGACAAAGCCCAAACCTTCTACAATTCCCGCAAAGATAAAATCAGTATGGCGTTCCGGCACAAAGCGAAGCTGCGCCAGCGTGCCTGAGCTAAAATATCCTTTCCCATAGAGTTGCCCTGAGCCAATGGCGATCTTGGATTGATATACGTTATATCCGCTGTTGGAAAGATCGAGACTTGGGTCCAGAAAAACATCAATGCGGAAACGCTGGTCATCGTTCATCACAAAAAAATATGCAAGCGGCAGTCCGGCTGCGAGCGCGCCTGCGGCGGCAACAATATACCCCCAACCAATGCGCGCAATGAACAAAATAAAAACCAGAATGCAGATGTAAACAAACGCAGTGCCAAAGTCCGGCTGAAGCATGACCAGTACCGTTGGAAGGCCGCAGACTGCAAGCGCAAACAGGATGGACTTGAAAGAACGCAGCCTTCCATGATCCTGGTCCATCCCCTCTGAAACAATTTTTGCAAGGAAAATAATGATGCACACCTTGCATAGCTCAGCTGGTTGAATTGCACGGTCGATTGCTTCAAAGACAAACCAACCCGCAATACCACGTGTTTTTTCTACTGTAAATAAAATGAGTAGAAGCGCCACATTTCCAATATAAGCATATTTGATCAGCAGCTTGAAAAAGCTGTAATCAAACACGATTACAATCAAAAATGCCGCTATGCCGACAAGAAAGTTTACGCCCTGACGCTGCACATAATTGAGGTTTAGCTTTGCCAAGTAATCGCTTACAGAAGCCTCGTCTCCATCAAAGGGAGAAGCCATGATGCTAGCAATGCTAATAAGGCCAATTGCAACCAACGCCAAAACGAGGACGATGGTGACCCAGTCAATTTGTTTAAGCAGCTTTCTGTCGAGCATAAAGCGGTTTCCTTCGGTCAGGTAATGTTGAACAAAGCTTTCATTTGTTCAAAAATGGCTTTGTACTTGTCGGCTGTGTCGCCATAAATGATAGGCCTGTTTACGCGGGAAACCGGAGGCACTGTATCGCCGCGCAAAAGCTTATCAAGCGCCATGGTTGCCTCTGCCGCAGCCTCATAATAAGGCTCGATGCAGAGTGCATAGATATCGTTGTCGCTGAACAAGCCATAATTGTCGTCGCTCAAACCATTGCAAAACACCGTAATGGTGATCTGAGTAAGCAGACCTGGGTTGGGTGTTGGCTCCGGCGTCATGCCGGGTGCAGGGGTGGGTTCCGGCGTCGGGCTTGGAGCGCCTTCCGCACGGAACGTTTTCTGCGCTTTTGAACGCGCCTGAATCGCAATGGATGCCGCCTCGCTGTCCACTACATACATACCCTTTATGTCCCGGTTATAGAGCAGATAGGTTGCAAGTTCGTCGATGGCCCCCTGCTCATCGACTGCCGTGCGGTCGAATGCCTCCACGCGGAACTGCGGATAGGCAGACGCAATAGATGCCGAAAATGCTGCATAGCATGCTGCCGTATCCGCCCCATAAACCAGAATACGGCCGGACTTCAGGCTTCGCTCCGTCATGCGCTCGGCAAGGCCACGGGCAAGCTCATCATAATATTCCGAGGTATCCGCTATGATGTTTGCATCAAGCCCCACGGCAGAGCTTTCGTAATACGGCACAACAACCTTTATCCCATTTTCTGCAGCGCGCCCGATTGCGGCATCGCTTTCGCAGGTTGGATCGAACACAAGAAGTGCATTCACATCGTCCGCAATCGCTTCGTCCACGGCGGAAAGCATCCCTTCTCCTGCGGTTGCACGGTATATTTTCGCCGCATAGGAAAGGTTTTCTGCGGTATGCAAGAAGCCGTACATGGTCATGTAGGCTCGGTCAGAACCATCGTCATCTATTACAAGGCCAATTAAGTCAAAGCCTTTTCCGGCTGCTGTGGCAGGCACGCCCGCATTCAGCTGCCCGGGCGTTTCCGGTTCCGCAGGGGAGTTGGAGCTGGATGGCAACGATGCCTCCTCTATTTTTTCTGCGCAGCCGCTACACGCAAAAAGCAACGCAGCTACAAGCAGAAACGCGATTTTTCGTTTCATGCAGTTCCTCCGAATTAAAGCGCTAAGCTTATTGTACAGCATTTCCCCCGGTCTGTCAGCCAATCGGGGGAAATTAACAAAAGGGCCATAAAATTATACGCCGGATTTCATTTAAACCTGATAGCGCATATCCCGCGCAGGCATTGCGTCAAGCTCTGCTTTTTTTGCCGCAAATCCGGGTTTGCCGAGCAGTGCGTAAGTTGCCTTCTTCCCTTCCTCAACGCCTGGTTGGTCAAACGCGTTCAGACCGAGCAATTCACCCGCGAACGCTGTTTGAAGCTCAAACAGGCAGATCAGTTCGCCAATTGTAAACGCGTTTACCTCCGGCAAGGTGATGGTTTTGCTCATGTGGCCTGACTTACACACAGCATATTCGGTGGCTGCTTGCTCCGCCTTAATGAGTTCATTGAACGTATGCCCGCTCAAGAACGCTACGTCCGGGATATAGTCATATGCATGGGGGATTGGTATTTCTGCACGATACCGATCTACCCCGAGGAACGTGATCACCTTATCGAACGGACCTTCTGTGTACAGCTGCACTTGAGAATGCTGATCCGTTACGCCGAGTGCCTTTACAGGCGTTTGGCCGGCATAGATTTCCCGGCCGGAGCACGCGTACCGTTTGCCGAGCGATTCCGCCCAAAGCTGCGCATACCAATCGGACATAAAGCGAAGCGAATCCGCATATGGCATCAGGACGCTGATATTACAGCCCTGCTTCATCGCAAGAACCTCAAGCGCCGCGAGAATGCACGCAGGATTTTTCAATGCATCTTGCTCAGAACAAAGCGAGTCCATATATGCCGCCCCGGCAAGAAGCTCTTCGATGTCAATCCCACATACGGCCGCAGCAAGCAGGCCGACCGGACAGAGTTCGCTGAAGCGCCCCCCCACGCCATCCGGCACGAAGAACGTTGTAAGATCGTTTTCCTTTGCGATTTTGATCAGGTTCCCTTTCTCCGCATCCGTTGTAGCGATAACATGCTCCCGCCATGCGTCGCCAACGGCATTTTTCAGAAAGTCTGTTGCCCAAAGCAGCTGCGACATCGTTTCGGAGGTGCTGCCGGACTTCGTAATAACATTAAACACCGTACGGGCAGGGTCGATTACATCCATCAAAGACGCCATCCGTTCCGGATCAATGTTATCCTCAACATAAAGTTTGGGGCCGTTGCGCTTTGCGGCAGGCAGGTCATTGTAGCGCAAATGGGAAAGCGCCTGCTGCACTGCGATGGGACCAAGCGCGCTGCCTCCGATGCCAAGCACAACAAAAGCATCGCAGTTCCTTCGTACCCATGCGGCGGTTTCAAGAATTTGGTGAACCACTTCGCTCTGGTTAAAGGGAAGCTGGCGCCACTTCATTTCGCCGCGCTTTTCTTCCATACGCAGTGCTGCCGCCTTACACTGCGGCCTCTGCTCTGCAAGCATGGCTGCGCCAATACCGCGCATCCCTACAAATTCCTGCATCATGTTGTTGTAATCCACCCGAAGCCGCATGGAATCACGCCATTCCCTGCTTTCAAATCGCTTCATATGTTTCGTTGCCTCCTAAATCTATTGCAAATGGTTTTGCATCTTTATTTTGATAGGATTATATCACATATCGTGTGCGGCTGTCCGCATAAATTATACTACCGGTAATTCAGGGAGACTTAAAATGAAAAAGAGGAAATGGCTATGGATTATTTCTTTTGCCGTCTGTGCGGCCTCCGGGATTGTTCTTCTGGCTGCGGCTTGTTCCGCACGCGCATCCGGACACATGAAGCTCACGGTGATTGACGCATATTCCCTGCGCGCCATTGCAAACGCGAGAATCATCCTCCCGGAAGCCGGCCTTTCCGCAACCTCCGACCAAAATGGGGTGGCATATCTTTACGGCGTGCCGGTGCGGACGCGGGAAGGGGCGTTGGCAGAAGTTCCCTGCGATTATGGGGAAACCACAATTTTTGTTTATGCGGAAGGCTACCTGCCTTTTGCGCTGTTCCATGCGCATGTGTACCCAGACCGCATGCGCAATGGGCCAACGCTGTATCTTTTTCCGGAAGGGAACGAGGACGGCATTGAGGTCATTTCGATGATAGAATCCCCTGCCGAAGAGTGGGTAAAGCGCCTTCTTGATTCTTACATGCCATGATATTTTAACACTTCGGATGCTGCTTTTGCCGTTGGCGCATGGTATAATAACAGCATGTCGAACGAAAGAAGCAAATCGATTTCCCGTGCCGAATGGAAGCGGCAGCTCAGGAAGCTGCCGTGGCTTTTACTGATCCCGCTTGGAATTTTTGTCCCGCGCCTTGCCGCACAGCATCCGGATTGGATTGAAGCATACTACTCCGAGAAAATCTACCCTTTTATCAGCGCATGGATGGGAAAGCTCAATTCCTTCACCCGCGCTTCGTTGGCTGAATGCATTCTGTTTGCGCTTGTAATCACGGTTGCCGTACTAACGCTTGTGTATCTTTACCGCCTGTTGTTCCGGCGAATCCGCTTTTCAGCCTTTGTTGGCTATCTGCTTTCGCTGTGCATCGCGGGAGGCGTATTGCTCAACCTGTTTTATGTGATGTGGGGCTTCAATTATTTCCGGCCTTCACTTTATACGCTTCTTACGCTTCCGGTGGAAGAACGCAGCACGGACGAACTGGAGGCAGCATGTTTACGCCTTGCGGAAGAAGCAAACGCATTACGGGGCGAAGTGCGTGAAAATGAGGAAGGCGTATTCACACTCGAAGAAGGATACGAGGCCTACTTTGACGAAATTCCGGCCGCATACGCAGCGCTTGGCTGTGAGCTTCCTCTTTTTTCCCGGCGCACCTATGCCGCAAAGGGTGTCGCGAGTTCCATCGGTCTTTCCTATGCCGGGATCTCCGGCATCTTCATCCCGCATACAGGGGAAGCAAACGTAAATGTCGATCAGCCTGCGCTCCTGATGCTTTCCGCTGCAGCACACGAAACTGCCCACTACCTTGGCATTGCGCGCGAGGACGAGGCAAACTTCGCCAGCTACCTTGCCTGCACGCATTCGCAGGATCCCTCCATCTCGTATTCCGGCACAATGCTTGCCCTGATCCATTGCGGAAACAAGCTTTATGCCGCAGACAAGGAAAAATACTCCGCCCTTTACGCAACATACAACGAGGGGGTAGTACGCGACCTCAGGAGCTATAATGCGTATTGGGATTCGTTTGAAGGCCCGGTCGAAGAAGCCGCCACAACGCTCAATGACAATTACCTGAAGTTTAACCAACAGGAAGATGGAGTAAAAAGCTACGGCATGATGGTCGACCTAATTCTTGCCTACTTTGCTGCAGGAAACTGATCCGCTATTCCGCTTTGGTTTTCACAGCCCGTTCCAGCACTTTTGACGCAATAGGCGCGGCAACCGTCCCACCTCCTCCCGCCTGCTCCACGATTACGGTGATCGCATAGGGATGCGCATCACTATCGATATAGCCGGTGAACCAGGCATGCGCACGTGCGTTTTTTGCAGAGGAAACCTCTGCCGTGCCTGTCTTTCCGCAGACGGTATAACCATCCACGGCTGCGCGCGTGCCCGTGCCGCGCTGCACCACGCCCCGCATGCAGGCCGCAAGAAATTCCGCTTCGTTGCCTTTGAGGAACGCCTCATATTCCTCTGGCGCGAGGCTTTTGTATTCTATGCCCGCCGTACCGCTCACGCCTTTTAAAAGCTTTGGTTCCATGGCAGCGCCTCCATTTGCAATGGCACATGTAATCAGGCAGAGATGCACAGGCGTAATAATGTCTGTATGTTGGCCAACCCCGCTCCAAGCGAGCTCGAAATCCGTCTCCGCATCGCTGTAGGTTCCCGGATATGCCACCAGTTCGTCAAACAGGAGCTCCCCGTTGAATCCAAGCGACTCAGCTGTTTTGCGCAGATTTGTTTCGCCGATTTCAAGCGCAAGCTGTGCAAAGACATGATTACAGGAGTGGATGAAGGCTTCCTCCAACGTCAGCTCACCATGCCTGGCGTCCTCATGATCCCGAAGAAGGATATATTCCTCGCACAATGTCCCCGTTTCGTCATAAGGGTTCACATCGTCATTCACCAGCGTTCCGCTTTCCTTTTCAAACACAAGCGGCCCGCTGCACAAAAACGTGCGGCTCTGCACATTCGGCAGATATCGCAGCGCTGCAATCGCCGTAACGATTTTAAACGTCGATCCCGGAGTATAGCGTCCCATCGTTGCGCGGTTGACCATGCTGCCCTCTGCAAGCGTGTATCCTCCTGTGGCATAGTCTTTCATGCGTGCCGGGTCGAATCCGGGGCGCGCGGTGCAGGCAAGCACTTCTCCTGTTTTGTAATTCATCAGCAAAATCGCACCGTTGTTTCCTTCTAAAAGAGAATAGGCATATTCCGAGAGCGCTGCATCGACCGTGAGCATAATGTCGGCTCCCGTACGCTGTTTCCCTGAAACCAAATAAGAAAGTTGTTCCCCAAGATCCTGATCGAATCCAAGCAGATATTTTGCAAACAACGCTTCTGCTCCAAGCGTCTGCCCAGTCGTGTCGCCGATTACATGTGCGGTAGCAAGCCGCATGCTCTCATCCGCAGCGTAGTTCCGCTCCCCCGCTTCATTTGTGGTGGCAAGCACAAAGCCACGGCGGTCAAATATCGTTCCTGCCTGCACAGCATTCTTCTGTTTTGTTACGCGTGTATTGTAAGGGCTGGCAAACCAATAGGTACCATAAGCGCCGACGATGTAAACAAGATATCCTGCGAGCAGCAAGAACAGCGCAACGAACACGGCAAGCATGCCCTTAATGTTTCGCCTGGTATTCATGCGCGTTCCTCCTCGTCCGCTTCATAGTCTGCCCCATCTTCTTTATCGTTTGAGGGCTGCGTATCCCGGGCAAGCGCGTCCTCCAGTGAGGCGCTGCTTTTTGCCACAACCCCTTCCAAAATTCCGGCGAGCAGCATGCAGGCGATCATAGAACTGCCGCCATAGCTCACGAATGGCATGGTAATCCCCGTGAGTGGAATCAGTTTGATTACGCCGCCGATAATCACGAATGTTTGCACCGCCAACATTGCCGTTGCTCCAAATGCTGCGAGCATGCTGAACCGGTCTTCCGCATGGAGTGCAATTAAAACTCCGCGCACCACAATAAGCAGATACAGCGCAATAACGCCCACGCCAAACACGATGCCGAATTCTTCGCAGATGACGGCAAAAATATAATCCGTATGATAGGCCGGGATCATCTTTGGCGAGCCTTGCCCAAGCCCTAACCCCCACAGTCCCCCCGAGGCGATTGCCATGAGTCCCTGTGCAATCTGATACCCGCTCGTGGAATAGGTCGCCCATGGATCCTGCCAAATGGCGATGCGCGCGCGTACATGGTCAAACATCAAATAGCTTGCATACGCGCCTGCGCTGCCAGTGAGCAGCGCTGCGAGCGTTGCTCTGATATTGCTCGTCGCAACGAAAAAGACCAGCAGGAACGTTCCGGCCATCAACATTGCGGCGCCCAAATCCCGCTGCAGTACAAGAAACGCCGCAACTGCACCCACAAACAGAAACAACGGAACCAGATCCCGTACGTGCGTGCGTTCCGTCAGCGCATCTGCAAGTACGAACACAAGCGCAACTTTTACAAATTCGGAGGGCTGGAACAATATGCCGCCCACGCTGATCCAGTTTTTTGCTCCGCCGGATTCCTTTCCAACAAAAATCAGCGCGCCGAGGATGCCCAAACTCAAAAGCGCCATCGGAATGCTGAGCACGCGGAAAATACGAGGCCGCCGCATCAATGCCATCATCAGCAGCATTGCCGCAAGCCCTATGCCGAGCATCATCAGTTGGCGCGCTGCTGTTTCGGGTTCGATGCGGTATTGAACCACCATGCCAAGCGCACAAAGGAAGAATACGGTTAGGATCAGGAGCTTGTCCGCGTGTGGGGCCAGCCAGGAAAGCAAACAATAGGAAAGAAGAATTACACCCGAAACAATTGCTCCAAGCAGCAGAGCCCCCATGTCAAACGATTCGGTACGGAAGGAAAGCAGAAGAAAAGCCGCAGCAGTGAAAAACAAAACTGCACTAAGCGCAGCAGCGCAGCGTGCATGGCGCAGTCTATGCATGGTTTCCCTCCTCTGCACGCCTTTTATGGCAGACAAAACATACGTCCTGCACCCACACCACATCGCCGTCCGCAAGCGGCGTTTCTCTCCGGATCAAAGGCTGGCCGTTAATTTCGCAGTAGCGCTTCTGCTTCGTAGAAAAACGGTACTCACCTTTCCTGAGAACAATGCGCGCATGGCGTGCCTTCATTTTACTTTTAGGAAGCGTTATTTCACAGTCCGCACCGCTGCCTATCTCATTATCTTCCGCAAGCGGAAACCACCTGCCCCGATAGCGGACGGGTTCCAGTACCTCAATCCAATGAATTGAAAGATTCAAGATGCGCTGTGCTGCGCGCAGGCAGCGGTATTCTGAAACGGAGCGGACGATCAGCACGGCAATAAAGTAAGCAAGCAGTGCAACGAACACATACCGCATCAGAGACGATGCCGCCACATACGCACTCACCGCTCAACCTCATATCCCGCTGCAGAAAGGGCCGAAAGCGCACGTTCAAAGCAGGCAGACTTGGTTAAAACATAGTCCGTATTATAGGTGGAAACTGCAAAAATGCCGATGTTTGCCTCCGCGAGCACGCGCGAAAGTCCGGCCAAGATCCCAACGAGCGAAAAGTCAAGCACCCCTTCAATCCGGATCGCACGCCAGCCGTCATCCCGCGCGGCTGCGTTTGCGGGCGCCTTTTCGGTTGGGCAAACTAGAGAAAGCTCTTCATCCGTTTTTGCGATAAAATAAATCTCGCCATCAGAGCGGACGTCCGAATCCTCCGGAAGCTTACAAATGGAAAATTCCTGTTTGAGCGCAACAATTCTCATTGGTCTTCTCCTTCGTTTTTAATTTCCATTGCAAGGCGGTACGCCTCATTGCGCGGCGTGCCGAGCAAGGCGGAAACCTCCTTTGCCGCATCCTTTGCGCGCACACCGCGTGCGAAAAGCGACTCCAACATCGCCCGCACATCCGCTTCCGTAGCTGCAGGTGCATCCGGCGCGCCACCGATGAGCAACACGCATTCTCCACGCGGCGGCGCTTCGGCATAGCGCGCCGCAAGAGCAGAGAGCGGCTCCCGCACCGCCTCTTCGTACACCTTGGTCAGTTCCCGTACGAGCGCTGCCGGGCGGTCGCCAAGCGACAAAGCGAGTTCTGCGCAGGTTGCAGCGACCCGCAGCGGGCTCTCATAAAAAATCAGTGTACCGCGGTGCGCGGCAAGGCCCGCGACCGCCTCACGCCGCTCTTTCGTTTCACGCGGAAGAAATCCGTAAAAGCAGGCCCCCCGGCTTGGAAAACCGGAAAGGACAAGCGCCGTAAGCGCGGCGGAAGCACCGGGCAGAACGGTAAACGGAACGTTTTCGCGGATGCATGCCGCAACAAGCCGTTCCCCCGGGTCGGAAATCCCCGGCATGCCCGCATCGCTCACAAAGGCAACCGCCTCGCCCGCATGCACAGAACGAACGATTTCCTCCGCGCGTTCCTTTTCATTATGCTCATGGCAGGAAACAAGCGGCTTTTTGATTTCAAGCCGGTTTAACAGAGCGGCAGTATGGCGCGTGTCCTCACAATAAATGCGGCTTACGCTTTCAAGCACGCGCACTACGCGAAGGGTAATATCCTCCAGATTGCCGATAGGCGTCGCGCAAAGATAAAGCATGGGTTCAAGCGCATTCAGCCTTTTTTCTTCCATCAAGATTCCTCCAAAATGATATCAGCTTCAAAAACAAGCCCGCTTTTCCCTCCTTTTTTTGCCTCTGCAAGGAAAAGGTACGGCGCTTTTCCGCATTTCGAGCGGACGAAACAGATGCGCTTCACGGCAAGCTTTTCGGCTTCAAGCGCAGCGCAGAACCGCGAGAGCCCCAAAACAGGATAACAGGCAAACAGCCTGCCGCCATTTTTGAGCATTCGCCGCGCACAAGCGGCAACTTCGCTGATCGTGCAGCTTGTTTCATGCGCGCTTTGCTGGCGTACAGGGTTTGGGCTTTCGGTTCCACCAGAAAAATACGGCGGGTTGCAGCAAATGCAGTCAAAACTTTCCCAAGGCAGGCGGGCATCCGGCAGCAGGCGCAAATCGGCCTCATATACCTTGATTGCTTTTGACAGACCGTTTTTTGCAACGCTTTTTTCCATAAGCCTGCAACAACGCTCTGAAATGTCCGCAGCGCAGATCCCGGCCCCCGTCTTTGCATGCACCAAAAAGGAAACAATGCCAGTCCCTGCGCCCAGATCAAGCACATGATCATTCCTGTTGGCGCGCACGAAGTTTGCGAGCAGCACGGCATCATGCCCGTAGGAAAAGCCCTCCGTATCCCGATAAATGCCAAACCCCGCACATTGCAGGTCTTCCCAAACCTCTGCCATATGCCCCTCTCCCGTATCGCAAGTATAGTACCATTTTGGTAGGAAACACGCCGCTTGTCAATCGTGAATATCCATGTTCCTTGGTTTCGCCTGAATAATGGAAGATTTTCTTGACAAAAATACAGGAAACAAGTAAACTGAATCAAATTACGAATATGCCGCAGTGACGGAAAGAGTAAGTGGAATGCGTGCCCAAAGAGAGCCGGGGTCAGGTGAAAGCCCGGCGGTGCAGCGCCACTGAACATGGCTCCCAAGCGGCTCCGGCCGAACGCAGTTTGCCTTAGGCCGAAGCGGGCGCGCCCGATACAGCGCACGTCTTTGAGCTGCCCTCCGGGCAGGAAGAAGGGTGGTACCACGAAAAAACATCGTCCCTTTGTGCGAGCGCGCAGAGGGATGTTTTATTTATGACGGGAGGGAACAACATGAGCGAAACAAAGAATTATTACATTTCAACGGCCATTGCATATACTTCGGCCAAACCCCACATCGGCAACACCTATGAAATCGTGTTGGCCGATGCCATCGCCCGATATAAGCGCATGACCGGCTACCGGGTATACTTCCAGACCGGCACCGACGAGCACGGCCAGAAAATTCAGGAAAAGGCGGAAGCCGCCGGTGTAACGCCGCAGGAATATGTAGATGGCGTGGCCGGAGAGATTCGCCGCATCTGGGATTTGATGAACACGACCTACGACAAATTCGTTCGCACCTCGGATCCGGAGCATGTGGCAAAGGTACAAAAAATCTTTAAGCGGCTCTATGATCAAGGGGATATTTACAAGGGCACCTACCACGGTAAATATTGCACCCCCTGTGAAAGCTTTTGGACCGAAAGCCAGCTTAAGGATGGGAAATGTCCGGATTGTGGAAGGGAAGTTCAGGACGCAGAAGAAGAAGCATACTTTTTCCGCATGAGCAAATATGCCGACCGGCTTCTTGCATATATTCAGGATCATCCGGAGTTCATTCAGCCGGAGTCCCGAAAGAATGAAATGGTTAACAATTTCCTCAAACCCGGCCTGCAGGACCTGTGTGTTTCCCGCACTTCCTTCACTTGGGGAATTCCAGTAGACTTCGACTCCAAGCATGTGGTTTATGTATGGTTGGATGCCCTGACCAACTATATCACATTCTGCGGCTATGACCCGGACGGCAATCATGGCCAGCATTATAAGGACTTTTGGCCTGCGGATCTCCACCTGATCGGCAAGGACATCGTCCGTTTTCATACCATTTACTGGCCCATTTTCCTCATGGCTTTGGGCGAACCCCTGCCCAAGCAGGTGTTTGGCCATCCATGGCTTTTGGTGGGCAGCGGCAAGATGAGCAAGTCAGCAGGCAACGTGGTCTACGCCGACGACTTGGTGGAACAATTCGGAGTGGATGCAATCCGTTACTTTGTTCTCCATGAAATCCCCTTCGCAAACGATGGGGCGATGACCTATGAGCTTATCATTGAGCGGGTAAACACGGAGTTGGCCAATATTCTGGGCAATTTGGTTAACCGCACCATTGCTATGGACCAAAAGTATTTTGGCGGGCAGATCATGGCTCCCACCGCCGGCGAATCCGTGGATGAGGAACTCAAGGCAATCGCCCTTGCCCTACCCGCCCGGGTGGAAGCACGGATGAATGAGCTCAAGGTGGCCGATGCAATGGATGAAATATTTGCCCTTCTGCGCCGTGCAAACAAGTATATTGATGAAACCGCTCCCTGGGCTTTGGCCAAAGAAGCGGAAAAGCGGGATCGTTTGGGCACTGTGCTCTACAATCTGCTGGAGGCAATCCGCTTCTCCGCTATTCTGCTGGAACCTTATCTGCCGGAAACCTCCGCACGGATGCTGCACCAGCTTGGCGTTGAAAACGGCGGCGTAGCGTCCCTGTCCCGCTTTGGCGGAATGCCTGTTGGCGGCACGGTAGGTCAGGCAGAAATACTTTTCGGCCGCATTGACCGCGAACAAAAGCTCGCGGAGTTGGAGGCATGGCAAGAGGCAAAGGCCAAGGCTGCTCTTCCTGCTGTAGAAGTAGAACCACAGCTTACCGACAATGTTGATTTTGATACCTTCTGCCGCAGCGATTTCCGCGCAGTGAAGGTTAAGGATTGCCAACGGGTAAAAAAGTCCGATAAACTGCTGCGCTTCACTTTAGATGACGGCACAGGAGAAGATCGGCAGATTCTTTCGGGCATTGCAAAGTATTACCAGCCGGAGGAGCTCATAGGCAAAACGCTTGTAGCCATTGTAAATTTACCCCCCAGGAAGATGATGGGCTTTGAAAGCCGCGGGATGCTTATCTCCGCCGTCCACAAGGAACGCGGGGATGAACAGCTTAACCTTATCATGATTGACAGCGCCATCCCTGCCGGAGCCAAGCTCTGCTGAAGCCGCAATGATGTACTTTGACACGCACACGCACCTGGCGGACGAACGCTTTGATGTGGATCGCGATGCATTGCTCTCCTCCCTTCCGCATCACGGCCTCGCGCTTGCGCTCGACGTTGCCTGCGCGCTTGGGGATTTTCCCAAAACGCTTGCGCTGACACAGGCCTACCCTTGGATTTACGGTGCATACGGCGTACATCCGCATTATGCCGCCGAAGCGCCAGACGGGTACCTGGATGAGGTTTCTTCTGCACTCAGATACCCCAAAGCCAAAGCGCTTGGTGAGATTGGGCTTGATTACCATTACGATTTCGCGCCGCGCGAAACGCAGCGCCGTGTGTTTGCGGAGCAGCTTGCGCTCGCTCAGTCGCTTGGCTTCCCTGTTGTACTGCATATCCGGGAAGCATTCGGCGATTGCATGGACATCCTCAGGGCATATAGAAATGGTCTTTGCGGCGTGATGCACTGCTTTTCCGGAAGCGCAGAGATTGCGCGCGAATGCGTGGACCTGGGCCTGTATGTTGCTTTTGGCGGCGCTGTTACGTTCAAAAATGCGCACAAGCCAATTGAAGCGGCGGCATATGTGCCGCTTGACCGGCTGCTGCTCGAAACGGATTGTCCCTACATGACCCCTGTTCCCCATCGCGGCGAGCGAAACGATCCTTCTTTTATTCCTTTCATCGCGCATGCAGTTGCACAAGCGCGCGGCATGGATGCTGAAGAGCTCATGCAGGCGACGCTTAGAAACGGAAAGCAGCTCTTCCAAATTCCATGACCAGCATACCGAAACGGCCTGCAGAAGCTTCTGCAGGCCGTAATCAATGGGGGGGCAGTCTCAGTTAAGTAATGAGGATCCAAGCAGCAATGTTTTTGTGCTTTCCAAATGCGTGCGAAGCACTGCGCAAGCCAGTTCGGCATCTTTGCTGTGGCAGGCATCAATCAACGCCTGATGCTCCTCAATCGATTTGAAGGCGCTGTCGTCTTCCTTTGGATAGTAGGGGCGCAGGTAGCGATCCGAATTCGCATGCAGTTGGTCAATCATCGAAAGCGCAACATCGTTGTTGCAGGGAGCATAGAGCGCCAAATGAAACTGAAGGTTTAAGGTATCATATCGCTGCGGGTTACGCTCCGCATGGAAGGCATCCAACAATTTCTGCGCATACGACAAATCGCTTTCATCCATAAGCGGAATTGCCGTTTTAAACGCGCCCATTTCGAGCATGATACGCGTATCCATTACATTTTCCAGTTCATGCCGCGTCAGCCTTGTTACAACAGCACCACGGTTCGGGTAAATCCGTACCAGCCCCTGTGCTTCCAACTGGCGAAATGCTTCGCGTACTGGAATGTGGCTCACATTGAGCGCGGAAGATATTTCATCCTGCCTGAGCGGCATTCCACCCGGAAGTATGCCCCGGACGATTGCCATACGAATTACCTGAAACACCCAATCACGCGCAGCCATTGTTTTGGGCTGCATCTCCTCCGCAATTTTCTTTAATTCCATTTTAATCACACACCTTCTTTGAAATTGTAAAAAGATATATGCTTGCTGAATTCTCAGATATTACAGCTCTATCTTATACTTTTTCCCTGCCATTCGTCAAGGAATTAATTCAAATGTGTGCGAATCGCGGACTGTGTCTTTCAACCATCCCCTGAAAACTCAATGTCGTTCAGGATGATTTCAGCTTCTCCCACTTGAACTAGCGCCGTCTTTTTAACAGGTCCGCAGACTTGTTTTCCGTTGACGGAAAGTTCCGGATGTTCGGGAACCACGGAATATCGGTAAGAAGCCCCGCTGCTGACCATGTTATCTTCAAATACAACCTTTCCTGTTTGGCCAATCCATTCCTTTATGAGCATGCGATTGTTTCCATAAGCGTCCTCCCGGTATAGCCTATACCGGATAAAAGGCTGGCGAGCCGTAAAGGAAACCGTTGGGATTTGTGTTGCCGAAAGGGTCACAGCAAGATCACGTACCGGTGCCGGGACCCCCCAATACTGTGTGGTGATTGTGGGCTCGGTGCCGGTGCGGAACACTTCGTGCAACACGCTGCTTTGCGGTGTAAATGAATTGGACAGAACCGCAGTATGCTCCACTGTAAGCGTACGCTTATCCAAAGCATACTCTGCCACGCCATCCGGCATAATGAAATCAGGTGAAGTTTTACCTTCATATAGAAACTTGAAAACTTCACGAAGCACCAATGCGGGATATTTACCGCCTGTGGCATCGGCGGGAAGCATTCCGTCCTCCGTATTGTCGTATCCCATCCACACGCATGCAGCGTATTCAGGATTATACGCCGCCATCCATGCATCCCGGTTTCCTTCCCCCGCACCAACGGTTCCGGTCTTCCCCGCAATCGGGAGCTCCAGCTCACCCAAGCGGCGGCCTGTTCCTTCTTCAATTGCACTTTCAAGCATGCTGGTAAGAATATAAGCGTTCTCTTTGCTCATTACACGGTTGCTTTCGGGCTCATATTCATATAACACCCTGCCTGCGGCATCCGTAATATACCGGATTACAGTAGGCGCGTCGTATACGCCTTCAGACGCAAACGCTGCATAGGCGCCTGCAAGCTGCCATGGCGAGACGCCATAGGTAAATCCCCCGAGCGCAAGCGTAAGGCTCGTATCTGTTTTATCAAATGAAACGCCAAGCGATTCGGCAAACGCCTTTCCCTGCCCTAACCCAACTTCATTGAGCACTTTCACGGCAGGAACATTAAGGGAGCGCTGCACTGCTTCGCGCAGCGTTACCCATCCATAGTACTTGTTGTTGAAATTTCTTGGCGCATAATCCGCAAAGGTTGTAGGCTCGTCAAGCAGCATAGACGCCGCCGTATACCCGCAAAGCTCCAAGGCAGGCGCATATGCTATGACTGGTTTAATCACGGAGCCAGGTTGCCTGCGGATGCGCGTTGCGCGGTTAAAAGCCATGGCCACATTGGAATCTCTCCCCCCAACAAGCGCTACAACATGTCCCGTACCCGCTTGTTGGATCACAATTGCTCCCTCGCAATCTGCTGCCGGAAAGAATGAATCCTCTGCGAAAATCTCCTCACAGTGCGCCTGCAAAGCTGGATCCATAGCCGTGTAGATGCGGTACCCTCCTGTGAGCAGCTCATCCATGCTTATAGCAAGAATATCCGAGGCGGTGCTCAGCGCAGTATCAACATAATATCCGCGCGATGGTTCCATGACGTTTTGGATTTTGACGGGTTCTGCGACGGCAGCATCACATTCTTCTTGCGAGATATAACCATATTCGTGCATCAGCGAAATGATATTATTGCGTCTGCGCAGGCAATCATCCGGCTTAAGATGCGGTGCATAATTGGTTGGGGATTTCAGTATGCCCGCAAGCGTTGCTGCCTGAGCTATGCTCAATTCGGACGCATGCGTGCCAAAGTATCCCAGCGCGGCCGCTTCCACTCCATAATATCCACGCCCAAAGTATACATAATTCAAATACATTTCAAGGATTTCATCCTTGCTGTATTTCTTTTCCATCTGATAAGCCAGCACGGCTTCTTCCAATTTGCGGCTGATCGTTTTATCCGCGCTTAAATGGCTAAGCTTGATAAGCTGCTGTGTAATTGTAGACGCACCTTGCACATAACTGCCTGCCTTAATGTCCTGCCATGCAGCCCCTGCAATACGGATTAAATCCACCCCAGGATGTTCATAAAACCGTGCGTCTTCCGCAGAAATAAACGCCATACGCACATGCTTTGGAACCTCTGAAATGGAAACGGAAACCCGGTCTTCCGCCGCATGAAGCCTGAGGGCCTCATTGTCGTCTTTATCGTACAGAATCAGCGTTTCGGGCGCGCCCAAAATGTTTTCCGGGTCAAATTCTTTCCAGGCATCCAGCTTCAGCAAGCTTACGGCAAAAAACAGCACGAAACAGGTTGCCGCAAGAGCGAACGCCAGCAAAATCGCTTTTAAAACGGTAAAAAACAGGGAATTCTTCTTTTTTCTTGGTTTATCAGAACGCATGGAATCGCCTCCCCATATCAGTATTGCCCGATATGGGGCGCAATAGTACGGTCTTATAAAGTTCAACGGCGCGGAATCACAGCGTTTCGGATGCGCGTCAAATAAATTTTTTGGCAGGTAAAATAAAGAAGGTCATATACAAAGAATGCAACTTGCAGGAGCGGCACAACCGTCCAAAGCGGGATGGGCAGCGCTACCAATGAAAGGTCGAAACTAAGCGTAAACATGGCGAGAAGAACCGCGAGCGCAAAAAACAGGTCACAATAAAGCAGCTTCAGAACCGATCCAACCAAGCGGTCACCAATATGCTCATCCAAAAACGTTTTAAAGATTCCATAATGTCCAAGAAGGAGCGCATATGGAATAAGCGCGGCCTTTGAAGGCAGCAGCAACAGGCCAAGAGCTACAGATGCTGCATAGACTAGAAACGCACTTAAATAAGCTTGCTCTGCGCACAGGATGTACACAAAAACCGAAGATAGAAAATAGCAGGCGATCCGCATCGTTGGCAGCACGGCCGCAGCATATAACGAAAGCACTGTAAGCGCAATGCACATGGCACTGAGCGTAATTTGTTTTGCAGGAGAAAGCTTCAGCATTGGCACACCTCAACATCAGCAGCAGCGGATCAGGTCGCCCCCCATGCATTCGCAGCAACAGTCTGCACAGAGCAAACCTGAACAAACGTCGCATCCGGAGCAGGAAGAATCATAGCCCGACGCCTGCCGGGTATAGGGATTCCCCGTAGTGCGCAAGGTTTTATATGCGTTTGCATATTCGGCATTCCCGGGTTCCTGATGATAAGCGCGGCTGATATAATCGTTTGCCTTATCATACCAGCCTTGCCGAAGATAAATTATTCCGTAAAGATAATACCATTCGGCGTTCCGCACAGAAATCGTATCCAGCACCTGCTTGGCTGCCTGAAGGTTGTTCTGGTTAATGAACGCGCGCGCCCGCGCAAAGTCAGCTGCGTTGGGGCCTGAATATGTGGAACCTTGCCCACTGTAACCATAGTTTGAATAGGCCCCGGCGCCAGATCCGGAGGCTTGTGTAGAGCCGTTCTTCTTGGTCAGTGCTTCATACGCTTCATTAATTTCAACGAGTTTTTCGTTGGCGAGCTCTTTTAAGTCCGTATCCGTGTATTTATCAGGGTGGTATTTTTTCACAAGCTTCAGATACGCTGCGCGAATCTCTTCCTGCGATGCACCCTCACTTACGCCAAGGACTTTATACGGATTGTTCATGCTTTCCTCCCAACAGCTTCTGCGTTCGTGCAGCACAGCCATCATACAGAATATTATCCAAGATCTCCCGATTCACGGCAATATCCAATAGCTCATATGCTTTGATTGCCTCATGAATCGAATAATGCATCAAAAATCCCGCGCGTTCCGCCTCTGCCCCGGTAACGTTAAAAACGTTATAGGCGCCCGTGCGTGCATCGCGCTCCCGATCCTCCCATGCATCGGCCAGATACACCCACTTCCCGATATTATAGAGCAGTGCCTCAAAAGCAGGCTTCATGCGCACGTCCGCAAGCGGCGCTTCCTTTCCAGCGGCACGCATCAACAGTGCGAAGCAATCTGCCGGCGCATCAAGTATATTACACCGTTCTCGCTCCAGCACAGAGAGTTCCCGGATGCCGGCTTCAATCGCGCTCACCATGTTCGGCCGTTCGGCTGAAACCTGTTTTGCCGCCCGCTTTAATAAGCCTTTTCCTGCAAGTGCAGATGCTTTCTTTTCATCTTGCCAATCATCGCGCAGCTTATACCACGCAAGCGCAACATTAAAATCTGCTGAAAAACGCAACGCATCGGAATCTGGAGCAAAGAGCCGCTTTTTTTGAAACGGCTTATACCCACAGGAACGCGGGATGCAGGGTTGCGCCGATCCGCCTGAAAGCCCGGTGAGCAGCATTGCAAGAAAAGTGCTGTCATAATTAAGCGTTAGCCGCGCCGTCTGACCGAATCTTGCACCGATGGAGGCACAAAGCCCGCAATAGTATGCGTTGTATTGTGCCAGCTCTCGCATGCGGAGTTCCTGTTTCAGCGGCACGATATATCCAAACATCAGTTCTGCGCCTTTCTAAAAACTACATCAGGTATACCACGACTTTTTGTCGGGCATGTGTCGCTGCGGAAACAAAACGCGGTTATCCTAGCTTTCGATCTCTGGAGCACTGCACTGATGAAAGCGTGCAAAGTGCGTGAGCGCTCTCTGCAAAGCGCTGCGGGGCAGACGCTTGCCAGGCTCCAACCATAGGTTTTTTAGGATAAGCCTGTTTTCTTTCCGATCACATACCAGTTCAATCCGTCCAGCAAACCCCTCACCATACAGGACCGGAAGCGTATAGTAGCCGTACTGACGCTTCGCAGGTGGCGTATAGATTTCCCAACGATAGGAAAAACCGAAAACCGCTTCAATCAGCTTGCGATCCCAAAGAAGATTGTCCAGCGGCGCGATAAACTCACAGCGCGGCGCTAATTTCTCCGTTCCGCATGCCGTTTCAAGGAGCGGCAGATCCTGTTTGTGCAAATAAAGTGGCTGCCGAATTTCTTCCACCCCAATTGCAGCAATCGTGCCCGATGCGCACAAATCCTCAATTGCTGCAGTTCTGGCCTTCCTATCTAATCCACGGATTTCCAGCCAGGCATCCGAAGGCCGATTCCACAGCAATCCTACGCTGCCGATTCGCCGGGCCACCGCCCAACGGTAATATTGGGCCTGCGTTTGGTTGGGGTCAGGCGCACTAAGAAGCTCCGGTGACAGGTGGCGCGCGGCAAAGTCATAGTATTTCCGCGTCCCCTGCTTGTTGTGTATGACGAGCTCTCCCTGAAAATACAGCGTTTCCAATGCGGCACGTCCAATTGGCGCATAGCCCCAAGGCCAGCGTACTTTTTCCCGGCCATCCGGAATATCATCCGAGCAACAAGGGCCCTGCGAGGCCACCGTTTCCCTTGCAAGCGCAAGCGCGGGGCGTACTGCTTCCGCATTGTAAGTGTTTTGCATGCGCGTTCGCGCAAAATATGGCCAATCTTCAACAGGGAAAATGGCCATGCATTTATCCCAATAGTCTATCAGGCTGCGCTCCTCGTACAGAAGCTGCTGCAGCATCTCCTTGCGGAAGCCTTTTACGCGTGCTTGAAGCACCAATTCCGCATTGCGTCCGCACACATCGATCGGATCATATTGTATACATCCGACGCTGCGTATAAACGCAAGCACGCCGTTCTTTCCGCAATAACGGTAATGGTCGATAAGGCCATGGCGCAACAGCAGAAAGCGCGCTGCCTGCTGTTTTGTGACAGTGCGAAGTTTCACCGCTTCCCCATCCTTTTCCCTAAAATGAATCCGCTACCGCTGCAAGCGCGGCTTGTACGGCATGCACCATTGCGGAAAGCGGCATAGACGCAGCCCCCGGCTTGCCTTCTGCTTGTTCTGGAAGATATGGCAGATGGATGAACCCTGCAGGAATGCCATACCCCATGCGGCTGATGTAATGCAGTGCTTCGTATGAAACATGGTTACAAACGAACGCGCCTGCGGAAGCGGACATTGCGCACCCTACTTCGTACTTTCGCATTTCCTGCAGCATTGCATGAACCGGCAGGGTTGAAAAATATGCAGCCGGCCCTTCCGGATGGATTACAGAATCGATGCGCTGCTCGCCGTCATTATCGCATGCCTCGCAATGATCCAGATTTACAGCAATCCGCTCCGGAGTAATTTTTGCCCGGCCACCGGCCTGACCGAGCATTACTACAGCATCCGGCCTTACCCTTTCGATCTGCTCCAACAACAGCGCTGCACTCTTTCGGTAGCTCACAGGAAGCACTGATCTGTACAGCGCTGCGCCGGATATCGCCTCCGGCAGCCGCTCCAACACAGCCTGCGCGGGGTTTATCCTTTCTCCGCCAAACGGTTCAAAAGCCGTAATCAAAATTTTTTTCATGCAAATAAGATAACAGAAAAAGGAGCCGTGCGCAAGCACCGCTCCCATTCTTCGCTTTCAAACGGTTAAAATTCAGTTTCCTTTGCCGAAGAGGCGCGAGAAAAAGTCCGCAACCTTGCCAAAAAAGTTCTTCACACCAGCTGCAAATTCACTCAATTTGGATTCAACCTGCTTCGCACCTTCGAGCGTCTTTGTGAGTGAAACCAGCTTCTCCTGCAACTGTGCTACATCGAGCTTTTCCAAACTGCGGCAGAGCTTAAGCAGCTGATCCACCTGCGCGTCTGTAATCGAAACGTTGTATGCCTCCGCAATACCCTTAATTTCAGCACGCACCTCATCGTCCGTCATGTTCTGCGTTTGATCCAGAATCTTTTTTAGCTCATTGACGATCTGCATCGCTTCATTGCTTCCGATGTATTCGGCAAGTTCACCCGTTGTAACCAGTTCTTCCACGCCAATGGTCTTTGCAATCTCAGAAAGCGTCGTGCCGGTGATGTCTTCATACGCCTTATAAATGCCGGTGAGCGCCGCCGTACCGGAAACGTCAAACGGTGCGCTGACCTTAACCTCGGCATCGGTAATTCCGGCAGTAATGAGCGCATTCATATACATTTCGCTCGTGCACCAGTTAATGTGATTGGTGCTGATCTTCAAGCCCTCGCCTTCCTCAAGCGTTTTAATGTAGATGCAGGAAAGCGCTACGCTGCCGATCTTGCGTTCCGGGGCGATCCCTTCAAGATAGGCCCGTTCATCTGCGTTTGTCACAGTGATTTCCGTAACAGAGCCGCGTTCAATCCCAAAATCTTTGTAAATCTGCGCAATCTGCGCTTCATCCAAATTTGCTCCTATGGTGACGCGGACTTCGCCGCTGTCTGCCGGCGTTAAAACTGCGTCTCCTTCCTCGTCCGCAAACGCTACGGACGGCAGGATCATGAAGCAAAGCAGGAGCGTAAGCACGGCTGCAATCGTTTTTTTCATCATATCATCCTCCCAAAATTGAACATGCTGCCGGATCAAAACCCGACAGCTGCATTATACCACATCAGTGGCCACAATATTTCAAACGAAGTGTAAACTCTCTTTGGAGCACCAACCAAGCACACCGTTATGCTTGACAAAGCATTTTTTCTGTCCTTCTTCAACGATAGAAACGATATCTCCCGCTGAAAGCGGCAACCAGTAATCCGTATAATCATAAGAGCATTGCCTTCCATTGCATAAAAAGAGCTTTTCATTTGGGATCAGAAGCGTGCGCCCAGTATACAGACAACGGCAAAGGCTTTCCGAATTGCCCGCTGCTAAAAGTTCAATTTCTTTGTGCTGCCATGCGATTGAGGCTGGTTCGGGAGATGCCTCCTGTGCATGCAGCACGGCCGCCTGCGGAAGCTCGTCTGCCCATGCAGTAGAAAACATGCCGTTTTCACGAATCAGCGCATTAAGCTGCCCGGATCGCTTAACGCCGTTTCCTCCATCAATGCATATGATCTTTCGATGAAAATCAAAAACCGGATTGCAGGTGAGGATGTCTCCCGTTAAATCGCTGTAGTTCGGTGTCGGCATATGCCCTGCTATCACGAATTTTTCAAATACGGGGGCTTCATGCAGAAAGTCGTCACGGCGAAGGCAGCGTTCGGCATTCTGCGCGTGCAGGTCGCCCGCATCCAGCCCTGCATGAACAAAGATAAGATCTTCACTTTCAATGATGTGCGGCAATCCGGCAAGCCATGCAAATAGATCGCCATACGCCTGCTCCAGCCGAAAGCGGATTTCCGCAGGCGGGCATGCATGCGCATCCAATCCAAGCTCTGCGCACATATCGCACAGAAGGGACTGCTTGCGCCAATCCATATAGCGAACGAGATCCACGCCATACAGGCCGCTTTGCAAATCCTCCCATAATGTGTCACAGTTCCCCTGCAAAGCGTATGTATTTCCGGCTTCACAAAGGCTTTTTATAAAACGCAGCGTATAAAGACTGCCGTCCCCCTTTTCGATATGGTCTCCGAGCAGCACAAGCGCATCCTTGGTGGAAAACCCGATTTGTTCAAGCAAACGCTGTAAAAGATGTCCGTTTCCGTGCACGTCGCTGATGGCAATGATGCGCTGTGCGCCGCGCAGCGCTACGTTCTGAACGTTCGCTTTCATTGTGCGTTTTCCTTCAATGCAAGGTATTCTTCCCGCATGATAGAGTAGCAGCAGGAATCCAAAACCGTATTGTCATAGCGGCGGTATGCATGTCGGATCGTGCCCTCATAGCGAAATCCGCACTTTTCAATCACACGGCGTGAACGTGCATTAAATGGGAAATGGCATACGCTTACAAGTTCAAGCCCAAATTCCTCAAACGCAAACGACAGAACACGCTGTGCAGCCTCTGTTGCATAGCCATGTCCCCAAGCTTCTTCCGCAAGCACGTAACCAAGCGCGCGCGCTTTAATTTCGCTGCCGCGCATAGCATCGCGGTGCAAGCCAAAAGAACCGAGCAGCTGGCTGTTCGAGCGCAGAACGACAGCCCATGTTTCGTCCTCTTCCATAAAGCTTTTCAGAATGGCGCGCGTTTCCTCGATGGAACCATGCGGTTTCCAACCTGCCGCAGGACCGACATTCGGCGTATGCGCATACGCAAATAACGCTTCGGCATCGCTTTCCTTCCAAGGCCTCAACAACAGACGCTGTGTTTCAAGCAGTTTCATGATACTCCTCCGTTTGTGCAATCGTTTGGCTTTCTCTTTTATTTGCGTTCAAGTAAGGCGGCTGTTTCTAGGTGCCGTCAGTAGTTTTGCGCATATAGTTATTCTTATATTATCATCAGCTATTATCATCAGCCACGACAAAAGCTCTATCAACATCTATATTTTATCATTGAATATATCAACAAAAATCACAGGAGGTTTTTTCCAGTCAACAGTATGATAGGCCTCTTTTTCCTCAATCAATTCATATCCAAAATTGGTGACAGCCAAAGCTTGGTTCATATATAGCATGATATGAGGTAAAGATAACTCAAGCGGCTTTAAATTCGGCTTCATATTGCAATGGCAATCAACGTATGCCTTTATGAAACCAAGTCCTTCCGTTTCCGGATTGTTTGGTTGCCCAAAACATCCCATAATGTTTGGCGTTGCAACGATACTTCCCGCGCTCATTCCAACATACACCTTATTCTCGAACACAAACGCTTTGATAATTTCATCAAATTCCGTCCGTCTAATTTCTTTTAACAGATGTCCGGCCCATCCACCCGAAAAATACATGATATCGTAAGTGAGTGCCATATCTTTTGTCATCTTTCCGTCGAGGTTATAGGTAGTAATGTTCTCTGGCTTAAAGCCCATCCACATAAGTTCTTTTCTAAGCAAAAAAGCGATTTTTTGTGCTTCATCATCATAAGCTGCAGTTGGTATAAATAGAACACGAGCATCTGAAAACGGTCTACCAACCATTTCTGAAAATCGATCAATTATCGCATGAAAAGGCTGCCTAAGATTAAATGGATTAAAAAAACCGGAATCTGTTAAAAGGACATTTGTCCACATAACATGTGAGTTTTCCTTACTTACATTTTCTGTTGCTTCATACTTCATTGTCATTGCAATGCCTCCAAATTCAAATCTTTTGAGCTGTTTAACTAACTCGTTTTTAAACAGCACCATGCCAAATATACATATTGCATATTCCAGCCATGTCGGTTAGCCTGTTATGCAACTTTTTACCAACATCCACTGACCACACAGCCATGCCCAAACCTAAAAAAACATCCAAATCGACCATTTGTTAACCCATGTTATCCAAACTGACCACTCGTCAGACTACGACACCTAAATCGCTCTCTCGCACTCGAAAATGCCATCTTTGACTTGTTTCCATGTCACGATTTTTACACTAAAACTCTGAAATACCCTTATATCAAGCTTTTTTTCACACCTGCTTTTCAAACCCTGACATTAATACGACCGTTTCCACATGGTTTGAGTTAATACCACGGGTTACAATGGCGCAAATATCCTATTTTATGCTCCGCGGGAACAAATCAATCCCATTTTTGAGTGCTTGCCTGTTCGCGGAAACATATCCACAATTTCGGTTTCACTTCGCCGTGAAATTCAGGATTCAACGTACAACATTTGATTTTGAATAAATATAAAATAATTCCTGTGTATACCTATATCCTTTTTCCATTTGCTCAAAAGAGCTGTCAAATTCCTGAAACCCACTCTCATCCAGTTGGTGAGCAGAACTCTCAATGTACTTCCACTCCTTCCCGAAAAGCACACCTTCTTCCAATTCTTTTACCATAAGTGCTACTGGATACAAGTTGTTTTCCAGGCAAATGTTATATCTCTTGCAGTTTTTAAATCCATAACAAGCATAGTTCTCTGGGTTGCCAAATATAACAGCCGTATCATAACCCATGTCTTTTGCTGCTTCCAAGGAATGGTTAAGGAGCTTCCTACCGTATCCTTTCCTTTGATAGTCAGGATGAATAGTAAAAGGTCCAAAAGACAGTATGTTTTTTACCGTTCCGTCAGTAGCCAGAAGCTTTGCCTTCACATATAGAATATGCCCAATAATTTGTCCATCCTCTTCCATAACAAAATCAAGTTCCGGAATAAAATCTTCACTTTTTCTAACTTGATGTGCAAAATAGTGTTCATTACATCCAGGCTCAGAAAGATTCCAAAATGCCTTCTTTATCATTTCCTCAACAACTCTATAATCTTCAAATCTTTCATTTCTAATTAACATCGTTTTCTCCCGTCATTACTAAATAATATCTTACGCAAAATTTCAGTTCCACGTACTCGATAGCAATCTTGTCAACTCACCATAGTTCAAAATGAACGCCCGATAAGTGGTGGATATGTTTCCCCAAACGAGGCCGAATTGAGTTGACAGGTTAGGAAAGCCTTATATCTCAAGGCTGTGTGCGAGTGAGCAACGCTACCGTCTCCACGTGCGCTGTCTGCGGGAACATATCGACAGGCTGTGCATATACGAAGCGGAGCCCACCGTCAACGAGAACCCGGACATCCCGCGCAAGGGTAGATGGATTACAGGAGACATACACCAACCGCTTTGCGCCGCATGCAAGCAGCGCATCCAACACGGGGCGCTCGCAGCCTTTGCGCGGCGGATCGATCAGGACGGCATCTGGATGGTATCCTTCGCGTACAAGCTGTGGAAGAACATCCTCCGCATTCCCGCAATGAAACTCAACATTTTTGATGGCGTTCTCCTGTGCATTGAAGATTGCATCTGCTATCGCTTCGGGTACTGTTTCAATTCCATCTACCTGCGCAGCATGGCGTGCAAGCAGAAGTGATATTGTTCCGATGCCGCAATAAACATCCGCAACACGTTCTGTTCCCTCAAGCTGCAACGCATTTAAAGCGGCATGATAGAGCACCTCTGTCTGTTGTGGATTTACCTGCAGGAAGGATGCTGCACTCACGGCAAAGCGCAAGCCGCAAATTGTATCATAAAGACGATCTTTCCCCCAAAGCGTGCTGAATTCCGGGCCAAATATCACATTTGTTTCCGCGTCATTTCGGTTGTGAAGAATGCTGACAAGCCCGGGGATGCGGTTGCGCAGGTGCTCAATCAGCGCCTCTTTTTGCGGCAGCTTTCCCTTTGTGACAATTGCGGCCATGACTTCGCCGTTTGCCGCGGAAACACGTGCCATCACATGCCGGAGCGTGCCTGTTTGCAGGGTTTCATCATGGGCCGGTATCTGGAATTGATTGGCCCAGTCGCACACCGCTTCAGCAACAAGCAGGGTTTTGTCTTCCTGAATCGAACAGTCTGAAAGCGGGATCAGGCGGTGGCTGCGCGGCGCGAAAAATCCGAAGGAAACGCGCCCATCCAAATTTGCAAACGGAAAGCTTCCCTTGTTCCTATAAAAATAGGGGAACTGCATTCCAAGAGCCTCACGCACCTCCGGAGCCATAAGGCCCCCAATGCGTGTGAGGGCGGAAGTTACCATATCCCGCTTAAACATGAGCTGCGCCTCATAGTCAAGATGCATGAGGGTGCATCCGCCGCAACGCCCAAAATTAGAGCATTTCGGTTCTGCGCGGCAGGGGCTTTTTACGGATATGGAAAGCAGTTTTCCTATTGCATAGCTAGCTGTGGCTTTTATGATATGAACCCGTACCGTTTCTCCCGGCAACGCAAACGGCACGAACACGGCAAAGCCATCATATCTTCCGATGCCCTGACCTTCAGAGCCAAATGCGTCAACGGTCAACTCGATTTCATCATTGCGTTTCAAGGGCGGTGTTTTCTGTGGCATAAAAATCTCCTTTTTGCGGCAAAACGCGGCTTATGCCGCGTTTGGATCAACCGGAAACGAATGCAGCGCGTCAAAACTTTGCAAGCACGGAATTGAAGCGGTATAGCTTTTCATCAAAATTGTCCGGCAGCGCGATTGCATCTTCCAAAGATACGTCGACAATATGATTGTCATGAATGCCCACTGCGCGTCCGCCAACTTCCGCATCCAAAAGTTCCACTGCGCGCTGCCCGAGCCGTGCTGCAAGTACGCGGTCAAATGCCGTAGGATTTCCACCGCGTTGAATATAGCCGGGAACGATTGCTTTGATATCAATATCGGAATGCTCCCGCACATAATTTGCAAAATCTGAAGCTCTGCCGGCTCCTTCTGCGATGATGACAATACTCGTGAGTTTTCCCTTAAGCTTATTTGTAACGAGTTGGCGTGTTGCATCCTCCCAGGAAAGCTGGCTTTCCGGCACCAGTATAATATCCGCTGCTCCTGCAACGCCGGACCAAAGGGCAATGTCACCACAATTGCGCCCCATTACCTCAATCACGCCCACCCGGTCATGTGCGCGCATGGTGTCGCGTATTTTATAGATTTCGCTTGTAATGGTATTGACAGCGGTATCAAAGCCAATTGTAAAGTCGGTGTACCCCAAATCGTTATCAATTGTTCCGGGGATGCCGATCGTTTTAATTCCGCTGTCGGCAAGCATCTTCGCACCGCGGTAGCTCCCGTCTCCGCCGATAACGATCAGGCCTTCAATATCAAACGCGTGAAGCATGTCCAACGCTTTTTGGAACCCCTCTGGCGTACGGAATTCCTCGCTGCGCGCCGTGCGCAGAACCGTGCCGCCCTTGTGCATCACATTTGCGACATCCTCATGTGTCAATTGACGAACCATGCCTGCAATCAATCCCTTGTAGCCATGGTAGATTCCCATAACGTTGATGCCGCGGCTTTCTCCCTCTTTGAATACCGCACGAATTGCTGCATTCATGCCGGGCGTATCCCCGCCGCTTGTTAAAACGCCAATACACTTCATTAAATTAACTCCTTTCGGAAAATCGTAAGCAAATTCAATCATTTTGAGCTGCACATGGGCAAGACTCATGGTGCAATCCCATACCGTTTTGTATTATATCACATACGCAAAATTAGTCAAAAGTTTATCACAGCTTATGTTCACTGCTGCTTCACGTTCTCCTTTCCAAGCAGCTCGTTAAGAATATCCCGGAGTGCAGAGGCTTCATTTACATACATGTCTTTGGGTACAAGCTGCGTCTTTTTTGTACCGGGGTTGTGAAGCACAACGGGTACGTTGCCCGGGAAACGCTGCAATAGCGTGAGCACGCGCGTACGAAGCGTCTGATCCTCCGTGTCAAAGCGCAGATATAGCTTGCCCGCCGCAGGATGAAGCGTGAGCGGAGCCACCTCATCCACCAGAACCATGTTGCTTTGATCTTCCCGCACATTCAAACGGCCCGAAACGCATACCTTACTATCTTCCGAAAGCAGGCTTCCAAAACGTGTGAATACTGACGGAAACGCCAAAAGCTCAATGGAACCGGTCATATCTTCAAGCGTACAGTATGCCATGACACCGTTTCCGTTTTTCGTCATTTTACGCTGCACGTGCGCAATAATGCCCCCCAAACACACACGGCTTCCCTCTTTAAGCGCCCCGCTTTCATCTGCTGTGGCAAGTTCTGCAACGCTGTTGGGCATTTTTGAAAGCACTTCCCCATATTCCTCCAAGGGATGCCCGCTCAGGTAAATGCCAAGCGCCTCCCGTTCCAATGAAAGCAGCATCGTTTGATCAAACTCATGCACGTTGGGCAAGGGCGTCATCCCTGTTTTCATTTCAGAGCCGCCCCCAAGATCAAACAGGGACAGTTGTCCGGTTTCCGCCTGTTTGCGCTCGTTTGCCGCAGCGCTGAGCGTGCGCTCATATATGAGCAGCAACTGATTGCGGTTGGCACCCATGCCGTCAAAGCAGCCGACTTTGATCATCGCTTCCAGCATGCGTTTGTTGATGCCCGGCGCGCGTCTTACGAAGTCGTCAAAGTCTCGGAAGGGGCCGTTTGCATTCCGTTCAGCAATGATATCGCACATTGCGCTTTCTCCAACGTTTTTAATTGCGGCAAGGCCAAAGCGGATGGAGTTTCCCTCTACGCTGAACTTTGCAACGCTCCGGTTTACATGCGGCGGCAGAACAGGGATCTTCATCCGTTTGGCCGCATTGATATATTCTGCCATCTTATCAATGCTTCCAAGAAAGCTGTTGATGATTGCCGTCATAAATTCAACGGGATAGTACAGCTTTAAATATGCCGTACGATAAGCAACAACAGCATAGCAGGCCGCATGCGGTTTGTTAAACGCGTAAGACGCAAAATCGACCATTTCATCAAAAATTTTATTCGCGATTTCTGCGGGCACGCCGTTCCGTACAGCGCCTGGAACCTTGACGACCCCGTTCTCAACAATTCCGTTGACAAAGTTTTCCCGCTCCTTGAGCATTACGTCGTGTTTCTTTTTTGCCATTGCACGGCGCACGAGATCGCTCCTGCCCATAGAATATCCGGCGATATCGCGTACGATGCGCATTACCTGCTCCTGATATACCATGCATCCATAGGTTGCCTGCAGAGCAGGACGCAGTCTTTCATGCAAATAACGCACATGTTCGGGGTCATTCTTGCCTGCAAGGTATTTGGGGATCTGGTCCATCGGGCCGGGCCGGAACAGTGAAATCCCGGCGATGACATCCTCCAGGTTGCCCGGTTTAAGCTGCAGCATAAATTGGCGCATGCCGGCAGATTCAAGCTGAAACACGCCGTCTGTATCCGCTGCGGAAATCATTGCATAAACCTTTGGGTCGTCATATTGAAGCCTGCCGAGATCCGGAACTTGTTTTCCATGCTGCCGGATGAATTCGAGCGTATCCCTTATCACGGTAAGCGTTCTAAGACCAAGAAAATCCATCTTCAGCAGGCCGAGTTCTTCTATTGTGTCTTTGGGGAACTGCGTTGTAATTGCCTCGTCGTTCCTCTGCAAAGGCACATATTCGGTAATGGGTTTTGCGCTGATCACCACGCCGGCCGCATGCGTGGAGGCATGGCGCGGCAACCCCTCAAGCTTCAGGGAAAGATCAATCAGCTTTTTGACATGCTCATCCGTATCATAAAGATTTTTTAGTTCAAAGGACACTTCCAAAGCGCGGTTGAGCGTGATTCCCAGCGTTTTTGGGATTAGCTTGCTGATTTTATCGACCTCGCCAAGCGGCATATGAAGCGCGCGACCAACATCCTTCACCGCAGCTTTTGCCGCCATGGAACCGAAGGTAATGATCTGCGCGACATTATCCTTTCCGTATTTTGCAACGACATAATCAATGACTTCCTGCCTGCGCTCAATACAAAAATCAATATCGAAATCCGGCATGGAAATACGCTCCGGATTTAAAAAGCGCTCGAAGGGAAGGTCGTATTTAAGTGGATCCACGTCCGTAATGTCCAAAGAATATGCAACAAGGCTTGCCGCACCGCTGCCGCGTCCCGGGCCGACAAAAATGCCGTTTCGGTGCGCAAAATTCACAAAGTCCCACACGATAAGGAAATAATCCACAAAGCCCATACGCTCGATGATGGAAAGCTCCAGCGCAAGGCGTGCATGCGCTTCCTTTCCCGCATTCGGCATCTTCCGCTGGAGGCCCGCCTCAGCAAGCTGCATCAGATACGACATGTTATCAAGCCCATCCGGAGCGGAAAAACTCGGTAGATGCCGTTCCCCGAACGTAAGCTCCAAATCGCACTTTTCTGCGATCTCAAGCGTCGTATCCAGCGATTCGCGGTAATTGTACAGCGCCTGTTCCATCTCGTCGGCGTTTTTAAGATAAAACTCGTCGGCGGACATGCGCATGCGGTTCTCATCATCAACAAACTTTCCGGTTTGGATGCATAGCAGAACATCCTGCGCTTCCGCATCGTTCTTTTCCACATAGTGTACGTCATTTGTGGCGACTGTTTTGATGCCGAGCTCCTTTGCAAGCGAATCAAGCTGCGGCAACACCTCAAGCTGCTCCGGAATGCCGTGGTTTTGCAGTTCAATATAAAAATCATCGCCGAACATGCCGCGCAGCCGCAGGGCAAGCGCGCGCGCTTTTTCCGTCTGTCCATTCAGCAAGGCTTGAGGGATATCTCCGGCCAGACAGGCCGAAAGGCAGACTAAGCCTTCCGCGTGTTGTTCAAGAAGATCGTAATCGATGCGTGGCTTATAATAAAAGCCATCCACAAAAGCACTGGAGGAGAGTTTTATTAGATTTTGATAACCGGTCTTATTTTTTGCCAACAGCACAAGATGCGCATTTTCGCGCCCGCCTTCGCGCTCTGTGCGGGACCGTGGGGCAACATATGCCTCCATGCCCAAAACCGGCTTAATCCCCTGCTTTTTGCATTCTTTATAGAAGTCGATCACACCATACATCGCTCCATGATCCGTAATTGCAAGCGCAGGCATGCCAAGCGTCTTGGCGTGCGCAACCAGCTCCGGGATGCGTGCTGCCCCGTCAAGCAGGCTGTACTGCGTATGAACATGGAGGTGTACGAAGTTTTGCATGATGGTTTCGTTTCCTTTCCCCTTACCGTTTTAAGGTCAATGCAGGCGGATGTCCTCCGCCAACGCTGAAAGCTTGTTTAACCGATGATTCATCCCGGATTTTCCAATGTCAAGAAGCTCAGCAAGCTCCGTAAGCGTAGCCTCCGGATTGTTCAGCCGCGCCTCAGCAGCCTCGCGCAGCTTAGGCGGCAGGTTTGCAAGGCCTATTTCCCGGCTGAGAAGCTCAATGTCAACCAGCTGCTGCGCCGCGGCCTGCGCTGCTTTTTGCATGTTCGCGTCCTCAAAGTTAGAGCGACGGTTTAGGTCGTTCGCTACATTGCGCAGAACACGCGCATTTTCAAAAGCCAACATTCCCTCCATCGCGCCGATGTAGGTCAAAAATTCGGAGATGCTCTCGCCCTCTTTCATATAAGTGATAAACGATGATTTTCGTCTGGCTGTTTTCACATTCAGCGAGAGCTGAGCCATACGCGCAGAAAGCTCCTTTGCAAATCTTTCATGGCGGCATACGATTTCAAGGTGATAGCCCTTGCTGGGATCGCTCACGGAGCCGGAACCTAAAAAGGCGCCGCGCAGAAAGGCCTGCGTGCACTCGGGGTTCACGAACATGTGCTCCGGAACAGCGCCCATTTCAAGCGGTTCATCCACATCGCCCGCAGGCAAACAGCCGCTTTTTTGCAGGAGTGCGGTGCAGCCACTTCCAGTCAGGGTTACCACGGTGTTCTTGGCTTTCAACCGCTCGTGCTCCCTGAGGGAAAGCGACGCTTCCACAGGAAAAAGCCTGCAGGCAAGCTGTACGATCAGCTGCCCGACATTCTGGTTTTCCGTAACGTATTCCACCGCAAGCCCCCTCCGGCCCAGCATGATGGAGCCAGCGGTATGGGTAAGTGCGGCAAGCGCTGCAAGACGCACCGCATCATCCTTCAGACGAAGGACGGAAAGCTCATCTTTTGTCTTTGATGAAAAGGACACCGCGCTTCCCTCCTAATTTCCCATCCGCTCCAAAATATCACCCGCCTCAACGGTAGTATCCCGGTGCACAAGCTTTATGTCAAACTCGCCGCGCATCCGCTTCGCCATCTGTTCGGCAGCACATACGGAGCGATGCCTCCCTCCCGTGCATCCAAACGCAACAAGCAAGCGCCGTTTTCCCTGATTGCAAAAGCCGGGAATGAGCATTTGCAGCATCGATTGTGTTTGGTCCAGAAATTGTGTGAATGCAGGATCCTGAAAAATGTAATCCCGAACAGCGGCATCCGCCCCCGAAAGCGGGCGCAATGCGGACTCATAAAACGGGTTTGGAAGGAACCGCATGTCAAACACCATGTCAGCTTCAAATGGAACGCCCCGCTTATAACCGAAGCTTTCAAAAGTGAGCCGAAACGCATCCATGGAGCCATCTGAAAACAGCGTTCCGAGCCTTGCGGCTAGTTCAAGCGGTTTCAGGTTCGTCGTGTCGATAATGGTATCCGCACGATCCCGGAACACACCGAGCATGTCACGTTCCGCCCGGATGCCGTCCCGCACATCTCTTGAAAGCGGATGCCGCCTTTTCGTTTCATTATATCTGCGTTCCAAGACCTCGTCCCGGCATTCCAAAAAAAGAATTCTATATTGTACTGGAAGCCTGTCCAGCGTACGGAGCACCTTCTCAGCATCTGAGCGGAACACCTGCTCCCGGCTGTCAATCACGACGGCTGCGCGCTCGACAGGGGGTGCAGCCTTGTGGCAGAGTTCAATGAACCCGCCCAACATTTCGCAGGGAAGGTTGTCCACGCAAAAGTAACCTGCATCTTCAAAATAGCGCAACGCCTGAGTTTTGCCAGCCCCCGAAAGGCCGGTTACGATTAATAACTTCATGTCATTTCTCCATTCTTACTGCTCATCCAAGTTGGAAAAGCTCCCGAGCAAGCGCACCTCCGGCTCCAGCCATATGCCGCTTTGCGCATGCACATCCCGCTGTACGCGGCGTATCAGGTTGTAAACGTCAGTTGAGGTCGCGCCCCCCGCGTTGATAATGAATCCGGCGTGCAGAGAACTTACCGCCGCACCTCCTACACGCACACCCTTGAGCCCGGCCTGTTCAATCAATGCGCCTGCAAAGTTACCGGCCGGCCGCTTGAACGTACTGCCTGCGCTCGGATATGCAAGGGGCTGCTTTTCGCGCCGTTTTGCCGTATATTCCGCCATGCGCGCCTTTGCTCCGCCGTCATCCGGCATAAGCGAAAACGCTGCTGAAACCACAATTCGGTCGGGCGCGCGGTATGCGCTGAACCGGTAGCCAAACATTTCCTCCGCCGGCGCTTCATCAACCAGTGTCCCAGAGGTTGCGTCCATATAGGTAATCCGGTGCACCGTTTCTCCCACTTCGCCGCCGTAAGCCCCGGCATTCATTGCAATCGCGCCGCCAACGCTGCCCGGGATCCCCGCGGCCCACTCCAACCCCATAAAACCGCACTCCACCGTGCGCTTTGCAAGGGCGGAAAACGATGCTCCTGCCTCCGCAAAGAAAAGCCCGTTTTCCTGCCGGATTGCCCTCATTGATTCGCCAATGTGGAACACAACGGCATCAATCCCCGCATCGGAAACGAGAAGGTTTGTTCCGTTTCCGATCACCTCATAAGGGATGCCATATTCATGCACCGCAAGGAGCGCGTTTTGGAGCGCTTCCACACTCCGCGGTTCTACCAACGCACGCGCACATCCGCCCGTCCGGAAAGAAGTATACTGCGCCATGGAGACATTTCGCTGCACCGTACAATCAAAAAAGCGTGCGCACAGCGCATCAAACTGATCAGGCATTGTTCCCTCCATGCTATGCTGCGCCAATCTGCACAGCAAGCTGTTTCCCTATCATTTTACTTGATTTACGTGCCTGAAACAAGTTCTTTCAGCCTGGCCTCAAAATCCTTTTTTGCTTCCGCGTCCCCAGCAAGGACGCGCCGTGCGGTTTTTTCAAGCGCATCGCGATACCGTTGCAGCAAAAAAGCATTCGGAATTTTAGGTTCGCGCAGATGTTCTGCGGCGCTCGCAAGCAAAGCACTTTCCGGCAGCGCTTGGGGATCAACTTCCGTTACAGAAAAAAGTCCGAGCTGCACAAATTGTTTCTGAGCGATTTCGGAAAAGATGCGTTCAATCAGTTCAATTGCATATGCCCGCTTTTCCTGATCTATCCCATGCGACAGGCCGATCATCTGGACAAGGCTGGTGCTCCCGGAAAGTACGGAAGCCTCGAATGCAAATCCTTTGCCTGCGGATTGAAGCGCCTCGAGATCCCCTGCTGAACGCAGGTCTGCAATCGCTATCGCAGCCTTTCCAGAACGGAACGCGTCATATTCCGCTACTTCTCCTGTCAGTCCAAGCGCAGCGGCAAGGACCGCATTGCCGGAAAGTGCAGGCAGCTGCTTTTGTTTCCCGCTTTTCTGCGCAGCAGCAAAGGTTTCGGCAGCCTGGAGGATCCATGCAGCGTTTCTTGTTCCTTCCGGCACCATAGCGCCGCGCTCCTGAAACAGCCCCGTGTTCACAATAAGCGCATGCGCGGACATTGCATAGGGCAGTGCATAAATTTTTCCGTCCCATTCTCCAACAGCCGCCATGTCCTTTGAAATACATTCTACGGGGAGTTCATCAAATGCGGACAGTTGATCCGGATAACACACCCCCAGTGGAAAGGACAGCAAATCCGGGGATTCTCCGCGTGCAAGCCGTTCGGTGTATTCCGTTTCATCCATGGCGATTACATCAAAAAAAACGCCATGATGCCTGCGCTCGATTCCTTTTGCAATCGCTGCAAGCGCAGTGCTCATACTGCCTGAATAAGGTTTAAACCCCACGATATGCCACACGCTGATAATGCCGGTGTATGGTTCTTCTGTCGGGCTGAATTTCTCATCATAAGTGCGCTCTTTCAGTGCGTCGTTTAAATATGCCGGCATAAAAAGAAGATAAGCGGCGATCAACACCGTTGCTATTAACCTTGGGACCCATTCTCTTGCACGCATCATAGCCTTACCTCCGTATGCTTTAGCATATGCATGCATGCCTTGAAAAAGGAGCGCGGTAAGCTGCGCAAAAAATAAGGAGCCTTGCTATGCAAGACTCCTCAGCCTGTCAAAAAAGCTAGGGATGACCTAGTTTTTTTGGTATAATAGAAGCGGGCGAGAAAATGCTGACAGAGAAGACAACGATAGAAAGAAACGCATTGGAAATCACCTGCACAGAGTCGCTGGTGCCGCAGGAGCATCTGCTGCGAAAGATCGACGCAGCGGTGGATTTCAGAAAGATATACAAGATCGTCGGCGATCTGTATTGTAAGGATAACGGACGGCCGAGCGTAGACCCGGTGGTGCTTTTCAAGATCGTGCTGATCGAGCACTTGTATGGAATACGATCTTTGCGACAGACGGTGGCGGATATGGAGGTAAACGTAGCATATCGGTGGTTTATCGGGTATGGACTCAGCAAGCCGATTCCGCACTTTGCAACGGTGAGTTATAACT
>CDZH01012626.1_pt1 | contig 59547 bp, 57 predicted proteins | sample 557721 | NCBI WGS metagenome assembly CDZH01 (sample SAMEA3182062, study PRJEB8094) | gut metagenome | biome: human; feature: gut; material: Stool; isolation source: human stools | place: Canada | collected 2013-01-14 | reverse complement strand
AAGCCGTTTTTTATACTTATTTGCCTTTTACTTCATCGGTTTTGTAAATGAACTTTACACTGCCGTCGGCTTCGTCCGAAATTCCGGCAAACGATTTATAGGATTTTGATACCTCAACCGTAGCCTTAACACGGTCAACAAGATTTTGAAGGTCCTTACCCGCAAGTCCCGTAATCTTGCTTATACCCTTTTCGTTAAGTTCCTTAATTCCGTCGGCAAGCTGTTTTGAACCGTCAGCCAACTGCTCAACACCGGGAACCAACTGCTCCGTGCCGGCTTTAAGCTGTTCGGCGCCGCTCTTAAGCTCAGCCGCGCCCGCGTTGACCTTCGCACTGCCGTCGCTTGCGGATTTAACGCCTGCCGTGTAAGCCAGTATGCCCTGATAGAACTCATTATAACTGTCAAGACTTGTAACCGCTGTTTCAACCGAGGGTTTAAGCGTTGAAAGCGCAAGCTTTAAGCAAAGGGCGTTTATTTTGGCGTCTGCGGCACTGTCGTTCATAGCGGCTGAAACGGTCTGTGCGTCTGTTGCCATTGCAATAGCTGTTGTTACATTGCTTGTGACGCTTGTGAGCGGCTGATTGTTCTTTACTGTCAGATATAAGCTTATTTTTGCTATCATACCCGCCTGAGACTCGGGTACACCCATTTGTATAAGACCATTAATTAAGGCCTCATTGGGATTTAATGTATCGTCAGCTAACGCTTTCTTTACCTCGGCGGCATTTGTAAGAACGGGCGCAATTTCAGCCATTGCCGCTTCAAGTGTCTTCCCTGCCGCAAGCTTTTCGGCAAGCATTACCTTTACGGCTTTATAATAAGCTTCGGGAACATTATTTCCCTTAAGTTTTGCTTCGACGGTGCTGTTTGCGACCGCAATAAGCTCTGCCTTTTGCGCGTCCGTAGGATTACTTAAAAGCGAATTGAGTTCTGACTTGTAGTTTTCCTTAGTAAGCGATACCGTAATTCCGTTATCCTTAAACTGGGTAGTTACAGTGGCAAGCAATGTGTCAAATACCTTTGCGGCACCGGCTGTAAGGTCGCCGTTCTTTGAAACCAAGGTATTAAGCCCTGCGTTAAGAGCCGCCGTACCGCTTGCAAGCTCGTTTGTACCGGAAGCCAGCTTATCAACACCTGCCGCCAATTCCTTTGATTTTGAAAGCAGTGTGGTAAGTCCGCCGTACAGCTCGGAAGAACCGTCAATAAGCTTTGACATACCGCTTGTAAGCTCATTAAGCTGAGCCTGCAAATCATCTGCGGTGTTAAGCTTTGAAGTATCAAATTCATTAAACAGGCTGTTTGTGGCAAGCGTTAAGGTTGTTGTAAGGCTGAAGTTTTTAACATCGGCGGTAACCTCAACATAATCGGGTATTTCTATCTTACTGCTGTCAAGAGCAAGGTTTTCCTTAAGACCCGGAAGCGCAAAGCCCGCGACAACGGTACGGTCGCCGTCATTGATAAGCTTGCCGTTTGAAACCTCGACATTCGTAAATACATCGTTGTCAAGCATAAGACCCGTAAGCATTACAAACGGAACATAAATTTTTTCTGTCTTTCCGTCAATGGTAACCTCGCTGTACTGCTTGTTGACATAATCAAATCTGATAGTAGCCTTGCCGCTCTTTCCCGCAATTTCGTCAGCGGAAACAGCCTTACCGTCAAGCTTATAAGAAACCTTAAGGTCAACCGGCAGTTCCTTGCTTATCGTACCCTGGTAATAAATATCCGCGCCGTCTGCGTTCCATACACGCATATTGTCGCTGTCCATTACATACGATTCGTCGCCCTTGACATTTTTGATGTCTTTAAGCTCGCTTTTATCTTTTAGATTTTTTTCATTCAGGCTGTTTTTAATCCAGTCGCTTACGATTATTTTCTTAACGGAACCGTCCGCATTTGCGATTACATATACGGTTTCGTCCTTGGCAGTCTTTGTATCCTTTGCGGAGGTGCTTTCGGATACCGTCGTTTCGGTATCCTTTACATCATCCTTTTTCTTTGTAGCGCCGATTGTAGCCGCAGTAACGCTTGTGCCCGCAATAATTCCGGCGGCGCCTACTGCTATAATTTTAAGTAAATCTTTTCTTGCGGTTTTCATTACTTATTACCTCCGATTGTTTTCTTGGGTTTAAATCCTATGCTCGTTGCGCAAATCACTTTATCAAACAGCATAAACATTGCCGGCAAAATGAAAATTACGCACAGCATACTGATTATAGCGCCCCTTGCCATAAGATTGCATATTGAGCTTATAATATCTACATCCGAATAAAGTCCTACGCCGAAAGTTGCGGCAAAGAAGCCGAGCGCACTTACTATAATGGAAGGTATAGAGGTGTTGAGCGCAATGCTTACGGCATTCTTTTTATCGGCGCCTAATGAGCGTTCCCTCTTGTAACGGGTGGTCATAAGTATCGCATAGTCAACCGTAGAACCAAGCTGAATTGTGCTTATACAAATAGGAGCTATAAACGGCATTGAAGTGCCGAGCAAATGACAAAAGCCCAGGTTTATGAATATTGCAAGCTCGATTACCGATACCAGAATTATCGGTAATGAAGCGCTCTTGAGTACCAACAGTATTATTACGAATATTGCCGCTATCGAGATAGTATCTACTACCTTGAAGTCGTGGTCGGTAATATCAATCATATCCTTAGTACACGGAGCCTCGCCTATCAGCATCCCCTTACTGTCGTATTTCTTAAGTATATCACTCAAAACAGTAATCTGCTCGTTTACCTCGTCAGATGCCGTTGCATACTCTGAGTTAATAACCATCAGCTTCCAGTTATCGCTTTGAAGCGTTGATTTAGCCTCGTCGGGTATTACCTCGTCGGGTATTCGGCTTCCGACTACGGACTCAAGTCCCAAAACAAACTTAACGCCGTCTACCTTTTCCATTTCATTGCTCATAGTGCGTATTGCCTTGCTGTCCGTATCGGCTGAAACAAGAATCATATGAGTAGAACCCACATTGAATTCCTTTTCAAGCTTTGTGTTCGCAATCGAGCACTCCATATCCTTAGGCAGCGTTTCGGTCATATTGTAATAGACCTCGCTGTTTGCCTTGCTGTAACACCAGTAAGCAGGTCCGACTAAGATTAAGAATATTATAAGAAATATCCACGAACGCTTAACAACAAAGTTTGTAAGACGGTTCATAGGCGGTATCAACGCCTTATGCATAGTCTTTTCAAGCAGCTTGTCGCAAACAAGTATCAATGACGGCAAAACCGTTACGCAGGAAATAAGTCCGAACAGAACGCCCTTTGCCATTACGATTCCCAAATCCATACCGAGCGTGTAGCTCATAAAGCAAAGCGCTATAAATCCGGCAACCGTTGTAATGGAGCTTCCGACAACCGAGGAAACCGTCGCCTTGATTGCGTGAGCCATTGCTCTTTGCTTGTCGCCCGAGTAACGCACTTTTTGTTCCTCGTAGCTGTGCCACAGGAATATCGAATAGTCCATTGTAACGGCAAGCTGAAGCACGGCGGCAAGCGCCTTTGTAACATATGAAATTTCGCCCATAAAGTAGTTGGAGCCTAAGTTGATAAGTATTGCCGCACCGATATTTGCAAGGAACAGGAACGGAATTATCCAGTTATCCATAAATATCATCATGGTAACCGTGCAAAGCAGTACCGCAATGCCTACATAAATCGGTTCCTCACGCTCACATAGGTCCTTAAGATCCGTAACAACGGCGGACATACCGGTTACATAGCAGTTTTTATCGGCAATCTTTCTTACCTCTTTAATGGCGTCCATTGTCGTGTCAGCCGAGGTAGAGCTTTTAAAGAAAACCGCTATTATGGTTGAGTCGCCCGAATTGAAAGCATTGTAAATTTCATCAGGCAGCATTTCCTTCGGTACGGATATATCCATAAGGCTGTCGTACCAAATAGCGCTGTCAACATCGTCAACCTTTTCAATTTTTTCACGCAGCTCAGATACCTGCTTATCCTCCATACCGTCAACAATAATGAAAGAAAACGCACCCTTTCCGAAATCGTCAAGCAGTATGTTCTGCCCCTTCATTGTTTCAATATCATCAGGCAGGTAAGTAAGCATATCGTAGTTAATTCTGGTTTTTAACATTCCGAAAACCGACGGCACCATAAGCGCCACGGTAATTATCAGAATTAAAAACCGGCATTTTACCACGCCTTTTCCGAATTTTATCATTTTCCCCACTCTTTCTATATTTGCTTCAATATTTTAACGGTGTAAAACACATTGAAAAGATTTTGCAAGCCGTCCGTCAGTAAGGATATACCCACAAAAATCATCAGTGCGTTACTGCCGCCGAACGGGTCAACTATAAGCAAAAGTCCGAGAACTGCGCAAATAAGCGAGCCTAAAAGTATAAGCCACCAATTTGACAGACCGAAACGCTTTGCGTCAACCGCAGTCTGTAATTTAAACACGCCGTCCACAAGGACAAACACACCGATAATTACCGGCATAAAGGTTACCACCCTGCCCGAACGCAAAAGCAAAATCAAACCGAATATAAGGGTGAAAACGCCGAGCGCCAAATCAAACTGAAAAGCAAGATTGTAAAGGTCGCGCGAAAAATACCCGAGTATTTTCGAAATACCGTAGAATAACGAAATACCACCGATTATTCTGCAAAAAATCAAAGCCGAGGTAAACGGTTTTACAATAATAAATATACCTGCGGCAATAAGCAATGCCGAGCATATTATATAACACCATTTTGCCTGTTTTGCGGTCTTCATAAATATTCCTCCCTTCATTTTCCGTATTACATTATATAAAAACGGCAGATAATTTCCATAAACAAAAAAAAGCTTATGCGTAAAATTTACGCATAAGCTAAAATGTGTTTAAAAATCAGACAATTCACTTTGTTTGCATAGATTTTTCCGAATTTGAAAGTGTAAGGCTGATATTGCCGTCAAGCAACACGCCAAGCCGTTCAACAGCGCCGCTCATATCGCCCTTCATACCGGAAGAAAGCCATTCAAGCACCATTCCCACAAGGGCGTGGGCGTAAAACCGAGCCATAAGTTCAATATCCGATTCGTCGGCGTTAATTCCTTCCGCCTCTTTTTTAATAAAGCTCAGAATATTGTTATATGTAACCTCGTCGAGATAATCCTCTACCCGTTCACGGCTTATTGATTTATACATATGGCATATTCCGAGCCTGTTTTGCCTTACAAAATCAACAGCCTTTAAAAAGGCGTCCTGCCACGAATCAAACCCCGATGTATCGCCCAAAATATTCTGTGTTTCTATTTTAAACAGCTCATCAACAAGGGCGTATATATCCTCAAAATAATAATAAAATGTATTGCGGTTCACTCCGCATCGGGTAACAATATCCTTTACGGTAATTTTATCAAAAGGGCGTTCGCCGATAAGCTCGATAAACGCGTCGATAATTGCCTTTTTGGTAAACTGAGCCATAATGCACCTCATTTCCGAAAATGATTATACACCGAAAACGCAAAAAATGCAAGTATAACTCTTTTTACTGACCGAACGGGAAATTAAATGTTCCTCCCGAAGATGACGAATTATCCGAAGAGGTGTTATCCGAATTTATTTCCGTGCTGTAACTTGATTCGCCTATGTTTGCCTTTAAAACTGCATCAAAGCTTTTTTCCGCACCGGCTTTTGTAATTACCGTAACCGTAATTTTATCCCCGGCGGAGCAGTTGTCGATTATATCAAGCACAACATCGTCGTTTGTCACCTCGATGTCATTGATTCTTGTAATAGTGTCGCCCTCGGAGACCTTGCCGTAAAGATCGCTGTCCTCCGATACGGACGCCACATAAAGTCCCACATTGTTGTAGCCCGATATTTCCGCGGTAACGGAATTTATTGCCGTATAGGTTATTCCGAGCTTTGCGCGGCTTACAACCTTGCCGTCCTTTATAAGCTCCGAGCATATTCTTTTCATAGTTTTGGTCGGGATAGCGTAGCCTACGGCGTCATACACAACACCCGCAAGCTTTGAGGAGGTTATTCCTATTACCTGACCGTACATATTTACAAGTGCGCCGCCCGAGCTTCCGGGGTTGATGGCGCTGTCGGTCTGAATAAGCTTTGCGGAGTAGCTTGTTGTGGTTTTCACCCGTCTCGCGACTGAGGATATTATACCCTTTGTTATGCTTGAAGCTTCGGTAGCGTCGGACGGGCGACCTATCGCAACAACGCTTTCGCCGTATACGAGCTGTTCGGAATCTCCGAACTCAGCCGCCGCAAAGCCCTTGCCGTCAATCTTCAAAACAGCAAGGTCGCTTATCTTATCACCAGAAACATACTTTGCGTCGTACTGCTTACCGTCGGATGTGTAAACCTTGAATTTAGGTGCGCCGACCTCGGAGTATATATGGTCGTTTGTTACAATATAACCATCCTCCGAATAGAAAACTCCGCTTGCCTGGGCGCTGTTGCCGGCAGTGTTGTAAACGGTAATTCCGACAACCGAAGCATTTACCTTATCGTAGACCTGCGCCGCCGTCATTTCATCGGTATCGGCAGGCTTTGCGGCAAGGTCAATTTTCACATTGCCGCGAAGGGTCGGATTGCTCTTGCTTTTTCCGAGGAAATAGCCTGTCGCGGAAGCGCCGGTAAGCAGTATTACCGCCGCCATAACAGCCGCAAAAATCTTAAGACCCTTATTCATAGGCTTATAATCGCCGATAGGATTAACTGGAGTATAATTAATGCGGTTATAAACCTGCTCAGGCGGTGTGTTCGGCATTTCAGGCTCCCCGGCGGCAGGCGCAGCGTTTGTCGCATGCTCTTCGTTTATGGGTTCTGTACCCTCTGTTTCATTATTGTTTTCTTCATTCATAAATTCGTTCATAGCTTTCTCCATTCTTGCTTTATGCTAAAGGAAGTGTAACACTGAATTCGGTAAAATCGTTTTCACAGCTTGAAACCGTGACCGTACCGCCGTGCGCCTTTATAATGGTTTTAACGATATAAAGTCCCAGTCCCGTGCTGTTTTTGTTTGCGGAACGCGATTTATCAACCTTATAAAATCTGTCAAACACATACGGCAGTTCGTTTTCCGGTATTCCCTTTCCGGTGTTTCTGATCGTAAAAACAATTTTTTTACCGTCGGTCACCGTTTTAAAATCTATATTGCCGCCATCGTTTGCAAATTTTATTGAGTTGTCAACAAGGTTGTAAACAACCTGATGAATCAGATCCTTATCCGCGTTAACGGAAATGCTTTGTATTTCATCAAGACCCGTTATTTCAATTTTTTTGCTTTCAATCCGCTGCTCCTGACTTATTACAATATTACAAAGCAGTTCTCTGAAATCGAAAATCTCCGGCTTTAAAACAAACTCGCCTGCCTCAAGCTTCGACATACTGAGCATTGACTGAACAAGTCTTGAAAGTCTTTTCACTTCTTCGGATACGATTCCGAGATAATATTTTTCCTTTTCAGGTTCTATTGTTCCGTCAAGTATGCCGTCGATAAAGCCGCCGATTGTCGTCATAGGCGTTTTAAGCTCGTGGGATACATTTGCCACAAAGCTCTTACGCATTCCCTCAAGCTGAACCAAAGAGTTTGTCATTTGGTTAAAGGAAACCGCAAGCTCGCCTATCTCATCATCACTCGTTACGGGTATTCGCTTTGAAAAATCGCCCTTTGCCATTGCCTTTGAAGCCTCCGACATAAGCTTTAACGGCTTTGTCAGCTTATATGTCATAAGGTATATCGCAAAAAACATTATAACAATCGGCAAAACGGAGGAAAGCAGATAAAGCTTTGTTACGGTGAACATAAGCTCTCTTATAGCCGAAACGGGCGCTGTGGAGAAAACCGTTCCTACTTTAACTCCGTCGCTGTTTTTAACGGGTTCTGAAGCAATGTAATGCGGAGTATCGTAAATATCAAGCGTGTCAAGCCTAAACGCTTCCTTTCCGCCCACATCAAGCAATTCGCTTTTCGGTATGATATGCTCGGAATGACTGCATTTTCCGTCCTTCATCCACTCGTCACAGCTACATATCAGCACACTGCCGTTCGAATCCGCAAGAAAAATATCAACAGAGGAAACGGAGGAAAGCGCTTCTATCGTTTTAAAAAACGATTCGCTTTTTAAATCACCGTCGCTTAACTGCGACAAATAATCCGTAACCTCAACACTGCATTTGCTGAGTGTTTCATACTTACTCTTTGCGAGATAATTGTTAAGCACAAAGGAAAGTATCGTCATCATTACCGTAAAGCTGAAAACTATTATAAGCGCGGTAGTGAAAAAATATTTTTTAAAAAGCTTAAGCTTCATAAACTCACTTTACCTCGAATTTGTAGCCGACGCCCCAAACGGTCTTAAGCGACCATTGGTCCGAAACATTTTCAAGCTTTTCCCGAAGTCTCTTTACATGAACATCAACCGTTCTTGAGTCGCCGTAATAGTCAAATCCCCATACCTCGTCAAGAAGCTGGTCTCTGGTGTAAACACGGTTCGGATTGCTTGCGAGGTGATATATGAGTTCAAGCTCCTTAGGCGGAGTATCGATCTTAACACCGTTTACCTCAAGCTCGTAATTTGTAAGATTAATGCGAAGCTTATCGTATTTTACCTCTTGAATCTGAGACGCTTTTTCACTGTCGTGGCTACGGCGCAAAACCGCCTTAATACGCGCGATTACCTCTTTAGTGTCAAACGGCTTGCTTATATAATCGTCAGCACCGAGCTCAAGACCCAGTATTTTATCAAAGGTCTCGCCCTTTGCGGTAAGCATAATAATCGGCACCTCGGACGATTTTCTGATCTCACGGCAGACCTGCCAGCCGTCAAGCTTCGGAAGCATAATATCAAGCAGTATAAGGTCGGGAGAATATTTTGAAGCGTATTCAACTGCCTGTTCGCCGTCGTTTGCCACTATTGTTTCAAAGCCGTCCTTTTGAAGATACAGCCTTAAAAGCTCGCATATGTTTTCATCATCATCTACTATAAGTATTTTATACTGCATAAGGTCATCCCCCTGTTTGTCCAATATAATATGATAATAATATAATAATATTACAGGAATATGAATAATTGTAACATTTTTTACCGTAAAAGCCTTTTAAGCTGTAAAATCTCGGTTGCTTCGGCAATAGCCTTGCTAAAGAAATGTCGGTGAATTACTCTTGAAATCCGAAACCGAAAAGCGTATTATAATTAAAAACACAAACTACAAAGGAAAATAATATGTAAGAAATCGATAATGTTGAAGTTATTGCGGAAAAAGAAGAATACGCAAAATACGGCGTGCATAAGGGTATGAAGTGGTGGATATGCGACGACAGAAATATAAACGGATGTTAGCTTGTCAACTTTCCGCAATGCAGCGAAAAAGCAGATATTGCCGAAATACCCGTAAAGGAAGAAGATTTAAAACTGATTGATATAATGCACGCAAAAATAAACGAAGAGATTGCGGATAAATACAAGGAATGAAATTCTTATTATATGTAACGGGTGATACTTTTTCACCCGTTATTTTTTATGACGCCTTTTTAAGCTCTGCGTTATCGGTTACCGATTCGGCGGTTTTAAGCATATTCTCCGCAAAAATTCCGTAGCCTGTTGTCGGGTCGTCAATCAGCACATGGGTCACCGCACCTACAAGCTTTCCGTTTTGAAGCAAGGGCGAGCCCGACATACCCTGTACTATACCGCCTGTCTTTTCAAGCAGCTCCTTATCGGTCACTGTAACGGTAAGATTTTGTGTTGACGCCATATAAGCCGAGCCTCTTTTCTTGATTTTGCAGTCGTAAAGCTTAGGCGTACCCCCGTCGATAGTGCAAAGCATTTGCGCGGCGCCGTCCTTGACCTCGTTTTTAAGCGCAATTTCCGTAAGGTCCGAAAGACTGATTTTACCCTTTAACAGACTGTAAACGCCGTTTTCAGAGTTTTTGTCTATTGCTCCGAGCGCGGTATATGTGAACTTACCCTTTAGCTGACCCGGACTGCCCGAAGTGCCCTTTTCAACCGAAACGATTTCCGCCTTGACGATTTCGCCCGTATCAAGGGACAAAAGCTCGCCCGTATCCTCGTCGCATACGCCGTGACCGAGACCGCACACAACCCCCGTCATAGGACTGTAAAAGGTAAGCGTGCCGATTCCGGCGGAGCTGTCTCTTACCCAAAGTCCTATCTTAAAATCGCCCGTTTCGCTTGATTTGACCGGATTGCAGAGCAGTGCTTTTTTCTTCCCCGCACGCTTAATTACAAATTTTATCTTTTCACCGCCCGATTCGGATACTACCGCGCTCAGCTCCTCGTTTGTATGAACAGCTCTTCCGTCAGCCGAAAGAATGTAATCGCCCTTTTTAATTCCCGCCTTCTCCGCAGGACTGACGGCGCCGTTTTCCGTCTGCACCTCGGTAACATCTATCACCAAAACGCCGTCGGTATAAAGCTTCATACCAAACGGCGTGCCGAGCACCGCAACATACATTTCGTCTACGACCTCAACGCTCACGGTAGAAAAAGGTATAACTCCGAATGCCTTTAGCCCCACCTTGAATTCTTCGCCGATTTCATTTGACACTCCGCTTTCCGACAGCTTTGCCCCCTTATATTCGGCGGTTATCGGTATAGGTGTATTAAAGCTTAATACATCGCCTTTTTTAACCTTATATTTTTCACCGAGAGAATTTCCGAGATAAAAAATTGCGGAAAAAACAAATATATCTAACCCCAAAAGAACAAAAAATGTTACCTTTGAGAATACACGCATAAATTTCAAAACAATCACTTCCCTGATTATTTTGTGCGTTTTTTAATATATTAATTATTACAAAAATAACCGCTGTAAAAAACAGCGGTTATTCTTCAGTTTTCAAAAAAGCTTTTTCTCGGTTTTCGTATAAACGGCGCGGAATCGGTAGTAACAAGTATTGTTTCCTGACCGATAACCTCAATCTCGTTCCACGGAATAACAATATCCTCCTCGTGTCCGAAAATCCCAAAAAATCTCGGTCTGCCGGGCAAAACAACCGAGGTCAGTCTGCCGTCCGCAGTGTTAAACTCAACATCGTAAACATAGCCGAGAACGCATCCGTTTTTAATGCAAACAACCTGTTTGTTTCTGAGATCCGCAATTCTGCAATCCATTTTCCGTCACTCTCCCGTATTGGTGTTACAGGAAAATATATGCCGAATTACCGCGGTTTAGTCGTCAAAAACATTTTCGTCTTCTTCCTCGCCGTCCTCGTTGATTATTTTTTTGGGCTCTTCCTCTACCTCAATACCGAGGTCGCGGCGTTTTTCAATATCCTCCTCGGGGTGTTCAAGGTAATACGGGTCAATTATATATTTCTTAATTGCCGGAAAGGCGCAGAACTGCACCAGTAGGAATTTAAACGACGGGAAAATAAGCATATACAGTAAAATTTCCAGCGTTATAACAATAAAAAAAGCCGATTTGAAGAGGAAAAGCAAAGCTATATTCACGGCGTAAACAAGCAAAAGCGAGAAGAAACAGGCAAGATTACGCTTCATATTAATGAAAACAAACTTAAAGCTGTTTTTGTAAACCTGTTTAACCGTAAATTTAAAGGTTATGATAAGCGTCCAGATATAGTAATTCATCACGGTAAAAATGAAAAGAATACAAAGTGAAATTCCCATTCCTATCGAGGACATAACACCTTTTGCGCCGAACCAAAAGAAATGCAGATCAAACGCCAAAACAGCATAAACCAATGTATTTATTATTCCCGCGGCAAGCGACTGCTTCCAATTTTTCTTGATTGTTTCAAAAAAATCGCTCAAGCCGAAGGAGTGCTTATCCCTTGCGATATTTCTTGTAACATTAGTAATGCCGGCTGAAGCAAGCCCATTTGTAAGCACGGGAACGCTGATTAAATCATAAACCAAATTAATGGTTATAAATTTCCAAAAGTTTCTGAAAAAGGTCTCAAAAAAAACTATTATCGTTTTCTTTTTGGGCGCGTTTTTAGAAATGCCCGGACCCTCTTTTTCATAATTGAATAAACCGAAAAAGCCTGCCATTAATTATTCTCCCCGTTTTTCTTTTTGTAAATCATTTTTTCGCCTATTGAAATGTTTTTATAACCGAGTATATATGACCCGAAAGACGCCGCCGGAATTATAAGCGGCAGTATGAAAAGCAGAATATACCGCCACACGGAAAGGTCAGCCGCCGTTTTAGCACCGTTCAATATTACCTCTATTAACGAAAAGAAGCACGGATTAAGTGTTTTAAACAGTAGCGGTGACAGATTAAACCCGAAAATTTTTGCCGCTGCCAGACAAAGCAAAAACAGGTATATCGGTATAACCGATATCAAGCCTATTTTAAGCCCCTTGAGCTTGTCCTCATTTTCGTGCTTGAATTTTACAAGATTGCTGTCCTTAGTGCCGAGCTGCCACAGATTCGGGTAAATAAAGCACAGCAGAAGCATAATGCAAAACACCTGTGAAACAATAAGGTATGCCGCCTTACCGGAGCCCGACAGAACCGAGCGAATCGACGCTTCGGTTACGGTATAGCCCTTGTCGGTATATTCCTGTTTTTTGGTGTCCTCACCGTCAGCGTAATAATATGTATAAAGCTCCTCGGCGTTATCACTGCCGCTTACCGTGCCGTAAGCCGTGTAGCCTATATTTTTTGTAAACGCCGCCGTTGCAAGCACGCTGAACGACACCACAAGGAAGAAGCACATAATATTAATTACAACAATTTTTAAAAACTGCTTTAAGCCTGCCTTAAAAATTTCCATTCTACCTCACCTATAATAATATTATTTTTATTATACTTCAATAAAAAAACAAATGCAAGAAAGAGATATATCTTTCCCGCATTTTTAATAATTTATTTACAATATAATCGCCAGCACCACCGCCGCAACAACCGCAATAAAAGAAACGGCAATGAGGCGTATCATTTTTTTCCTTTTTATTACGCTTCGCAGATTGCGTCGTCTTACGGTGTCGTCATAATTAAACGAAAAACTGCTTGCGGCTTTTTTTAATTGCTTTGCGCTTAATGTTCCGTACTCTGGAGTGACATAAAAAACAATTTTTTCAAAAAGCTTACTGCCCGTATTATTTACCACAATTACTGTTTTACTTACGCCTTTAACCATTTTTCCGCCCCTTTGTATTTACTGTTAATATTTTGGTCGCGAAGCAGGAAAAATATTCAAGTTGACATAAAAAAGTGGATAACTCGGTGGAAAAGTTGATTAAGTAGGGGTTTCAGGGGAAAAGTTATCCACCGAAAAGCAAATTTCGACGGTTTATGTTAATTATTTTCTTTATATGTTCTGCCGTTTAAAAACGCAACCGCCCGTTCAACCGAGTCTCTGCTGTTTCCCCAGTCGGCATTTTCACGGCTTTGATAATCGTACATTGTGCAATATTTTGAAATATCCTTATACAGCTCTGCGGAGTATTCCCCCGTTATTCTGTTTAAGGCGGTGGAAAAATCGCCGTAATATCGGCGCATATTCTTTTTAGAGGCGCCGTTTAACAGCCTTTCATAATGCGGAAGACAAAATACCGTCTGAGAATCGAACATATCTCTGAAATCCTTTTTATTTTCATAACAGCGGTAAACGGTTTCTATCATTCGGGAAAGTCCCCACTCGATTTTAGAGCAAATAAAGCAGGAAGAAGACACATTTTTTGCGTTTTCCGCCTTTTTACCGTCGGGATTAAAAAGCTTTTTTTCAAACAAATTTTTGTTTATCTCGGCAATATGGGTCTCTAACATAAGCGCCAACTGAAGTCTTCCCCTGCGCCCCATCATTTTTCCGTAATGGTATTCGCAAAATCCGACCTTATTTGTTTCTATCCTTACATCCGGTTCCATCATAGCGTCGCCCAGTATATAAGAGATCATACGCTCCTCAATCGTGTCCCTCATACGGCATATCGGACAGCCGTCGTTATGTTCAAAGACCTCGCTTATCGGTATTGTGCAAATATCGTCTCTCATTTGAAATTCTCCTTAAATTGATATTGATATAGAACAGAAAAAATTGTATAATTGGTTCGGTGATGATATGTACAGTGTGGAATATAAAAACGGCAACGCTTACCTTACCTGTCCCGACGGGCTTGACCTTAAAAACACGCTTGACTGCGGACAGGCTTTCAGGTGGGCGCCCGATGAAAATGACCGTTGGAGCGGCGCCGCATACGGTAAATACTTAGAGCTTTCAAAGGAGCCTGACGGCACTCTGGTGCTTTATAACACATCGGAAAACGATTTTGAAAGCGTTTGGAAGTTTTACTTTGACCTTGACAGGGATTATGGGGCAGTAAACAGCATACTTTGCGAGGACGAAACACTTAAAAAAGCGGCAGCATTCTCGGGCGGTATAAGAATACTCAATCAAGAGCCGTGGGAAACGCTATGTTCGTTTATAATATCCCAAAATAACAATATAAAACGAATAAAAGGCATAATAAGCCGTCTTTGCGAGTGTTTCGGCGATAATATGGGCGGCCGGTACAGCTTTCCCTCGCCCGACCGTCTTGCCGTTTTAAATGAAGAAGACCTTGCGCCTTTAAGATGCGGCTTCAGGGCAAAATACATACTCGACGCCGCAAGGAAGGTATCCTCGGGTCAAATTGACCTTGAAAGACTTAAAACCGTTTCCTCTGACGAAGCAAGAGACGCGCTTATGCAGATAAAGGGTGTAGGGCCCAAGGTTGCGGACTGCGTTTCTCTGTTTTCCCTTTGCCACATCGACGCATTTCCAAAGGATGTATGGATAAAACGGGCAATGCAGGTGCTTTTTAACGGCGAGCTGCCCGAATGCGCAAAGCCGTATGCCGGAATAGCACAGCAATATATATTCTTTTACGCAAGAGAAACAAAGCTTGAAATTTAATTAAAGTACTTGTAAACCGCTTCGGCAGAGGCTTTGGTCATACCCGGAGCAGACTCCAGTTCTTTTACATCGGCACTTTTGATTTTTGCCATTGTTTTAAAATGCTTTAAAAGCGAGGCGGCTCGGTTCTCCCCGATTCCGGGTATTTTCACAAGTTCCGAATTTATCATAGCCTTACTGCGGCGGTTTTTGTGGTAGCCTATCGCAAAGCGATGAACCTCGTCCTGAATACCGGTTATGAAAGTAAACGCCGCACGGTTTGATTTTATAGAGATGTCACCGCCCTTTGCGGCGATGGCCCTTGTACGGTGCTTCGAATCCTTGACCATACCGAATAACGGAACATTAACTCCGTGCTTTTCGAGAACCGGCACAACAGCCGACATTTGACCCTGACCGCCGTCGAGCAAAATAAGGTCGGGCATAACGGAGAACCATTCGTCCTCCCCTTTTTCATACTCGGTAAATCGGCGGTCAAGCACCTCCGCCATAGAGCGGAAATCGTCCTGACCCGAAAACGACTTTATCTTAAAGCGTTTATACGCCTGTCTTAACGGTCTGCCGTCCTTATACACAATCATTCCCGCAACATTTTCGCTTCCGGCGGTATTTGAAATATCGTAAGCCTCAATATATCTCGGGGCGGAGCTTAAGCCCAACAGTCTCGACAGCTCGTCAAGCACGGAGGTCTCTCTGCCCGTTCTGTTTATTATTTCCGACATATTTTCGGCGGCATTGTTAAAGCACATATCAAGCAAAGCCTTTTGCTCGCCGATTTTCGGGTTTATTACCGAAACCTTACGGTCTGAAATTTCACTTAACCATTCCTCAACCGCTGAGAAATCACTGTCGGTGTCAATCAGTATCCTGCCCGGTATATCGGAACGGTCGGCATAATATCTTTGTAAAAATTCGCCGTACAGGGTTTCCCTGTCCGATACGCCGTCTATTATATATTTCTTTTTATCCGTAAGCCGATAATTCCTGAAAACCAAAATTTCGGTACACGCTGTCTCTCCTATCAGTGCTGAAGCAATAACATCCTCGTCCTTATAGGTCGCCCGTACCACCTTTTGCTTTTCCTTAATTTTGTTTATGGCGGCTATCCTGTCTCTAAGCCTTGCGGCGGTTTCAAAATCAAGCCGTTCCGCGGCTTTTTCCATTTCGGCTCTTATCCGTTCCTCCGTGTTTCCGTCACGGTCGCCGTGCTTAATAAATTCAACTGCCGATGACAGCGATTCCAAGTATTCCTCAAGCGGCATTTTGCCCCTGCACGGAGCCTCGCACAGTCCGATATGGTAATTAAGGCACGGCTTTGACGGCTTGTCAAAGCTCCTTGTGCAATCGGGCAACTTGAAAATTTTGCGTGCCTCATCCACCGCTTCCCTCACTACATAATGAGAGGTATAAGGACCTATAAAGGTTCCCTTTCCGTCGGTAGATTTTGCGGTTGTAAGCTTTTTCCACTTTTCATCCGTAATTTTTATATACGAATATCCCTTATCATCCTTAAGCAGTATATTATATTTAGGTTGATTTTGTTTGATAAGCGAGTTTTCAAGAATAAGCGCCTCAAATTCACTGTCGCAGAGTATATATTCAAAATCCGCGACATTCGAAACCATTCGTTTCACCTTTTCGGTATGCTGATTTCCGCTTCCGAAATACTGCGTAACGCGGTTTTTAAGCGCTTTTGCCTTACCGATGTATATAATTACACCGTTTTTGTCTTTCATTATATATACTCCCGGCGTAAGCGGAAGACGGTTTGCTTTAGCCTTAAGCTCTGCTAATTTATCCTGATCGGCATAACGGTTCATTATAACACCTCTTTTAATATTTTATCGTAATAAACGCCTTTGTGCAAGTATTGTTTTTCGGAGTGAATTAATTTATGAGAAAATTTTTACTGATTTTTATTTCTGTTTTAATGCTGCTTCCGCTATCCTCTTGCGGATATAATGAAAGCGCGGACACTCACAGCGAGGTAGTAATCAATCTGCCGTCCGATAACACGCTTAACGGCTATCGAACCGAAAGCTCCGAAGCGGAAACTGCAACCGGTGAAATGCCCGATAAAATATCCGTTGACCAAACGAAGCCGGGTTCGGGAGGAACCACGGCGTCGGCAGGCAGCTATGTTGGGAACAAAAAGACTCATGTTTTCCATAAATCAAACTGTTCCTCAATAAAGAAAACCAAAGACGAAAACAAGGCTTATTTTAAGCAACGAACCGATGCGGTAAATCAGGGATATTCACCCTGCAAGCGCTGTAATCCGTAATATTTTTGCTTTTCTTCCATATAATTATCGTGGAAGGAGCAAAGTATATGAAAAAATACGGTTGTTATATTACCGAATTTATTATTGTGGGAATTGTTGGCAGTCTGTGGCACTTTTTTTACGACTGGACAAATGAAAACGCGTTTGTCGGAGCGTTTGCGCCTGTAAACGAAAGTACCTTTGAGCATTTAAAGCTTTTGTTTTTCCCCGTTCTTATATATTCGGTCGTTGAATTTTTTGTGTTAAAGGACCGCCCCGAAAATTATATCTCTGCGGCGTCTGCGGGAATTTTTACGGGTATGCTCGCAATAACGGCGTTTTTTTACACCTACACAGGCATTTTAGGCTACAACATTATGGTGCTTGATATTTTGTGCTATTTTATCGGTCTCGCCGTAATGCTGTATACAAAAAAGAAAATAATCGACAACGGTTCATTCGGGTCTAAAACAGCTCGGTATATTTTTATTATAGCAATAATTCTTATGGGCTTCCTGTTTGCAGTATGGACGCATAATCCGCCGACGCTAGGAATTTTCACTCCGCCGGCAGTATAAGTATAAAAAAATCGGCAAGGTATAAACCTTGCCGATTTTTGGTGATCCATCGGGGATTCGAACCCCGGACACCTTGATTAAAAGTCAAGTGCTCTGCCAACTGAGCTAATGAATCATAAACAGACAGCTTAAATATTATATCAATACTTAGTCCTCTTGTCAAGTGTTAAATTCATATTTTTGCATTTTATGGGAAAATGCCGTATTGATACACAATACGGCATTATTTTAATCAATTATTGATTATAACCTTTTCAATTTTACCGATAATCATATAATGCAGATCATTATTATACCATTTGAGCGGTTCCTTATCGGTAAAACATTCCTCTTTCATTTGCTGAACATACTGTTTTTTGCAAATTAAAACCATTCTCGCTTCCTTAAAATAGACGGTATTATCATCAAACACAGGGGTCAGATGCGCAAGAGCCGCCTTGTCAACATCTCTGCCGGATTTTGAACCGCATATCTTGTGAACCTCTTTATTGTCACCGTAAAAGCTTAAGGTGAAATAATCGTTACGGTTTATGAATTCAATCGTATATCTCGTGGGCCTCACGACCGCAAGCATACAGTCGTTTCCCCACATTTCGCCGGCAAAGCCCCACGAAGCAGTCATCATATTATAGCCGTCCTTATCGCCTGCGGCGACAAGCATATACTCATCCGCTATGTCCTTTATAAAGTTTTCCTTTAATTCCTTTGCGTCAATAATCAAATGAATCACCCTTTATAAGTTTATTAATTAAAGGCGGTTTTATTCGTTATTCTGTGCCATTACGCTGTCAAAATAATCTACCGCGTTTTCATATTCGCCGTCAATCTTTTCTTTTTTGGTTTCGTCGTTATAATCGGAAGAAACGATTTTAAGAATTTCCGATTTCGCAACCTCGGTTCTGCCGAGGATAAGGTTCATAAGCTCTTTGGCGTTTGAATATGAGCTGTTATCCGTAAGCCTGTTGCAATACCTTGCGCCTACAACAACAATTTTTCCGATAACCTGTGCGCCGTAATCAAACCGATTTTTGTCGCTTGCCTGCTTCATTACCTTTTCCTCAAGCTTTTCAAACGGTTTCGGTTCTTCTGAATTTTCGGAGCTACCGTTAACTTTCTTATTCAGTTCTTCAATTTCGGCATTCTTTTTCGCCAGCTCCTGTTTAAGCTTTGAAATCTGCATTTCATAAACCGTAAGCTTATCGAAAAGCTGGGTATTTTGAAGCAGTAATTCCTTTTTCCGCATACAACCACCCCATTATTTAAAATATATTCGCAATGGCTTTATTAACCTTATAATTAAAAGCAAAAGCAAAATTCCCGTAACGGCGCCCGAAAAATCGATGCACATATCCCTTAATTCACAGCTTCTTCCCGGCACGAAATACTGGTGAAATTCATCGCTTGCGGCATAGATAAGACATATTGCCGCCGCAATAAGCGGTCTTACCGAAAATTTCAATCCTTTATAGCTTATTACCGCTAAAAGCGAAAGATTACCCAAAACCACATAAATCAGAAAATGGGCTGATTTTCTTGCAATAAATTGGAATGATGAAATAATTGCCGCCTGTTTTTCACCGGAGATATCGCCGAATTCAGGATAAAAGGCTTCACAGAGGTTCTGCACAACGGTACCGCTTGTTTTTGATGAAGCTGTGGCGTCCTGCGCCGAAAAGCAGAATATCAGCACCATCCATACCAAAAGAGCAATTACGGTAACAGTTCTGAAGACCTTAATATAATATCACTCCTAAAAAACCGCCGCCCATAAATCTGACAGAACAAAACCGACAGTGTGTGGACGACGGAAAATATTATTTTACGGTATTATAATAATTCATCGGATTTTTCCAGGCGCCATTTACTATAAGACCGAAGTGCAAATGCGGTCCGGTTGAATATCCGGTACAACCTACATAACCGATAGTTTGACCCTTTTTAACATGCTGACCTGCCGATACAACAACAGAGGTCATATGCGCATAGTAAGCGGCGTATGTGTTTCCGTCAGCGGCGCGACCGTGGTCTATAACCGCATGATTACCGTAACCCTTTCCCTGACCGGAAATACCGCAACAATCGCCGTTTTTCGGATAATTATGCGTGCAGTGGTTTGTCGCTCTTGTAACTACACCGTCGGCAATGGCAACAACCTTAGCACCGTATGTGCGGTTTGCAATATCAAGACCGTAATGCATTGTTCCCCAGCGCGAACCGAAACCGGATGATATGTTACGTGTTGATGACATAGAAGGAACAGGCCAAAGAAAAGCCGAACCGTCGTATATTTGTCCGGTACCCGAATTAGACTCTTTGATCATTCGGCTGAGCTCGCTTTGCATTTCTTTAATAAGGGCGTTGTTTTTATCCATTTGAGCCTGTGCGTCGTTTTGTTCCTTATTAATGCTTGAAATTACGGATTGTATTTGATTACTCTGCGTTTTTAATTCATTTTGCTTAGCAACAATATTGTTTTTGACATCCGCCTGATCGGCAAGAAGTTTATTGTTTTCCTGTTGCTTTGCTTCGATACTCTTAACCGCGGCAGTCATTTCTTCAATCATAAGCTTATCTCTGGCGGAAACACTTGCCGTAAGCTGTGAAAGCTCCAAAAACTGTGAAAAATCGTCTGCGCCGAGCAAAACCTGAACATTACTGCCGGAGTTACTCATATAAATAGCGCGCAAACGCTTTTTGAAAGCAAGTTTGTTATTATCGATTTCCTGATTCTTTTGTGCTATTTCCGCCTTATTTGCGGCAATTCGTGAGTTGATACTGCTTATCTGACGGTTGCAGGCGTCAATTTCCTGCTGAACAAGCGCCATCTGCTTTTCAATTGCGGATTTAAGTTCTTGCTGTTTTTTAGCGTCGCTTTTAAGCTTATTGATTTCCGCCTGCTGCTCCTTTTGCTGTTGTTGGAGGCGGCTTATCTCGCCTCGGATATCAGACGCTTTATCTGCTGAAACCGGTGAAGCCGCAAAGGCTCCCGCCAAAAGCGCAACCGACATAAACAAAGATAAAATTTTAACTGATTTAAGTTTCATTTTTCCTCCCTATTTTAAATGGCGGCAAACTCACTGCCCTCATGACGGAGATATTTGCTTATCATTATAACACTGCCGAGTATTCCGGCAAATACGCCGATACCCGCAAATATCAGCAACAGCCACCACGCAACATCGCCGTAACGGACTATATCGTTTGTACCGAGAGTTGAAATAATGGTCTCGGTCGCAACACGGTAGCAGAAATACAAAAGTCCTTCGGCAATAACGGCGGATATAAGACCTATTATCATACCCTCCACCACAAAGGGTATCCTTATAAATGAGTCTGTAGCGCCTACGGCTTTCATTATGCTGATTTCAAGCTTTCTGTTATACATTGTAACGCGAATGGTATTTGAAACGATTACAAGAGAAATTACCATTAAAATCGCAATAATCCAAAAGCCCGCAACGGTAATGCCCCGTTTTATTGCCGTAATCTTATCGGCAAGGTCGTTTTGCGACTGAACGGTATCGATGCCGTCAATATTTTTTATCTGATTAACGGTGTCGTCGAACTGCTCCATATTCCTCATGGTGATTTTTGCGGCGCCCGACATAGGATTACCGTACTTATCGTCAAGAAATGTGAAATAGCTTTCCTGACCCTCAAGCATTGATTTTTTAACGCTTTCAAGTCCTTCGTCGCTTGTAACATAGGTTACTGAAGCAACATTATCAAGAGCTGCGATTTTATCGCAAAGCGCCTTTGCTTCTTCATCGTTATGAATAACATAATCGCTGTTTTTGATTCCGTTTTCGTCTGCCTGTTCTTCGGATGACTGTGTATCCTCAGAAGTTTGCGCCTCAGAGTCCGCCGACGCGGAAGCGTCCGTTTTGTCGCTGTAAAGCGCCCAGTTATAATCCTTCATATAAGCCATAACAACATTCTGCTGTTCAAGCTTTCCGACTGCTTTATTAACATTTTCAGATATTAAAATAGCTAAACCTATAATAACCATGCAAGCAACAAGAACGCCGACCGACGCTAAGGTCATAAGCCTGTTCACCCAAGTGTTTTTGGCGCCTTCCTTGACAAGGTATCTAACACTGCTGACTTTCATTAAAAACTTCCTCCGGTATTATCCGCTACGATTTTTCCCCTGTCAAGCATAATTACACGGTGCTGGAAATCCCTTACAAGGTTATGGTCGTGCGTAACCATAAGCACGGTCGTACCCCTTTTGTTGATTTCGGTTAAAAGAGACACAATTTCGTATGACATATTGGGGTCTACATTGCCGGTAGGCTCGTCCGCAATAATAAGGTCGGGTGAATTTACAAGCGCCCTTGCAAGACCTACACGCTGCTGCTCGCCGCCCGAAAGCTGAGCCGGCATTGAACGCGCCTTATTGCCGAGACCGACCTTCGAAAGAGCTTTTGAAACCTCTTTTCTGACATTGCGGTCGCTGGCTCCCACAACATGCATCGCAAAAGCGACATTCTGAAAAACATTCATAGTGGGTATAAGGCGGAAATCCTGAAAAACTATACCCATAGTACGGCGAAGGAGCGGTATCTGCTTCCGTTTCATTGAAGTAAGGTTAAAGCCGTTAACGGTTATAATGCCCGTGTTTGCCTTTTCCTCACGCATAATAAGTTTCATAAATGTACTTTTGCCTGCGCCCGAAGAACCGACAACAAATACAAATTCGCCGTTATTTATGCGTATATTTACATCCTCGAGAGCATGCGTACCCGTTGGATAGGTTTTTGATACGCCCCTGAACTCTATTATAGGACGGGATTGCTCGGGAGCACGCTCATTGATTATCTCTTCCATTTATTAAAGCTTCACTCTTTCAATTAATACTTAATCGGGTTGCTTTTAAGATACTTATTAACCATAAGCGCAATTTTGAAAATGATTGCATGGTCAAACTCACGCAGGTCAAGACCCGTAATTTTCTTGATTTTTTCAAGTCTGTAAACCAAAGTGTTACGATGAACAAACAGCTTTCTCGAAGTTTCCGAAACATTGAGGTTGTTTTCGAAAAAACGCTGAATCGTAAAGAGAGTCTCCTGGTCGAGACTTTCGATAGAACCCCTCTTGAATACTTCCTTCAAAAAGGTTTCGCAAAGAGTGGTCGGAAGCTGATAAATAAGTCTCGCGATACCGAGATTATCATAAGAAATAATGGTTTTTTCGGTATCAAATACCTTACCGACCTCAAGCGCCGCCTGAGCTTCCTTAAAGGAACGGGCAAGGTCTTTAAGATTATCAACATTCGTTCCTATGCCGATTACCGCATGAACATAGAACTCACCGGATATTGTGTCGGCAATGGTCGTAGCAAGCTTTTCAATGGTTTTTGAGTCGATTCCCGGCATTGTTTCTTTAACAAGGGCAATGTCGGTTTCATTGATATTAATAACAAAGTCCTTGGACTTGTCCGGGAAAAGATTCTGAACCACATCGTAAACCGAAACATCGTGAGTCTCGGTAGCGCGGATAAGAATAACGGTTCTTGAAACATCGGAATTGAAATAAAGCTCACGCGCCTTTAAATAAATATCGCCCGGAAGTATATTATCAAGGATTATGTTCTTTATAAAATTACTGCGATCGTATTTTTCGTCATAATAAAACTTGATATTTGCAAAGGAAACCGCCAAGACCGCCGCATATTTTGAAGCGATTACATCATCACCCTCAACAAATACCACATAATTCGCGCCCTGCGTGTTTCCGAGACTTCTATATGTATATCCGTTCAGAACAAAGGAGTCGCCCGAGTTTACCGCAAAGGTGTCAACCGATTCGCCGATCTTGCCAAGCTCGCTGCAAGCGATAACGGTGAAATTTTCATCTATAACACCGAAGGTACGGTCTACGGCATCCTTCATCTGATGAATTACTCCCTGAAAAAGACGATTAGACATTAATACGCACATCCCTTAAAAAAATTACAAAAATACCTAAAATACTTTTAAGTCTATTCTACACAATCCTGAGCTTTTTTGCAAGTGATATTCATTAAAATACATAAAAAAGTTACAAAATCATTACAGGTGTCAAAATTACACTCTCTTAAATTGGTTATTTTACCTAATACAGGTAAATTCATACCTTTTTTTGGCAAAAAATCGGTCGGAGACCCGTGTAAAACTGTCTCCGACCGATTTTATCATACTATGTTCTGTTTTTTAATACCGAATATCATCCTTAAAATTCCGCTTAAAAACTTAGGACTTTTAAATAAAATCACTTTCATATTCTTTCCCCCTGATATATACTAACAGCGTTTGTAGGAAAAGCCCAGAATAATTACCCATATTGCAAGCACCGCAACAAGGCAACGCGGAGGACAAAAACAGCTTATAAGCAATCCGCAGGCAAATGTCATGGCAATAACGCCCTTATTCGGACCGCACCGTCTTCGCATATTCATTCCTCCTTTAACTGCGCCTTACATTAACAGTATATATGGAAAATATGAAAATGTTACATTTATTTTTTTTTGCCGCAATTCCACGGCTTTAAATCCTTTAATTCGTTAAAAAGTGCCTTATATGATTCAAAGCGGGTTTCTTCGGCACTGCCGTTTTCAACCGCGTTTATTATTCCGCAGCCCTTTTCGCAGGTGTGCGTGCAGCTTGTAAAGCGACAGCCCTCAAATCGGCTTAAATCGGGAAACGAATAGATAAGATTTTCCTTAAATCCGTAATCTGCGGCGTCATAATCAAAGGAAGAAAAACCGGGCGTATCCGCGACATATCCGCCGCACACACGGAAAAGCTCCGTATGTCTGGTGGTGTGCTTCCCTCTTCCGAGCTTTTGACTGACCTCACCCGTGGCGATAGTGCCGCCGCCGATAAGCGCGTTTAAAATACTCGATTTACCGACGCCCGAATTACCCGTAAAGGCGCTTATACAGCCGTTGAGCTCTTTTTTTATACCGTCAAGACCGTCCCCTGATACTGCCGAGACCGTGAGCGTTTTAAAACCCGAATTTTTATAGATACGCTCAAAGTGTGAAAAATCTCCCATATCGCATTTATTAAATACGATTATCGGTTCGATATCCATATATTCGGCTATTGCCGTGATTTTATCTATAATGAAAGTGTTAGGCTCGGGATTTTCAAAAGCGGAAACAATAAACAGCTTATCTATATTCGCGACAGGCGGTCTTGTAAGCGCATTTTTACGGGGTAAAATTTCGTTTACAATGCCCTTATTGCCGTCTAACGGTTCAAATACCGCCCTGTCTCCCACTAAAGGGGAGATCCCGTCCTTACGGAAGCTCCCCTTTGCTCTGCACTCGTAAATTTCATCGCCGCCGAACAGGTAATAAAAACCCGAAAGCGCCTTTACGATTGTTCCTGTCATCTGTTTGTTGTATTACCGCCGGCAGTGCCGGTATTAGTACCGGTTTGACCGCCCGTTGTTGCATTATTATTTGTGTCATCGTTTGGAGAGTCAGTTGTATCTCCGCCTAAAACTTTGTAATCTTTTGATCTGATAATGACCTCAGTGGTTCCCTCTTTATAGTCGACCTTAATAGTTTGATAATCTTCTGCTGTTTTTCCGTTTAAAGCTCTGATTTTTACTGTATAGGTAGCCATATCACGGTCTGAGGCAATGTTTTCAAAAGTATATTTTGTTGTTTTTGTAGCGTCAATTGTTTTTTCAACAATACTACCGCTATCGTCCCACAATGAAATAATATACTGGTCAAGCTTAAAATCGGAATACTTAGGTAATGTTACGGTAATGTTTGAAGCGAATCCATCATTAACATAAATTTTAACATTACTGCCCTCAACAATGCTATTATCGTTTGACGGGTCTTGTTTGATGACATAGCCTATCGGTGCATACTCATATCCGTTATTTTTTGAATATTTAACTTTTTCAACAACAGAAATAAGTTTTTTCTCCTTAAGCTCCTTTTCTGCGTCTGCCTGCTTCATACCTACAACCGACGGTACGCTTACATTTTTAAGAGACTTTCCGCTGCTTACATAAATCTTAATATCAAGATTTTCGCCCACTACCTGTGTGCGCTGCGGCTCGGTCTTGATTACCTTACCATCTTCGACATCATCACTCGGCATAGCCTCAACGGTGGGTTTAAAGCCTTCCGCCTTAAGCTTTGAAACAGCGGCGGACTCGGTAAGACCGTATACATCGGGAACCTTCTTGGTAGATTCGCCCTTGCTTATATAAAGAGTTATCGTAGCGCCCTTTTTAACCTTCTGTCCCTCGGCCTTTGACTGCTCAAACACATAGCCGTACTCGAACTCATTGTTTGCCTGCCATTCGGTCTCAAACTTAAAGCTGTCTGTATATTCCTTGTTGGCCTTGATATCGTCATAAAGCTGGCCTACAAACTTAGGACAGGAAATTTCGGAATTTGATTTTGAGAAAAGCTTCGGCACAAAAATCGCCGCAAGAACAATTATCGCAATAACAAGAGTAGCGGCAATTCCAGCAAGTATCGGTATCATATTGCTCTTTTCCTTTGTTTCTTCCGGCTCGTCCTCCTCGGGTATGCGGACGCTGTCGTAATCAAAGGAATTTGGAACAAACTTTGTGGGTGAATCGTCCACAAAATAAGAATAATCGAATGTTATGGACGGATCCTTTCTGAACGCACCCAAATCACAGAGCATTTCCGAAGCGGACTGATAACGGCGCTCGGGGCTTTTCTGCATAGCGTGCATTGTTATCTGTTCGAGACCGAGCGGTATTGAACCGTTTATTTCCGTAGGCAGTTGCGGCTCGCGCTGAAGCTGCATAATAGCAACGGAAACGGCGCTTTCCGCCTGGAAAGGCAATCTGCCCGTAAGCATTTCATAAAGAATTACGCCGACAGAGTATATATCGGTCTTTTCGTCGGTTCTTTCACCCCTTGCCTGCTCGGGACTTATATAATGAACAGAGCCTATCGCCTTATCGGTTATTGTTCTCTGCTCGCTCCTTGCAAAGCGGGCAATACCGAAATCCGTAACCTTTATGGTGCCGTCAGGCAGAACCATTATGTTTTGCGGCTTGACATCACGGTGTACAATGCCTTTATCGTGCGCGTGCTGAAGACCTTTAAGTATCTGAATAGTGAAATGAACGGCATCTTTCCAGCGGAGACTGCCCTCTCTCTCGATATACTCTTTAAGGGTAATGCCGTCAATATATTCCATTACTATATATTGAATCAAATCGCCGAAGCTTACATCGTAAACCTTAACGATATTCGGGTGAGACAGCATTGCGATAGCCTTTGATTCGTTTTTAAAGCGGCGCACAAATTCCTCGTTGGAGATAAATTCCTCCTTAAGGATCTTTACGGCAACAACACGGTTTTCCTGATTGTCGAAAGCCTTATATACAACTGCCATTCCGCCTACGCCGATAATTTCTTTAATTTCGTATCTGCCGTCAAGGCGTTTTCCTACAAATTTATCCATATATCTTTTCCTTTCTACCTGGTAAGTACAACAACTGTTATATTATCTCCGCCGCCGTTTTTATTTGCCCTGTCAACAAGGGTATCGGGAATTTCGGACGGACGGACGGTTTTCACAGAATCAAGAATATCCTTGTCATCAAGATAATTGGTAAGTCCGTCAGTGCAAAGCAAGAGCGTATCGCCCTCGCCTACTTTAAGAACCGCCGTATCGACAGCAATATTTTCCTCTGCACCGACAGCACGGGTAATTACATTCTTTTTGGGGTGAACCTTTGCGTCATCGGGCGTTATTTTTCCGCTTTCGATAAGAGACTGGACAACCGAATGATCGCGGGTAAGCTGTTTTATGCTGTCATTTACAAGGTATATTCTACTGTCGCCCGCATGAGCGATAACCGCAGTTTCGCCCTTCACAAACGCAAGAACGACCGTTGTTCCCATACCCGAAAACAAAGGATTGCTTACTGCCATATCATAAAGCTCTATATTGGCACTGACAATGGCGTTTTTTAGCATCTTTTCAATGCTTTCGGTACCGAATGCCCCGTTATAGGAACGTTCGATATAACCGGATATGCTTTTTACGGCATTTTCGCTTGCGATATTGCCGGCATTTGCTCCGCCCATACCGTCGCACACAACGGCAAAAGCGGTTTCATCATCAAGGCTTTCGGCAAAAAACGCGTCTTGATTTGCAGTCCTTACCATTCCGGTATCGGTCCTGCTGTAAATTTTCACAGGCCGTCTCCCTCCTTTACCTTTTTACGGAGCTGACCGCACGAAGCGTCGATATCGGCTCCGAGTGTTCTCCTTACCGTGGCGTTTACGCCGAGACCTGTAAGTAACTCTTTAAAATGAATTATTTTATTTCTGTCCGGCTTTTTAAAGGAGTTTTCCTTTACCGGATTTGCGGGTATAAGATTGACATGGCACATAATGCCCTTTAAAATATGAGACAGTTCCTTAGCGCAGGCGTCGCTGTCGTTCACGCCGTCAATAAGCGCATATTCAAACGAGATACGCCGTGTTGTCACATCTTGATATTCACGGCAGGCATCAAGCAGTTCCTTAATTTTCCACTTTTTATTTACACGCATTATGGATGAGCGTATTTCGTCATTGGGTGCGTGAAGCGATATTGACAGCGTAATAGGAAAATTGTATTCCTTAAGCTTTTTTATTCCGCTTACAACACCCGAGGTTGAAAGCGAAATATGCCGCAATCCTATATTAAGTCCGTTTTCATCTGAAACAAGCTTTAAAAATCTTACGGAATTATCGAAATTATCAAGCGGCTCGCCCATTCCCATCATAACGACATTGGAAATCCTTATCCCGTTGTCACGCTGAGCGGCGGTTATCTGCGCCAACATTTCGGACGCCGTAAGACTGCGTGTAAGACCGTTAATTCCCGAAGCGCAAAAGCTGCACCCCATTCTGCACCCGACCTGTGTTGAAATACATACCGTGTAGCCGTGTTCGTATTTCATAAGCACCGATTCGATGTATTCACCGTCAAAAAGCTCGTAAACATATTTGACCGTTTCGTCAAGCCGTGAGGCAAATCGCCTGACAATTTTGACGCTCGCAATATAACAGCTGTCTTTAAGCTTTTCCGCAAGGCTTTTCGGGATATTTGTCATTTCCGAAAAATCGGAAACACCCGATTGCAGCCACTTAAAAATCTGCTTTGCGCGGAATTTCGGCTCGCACATACCGCCGAGCATTTCCTCAAGCTCGCACAGGTACATAGATCTTATGTCTGTTTTACTCAATCGCTGCGGTTTCCTCCTTGACAAGCAATGCGCAATAAAACCCGTCTGTTTTATCAATATGCGGCATATAGGTGTGTTCATACGCTTTACACAGACCATTATACTCCATAATTACGGAATTTACAAGTTTTTCATTTTCCTCTGTTCTGAGCGTACAGGTGGAATAGAGAAGCCTGCCGCCGTTTTTAAGATATAAAAGAGCGTTTTTAAGTATCTTTTTCTGCAAAACGGAAAGCTCCTTTAAATCCTCGGGCGTTCTGTATTTAATGTCGGGCTTTCTTCTTAAAACGCCGAGACCCGAGCACGGCACATCGCAAAGAATGTAATCGAATTTACCGAGATTTTCATTAAAAACAGATGCGTCAAGACACTGTGTTTTAATTATATCAAGTCCCAAACGGTCGGCGCCCTTTTTAATAAGCTCGGTTCTCTGCTCATATAAATCGCAGGCGATTATCTCGCCGTTATTCTCCATAAACTGTGCCATCGTAAAGCTTTTACCGCCGGGTGCCGCGCACATATCAAGCACACGGCTTCCCTTTTTCGGTGAAAGCACGGCAACCGCCCTTTGCGAGGCTAAATCCTGAGCGTAAAACAGCCCGTTCTTAAAGGAATTAAGTCCCGAAATATCCGCGCCCTTTAAAAATATCAAGGCGTTTTCTATATCCGTTTTTTGCGCCTGCACGCCCTCATTTGCCAATTCGTCGGTAAGCGCCTTTTCATTTGTTTTAACGGTATTTACCCTTACGGTAAGCGGCGGCGGCAAAAGGCTTTCTTTAAGAAGTGCTACAGTATTGTCCGAGCCGTAGTCCGCTTGAAAGGAAGAAATTATCCATTCGGGGCAGGAATACCTTACCGATAACGAATGAACATCGTTTCCGTCAGGCAGGTCCGTGCCGTTCCTTAAAATATTACGCAAAACCGCATTTACAAATCCCGCATTACGGCTTTCCTTTGAAGCCTTAACAAGCTTAACCGCTTCATTAACGGCGGCGCTGTCGGGTATCTTTTCCATAAAAGCTATTTGATAAACCGCACAGCGCAGTACGGAGAGCGTATACGGAGCCACCTTTTTAAGCGGCGTTTTAATATGCCTTTTAAGCAGCCAATCTACCGTGATTTTCCTGTCAAGCACGCCGTAGAAAACGGCGGAGGCAAGAGCCCTGTCCTCACCCGAAGCGTCGGATTTTTTCAATATACCGTCAAGCACTATATTTGAGTATCCGCCGTCTTCCTCAACACGGGTGAGAGCGGCGGCGGCAAGCTTTCTTGAGTTAGCCATTATTCACCTATTACCGTTCCCGCCGCAATCGGTCTGCCGCAAAGCATTTGTTTTGCGCTCATAGGCTTGGACCCCTCCGGCTGTACTGTGAGCAAGCTTATTAATCCGCCGTCCTTGCAGGCGATAACAAGCTCGCCGTCGTTTTTAACAACGGTTCCCGGGGTGTTCTCAGACTTTCCGGCGTACACGGCTTTTATAATTTTAACACGCTTATTATCGAAAAAGAAATAAGCGCACGGCCACGAATAATAGCCTCTTACCGCATTATGGACCTCATCCGCCGTCATATTTTTAAAATCTATAAGCGCCATTTCCTTTTTAATTATAGGCGCATAGGTTGCCTTTTCTTCGTCCTGTTTTACCGGAATTACCGTTCCGTTTTCTATATCCTCAAGTGTTCTTACGGTAAGCTGTGCGCTTATAACGGAAAGTCTTTCAAAAAGCTCGTCTGCGGTTTCCTCACCGCCTATTTCCGTCTTCTCGGTTTTAAGAATATCGCCTGTGTCCATACCGCTGTCCATTTGCATTACGGTAACGCCTGTTTCGTTCTCTCCGCAGACAATGCACCACTGTATCGGAGAAGCTCCCCTGTATCGGGGTAAAAGCGAGGCGTGTCCGTTAATACAGCCGTATTTAGGTATATCAAGTATCTCCTGCGGCAGAATTTTACCGTACGCCACAACCACAATAATATCGGGAGAGAGTCTTTTAATTATATCCGCCGCCTCTCCGTTTTTAAGAGTGTTCGGCTGGTATACCGGTATACCGTGATTTTCGGCGCATACCTTTACGGGCGGAGCGGTGAGAATGTGCTTTCTGCCGACAGGCTTATCCGGCTGCGCAAACACGCCGACGATATTATGCTTTGCCGCAATCAGCGCCTCAAGCGTTTTTACCGAATAATCCGGCGTTCCCATAAATACAATTCTCATAAATTATAGCTCTTTCTTAATTTTATCTATATAGAGTATACCGTCAAGGTGGTCGATTTCGTGGCAGAGCGCTCTTGCCTTAAATCCCTCGGCTTTAATTTTAAAGGTTTTGCCGTTTCTGTCCTGCGCTCTTACCGTTACATTCATAGGTCTTTCAACCTCTTCGTATCTTCCCGGAATCGAAAGACAACCTTCTTCCCCCGACTGACTTCCGCTTTGCTCCTCGATTACAGGGTTTACAAGTTCAATTATGCCGTCACCCACATCAACAACGCAGTAGCGGCGCAAAATGCCTATCTGCGGAGCCGCAAGACCTACGCCCTCCGCCTCGTACATGGTGTCCGCCATATCGTCAAGCGTAAGCGCCAGCCTGTCGTCGAATGTAAGCTGTGTTCTGCATACCTTTCTTAAAATGTCATCGCCTATTTTAACGATATTCCTTATTGCCATTTATTATACCTCACAACACGGTTTCGGGGTTTATATCCACCGACGCCGTAACATCGTTCCTTTGCTTTATTTCCAGTGCTTTTTTAAGCATTTCCCTGAATTTTTTATTATTTCGGCATTTTATAATCATTCTGAAACGGTATTTGTTGTTTATTTTCGGAATTGCCGACGCGGCAGGACCCAAAATAATCATTTTAACATCGTTATAGCCGTTTTCTGTGAGCCTTTTGATATTTGCGAAAATACTGTTTATCGCGTCAAGCGCCGAACTTCTGTTAAACGAACGCGCGCTTACAACGCACATATCGCAATACGGCGGATATATCATAAGCTTACGAGTCATAATTTCGTCCCTGTAAAAGCCGTCGTAATCCTGCCGTGCGGCAAGGGCAATCAACTCGCTGTCGGGATTAAGCGACTGAATTATCGCCGTTCCGGCGCTGTCCCCTCTGCCGGCTCTGCCGATAACCTGAGTAAGCAATGAAAATGTGCGTTCAAAGCCCCTGAAATCGGCGCTGTAGGTAGCGCTGTCCGCACCCAAAACCCCTACAAGCGTTACATTAGGAAAATCAAGTCCCTTTGCAACCATTTGCGTGCCGAGCAAAATATCATACTCACCGTTACCGAATGCCTCAAGCTTTTTTGAATATGAATCCCTTGCAAGCGTGCTGTCGGCGTCAAGCCGTAAAACACGGGCTTTCGGGAAAAGGGAGGAAAGTTCCTCCTCTACCTTCTGCGTTCCCGCACCCAAAAATTTAAGGTGTTCGCCGCCGCATTCGGGGCATTTGCCCGTCACGGGAGCGGAGTAACCGCAGTAATGACACATCATTCTGTTATTTGCCGAATGATATGTAAGCGAAATACTGCAATTCGGGCAGGAAAGTACGCTTCCGCAGTCGGGGCAGGATATGTAGGTGTTATGCCCCCGTCTGTTGAGCAAAAGTATGACCTGCTTTTTATCCGCAAGCGCACAGTTTACCGCATCATTAAGCCGTCTGCTTATATCAAGCGAATTACCGCTTAATATTTCCTTTTTCATATCCACCGTTTCAACCGTCGGCAAAACCGCTTTGCCGTAGCGCTTTGTAAGTTTAAACAGCGAATACTTACCCGAAAGCGCCGCCGTATAGCTTTCAACCGACGGCGTTGCCGAGGACAGACACAGGAGACCGCCGTGATAAGCGGTTCTGAACCTTGCTATATCCCTTGCGTGGAAACGTGGAGACTGCTCCGATTTATAGGTATGCTCGTGTTCCTCGTCCATAATTATAAGTCCGAGACGGGAAAACGGGGCAAAAACCGCGCTTCTTGTTCCTACTGCGATTTTGGCTTTCCCGTTTTTAACCCTGTGCCACTCGTCCATTCTTTTGCCCATAGACATTGCGCTGTGGAAGACAGCAACGCTGTCGCCGTAGCGTGATTTGAATATATCAAGCATCTGCGGAGTGAGCGCTATTTCGGGCACCATTACTATAACGCCGAGTCCCTCAGCCGAGACTTTATCGACAAGCTTTAAAAAAACCTGCGTTTTACCCGATCCCGTAATGCCGTAAAGCAGCGAGACCGCCCCGTCCTCCTTTTCGTATTCGGAAAGAAGTCCGTCATAGGCTTTTTGCTGTTCCTCGGTTAGAACAATTTCCTTTTTATCCGAAACGGCAAAGCTACGACTTTCCGTTCTGTATACCTGACGGGTAAAGCTTATTAACACGCCGCTGTTTATCAGTCTATCAATTACTCCTGCTGTAACGCCCGTGTAATACATAAGCTCCTTTACGCCGATACTGCCTGCGTCCGAAACAAAACGGGCAATCTCACGCTGTCTCGGCGTAAGATTAACGCCGCAAAGCTCGTCCGGCAGATAGCTTGAACTTACCCATTTTTCGGCAGCGTCCCTCATTCTGCGCTTTGCGTCCTTGTTTTTTACAAGCGCCTGCTTTTCGCACATACCGCAAAGCAGTTCTTCGGTTACGCCGAACTTTTTTATAATTGTGCTCTCGTCCTTCTCGCCGTTTTCGGCAAGATAAGAATAGACCTTATTTTCCGTATCGTCCAGAAGCCGCATAACCGTAAAATCGGTATTTGCCGAATAGTAATTTATAAGCTTATAATTAAGACCAGCCGGCAAAATTGCGTGAACCGCGTCAAAATAAGTGCAAAAACAGCTTTCGTGCATATATTCGCACATTTTAAGCATTTCGGCGTTTAAAACAGGCTTGGCGTCAGTAACCGAAAGTATAGGTTTAAGCCCGTCCGTCTCCGCATTTTCGGTGCGGAATATCATACCCTGTTTTTTTACATTTCCGGCGCCGAACGGTACTGTAACACGACATCCGGCGAGTGCCACCGTCTCCAATGACTGCGGTACAAGGTAGGTATAAAGCTTATCAAAGGCAAGTGTTGCGCCGTCAAGCGCAATAAAGGCCGTAAGACCGTTCATACCTTTCAGTTGTTCTGTGTATCAATTTCGGAAGCCAGCTTATCTATCGCTATGCTTACCGGCTTTTCGGTCGAGGCCTCTCCGCTTTCTTCCATTTCCTTTGCAACCTGTCTTGCGGTGTGAGCCACATCTATAACAAGACGGTATCTGTTGGGATAATTTTTAATAAGCTTTCCGATATTGGGATTTAACATTCTTTAAGCACCTCATTAATTATTTTTGTCTGTCTGTCTGTTTTTAATCTGCTGCTTGCAATTACAGACATTATATCATCGGCAGCCGCCGTAATATTATCGTTTACAACTATATAATCATACTCCGTCGCACGCTTTATTTCACCGAGCGCACTGTCAAGGCGTTTTTTTATCGCCTCGGCGGAATCCGTACCCCTGCCTACAAGCCTTCTTTTAAGCTCGCAGAACGAGGGTGGCATTATAAATATGCTCACAGCCTCTGGCAGTTTTTTTCTGATTTGCGCCGCACCGTTTACATCAACTTCAATTATTATATCAAAGCCGTCCGCTATCGCGCTTTCAACCGGCTCTCTCGGAGTGCCGTAGTAATTCCCCACAAACTCGTTGTGTTCAAGCAATCGGTCGTTTTCAATCATTTCCTCAAATTCTTCTCTTGAAATAAAATGATACTTTTCACCCTCACGCTCGCCGGGACGCATACCTCTTGTTATCGAGGAAATTGAAAATTTTAAATCAGGCTTATTTCTGAACAGCTCTGCTAAAACCGTATCCTTACCGGAGCCTGACGGACCCGAAATAATAAAAACGCCGCCCTTATTCATCCTCTTCCTCCTCGTCTTCAATTACATCCTCGTCCTCGCTCATACGGTTTGCAACCGTCTCGGACTGGAGGTATGTAAGGATAATATGGTCGCTGTCCGTAATAATTACCGCCCGTGTACGCCTGCCGTGGGTTGCGTCTATAAGCGTACCTCTTTCCTTAGCGTCCTGAATAATACGCTTTATCGGAGCGGATTCGGGGCTTACAATGGCTATCATACGGTTGGCTGAAACCATATTGCCGAAACCGATATTTACAAGCTTCAAAACAATCACTCTTTCCGCAAAAATTACTCTATGTTCTGTATCTGTTCTCTTATTTTCTCGATTTCGGATTTCATATCCACAACGGCACGGGTAATATCAACATCCTGCGCCTTTGAGCCGATAGTATTCGTTTCTCGGTTCATTTCCTGAACTATAAAATCAAGCTTTCTTCCGACCGCGTCGCCGTCGCCAAGCAGATCGGTAAGCTGTGATATATGGCTTTTAAGCCTTACGGTTTCCTCAGCGACCGCCACCTTATCCGCAAATATTGCGGTCTCAGTAAGCAGGCGCTGTTCGTCTACGCTTTTGTCATCGAGCAGCTCTCTTATCTTCTTTTCAAGGCGTTCACGGTAATTTTTAACCGTTTCGGGCGAGCGTTCCTCGATAAATTCGACATTTTCAAGGATAGTCTTTGTTCTTGAAAGAACATCCTCCTTAAGCTTTTCGCCCTCTGTGGCTCTCATAAGCACAAAGCTGTTCAAAGCCTCCTCTGCCGCCTTTAAAACGGTTTTTGTTACCGCCTCGTCGGAGAGCGTGCGTTTTTTAACAGTCAAAAAATCGGGCAGCAGTATAAGTGAAGACATTTTAACATCGTTTTTAATGCCGTATTTGCGTGAAGCTTCTTTTACCGCTTTTTTTAAAGCGGCCGCATAATCCTCGTTTACCGATACCTCCGTACTGCTTGCACCCGTATCGTCAAAAAGCACGGATACCTCTACCTTGCCCCTTTTGATATTCTGAGCGCAAAGGTTTTTTAACTTTTCTTCAAGAAAGCCGAAACCCTTGGGCAGGCGTGAAGTAAATTCCAAATACCTGTGATTTACGGACTTAATTTCAACCGTGACATCAAGCCCGTTATCCGATACCTTTGCCCGTCCGAAGCCGGTCATACTCCTGACCATATAAAATTACACTTCCAAACATAAATTATTCATACTATTTTATCAAAAAACGCAGTGTAATGTCAACCTTTTAAGCGGTTTGTAACCTTTTTTTAACATATTTTTTGAAAAAAGGCGGCAAAAGCCGCCTTTTGAGCGTGTCGAAAAGTCAACACGCTCTTGGTCGGGAATGCCGTTCGCTCGAAAATCAATGATTTTCGGATTACACTCTATCCCCGCCAATACCACCCCTGTATCCTTGAAAAACCGCTTAATAAGCGATTTTTCGCTTACAAGGTGTTTTTCCGCCGCACGTGTCAGCGGAAAAACCATATGCGGCGTGAACGCCGCAACAAAATCAAGTTAAGGTTTATCGATAGATTGAAAGGCGGCAAAAGCCGCCTTTTTCACTTAAATCATTTTACCGAAAAATCAAATTTTCCGTCTTTAAAATCGCAAATTACCGTATCCCCGTTTTTAACCGTTCTGTCAAGTATTTTTTCGCTTAAAGCGTCCTCAATGCTGTTTTGAATTTCACGGCGGAGCGGTCTTGCACCGTACACGGGGTCAAAACCCTTATCCGCAAGGGCATACTTCACGCTGTCCGAAAATTCTATTTTTATATTGAGATTTTTAAGCCTATCCGACAGTTCATCAAGCATTTTAACCGCAATCTCCGCAATTTGCTCTCGGTTAAGCTTTGAGAATACGATAATATCGTCCACACGGTTTAAAAATTCGGGTCGGAATTCGGATTTAAGCTCTTTAAGCACGAGCTCCTTTACATTTTTTTCTTCCGTATCGGCGCCCGATTCCGCAAAGCCGAAGGATACCTTTTTCTCGGTAATAAGCCGTGCGCCGACATTTGAAGTCATAATTATGACCGTATTTTTAAAGTCCACGGTCCTTCCTTGAGAATCAGTGAGTATACCGTCCTCAAGTATTTGCAAAAGCACATTGAAAACATCGGGATGCGCTTTTTCGATTTCGTCAAACAGCACAACAGAATACGGTGTTCTTCTCACCTTTTCGGTAAGCTGACCGCCCTCCTCAAAGCCTACATATCCCGGCGGTGAGCCGACAAGACGGGAAACCGTGTGTTTTTCCATATATTCGGACATATCAAGCCTTATCATCATACTTTCACTGCCGAACATCGCTTTCGCAAGCGCCTTGCAAAGCTCGGTTTTACCTACGCCCGTGGGTCCTAAGAAAATAAACGAGCCAACAGGGCGTTTTGGGTCTTTAAGACCTATTCTGCCACGCCTTATCGCCTTTGCGACTGCCTTTACCGCATCGTCCTGACCGACAATGGAATTATGAAGCTCATTTTCAAGATTTAAAAGCCGTTCGCTTTCCTCCTCGGTAAGTTTTGTTACGGGAATACCCGTCCAAGATGAGACCGTTTCGGCTATATCGTCGGCTGTTACCTCGCCCGTGACCGAATTCGTCTTACTGTGCCACTCCTCTTTAAGAACTTTATACTGCTCCTTAAGCTTTTTTTCACTGTCTCTCAATGCGGCGGCACGCTCAAATTCCTGCGCGTTTATGGCTTCGTTTTTCTCAGCCTCTGTTTTTTCAATCTGTTCCTCGGTCTCTTTAATCTCCTTTGGGGCGGCGCAGGAGGCAAGCCGCACCTTTGAAGACGCCTCGTCTATCAGATCTATCGCCTTATCCGGCAAAAATCTGTCGCTTATATAACGCACAGAAAGCTTTACGGCGGCTTCAATAGCACCGTCTGTAATCCTGACTCTGTGGTGCGCCTCGTACTTATCCTTAAGTCCTTTAAGAATTAAAACGGCGTCCGCTTCCGACGGCTCTGCTACGGTTACAGGCTGAAAACGGCGTTCAAGAGCAGGGTCCTTTTCAATATTTTTGCGGTATTCCGATATTGTGGTAGCGCCAATAAGCTGAAATTCCCCACGGGCAAGCGACGGCTTTAATATATTTGCGGCGTCGGTTGAACCCTCGGCACTGCCTGCTCCCACAAGCGTGTGAACCTCATCTATAAACAGTATAATATTTCCCGCGTTTATAACCTCTTCAACAGCCGTTTTTATGCGCTCCTCAAAATCGCCCCTGTACTTTGTTCCGGCAACCATACCGGTTATATCAAGTGCGAATACTCTTTTGTTTTCAAGAAGCCCCGGCACCTCGCCGTCCGCTATCTTCTGCGCCAGTCCCTCTACAACAGCGGTCTTTCCGACGCCCGGCTCGCCTATAAGGCAGGGGTTATTTTTAGTGCGGCGGCAAAGTATCTGTATTATTCTTTCAATTTCTTTTTCTCTGCCTATAACGGGGTCAAGCTTGCCCTTTGAGGCTTCCTCGGTCAGATCCCTGCCGTATTTTGAAAGCGTGGGCAGCTTAACATCCTTTTTGCCGGCCGGGGAAAAGCTTTTAGGCTCTCCCGTATCCGCAAGGTCTATACCAGACGCCTTTAAAGCCGCTGAGGTAAGAGAAGCCGCGTCCGCGCCGAGCTCCCCTAAAAATCTTATGGCGTAATTATCCCCGTCGCTTAAAATTCCGAGCAGCAGATGCTCAGTACCCACATATTTTTTACCTGTGTCCGCACAGCTTGACATTGCGTTTTCCACAACCCGTTTCGCACGGGGTGTAAAATAATCGGGAGAGAGCCTTGTAGGTGTTCCGCATCCGATTTCCGCCCTGATAAGCTCCTCCACACCGTCGGCGGTCACACCTGCTTTATTAAGAAGCGCCGCCGCAAAGCCGCCGCCTATTTTAAGAAGCCCCAAAAGCAGATGCTCGCTCCCGACATAGGTGTGTCCCAAAGCCTCGGCAGAGCTTATAGCCTGATTAAGCGCTTCGTTTGCCTTAGATGTGAAACCGTTAAAATTATATTTCAATCGCTATACCTCCTCGGTATCCTTTAATTGCTCCCTTATAAAAGCCGCTCTGTATATATCGTATTCGTTTTCCGCAATGTTACCGTATTTCTTCATAAGCATATGCGGCTGACCTTCGACAAGCAGTTTTACGGGCATTGCCTTTTCCTCTATTATGCCCATACCGACGCCGAGTTTAATCGCCGAAAGTAATTTCATCATTTCCTCATTTGAAAGAATACGGCAGTTTTTAAGTATTCCGAGTGCTCTGCAGCAAATATCCTCCGCCTTAAGGCGTTCGAGCGCCTCTCTCCCCGACCGTTCTTTCTGAATCAACTGACGGGTTATTATATTAAGATTGCTTATTGCGTTCTTTTCGCTGATTCCGAGCGTAATTTGATTTGAGACCTGATACATTGAAGCCTTGGCTTTCGAGCCTTCGCCGTACATTCCTCTTACCGTAAAGCCTATTTTACCCACGGTATCCGCTATACGCCTTATCTCTCCGTCTGATTCGGTAACGGGCAGATGAAGCATAACCGAGGCTCTCAATCCCGTTCCGAGATTGGTGGGACACTCGGTAAGGAAGCCTAACTCACTGTCAAACGAGAAATGTAACGCTTCGTAAAGAAAGGTGTCAAGCCGCTCTGCGATATCGTAAGCCTTTTCAAGCTGTAAGCCGCCTAAAATAACCTGTATTCTTATATGGTCTTCCTCGCCTATCATAATACTTATGCTTTCATCATCGGAAAGTATTACCGCACGGCTTAAAGTGCTTTCGGCAAATTCGGAACTTATTATATGCCTTTCCGCCATTGCGCCGATTTCATTTGACGGCACGGAAGCCATATCTATGAATTTAAGATTTTTAGCATAAGGCGTATTGCTTTCAAGTAGGGCCGACTTAACCATTTCTATAAGCTCGCGCCTTTGCCCGTCGGTCATTTTTGAAAGAAAGGGCAGACCCGATATATTTCTCGCAAGTCTTACACGGCAGCTTACGGCAATATCGTCCTCGGGCGCTCTGCCGACATACCAGCTACTCATTTTCCTTTTCCTCCAATTTCTTTATTTTATCCCTTATAACAGCCGCTTCCTCAAACCGTTCCTCACTTACAAGCCTATTCATTTCCATACGCAGTGTATCCGCGCTTTCGGGTTTCGGTCTTACCGTAAGCGGCGCACTGTTCGGTATTTTGCCCGTATGCCTGACCGTTCCGTGTATCCTTTTAAGATACGGCGCCAATTCGGCACCGAAAGTTTTGTAACATTCGGCACAGCCCATTTTGCCGGTCTTTGCGATTTCCGCAAAGGTAGAGCCGCAAACGGGACATCTCTTTTGGTTCTCGCCTATCATAAGCTCCGAAGCGTCGCCGAGAACCGACGCGAGCATATTATAAAGTCCGCCCTTATAAAGCGAGCCTGATTTTTCGGCACATTCGGGGCAGAGATTGCTCTCTGTTACAACCCCGTTAATTATGCGCTTTATATGTGTTGTTGCGGCGTTTTTTCCGCATTTATCGCAAAGCATAGTCTACCTCCTATTTGATTTGCGTAAGCAGCATTTGTTTAAGCAATGCCGCACGGAGTTTGTCCCTGCTTTCCACCGGAACAGACTGCATAACATTACCCGAAACCGCCGAGGCTATAAGCAAAGCCACATCGGGCGTTATTATTTTTGACTCAATACAGTTTTCTATTGCTATTCTTGTAGTCATAGCGTCAACCGAATCGCCTATTGAATTTATTATGTGCATTAGCGCCGAGGTATGATTAAGCACAACTCGCTTTATGCGGATATAACCGCCGCCGCCCCTGCGGCTTTCGATTATATAGCCGTGCTCCGGCGTAAAACGGGATGACAGCACATAGTTTATCTGGCTCGGCGCACAGCCTATATTATTGGCAAATTCGTTGCGCTGTATTTCGGCGGTATTTGCGCCCGATTCATTCAGCATCCTTATTATTTCGTGTGTTATCAAATCACTCATTCTCATATTAACATCCTCCACTGACCTTTACTGACTTTAATTATACACCATAGTCAGTAAAAGTCAAATGTTTTTTCGTGATAGTTCGGTAACACAAATTATTAAACCGACATAGTATGTGATGAAGACAAAAAGGAGGTCTTTAATATGTGTAACAATAATTGCTTTGGCGGTAACGGCTGTACTTGGATCATAATCCTTATACTCATCCTCGTATGCTGCGGCGGCTGCGGCGGTTGCGGAAGCAACAACGGCTGCGACAACGGCTGCGGATGCGGCTGCTAATACACAGCGGTAGCGAAAAAGAGAACGCCTGTGGGCGTTCTCTTTTTCATAAATAAATATTTAATTTATCAATTAAGGCTTTGGTCGCCTCGGGCGTGTTTTTAAGCGGAAAATCTATCCCCCGCTTATCGTATTTTGAAGCGCAAAGCTTTCGAAACGGCAAAAGCTCAATTTCCGAAACACAGCTGTAACGAGAGACAATTTCCTTAAGCCTTTTTACGCTGTCCGAATTATCATTAAGACCGGGTATAATAACTTGTCGTATACGGGTCGTTATTTTTCTCTTTTCCAACTGCTCCAAAAACATAAGTGGCGCTTCTATTCCGCAACCGACATATTTTTTATAATCCTCATCATAAGAATACTTTATGTCCAAAAGGCAGTAATCGGTATAATCAAGCACATTTCCGTTGTCCTTAATACAGCCCGAGGTATCAAGACAGGTGTTAATACCGTTTTTACGGCAAAGCCTTAAAATCTCTGCCGTAAATTCCTGCTGTAAAAGCGGCTCGCCGCCCGACAGTGTTATACCGCCATCTTTACCGAAGTATTCTTTATATCTGAGAGTTCTGCGGACAACCTCCTCAGCAGTGTACAGCGTGCCGCCGTTTTTATCCCATGTTTCGGGGTTGTGACAGCACACGCACCTGAGCGGACAGCCCTGTAAAAAAGCTACAAATCTTACACCGGGTCCGTCAAGTGTACCGAGGGTCTGAAATGAGCTTATTCTACCCTTTATATCGCCGCTCATTACATAGCCTCGTGGAATGTACGGCTTATGACCTCTCTCTGCTGTTCACGGGAAAGCTTGTGGAAGTTTACGGCGTACCCCGATACCCTGATGGTAAGGTTCGGGTATGCGGTCGGGTCGTTATACGCCTCAACCAAGGTTTGCCTGTTAAGCACATTAACATTGATGTGATGCGCTTTTTTGGCAAAATATCCGTCAAGCACGGAAACCAAGTTGTCTATTCTCTCGCCCTTTGTTCTGCCGAGCGTATCGGGAGTTATTGAAAAAGTATTTGAAATACCGTCACGGCAGTCGTCATAAGAAATTTTCGCAACAGAATTAAGCGAAGCGAGCGCACCGTTTTCCTCCCTGTTATGCATTGGGTTTGCGCCCGGTGCAAAAGGAGCACCCGCTTTTCTGCCGTCGGGCGTGGCGCCGGTATGCTTGCCGTACATAACATTCGATGTAATTGTAAGCACCGAAAGCGTATGCTCCGCATTTCGGTAGGTCGGAGTTTTTCTGAGCTCGGTTATCATAAGGTGCGTAAGCTCTTTTGCTATTTTGTCAACACGGTCGTCGTCATTACCGTATTTCGGGAAGTCGCCCTCGGTTTTAAAATCAACGATATATCCGTTTTCATCCCTTATGGGGCGCACCTTTGCATATTTAATTGCCGAAAGCGAATCGGTTATAACCGAAAGCCCCGCAACTCCGAACGCCATAAATCTGTGAACCGCACTGTCGTGAAGCGCCATTTGCGACTGCTCGTAGGCGTATTTGTCGTGCATATAGTGAATAACATTCATTGTATTGACATAGAGCCTCGAAAGCCACACGGCATATTCCGCAAATCTTTCATAAACCTTATCGTAATTGAGAATTTCGTCATCAAAGGGCTTCATCTGCGGTCCTATGCTTTTTCCGCTTGCAGTGTCATATCCGCCGTTAAGCGACAAAAGCAAAAGCTTCGCAAGATTGCACCTTGCACCGAAAAACTGCATTTGTTTACCTATCTTCATAGCGGAAACACAGCAGGCTATTGCGTAATCGTCGCCGTATATCGGGCGCATTACATCGTCGTTTTCATATTGGATCGAGTCGGTATCGCAGGAAATCTTCGCGCAATATTTTTTAAAGCTCTCCGGCAGATCCTTAGCCCAAAGAACCGTAAGGTTAGGCTCGGGCGCCGATCCCAGTGTATAAAGCGTATTAAGCATACGGTAGCTGTTTTTGGTAACAAGAGTTCTGCCGTCCTCGCCCATACCGCCTACGCTTTCGGTTATCCACATAGGGTCGCCGCCGAAAAGCTCATTATATTCGGGAGTACGCAGGTGCCTTGCGATACGGAGCTTTATAACAAAATCATCCATAATCTCCTGCGCTTCCTTTTCGGTAAGCCTGCCGTTCTTAAGGTCACGCTCGATATATATATCAAGGAATGTGCTTACTCTGCCGAGCGACATTGCGGCGCCGTTTTGCTCCTTAATAGCCGCAAGATACGCAAAATAGGTCCACTGTACTGCCTGACGGGCATTCTCCGCAGGCTCGCTTAAGTCAAAGCCGTACATAGCTGCCATTTCTTTAATGCCGCCGAGCGCCTTTATTTGCTGTGACAGTTCTTCGGCAAGGCGTATATGCTCCTCGTCAAAATTAAACTCCGCCAAACCGCGCTTGTCCTTTTTCTTTTCCTCGATAAGCCTGTCAATTCCGTAAAGAGCGACTCTCCTGTAATCGCCTATAATTCTTCCTCTCCCGTAAGCGTCGGGAAGTCCCGTTATAAGGTGGCAGTGTCTGGCGGCACGCATTTCATCGGTGTAAGCCGCAAAAACGCCGTCATTGTGGGTGGTTCTGTATTTAAACTGTTTTTCTATACTGTCGCTTAGGGTATAGCCGTAAGCCTCACATGCCTGCCTTGCCATACGCAGTCCGCCGAATGGGTTTACTCCCCTTTTAAGCGGTCGGTTGGTCTGCATACCTACGATTATTTCCTTTTCCTTATCAATATATCCGGGCGAATACGAGGTAAGACCCGTCACCGTCTCGGCGTCAACATCAAGCACGCCGCCGAACTGTCTTTCGACCTCAAACAGAGTGTTGACTCTGCTCATAAGTTCCTTTGTGCGTTTGGTGGCACCGCACAAAAAGCTGTCGTCTCCCTTATATTCGTGATAATTGTGCTGTATAAAATCACGGACATTTATTTCATCCTGCCATGCTCCTGGTAAAAATTCTTCCCAATTCTTATGCGTCATATATTTTCAACCTCCGTCCAAGTATAAAAATACTACTATATATTGCGTTTAAAGTCAATGATAAGTTCTATATTTTGTTGTATTGTTATACGAAAAAATAATAATCAAAGTATTTTTGTGCAAATTACCGCTTTTTTAAAATAATAATTGATATTAGACCTGATTTGTGTTAGTATTAGACACAGTAATGACTTATTAAAGGGTGAATGAAATGAAAACGGTAGTATCTGTAATAGGTAAGGACTCTGTCGGCATTATTGCGAAGGTAAGCGCCGTATGCGCCGAGTGCAACGCAAATATTCTGGACATAACACAGTCCGTGCTTCAGGATATGTTTGTAATGGTTATGCTTACGGAAATAGGTTCGCTTAACTGCTCCTTTGCCGAATTTTCCGATAAAATGAAAAATATCGACGGCGGGAACGGGCTTGATATCCGTGTTATGCACGAGGATATTTTCAACTCAATGCACCGAATTTAAAAGGAGTATTAACACGATGCTTAACATAAACGATATAATGGAAACCATCAGTATGATTTCCGAGGAAAAGCTTGACATTCGCACAATAACAATGGGTATTTCCCTGCTTGACTGTGCGGATTCCGATATAAAGCGTTCCGCCGAAAAGGTTTACGATAAAATTACCCGTCTTGCTGGCAATCTTGTTAAAACGGGCGAGGACATTGAAAAGGAATACGGTATACCGATTATCAATAAGCGTATTTCGGTAACACCTATCGCTTTGCTTGCGGCGGCAGGCGGCGACCCCGTGATATACGCAAAAGCTTTGCAAAAAGCGGCTGACGCTACGGGCGTAAATTTTATAGGCGGATATTCAGCACTTGTACATAAGGGTTTTTCGGCCGGTGACAAGGCGCTTATAAGATCCATTCCCGAGGCGCTTTCGGTGACGGAGAATATTTGTTCGTCCGTAAACATAGGCTCAACCAAATCGGGTATTAATATGGACGCCGTTAAGCTTATGGGCGAGGTTGTAAGGGAAACCGCCGAAAGAACCGCCGACCGTGACTGTATCGGCTGTGCAAAGCTGGTTGTTTTCTGCAACGCCGTTGAGGATAACCCCTTTATGGCGGGAGCTTTCCACGGTGTCGGCGAGCCGGACTGCGTTGTCCATGTAGGCGTATCGGGTCCGGGCGTTGTTCAGGCTGCGCTTAAAAAGTGCCCCGACGGCGATTTGGGCAGCCTTGCCGAGATTATCAAACGAACCGCATTTAAAATTACAAGAATGGGTCAGCTTGTGGGAACAGAAGCTTCAAAGCGGCTCGGCGTTCCGTTCGGAATAGTCGATCTGTCGCTCGCCCCCACCCCGGCTGTCGGCGATTCGGTGGCGCACATACTTGAGGAAATGGGACTTGAGACCTGCGGAATACACGGCACGACCGCGGCGCTCGCTCTCCTTAACGACGCGGTTAAAAAGGGCGGCGTAATGGCTTCCTCATCGGTTGGCGGTCTTTCGGGCGCTTTTATACCCGTAACAGAGGACGCGGGTATGATAAACGCCGCCCGTTCGGGCGAGCTGTTGCTTGAAAAGCTTGAGGCTATGACGGCTGTTTGCTCTGTCGGTCTTGATATGATTGCGATACCGGGCGAAACACCTGCCGAGGTTATCTCCGCAATAATTGCGGATGAAGCCGCGATAGGTATGGTAAATTCCAAAACAACCGCCGTGCGTGTTATACCGGCAATCGGCAAAAAAGCGGGAGAAGAGCTTAATTTCGGCGGTCTTTTGGGTTCGGGTCCGATAATGAAGGTTCACCTTGATAAAAGTCCCAAAAGATTTATCGACCGTGCGGGAAGAATACCCGCACCGCTTCAGAGCCTTAAAAACTGATATGAATAATATTATTTTAATCGGTATGCCCGGATCGGGGAAAAGCACTTCGGGCGTTATTCTTGCAAAAGCGGCAGGTATGAAATTTGTTGATACCGACCTTTTGATACAGCGGAAAACCGGCAAAAAGCTTCAGGAAATAATTGACGGCTCGGGCATTGACAGCTTTTTAAAGACCGAAAGCGATATTCTTGCCGATCTTTCCTGTAAAAACAGCGTGATTTCAACAGGCGGCAGTGCCGTTTGCACCGAAAAGGCTATGCGGCATCTTAAAGAAATGGGTACCGTCGTCTTTTTGGATGTACCTGTTACCGAGCTTAAACGGCGTATAAGCAATATAACCACAAGAGGTATCGCAATGCGTAAGGGGCAAACCCTTGAAGCACTTTTTGATGAGCGTTTGCCGCTTTATAAACAATATGCCGATATTACCGTAGACGGCACCGACACCGAAAAGGCCGTGGAAATTATACTTGAAAAATTAAGCGGAGCTGTTCTGTAAAGAACAGCTCCGTTCGGTTTGTAGATAAGCCTTAGTTTTATTTTGTTGCGGCGTTAACGACGCATTTTTTGTTTTTCCGTTATTTATTCCTTTATTTCCGCAATGGTGACGCCGTTCTCACCTTCGCCGAAGGTTCCCGTTCTGAAAGACGAAATGTTTTTATGATTTCTGAGGTGCGTCTGAACCGCTTTCCTTAAGGTACCCGTTCCCTTTCCGTGAATGACCGTTACGGTGGTTATACCCGAAAGCACAGCGTTGTCGATATACTTATCAAGCTCCATAATTGCCTCGTCGGACGCCATACCTCTTAAATCAACCTCACCCGAAACGGTGCGCTGACCCCTTGAGACAAGACCCGTGACACGCCTTGTTTTCTTAAATTCCGCGGACGGTGCGTTTTTGCTTTTAAGCCGCAGATTTTCAAAATCCACCCACATTTTAATAGAGCCGGACATTACAAGCGCTTTTTTGTCTTTGGGTTTTATGTCAACCACGGTGGCGTCCCTGTTAATATCCGCTATAAGAACTATATCGCCGTTATTAAGCTCTGTTACTGCCTCTCCGGCGGCTTTTTTGGTTCTTACGGGATCGGAGCTCTTTTCAAGCTCGTTTACGGTGGCTTTGTAAGCGGCTCGTGCTTTTTGAGCGATAGCCGCCGCATTTTCGGCGTTAAGTTGCTTTTTCATATCCTCAAGCTCGTTTAAAAGCAATGCGGATTTGTTACGCGCGTTTTCTATGATTCTGCCGGCGTCCTCCCTTGTTTTTTCCAAAAGCTTTTCCTGCTTAAGTTCAAGGTCATGCTGCTGCTGTTCGGATTTTTTCTTTGCCTGTTCAAGCTTTATGCGAAGTTCCTGCGCCTTTTTACGCTCTTCCTCCGCTTGTCGCCTTGCATTTTCAAGCGAGCCTACTACCCTTTCAAACCGCCTGTCCTCGTCCGAAACCTCTTTTTCCGCCGCGTCTATAATATCCGCATTTAACCCCAACCGTTTTGAAATGGCGAAGGCGTTTGAACGCCCCGGCATTCCGATAATCAGGCGATAGGTCGGCTTTAAGGTTTTTACATCGAATTCGCAGGAAGCATTTTCAACCCTTTCGGTGTCTAGCGCATAAGATTTAAGTTCGGGATAGTGCGTTGTTGCGGCAACCTTGGCGCCGACAGACGACAAATGCATTAAAATTGCCTTTGCAAGGGCGGCACCCTCGACAGGGTCGGTTCCGGCGCACAGCTCGTCGAAAAGCACGAGAGAATTGCTGTCCGCATTTTCTGCTATCGATATTATGTTAACCATATGTGAGGAAAAGGTCGAGAGCGACTGCTCAATGCTTTGTTCGTCGCCTATATCGGCAAAGACCTTTTCAAAAACGGAAATACGGCTTCCGTCGTCGACGGGAATCATAAGTCCGCACATTGTCATTACGGTAAGCAGCCCTATTGTTTTAAGCGTTACGGTTTTACCGCCGGTGTTAGGACCTGTTATTACAAGGGTGTCATACTCGCCGCCCAGTTCCACCGTTACAGGTACTACCGTTTTATAGGAAATAAGCGGATGCCTTGCCCGTTTTAAAAATATATGCCCGTCATTACCGATAAGCGGGAGCGAGGCTTTCATTTTATACGCAAGCTTCGCCTTTGCAAAAGCCATATCTATGGCGCAAAGAGCCTTATATGAGGATATAATACTGTCGGCAGAGCCGCCGGCGTCCGCTGACATCTCGGATAATATCCGTTCGATTTCCTCCTGCTCACGGGATTTTAAGACCCTTATTTCATTATTTGTTTCAACTACCGACATCGGTTCTATAAAAATTGTAGAGCCTGTCGCCGAGGTATCGTGCACAACTCCGTTTATCTGACCCTTGTATTCCGATTTAAGAGGCACCACATATCTGCCGTCGCGCTGTGTTATAATGGCGTCCTGCAAGTATTTCGCCGTCGGTCCTCTTACAATTCTTTCAAGTATTTCACGGATCTTGGCGGACTTTGCCGTAAGCTTCCGTCTTATATCATACAGCGCCTGCGAAGCGTTATCGTTAAGCTCTTCTTCGGATTTTATCGCAAAATTTATCTTATCCTCAAGATATTTATTAGGTATTAACGAATAAAAATAATTCTCAAGCGAGGTATCCTTTAAGCCGCCGCAGTTTTCACGCCAGACCTTAACGCCCCTTATTATTCTGAGCGTCTCCGCAATATCAAGCAGCTCCTTAATTGAAAGCACCGCCGACGCCTGCGCCCTTTTAAGAGGTGAAGAAACATTTTTTGCCGCACCGAATGAGGGGGCGGAGTATTTAGACATAAATATATATGCGTCGTTTGTCTTGTCAAGCGACGCCTTTACTTCCTCAAAATCGCTGGACGGTGTAAGCGAAAGCGCATTTTCCGCCGTATCCGCAAGTCCTGCCTGCAAGGATAACAATTCAAGTATTTTATCAAGCTCAAGCGTTTTAGCATTTCTTGAAATATCGTATTTCATTTTTTCTCCTTAATGCTCTCGTAAAAGTCAAGCGCCGTAAATCTTCGGTCGCTTTGAACCGTAATGTACCTCCCCGTTATATCCGAAAGAAGCTCCGCCTGTTCCTCTGGGATACTGAAGGAATAAAGCTTTTCGAAACGGGAATAAACTATATGACGCATAGCCGACAGCACGGTTTTTGAAACAGGCTGTATCTGCTGATTTTCAGGCTTACACTCTCCGCAGTATATTTTGCCGTTAAGAAAGTCAAAATACATTATGTCATCCTCGAATTTTCCGCACCCGTCGCAAGCCACAAGGTCGGGCATAAAGCCGGAAACAGCGGCGGTTCTTAATTCGGTTATCGCTTTAATAAGCGCAGGACTGCGTTCGCCGCCGCTTAAAAAATGCAATGAATTTAAAATCAGTCTGAAAAATTCCGTGCCCTCGCCGCCGTCCGATGAAAAAATTGCGGCAAGCTCGCAAAAATACTGCGCCAAAGCCAGCTGCTCTATATCGCATCCGCTGCCAAAAAATATTCTTATCGGCACAGCTTCCCTTATTTTGTATGTATCCTTTTTTTTAACTAAGGTAAAGCTTGAATAAGAAAGCAGACTTGTGGCGGTACATCGCCTTGATTTTACCGACACCGCCCCCGCGGCAAACGCGCGGATAATGCCGTAATCACGAGTAAAGAGAGTAACCAAACGGTCACTCTCCCCCACCTTCATCTCTCTTATAACCAGTGCCTCTGTTGTAAAACGATTCGCAGTCTCGCTCACCCGTGCCGTTCTCCTTGCGTGAATTTACAAAGTTTAGATAATCGTCAACCCTGCCGCTTTTTAAAAAATCATTCCAATAATTTTCGGTTTTCATTTTATCGCCTGCCAAACTTAAGATAACATTAAAAGTGTCTGTAAGCTATCTTAATTTATAACAGGTAATAAAAGTCAATCAAGTCCGAAGGTGTGAATCAGTCCCTGACGGTTGCGCCAGTCTTCCTTGACCTTGACCCAAAGCTTGACCGACGCAGGTATGCCGAAAAATTTTTCAATATCGTGTCTTGCAAGCGTTCCGACCTTTTTAAGCATTGAACCGCCTTTACCGATTACAATACCCTTATGCGATTCCTTTTCGCATATTATCGCCGCCTCAATTTCAAGTATAGGCTCACCGTCTGCCTTATCACGCTCATAAAAGCGTTCAAGGTCCACAGCAATACCGTGCGGGACCTCTTTATCAAGAAGCCGTAAAAGCTTTTCTCTGATCATTTCGGCAACCATTACCTTTTCGGGTTGGTCGGTAACATCACTGTCGGCAAAATAATGGGGGGACGGCTTTAAATACTTGCCGAGCTCCTCAAGAAGCAAATCGGTTCCGTCGCCCGTCTTTGCGGAAAGCGGAACGACCGCGTCAAAATCAAATTCGCGCATATAAAGCGGAATAAGGCTTAACAGCCTGTCCTTTTTTTCAAGTAAATCAATTTTATTGATTGCAAGCACTGCTCTTAAGTTTCTGCGTTTAAGCTCGCTGATAAGCTCAGCTTCCGCGGGCGGAATACCGTCATTCAAGCTGAATTTGGGAGCCGCGTCCACAACAAGCACAGCGGCGTCAACATCAGCCATACCGTCGCCCACGGCTTTATTCATATTTTTGTCAAGCATATTTCTCGGCTTATGAAAACCCGGAGTATCAATAAAAACAAGCTGGTCTGCACCGTTTGTATGCACACCCATTATACGGGTTCTTGTAGTCTGCGGCTTATCTGAAACTATCGCCACCTTGGTGCCGAGTATCCTGTTCATAAGCGACGACTTTCCCACATTCGGTCTGCCGATTATGGTTATAAAAGCTGATTTTTCTTTCATTTATCCGTTCCTATATGTATCAGATTTTATTGAGCGCAAGACCCAATGCGTCAAGCACTTTTTCTTCCTTTTCACGCATAACCGTCTTTTCAAGTCCGCCCTTTTCGTGGTCATAGCCTAAAAGGTGAAGCATTGAATGTACGGTAAGGAAAGCTATTTCTCTTTCAAGGCCGTGACCGTACAGGTCTGCCTGAGCATAAGCGTGTTCAACCGATATTACTATATCACCGAGCATTTTAGCGCCTGTTTCGGGGTTAACATCATAAACTCCGTTTTCTCCGAGCGGGAATGACAGAACATCGGTAGAAGACTCGATTTTACGGAATTTTGTATTCATTTCCTTAATCATTTCATCATTAACAAGCGTTACATTTACTTCCGCAGAATCCTCAAAACCCTCCAATTTAAGAGTTGCTATGCAGGACTTTCTTATAAGAAGCCTTGTTCCCGTGGGGAGCTTGATTTTCTTTTGCACATCGGTTATGTTAACTTTAATACTCATTTCTTTTCAGCACTTCTTTCATAAGCTTTTATAATTTCCTGAACGAGCCTGTGGCGGACAACATCCTTACCCGTCAGGTAATGAATTGCAATATCATCAACATTTTTAAGAATTCTTACAGCCTCTTTAAGCCCCGAACGCTTGCCGTCAGGCAGATCTATCTGCGTTACATCGCCCGTAACAACCGCCTTCGAATTAAAGCCGAGCCTTGTAAGAAACATTTTCATTTGCTCACCTGTTGTATTCTGCGCCTCGTCAAGTATTATAAAGCTGTCGTCAAGCGTGCGGCCTCTCATATACGCAAGCGGCGCAACCTCAATATCGCCCCGTTCCTGGCATTTTTGAAAGTTCTCGGCGCCGAGCATTTCGAAAAGCGCGTCATAAAGCGGTCTTAAATACGGGTCTACCTTCTGTTGCAGGTCGCCCGGAAGAAAGCCTAACTTTTCGCCCGCCTCAACCGCCGGTCTTGTAAGTATTATACGGTTTACCTCTTTTGCCCTGAAAGCGCTGACGGCACAGGCGACGGCAAGATATGTCTTGCCCGTACCGGCAGGTCCGACGCCTATCGTTATCGTATTATTCTTTATAGCGTCTATATAGCGGCGCTGACCTATTGTTTTAGGCTTTACGGGCTTACCCTTTGAGGTAATGCAAACGCAGTTTGCGTCCGTCACGGCGTCGATTTTGCTTTCCTCGCCGTCCTCAACCAAAGAAGCTACATAATTGACATCACGGTCGGTTATTGTTTCGCCCTTATTTATCATAGTAAGCAAAGCCTCAACGGTACGCACGGCGTTCATAACCGCTGTAACTTCACCTCTGATTTTTATCTGGCTGCCGTGTGATGTTACGGTAACCCCATACTTTTTTTCAATCTGCTTAATGTTCTCATCAAAATTCCCGAACAAATTAACGATTTGCTCTATGCGTTCAATATCGACCGTCTGCTCAAACAAGCTGTTATCTCCCTTAGTTTCCTTTTATAATATTATACCACAATTTTTCTCAATTTCCAGTATTAAATAACAGAATATCCTCCGCCGCAATGTCTTCGGACGCCGAAATCACCGTTTTTAACCTCATACCGCCCTCAATTTCGTCAAATTCACGGTTTTCGACCTCAAAATCGCCTGTTTTTTCTACCCTTACCCTTTCGGCAAAAAGCCTTAAAAGCTCGTTTTCAAGCTGTTTTCTGTCCAATTTTTCGGTTTTTTTCTCCAAAATTTCAAAGCGCCGTGTGTATATTCTAAGCGGCAGTCCGTTACCGAAGAGCGACACTCTTTCTGTTTTAAGAGAGCTTTCATATTCCTCATTTACACAACCGAGGTAAAACGGTATTCTAAAGCCGAAAAATTCAATAACCCGTTTTTTTACGATTTTTCCCGTTTTTACCTTTTCTTTCTTAACATAGCCTGCCGAAACGGTTATTTCCCGTTGTGTTTTTGCTTCGATTTTACCGATGGAATGTACGAATTTTACATTATTCTCATTTTCAATAACGCCTGATACCAAAAGGTCGCCTTTTTTCACGATATCACCAGCCTTTACAACGCAGTTTCCGGCGGTTACATCTATTTTTGTTATAATGCCGTCCGCCTTTGCCTTTAAATTTGACGGTTTACCGGCTTCTTTTAAACTGTCCTTCATTTCGCTTACATTGACGGTAATTTTGCATCCCTCAACATTAAATGCCGCCCATGAAAGTCCGTCCACGCTAAGCAAAAGCTTTTGCCCCGCATTTTTGGGATTAAAGCCGCGCTTTTTCATTCCCTCCTTAACGCCGAGCTGTTCGCAGGCGGTAAGTATTTTTTCTGTATTTACTCTTTCGTTTCCGACAACATCTATTGTCCATACAAAGCAGGACAGAAGCTTTAAAACAGCAAAAAATACTACAACACCGACTAAAATTCCGTAACGCTTTCTGTACCTTGCCGCAAGAAACGGCAGCCCGATTTTTTTGATTATGTGGATTTTAAGTTTTTTCCCCGAAACCGCGGTACGCACCGCCTTAAAGCATTTAACCGTCATACGGCAATAAAGCTTCTTGCCGGACCGCCTTATATGCCAAAGCGTTATACCGTTTTTTACGCATATATTTATAAAGCACTCGGCATTTTCTCCGGATATTTCAAGCTCAACAAAACCGTTTGCCAGCCTATACAAAAGCAACATTTATATCACCTACACACAAAACTCCGCGGAAGAAATTTTCCCTCTTACCGTTATGGTAGTTCCCTCAAAGCAGGATATATCAAAATCAGTTCCGCAAAGTATGAGCGCTCCCCTGTTGAGTCTCAGTTTAATATATTCGCCGCTGTATTCAAGCACACCGCGACATCCCTCAACCGTGATCTCCCGATTGCCGAAAAGCTCAATGTGCGGACCTTTTACCATATCGGCGTTTACATTATTTTCGGCATAGTTGAAAATCCGCCATTTTTCCTTTGCCTTTTGCGATACAAACTTAAATTTTTTCGACACTTGGCACACTCCCCTGCAATTAATGTTATGAAAATATTGTTATAATAATTCTCAAAAGCATATAGTTATTTAAGGAGAGTTGCGTATGAAAGGTATATCCGCTTTACCGAGAATATTTTTAACCGTCTGCTTTTTTATGCTTATTCTGCTTATGCTGGCAGAACCTGATATATCCGCTGCCGGTGCGGCGGAGGGCATACTTATTTCGGGAAGAATAATAATTCCGTCCCTGTTTCCGTTTACTGTGTGCGTGCTGTTTTTAAGCAATTCGGGGTTTTTCGGATGTTTAAAAGCCGTTTCACCGCTCACAAAAAGGGCTTTCGGCATATCGGGGGAAATGTTTTCCGTTATGATTTTAAGTATGATAGGCGGATACCCGATCGGCGCGAAGCTAATAAACGATTCAGTCGAAAACGGGCGGATTACTCCCGAAAATGCGGGAGTAATGCTTAATTACTGCGTCAATGCCGGTCCGGCGTTTATAGTTATAGCAGTAGGAAACGGCATATACGGCTCAAAGGCTGTCGGTTGGGTTTTGCTTACGGCGCATATTGTATCATCATTCATAATAAGCCTTTTCTGTTCATTTCTGATGCAAAAGGGCGACTGCTCCGAAGAAAAAAAATTACATATTCCATCGCCGTCGGATAATTTTGTAATATCTTCGGCTTCTGCCGCAAAAGCGGTATTCGGCATTTGCGGTTATGTTATCTTTTTTTCTTCTTTAAACTCTTATCTTATTTACTATTCGGAGAAATATCACATTTTAAAATATATTGCCGCATTAACAGAGGTTACAAATGGGGTTTACGGTGTAAAAAGCGTGCTTTCGGCGGCCTTTTTATTAGGTTTCGCCGGATTAAGCATATGGTGTCAGGTTTTAAGTGTAGGCAAAAAAATTAAAATTAAGCCTATGCTTTTTATAAGCTTTCGCATTGCACACGGTGCATTGTCAGCCGTTATAACAAAAATTCTCATTAAGTGTTTTAAAATAACCGTCCCGACAAGCACCGCACCTGTTTTTAAAGCGTACCGAGGCGGCGCCGCACTCAGCTTTTCAATGCTGAGTATGGTAATTATTTTAATAATATCGCTTTATTACAAAAATAATACTGGAAAAATCATCGACGATGTCGTATAATATTTTCGGTGATAAGAATGTCTGATATGTTTAATAAAAAGCTGCCGCACTCGTGCAGCTATTGCGTACACGGCAAAAGGTCTCCTATGAACAACGAAATTCTTTGCATAAAACACGGCGTTACCGAGCTTAGGGACTCCTGTCGGCACTATAAATACGACCCTCTTAAACGGGTGCCCGAACGAATTAAGATAGCGGATAACTATAAGCCCGAGGATTTTTCGCTTTAGGCAAAAATTTTTATTGACAAATGCGTTTTCTATGGTATAATAGTGTTTGTTCTATGGTGGATGTAGCTTAGTTGGTTAAAGCGCCAGTTTGTGGCACTGGAGACCGTGGGTTCGAATCCCATCTTCCACCCCATAATTTAAGGCACGCTTGCCGTGCCGTTCTCCTATCGTCCGTTGCTGCCACACAGCGGCGGAATTTTTTTAACAAAACTTAAATATTGGGGTGTCGTCAAGCGGTAAGACACAGCACTTTGACTGCTGCATTCGTGAGTTCGAATCTCGCCACCCCAGCCATTCAGGGTGTTCTTATAGTTACTGAGAAGTAAATTGTAAGAACGCCCTGTTTTTTTAATTGTGCTACGCTGTTACAGAGACACTTGACGGCAGATACGAAAGATTTACTCCTTTACGGGTATTCAATGTTATATCCGGCTCGGGTATGGGAATATCCTCCGGTATTTCTATTGAGCCGATGCAATTATAATAAATTACCAGCTTTTGAGTTTTAACTCCATTGATTTTTTCAGCGGAGTGAACCTCTATATGTTCAATAAGCTCATTCAACATATTCGCCGTCAACTTTTTGACGCGGGTATATTTTTTTATTGCTTTAATGAACTTTTCGGAAGTCATTTCTTTTCCCATAACTTCATCCAAAAGATTTCCGAGATGAGTAAGCCTTTCGCGGATTTCCTTTTGTTCGTTATTGTAACTGACAGACATTTTCCCGAATCGCTCATCGTTTATTTTACCTGATAAATTGTCCTCGTAAAGTCTTTCAAATATTCTGTCAAGATCCTTATCTCTTGCGGTCAGTGACCTGATTTCGCTTTGATAAGCAGAAATTTGTGCATCCATTGATTGTTTCGACAATGCACTTGCCGTCTTTACGAATTCTTCTTCATATTTACAGGCAAACCTAGCGAGGCGATGGATTTCCGAAAGAATCACTTCTTCTAAAAAATCCGTTCTTACATAATGAGTAGAAAAACATTCCTTGCGCTTGCCCTGATTATAGGCAGGACAATTGAAATATGTTATTCCGCGGTTATTACCGTGATAATGCAAATTACTGCCGCAATCGGAGCATACAAGCAAGCCCGAAAACATATTGTTTTCACCGTTTGCCATAGGGCGCTTTCTGAGCTTTCCCCTTTTAAGCTGCACTTCTTCAAACAGTTCTCTGTCAACGATAGCCTCATGCACATCTTTAAATACCATCAAATTTTTGGAATCGCTTTTATGTCTTTTTTTGTTTTTATAGGAAACCGAATATGTTTTAAAATTGATAACATCACCGCAATATTCCTGCATGGCAAGTATTTTTTGTACCGTTGATTTTGCCCAGTAATACGGGTCGGTATGTGTTTTGCCGGAAGCCCCTCCCGGCTTTTTTATACCTTTTTTTATGGCATAAACTGAGGGGGTCAGTATTTTCTCATCTGTTAATGCCAAAGCAATTTGAAATGTACCCAAGCCATCATGGAACATATTAAAAATACTTTTCACCACATATGCGGCTTCTTCATCTACTATCCAGCGTTGCGGATTTTCGGGGTCCTTGATATAACCGTAAGGAGGCGGACTTAGCGGTATTCCTGATCCGCCCTTAATCTTATTACTGATACGGCGCTTTTTGCTTATATCCCGCGCATACCATTCGTTAAAAAGATTTCTTATCGGGGTCAGATCGTTTTCGCCCTCGTCGGTATCAAGGTTATCCGAAACCGAAACAAGCCTTATATTGTGTTCGGGGAAAAATTCCTCGGTAAGTCTCCCGACTTCAATATAATTTCTGCCGAGTCTTGATAGATCCTTAACGAATACCGCCGACGCTTTTCCAAGCTCTAACTGCTCCATCATTCTGTTGAACTCAGGTCTGTTCATTGTAATGCCTGAAATACCGTCATCAAAGAAATGGACTATTTTTGTGTACCCTTTTTCCTTTGCAACCTTAGCAAGAAGCTTTTTCTGATTAGCTATGCTGTTGCTTTCACCGTCCAGTTCGTCATCTCTTGATAAGCGCTCATAAAGAAAAGCTACATCGCAACATTTTATTTCATTTTTCGTTCTATACATGATTCCTCCTTCCCGCAGTCAAATAAACAGTACATAAAACTATAAGTGGCTGCCGAAAGGATTTTAGGATTGCTTAAAATCTTTGAAAATCATACGACCGAGTGAAGAAAACAGCGTTTTGCCCGTTTCCCTGAATTTTGGCTCAACCTTTATAACCGTGCCGTTTATGTTGTAAATCTGCGTTTGCGCGGGGTTAAGCTCTTTCGGTCTTTTACCTTTGCTTTCGATCTGCATACAGCACCTCCGTTATTTTCGCATACCGAAGAATGCCGGCAATACAGCCACCGTTCTTCAGTATACACACCTGATCTGTTTTGTCAAATTTGACTTTATTTTTTCAGGGTACACAACAACAGTGTGAGAAAATAATGCTAAATTAAAAAACAATCCACAGAGTATTTAGCCCCTCCGCAGGGACATACTGCAACGGGCTGACTTCTTAACCCGCTTACCGTCCAAGCCCACGGCAAGTGTCTTCACAGGGTCATCGCGGACCAAGGCTGTCATACCTTTGTTTTCTGCGTTTTAATAAACGCCGCTCCCCTGCTGTTTTACAGTATGCTTTCTATAATGCCAACAGGCATATTTTTCAAGGTTCATAAGACGCTTTTTTGCGCCCTCATTTACATAATACAGGTTGTCACTCCGAAAAAGGGAAATGATTATAAAAAATCTTTCTTGTTTAAAAAATATTGCTTTGAAGTACCCTAAAACAAATAATAAAATTCAATCAGCATTTAATGATTTTTTAAATAAAGTATCGTTATCCAATTTATCTCTTACAGCAATTCTTAATACAGGCAATTTAATTATTATTCTGTTCTTTATTTCATTTTCCAATTCTTCAATATAATACTTTTTATAATCGCCTGCATCGGTATACACAGATACACAGGAAACAGCCATAATATAAGCGTTATAAAAATCAAGCAACTGCTGTTCGCAATTGTTTTGATTATTTAAAATATCATAAACTGTATCTCTGGACGGAAACATTTTAATACTCATTATTTTCTAATTCCTTTCGCATTTTATTCAGCGCTGATTTTTTATAATATTTCACCATCCGCTCACTTACGCCTATATCAAAAGCGATCTTTTTAAGAGGGGTCTTTAATACTACATTACGAAGAATCACCTCTCTTTCCCTATATGTCAGATTATTAAGACATTCAGCCATTCTGCTGTTTTTAATTATAATCTCGGTACTTTCAACAACATATATATCCGATAGTATTTTTTCAACACCTGCATCCTGATATGAGAATCTTATATCATTTTCTTTTATCTGTATGTAATTGCAAATTAGTTTTTGTTCTGCATTAAATTTTTCCAGAAAAGAATATTTCACATTGGACATCAATAGCTTAATATACTTATCTACATAAATAATTACATCATCGGTTATCTCGCCAAGTTCAAATTTGATTTCCCTCATTTTTCTTCCTCCCCGTTACTTACCGTTACAGGGAGAAATACTATAAAAGGGAAATATTTGATAAATATATCTCCCTATAACAAAAAATGCCGCTTAAAACATCGAGTCTCAAGCGGTATTTTCATAATTTTTTAAATATTTAGTATAACAAATAAATCTTATCCTTTGCCTTTGTTTGACAAATCTTATATTCTGCTCACCAACAACTCGGCTTTTCCTGAAAGCTTTGTTGAGCAATCAGCCGGCACAAAAATGCTTGCGCCCTTTGAGGCTTCAATTTCACCGTCTTTCCATTTGACGGTCACTTTGCCTTCAAGCACCAGTAAAGAAGTAAAGCTGTCTTTGCAGTGTATTTCAGTATTGCCGTCAAGTTCTAAAAGCGATGCAGTAAAAAGACTGCATTTTGCAAGCTGTCTTACGCTGCCGAAGTCGGTCTTTTCGGTCTTGCCTGTGTTTCCGTACGGTATTTGCGGTCTTTCCCTCTTAGTCACATCAAGCGCTTTTTCAATGTGGAGCGGTCTCGGCTTTCCATCCGCTCCGATCCTGCCGTAATCCGAAACACGGTAGGTAGTGTTGGAATTCTGCTGAACCTCGGCTATAAGTATTCCGGCGCCGATGGCGTGAAGCGTCCCTGCCGCTATAAAGAATACATCGCCTTTGTGAACGGGCACATAATTGCATATTTCGGGAAGAGTGTTATCCTTTATCCTGCGCTCGAATTCTTCCTTTGATACCTCACGGTTAAAGCCGTAAATAAGTTCGGCGCCCTCGTCGCAGTCAACCACATACCACATTTCGGTCTTTCCGAATTCGCCCTCGTTTTTAAGCGCATATGTATCGTCGGGGTGAACCTGAACCGAAAGACGGTCCTTTGCGTCGATAAGCTTTATAAGAAGCGGAAAATACGGAAA
>CDZH01015363.1_pt1 | contig 63485 bp, 61 predicted proteins | sample 557721 | NCBI WGS metagenome assembly CDZH01 (sample SAMEA3182062, study PRJEB8094) | gut metagenome | biome: human; feature: gut; material: Stool; isolation source: human stools | place: Canada | collected 2013-01-14 | reverse complement strand
CCAACTATCTAATCGGACGCGAGCCCATCTATCAGCGATAAATCTTTGATAACAGAACCATGCGGTTCCGCTATGTCATGCGGTATTAGCGATCGTTTCCAATCGTTATCCCCCTCTGATAGGCAGGTTGCTCACGTGTTACTCACCCGTCCGCCACTAAGTTTACAAGCTTCCATCCGAAAACTTCCGCCTGTAATCTCCGTTCGACTTGCATGTGTTAGGCGCGCCGCCAGCGTTCGTCCTGAGCCAGGATCAAACTCTTAATAAATAGTATTCACACTACCTATTAAGGTAATTATGATCTCATAATTTTTGTCCTAACCCAAGCTCTCGCTTGCGTTATTACTTGTGTTTTTAAGAGTACTAAATCTCTTAGAATTTACAAGGACTCTCCATTGACTTTTCGATCAATTTCAAGTGAATGCTGTTCAATTTTCAAGGTGCATCTCCGCTGCCTCCCCGTGGGTGACAGCTTGTTTATCTTATCACCTTGTTCGCAAAATGTCAACAGCTTTTTTCGCAAATTTTGAATATTTTTTTGTTTTTCTTGTTTCCCCTTGCAAAAGCCGCAAATACCCGATATAATAGATAAGCTGAATATGTGCCCGTAGCTCAGTTGGATAGAGTGTCAGACTCCGACTCTGAAGGTCGTGCGTTCGAATCGCATCGGGCATACCAAAATATTTTCCCCCTGCTATGGCAGGGGGAAAATATTTTATTCAATTGTTTCCACCGGTAATGGGTTCATGTTTCCCACCCACTGGTGTAAAAACGCGGAAGCTTGGTTTCGATTCAGATTGTCGTGGATTTTTTGGTTGTAGTAATTTCTTAGGCATCTGTAGCAAGACGACGAGTCGCAATCGCAGTTGTCTACAACGGAAATTGCTTTTGCGAGGACTCGTTGGAATGCTTGCCCGTCCGCTGTCACAATTCTGCGAACATGGCCTGCACCACCAGCGACTGCATCATATAAAACTACAGAAAAGATCATACACCCATCCACAGATGTGTAGAACAAACATCCTTTGATGTCGGTGCGCTCTATCCCCATCTCGCGGGACAATCCCTCTAACAGGGCATAGAGTACTGACAGCATCACATTTATATCTGCCGCCTCTTGTGTCGCAAAGGTGATTTTTGCCGCATCTGTCTTGAAATTATGCGACAAACGGTATTCTGCCGAGTTGCCCTCTTTATTAACACAATGGTATCCTCTGGAGTTCTTGTGCTCAAGGGGGATTCCGGTTTCGCTTGCATATCCGCAAGCAGGACAAACCTTGTAATCAGTCTGGCCAATGACTACGAGAGAGTCATTTGAAGTAGATTCAATTTGCAAAGCTTGACCGTTTACTTCAAATATTTGCTTGGCGATTAGATTACGATGCGGGTCTCCAATGTAGTAATCGTCTGTCTTAAAATCGTGTTCGGGGCGGTGCATAGGAACTGGTCTGGCTTCTTTTTCTGCACAGAACCCCATGCGCGGTTCCAACATTTTTCTCCAAGACAGGCGTTTGATGGGTGTATGGCAGGAAACGCATTCGCGACCACTGCCAGTAACAGAATCTTTAGTGAAGTTTGGCTGGCCGCAAGCAGGACACTTGGGGCAGTAGAAGCCTTTCTCCCATGCGGCATCCGCATTTTTGCCCGGCATTTTGCGAATATAACGGCTGACATACATTTTTCCATCTGCCACGACCTCTGCACCGGGGGCGTAAAAGGATAAGGGCAGAGACCTCGCTGCAGTTGAGGCTCTAACCCTTTCACTTGATTATTCTGTATTTTTTGGTAGAATGAGAATATCGCAGGACGGTTACAAAACAGATATGGGACAGGGCAGCGATGAGGAGGCTGCGGCGGTATTCCCGCAGCTGCGGGAACGGATATTGTATCTGACCGAACTGCTTTGGAAGTATCCGCCCTTTTGCTACAATGACTATGAGAAGGAAATGCGCAGAATCAACACCCTGTTTGACGAGAGCGCACTTCCCCAAATACGGATGCCCGATTCGGAGTTCCAGGCGGAGTTCCTGAGATTCTGCGTCGGGATCATACGCATCCCTATGACCGCATGATGCGTCGGACGCTGCTGATGTAGCGGATGGAGGAGGTGCTGACGCCCAGAGAACTGAATCTGGTGCGAAGCTACCTTGGCATCGGTCAGCCGGACGAGGTTGGCTTGACCTTTCAGGAGCTGGCGATCCGGCTCAACTACAATGGCCCCAGCGGAGCGGAGAAGGCGTACAAGGCCGCACTGCGGAAACTGAAAAAGGACTTGTATGGCGGGGCCTACAGCCGGTGGCTCTCCGCACAGAAGGCCATCCGCGCCGCCGAAGCGGAAGTGGAACAGGACACGGGGCATGGCGCAACGCCGCAGAGGACATGGTGGGAGGAGAAGGCGCTGGCAAATCGGTTTGCCTGCGAGGTCGCAGCACTGATCCGTGTTTACGAGGTGCTCAGCGGAGCTTGATCAAAAAAGTTTTTAAGTCCAAATGCAATAAAACGCCCTTTCCGTGCATTACACGGATGACAGGAGAAAAAGCCCATGCTCAGTATGCTGATGACAACCGAATATGCTCCGGCAGAGGATCGACACAAGCTGCAGCAGTTGTTGCTCCACATTGCCGGCGGGGAGCGTGACGCGCTGGCAGAGCTGTATCAGCGCACGCGCACAGCGGTGTACGGTCTTGCGCTTTCCTATCTCAAAAACGCGCAGGACGCGCAGGATCTCACGCAGGATGTCTATGTGCAGGTGTGGGACTGCGCGGAGCAGTACCGCCCCACCGGCTCACCCATGGGCTGGCTGCTGACCGTGTGCCGCAACCTGTGCCTGATGCGCATGCGGCGGGAGGAACGCCATGCCGCCCTCAGCGAGGAGGAATGGGACGCCATTCCCACGCAGGAGTGCGGACTGGACGCCGACGAGCGCACGCTGCTGCAAGGCGCATTGGCAAGACTCGCTGACGAGGAGCGGCGCATTGTGCTGCTCCACGCGGTCACGGGCATGAAGCACAGAGAGATTGCGGCGCTGCTGGAGCTTCCGCTTCCCACCGTCCTGTCGAAATATCACAGAGCATTGAAAAAGATGCGCAGCTTTCTGGAAGGAGATGACGCCTGATGACCAATGAAAAAATGGAGCGGCAACTGGCCGCGGCCCTTGAAAAGACCGCGCCGGACGATATGAGCGGCGTTCTCTCCCGCTGTGAAGCGCGGAAAGGAACGGTAATTCCCATGACAACAAAGAAAACGGCAAATAGAAAATGGGCAACGCTGGTAGCCGCCTGCCTTGCGGTGATACTGCTGTGCGGCGGAGGCGTGTTCTATCAGCGGGCGCATGCGGTGGCGTCCGTGGTGTCGCTGGATGTGAACCCCAGCATTGAGCTGAAGGTCAGCAGGAACGAAAAGGTTCTCGTCTGTACCCCGCTCAACGAGGATGCCAAGGCCATCCTTGCGGATATGAGCAATGGTGCCGACCTCAAGGGTGCGAAGTTGGATGTGGCGGTGAACGCCATCGTGGGCAGTCTCGTGCGAAACGGCTATCTCGACAGCATTTCCTCCGCCATCATGATCTCGGTGGAGGACAAGGACGCAGCCCGTGCGGAAAAGCTCCAGCGTGAGCTGACCAGCACCGTGGACGGCGTGTTGCAGACCAGCGAAGCAAAGGCCGCCGTCCTGACGCAGACGCTGACGCAGGATGCGGCGCGGGAGCAGCAGGCACGGGAGAACAGTATTTCCACCGGCAAGGCGGCGCTGGTGAACCGCGTCCTCGCCATCAACCCGGCGCTCAAGTTTGACGCGCTGGCAAAGCTCTCGGTGGAGGAGCTGAAGGATCTTATTGAGGCGGGCGCTCCTGCCATGCCCATCGGCAAGGATGCCGCCGCTTACGCCGCGGAGCAGTATGCCGGGACAACGGCGTTGGACTCCGTCACGGCGGAGGTCGATTCCGAGCTGGACGAATTCCCCGCGCACTACGAGGTGGAGCTGCACACGGCATGGGGTGAGTTTGAGTATCTGGTGGACGCCTACACGGGGAAGGTGCTCAGCGGGCAGAAGGACTTGCCGGCCACGGCCCCTGTAGGGGATGAGACGGCAAAGCCTATTGCGCCCACCGGCGACATCGGCCATGCCAAGGCGAAGTCCATCGCCCTGAACCACGCGGGCGTGAGCGAGAACAAGGCGTATGACATGGAGATCGAACTGGACGACGAGGACGGCACGCTCGTCTACGAGATCGAGTTCAAATTCGGCGGCATGGAGTACAGCTACGAGATCAACGCCGCCACCGGCGCGATCCTCAAGCACGAGGCGGAGTTGGATGACTGAAAGAAAAGGCGCGAGCCGCTGCAATACAGCGGCTCGCGTCTTTTTGCGGTTTACGGGTTATACAGAATCATGTACAGAATAGTGGTTTGGTCAGAGATGTTGCGGTATGGCGTCTTTTTTATTTGGTATTCTTTCATCCTTTATAGCGTTTTCAACACATCGGCTACCCGTCGGCAGTGGTTAGGGAACAGTTCCCGCAGCTCCTGTACGGCGTTATCCATGATGTAAGGGTGTCCTACCAGCGAGAGAATGGGAATATCATTATAATTATCCCCGAAGGACATCACTTCCTCCGGTTTTACTCCCATCGCTTCGCAGATGATCCTCAGTCCGGAGCCTTTATCCGCCAGGGTAAAGTCGATCCACTGGTCCCCGGCTACCGCCACCTGAAAAATCTCTCCCCAACGCTCCCGGAAGTGCTCGATCACCGCACCGGTGCCGCGGCGGCTGAAGGCCGAAACCTTAATAATGGTTTCCGGAATGTCGTCAGGGTCATCCACTACCTCGGTGATATTTCCCACATCCTCCCGCATGTGGCGCAGATATTCCCTATCACGGGTACATACATAGCAGGTGTTTTCACCGCTTGCGTTAATCTCGCATTCCGGCATCGCCATAATATCCCGGCACAGCTGTACCGCCAGATTGCGTTCCAGCGGCACCTTGCCCCATACCGGGCCGGAATTGCCCGGCCCAAACACCACTGAGCCATTCTCACAGATATATGCGATCTCATCCTGCACCGGGGCAAACAGCCGCCGCAGGCTGTGGTACTGTCGGCCGCTGGCCGGGCAGAAAAGGATTCCCTTTTCCCGCAGACGCCGGATCTCCTCCAGCGTTTCGGTGTCAATTGATGTTTCCTCGCCATGCAGCAGCGTACCGTCTATATCGCAGGTCACCAGCCGGATCATCTTCTCGTTCCTCCCTTTTGCCGTTTTACCGGCCATATTATAGCACAGCCTGCCCATTTCGGCTACTTCCGACTTTTACTTTTGCGCATATTGGCGAATATATTGTGCTTTTTGTCCAATTTTCAGTAAGTGTTATAGTTATAAATGTCATAATTGACAAACATTAGACTAAGTACTATAATTAAGTAAAGTTTAAGCAAAGTTTATGTAAGGTCATTATCAAATCATTTTTCGGTAATCGCCGCCCTGGGGCGGTCATTATAAAACGACAACTTATGGAGGAGAAAAAAATGAAAAAAGCACTGTCTATGCTGCTGGCCATCATCATGGTCCTCACCCTGATGGTCGGCTGCGGCGAGAAGCCCGCTCCCACTCCCAATGAGGAGCTTTCTGCTACCCAGCAGATCATCAAAGAAGCCGAAGGCATGACCCTCGAGGAGCTGGCGAAAAAAGCAATCGAAGAGTCCAACGGCAAGACCTTCTACGGCGTTGGCAACTCCAGCCGCGGCAAGAGCGCCCTGCCTCTGTTCATCGAGTACCTGCAGTCCATCGACTCCAGCTACACCCTGAACTTTGAGTGGCAGCAGCCCAAGAACAACAAGATCTTTGAGCAGCTCACCGCTGACTCCCTGAAGGAGACCGGCACCTTTGCCATGACCCTCATTCAGGATGGCAACCAGATCGAGAGCAAGATGGTCAAGACCGGCGTTCTGGATACCTTCATCCCCAAGGATTGGGCTGACGCCAACAACACCACCGCCGATGCCTATGAAGGCTATCTGCCCCTGCAGACCCTCAATAAGGTCTTTATGTATAACTGCGTCGGTGAAAAGAGCTATGATAACGTTTGGGACTTCGTAGCCGAGGGCGAGCACGGCCTGTTCATGGATATTGATTCCGAGATCGTGGGCAAGAACTTCCTGTATATGCTTACCCGTGATGATTATTCCACCATGCTCAAGACCGCTTTTGAGGCTCTGCCCGCTGAGGAGCAGGCCTACTTCCAGCCCACCATCGATGCCATGGCTGCCGATGCTGCGAACCTCGGCCTGACCGAGAACGCCAAGTACGGCCTGGCCTGGATCAAGCTGTGGGTCGGCAGCTACAATGCCCAGACCGATGACGGTCCCATCTGCAATACCCTGGTTTCCGATTCCGCCAAGGATCAGTTCGGCCTTTTGGTTTACTCCAAGCTCCGCTCCGTTGAGGAATCCGCCACTGTTTCCAAGAACAACATCAAGGTTGCAGCCTATCAGGATGGCTACACCGGTCTCGGCGGCTATGGCTACTGCCATTACCTGTTTGTTACCGATAACAGCCCCCTGCCCTGGACTGCCTGCGCCTTTATCGCCTACATGACCTGCACCGTTGACGGCTTCTCTGCCTGGGGCAAGGATATGGGCGGCTATTCCTCCAACCCGACCGTTGCTGCCGGCACCGAGGAGAAGTACCATCATCAGGAAGGCGGCTATGTTGACGGCGTTAACACCTTCGACTGCAAGAACGACCGCGGTTATGAATGGTGGGCCGATAAGCTGGTCCTTGAGGATCCCGAATACTGCGCTTCTGTTGCCTTCACCGTAGGCAGCTGGATCGAGGTTCTGGATAAGTACAGCGCCGGCTGATAAAATCACCACGCACTTATCTTTGCGATCTGTTAAGAAGTAAAGAGCGCGCCCCCGGATCGCGTCCAACCGCCGCGCCGGGGGCGTTTCCCTTTTGCAGCCCCCACTCCCCACAAGAGAGGTGATTCCCTACCATGAAACAAGCCGCAGCTTTGCAGGCCAATCCCGCCGCCGTGCGGCGCAATAAGGTCAAGACCTTCTTTTCCAAGCCTCACAATGTTATCCTGCTGCTCATGGGCATCGTGCTCACCATCACCACGGTAGCGCCTATCGTTGCCATCGTGCAGGATACCTTCAAGATCCACCCCGGCACCATTGATGCTTACCTGGCCGGCACCTCCCAGGGCTACACCCTGGTCAATTACACCGACCTGTTCACCAGCCCGCTGGCCAAGGCCAACCTGTGGACCCCCCTGCTGAATACCGTTCTGCTTTCGGTCGGCTCCTGCATCGTGGCCATTCTGTTCGGCGGTGTGTTCGCGTTCCTCATTACGCGCACCAATCTTTCCTGCCGCAAATACTTAAGCTCCATCTTTATCTTCCCCTACATCATGCCCCAGTGGACCCTGGCGGTGGTGTGGCAGAACCTTTTTAACTCCAATGCCGTTACCGGCACCAGCAATGGTCTGCTCACCTCCCTGTTCAATGTCCAGATGCCCCTGTGGTGGTGCAAGGGGCTCTTTCCCAGCTTGATCGTTCTGGGCATGCACTACGCGCCCTTTGCCTATATCCTCATCGGCGGCATCTTCCGCAATATGGATGCGAACCTGGAGGAAGCCGCCACCATCCTGGATACCCCCAAGTGGAAAACCATGTTCCGCATCACCCTGCCCATGGTAAAGCCCGCCATCCTCTCCACTATTCTGCTGGTGTTCGGCAGCTCCATGGGCTCCTATCCCGTTCCGCATTACCTGGGGCTTGCCACCCTTTCCACCAAGTATGTATCCATGAACTCCAAGTATACCGGCGAAGCCAGTATCCTTGCCATCATCATGATGATCTTCGGCGTGGCCATCATGCTGCTCAATCAGCGCAGCCTGAAGAGCCGCAAAAACTACACCACCGTCACCGGCAAATCCGGCCAGATCTCCAAGATCAACCTGGGACACACCGGTCGCGTGGTCATCGCCGTCATCCTTATCATCATCACCTTCTTCACCAGCATCTTCCCCATCATTTCCTTCGCGTTCGAGACCTTCCTGCCCAACCCCGGCGATTACAGCTTCCTGTACACCGGCGATGCCAATAACCTGACCACCAAGTGGTGGGTCACCAGCGAGAATGTGACCGAAAACGGCATGTACGGGCAAAAGGGCATCCTCTACAACAACACCATTTGGACGGCCTTTAAAGGCACCATGCTCGTCAGCGTCAGCTGCGCGCTCATCGCCGGCACCATCGGCACTCTTATCGGCTACGCCGTCAGCAAGAACCGCCGCAGCCGCTGGGCTAACTATGTTAACAGCGTGGCGTTCCTGCCCTACCTTATGCCGTCCATCGCGGTGGGCGTCGCCTTCTTCATCCTATTCTCCAATCAGTACTTCAATCTGTTTAATACCTACGCTCTGCTTATCATCGCGGGCACCATCAAGTACATTCCCTTTGCCAGCCGCAGCTCGCTCAATTCCATGCTGCAGCTCTCCGGCGAGATTGAAGAAGCCGCCGTCATTCAGGATGTCCCCTGGATCAAGCGCATGACCCGCATCATCATTCCCATCCAGAAGTCCTCCATCATCAGCGGCTATCTGCTGCCGTTTATGACCTGCCTGCGCGAGCTGAGCCTCTTCATGCTGCTGTGCGTCCAGGGCTTCATCCTCTCCACCACGCTGGATTACTTTGATGAAATGGGTCTGTACGCCTTCTCCAGCGGCATCAATCTCATCCTCATCGTCACCATTCTCATCTGCAATGCCCTCGTCAATAAGGTCACCGGGGCCAGCCTTGATAAGGGAATAGGAGGTTAAACCATGCCAGAGATCAAACTTGAACACATCACCAAGCGTTGGGGAAAATTCTACGCGGTGGAGGACCTGAACCTCACCATCGCCGATAACTCCTTCGTCACACTGCTGGGCCCTTCCGGCTGCGGTAAAACCACCACCCTGCGCATGATCGCGGGCCTGGAAACCCCCACCAGCGGCCGCATCACCATCGGGGATCAGGTCGTATTCGATAGCGCCATGGGCATCAATGTTCCCGCCAATAAGCGCCGTGTCGGCTTCCTGTTCCAGAACTACGCCCTGTGGCCCAATATGACCGTTTACGAGAACATCTCCTTTGGCCTTACCAATGTCAAGGAGGACCTGCCCAAAATTGATTTCGACACCCGCGTCAACGCCCGTCTGGCGGAGATCCTCTCTGCCCCCGGCGAGGTGACCAAGGTACTGGCGGAATGTCGGGATAAAAAGGGCAAGCTGGATGACAAAAAAGCCCTGCTCAAGCTCATCGATACCTTTACCATCAGCCAGTTTACTGCCAAAAAGCTATTGGGCTACCACTTGGAAGATGGCAAAGATGTCAGTGCCGAAGCCGCCACCCTGCGAGAAAAGGCGGAAGCCGCCCGTAAAGCACTGGAGGCCACCGGCGGCAGCTACGATGCCGATTATGCCATCTATAAGGACGGCCAGCCTGTTACCGAGGTGCGCAAGCTCACCAAAGAGGAAATTGACCTGACCGTGCGCCGTGTGGCCCGCATCGTCAAGATTGGCATGTTTATGGACCGCTACCCCGCCGAGCTTTCCGGCGGCCAGCAGCAGCGCGTCGCCATCGCCCGCACCCTGGCGCCGGAGCCCTCCGTCCTATTCATGGATGAGCCGCTCTCCAACCTGGATGCCAAGCTGCGCCTGGAAATGCGCTACGAGCTGCAGCGCCTGCATGTCGAAACCGGCTCTACTTTCGTCTATGTTACCCACGACCAGATGGAAGCCATGACCCTCGCCACCCAGATCTGTCTTATCAATAACGGTGTACTGCAGCAGTACCAGCCGCCCCTCACCGTCTACAACCACCCGCAGAACCTCTTTGTAGCGGATTTCGTCGGCAATCCCTCCATCAACTTTGTGGAGGCCAAGGGCGCCCAGCAGCCGGATGGCAGCATCACTCTCGATATTTTGGGCGGTGTCAAGGCCGTGTTCCGTCCCCGCGAGGGTCTGGATCTCGCCGCATGGTTTGCCGAGCGTGACCGCAAGGCCGCCGCGCACGCCGCCGAGCGCCTGGCCAAATCGCAGGAAAAGGGCTATGTGGAAAAGGGCAACAAGGACGAACCCTTCCGCTACCACATCGCCAAGGTCGAGGAGGAGGACGACTCCCTGCAGGAGGAACCCGTCCTCACCAATGAGGATCTCGTTCTCGGCATCCGTCCCGAATTCCTCAATATTACCAGCGAGGCCCCCCTCAAGGGTGAAATTTACGGCGCCATGCCCACCGGTATGGAATCCACCATCAAGGTTTATGTCAATGGGTTCCTGCTCACCGGCGTGGTATTCGGCAGCAGCCTGTTCACCATCGGGGAGCAGCACAGCATCAGCTTTACCGGCCACCACATCATGCTGTTCGACCGTCAAAGCGGCGACTGCATCGCTCTTGGCTCGCTGGAAACCCTCTGATTTCTCCTCCCTATATAAAAAGCGCCCCCGTCCCGGATTGGGATGGGGGTACGCTTTTTTTAAATTTCCGCTTGCCGCGCAATCCAGCGTGCGCTCCTTCCGCTTACCGTCGCACCGCCCCCGCTTCGCTGGGGGGGCGGCGCTCCCCGCTTCAGGAGCGCACACCCGCTTTCTGCTGCTTATTCGTTCAGATCTTCTCTACACCCAGCGTGGCCTTTTCGCCGTTCAGGTCCCACTCCTTGGTATAGCCCACAGGGGTACCCACCGTCAGGCTCTCTGCCAGCGTCGCGCCGGTGATCTCCGCCTTTCTCGCTTCCGCCACAGCGGTCACCTTCTCGCTGCCCTCCATGGTGATGCGGATATGATCTGTCACCTCGAAGCCCGCTTCCTTACGCATGGTCTGCACCTTGCTGATGATCTCCCGCATGAAGCCTTCCTCGATGAGTGCCGGGGTCAGCACGGTGTCAATGGCAACGGTGATGTCACGGTCGGATACGGTATAGAAGCCCTCCCGCTGCGTTGTCTCGATCAGCAGATCATCGGCGGTCAGCTCCACCGGCCCCTCACCAAAGTCAAAGCTCAGCTTGCCTTCGCTGTCCAGAATCGCCTTGGCAGCACGGCCGTCCAGGTTCGCCAGCGCCTCGCGGATCTTGCCCAGCTGCTTGCCGTACTTGGGGCCAACAGTCTTCAGCTGCGGCTTAAAGTTGTAGCTCACAAAACCCTCCACCTCTTTGGTGAAGATGACCTCCTTGATATTCAGCTCCTCCCGGATGATATCCATATAGAAGCCGTCCAGGTCCTTATCGGCCTTCACATACATCTCGGCCAGCGGCTGGCGGTTCTTGCGGTTGGCGCCGTTGCGGGCGGCGCGTCCCAGCTCCACGATGCGGATGATCTCATCCATCTTGCTCTCCAGCTCTTTGTCGATCCACTTCTCCTCCACGGTGGGGAAGTCACACAGATGGATGCTCTCGGGGGCGGTCTTATCAATGCTGCGAACAAGGTTCTGGTAGATCGCCTCCGCCAGGAATGGTACCATGGGGGCTGCCGCCTTGGCGATGGTCACCAGTGCGGTATACAGCGTCATGTAGGCGGCTACCTTATCGGCCTCCATGCCGGGGGCCCAGTAGCGCTCACGGCCGCGGCGCACATACCAGTTGCTCATCTCATCCACAAAGCTCTGCAGCGCCTTCGCCGCCTCGGGGATACGGTAGTTCGCCAGGTGGTCATCCACCGCCTGTACGGTGCTGTAAAGGCGGCTCAGCAGCCAGCGGTCCATTACCGTCAGGTCGTCGGGGTTCAGGGTATATTTCGTCGCATCAAAATTGTCGATATTGGCATACAGCACAAAGAAGGCGTAGGTATTCCACAGAGTCCCGATGAACTTGCGCTGACCCTCCACCACCGCCTTGCCGTGGAAGCGGTTGGGCAGCCACGGGGCGGAATTGATATAGAAGTACCAGCGGATGGCATCGGCGCCGTAGGTCTCCAGCGCATCAAAGGGGTCAACCGCGTTGCCCTTGGATTTACTCATCTTCTGGCCGTTTTCATCCTGCACGTGCCCCAGCACAATGACATTCTTAAAGCAGGCGCGGTTGAACATCAGGGTGGAAATGGCGTGCAGCGAATAGAACCAGCCGCGGGTCTGATCCACCGCCTCGCTGATGAAGTCGGCAGGGAACTGCGCCTCAAACAGCTCCTTATTCTCAAAGGGATAGTGATGCTGCGCGAAGGGCATGGAGCCGGAATCGAACCAGCAGTCAATGACCTCCGGCACACGATGCATCTTCTTGCCGCACTTGGGGCAGCGGATGGTCACGGCATCAATGAAAGGACGGTGCAGCTCGATGTTCTCGGGGCAGTCGTCGCTCATCTCCTTCAGTTCCTTAATGGAACCAACGGCATGGCGCTCGCCGCATTCACACTCCCAGATGTTAAGGGGGGTACCCCAGTAGCGGTTGCGGCTCAGGCCCCAGTCCTGGATATTCTCCAGCCAGTCGCCAAAGCGGCCCTTGCCAATGCTCTCCGGGATCCAATTGATAGTATTGTTGTTGCGGATGAGGTCATCCTTCACTGCCGTCATCTTGATGAACCAGCTCTCGCGGGCATAGTACAGCAGGGGGGTATCGCAGCGCCAGCAGAAAGGATAATCATGCTCAAACTTGGGGGCGTCATACAGCAGGCCCCGGCTCTCCAGGTCCGCCAGCACCTTGGGGTCGGCGTCCTTCACAAACAGCCCCGCAAAGGGCGTTTCCTCGGTCATATGGCCCTTGCCGTCCACAAACTGCACAAAGGGCAGGTCATAGCGGCGGCCCACCTGGGCGTCATCCTCACCAAAGGCCGGCGCGATGTGAACGATGCCGGTACCGTCGCCCATGGTAACATAGTCGGCGCAGGTCACATAAAAGCCCTTTTTCTTCTGCTTCTCGGCGCACTCGGCAGCGCAGGTGAAAAGCGGCTCATATTCCTTATATTCCAGTGCGGTGCCGGGCATCTCTTCCAGCACCTCGTAGGCTGGGGCGTCCTCGGTCTTCAGCCGTCCCAGTACAGTATCCAGCAGCGGCTGCGCCATGTAGTAGGTGTAGCCATCGGCCGCCTTTACCTTGCAGTAGGTGTCCTTGGGATTCACACACAGCGCCACATTACTGGGTAGGGTCCAGGGGGTGGTGGTCCACGCCAGGAAGTACGCATCCTCGCCCTTTACCTTAAAACGCACAATGGCACTGCGCTCCTTTACCGCCTTATAGCCCTGCGCCACCTCGTGGCTGGAAAGCGGGGTCCCGCAGCGGGGGCAGTAGGGCACGATCTTAAAGCCCTTATATAGCAGCCCGCGATCGTAAATACTCTTCAGTGCCCACCATTCGCTTTCGATGTAGTTGTTATCATAGGTGACATAGGGGTTATCCATATCCGCCCAAAAGCCGACGGTGCGGGAAAAATCTTCCCACATGCCCTTGTATTTCCACACGCTTTCCTTGCAGTGCGCAATAAAGGGCTCCAGGCCGTATTTCTCGATCTGATCCTTGCCGTCCAGCCCCAGCTTCTTCTCTACCTCCAGCTCTACCGGCAGGCCGTGGGTATCCCAGCCGGCCTTGCGGGGCACCATATAGCCCTTCATGGTGCGGTAGCGGGGGATCATATCCTTGATAACGCGGGTAAGCACATGCCCGATGTGGGGCTTGCCGTTGGCCGTGGGGGGGCCGTCATAAAAGACATACGGGGTGCCCTTCTTGCGGGAATCAATGCTCTTTTCAAAGATATGCTCCTCTTCCCAGAAGGCCTCTATCTTCTTTTCCTGCTCCACAAAATTCACATTGGGAGAAACGCTCTGGTACATTTCGTATTTACTCCTTTCATCTTGCCATTCCTTTTGTTTCGGTCTGCGGCAGGGCGGTCTTTCGGCTTACCTCCCCGGCGGCGCGGCAAAAACGGCGTTGGGCTGCGTTGCCTTGCCCATCATCCGTTTTTCCCTTGCTCCGCCTTTTCGGTCTACCAATAAAAACCGCCCCATCCCATAACAGGACGGAGCGCCACGCACTTCGCTTATCAACCACCTATTACGCCGCACAGGGTATGCGGGAACCCGCTAACGGGGGATATCCGGAGAGCCCTACTCACCAATTCGGCGTTCAGGCCTCAGCTCAGGAGTGATCTTCCCGCACCGGACTTCGGCGCCGCGCTTTCACCATCCGCGGCTCGCTATGGCCTTTGTCATCGGGGGTACTGTCTCCGTCACAGCCTTTTATTACTACTATTAACGGGCTCATTTTAGCATAGTTTTACCGGGATTGCAACCCCTCCTCCGCTATGCTATAATAAAATTAGACTATATTAGTACGAAATGGAGGAACCAAATATGAAACTGGCCGAAGCCTTGCAGGAGCGTGCCGATCTCAACCGCCGCATCGAGCAGCTCCGCTACCGTCTTAGTAATAATGTCCTGGTGCAGGAGGGCGAAAAGCCCCTGGAGGACCCCGCCGCCTTGCTGGAAGAACTGGAAAGCTCCTTCACCCGCCTGGAATGGCTCATTGCCCACATCAATCTCACCAACTGCGCCGTCAAGGTCGAAGGCCGCTCCCTCACCGAGCTCATCGCCCGCCGCGATGTGCTCTCCCTGCGGGCGGAAGCCTACCGCCGCCTGGTGGAGGAAGCCAGCCAGAATACCCACCGCGCCACCCGCACCGAGATCAAGATCCTTTCCGCCGTCGATGTCCCCGCCCTGCAGCGGCAGGCCGATAATGCCTCCCGCGAGCTGCGCCTTCTGGATAACACCCTGCAGGCCACCAACTGGACCGCCGACCTGATGGAATAAGCAGAACGGCACAGTGGTAGCTTTCGGGTGTGGGCGTGATCTCCGCGACTGAGAATGAGTTCGCAAGCATTGGTTGTGCGAGGGCAGCACAGGGTTCGATTCCCTTTTTCATCGTTATGCTCCAATCGTGTATCCATGCATTGTTAATGCTTCATCGTTACTCCCTATCGCCGACCGAAAGTGAGGGTGGGCACGGGGCTTTGCCGTTTATAAAGAAAGTTCGGCTTCGGCCGGGCTTTTTCTTTCCCTCCTGCTCGGAGGGAGGGAAACTTTCATAAGACACAAGTAAGGGGAACCCTCTCTTGCAGGGTTCCCACTCTTTGCAAAACATTCCGCCGGATCATTTTGCAAATTCAACCCCTTTCGGAGCGCCCTCCGGTATAGGGGATTTCGCGCTCTGCGGAGCGCGCCCAAATGCGCTGCCTTTGGAAACCGCAAGCCTTTTATAAAAGGCTTGACCGAAAATTTCACATCTCTATATCAAAAGGCTCCCCGCCTCTCGGCAGGGAGCCTCGCCTTTTACTTACGCCTCGTTCTTCTTTTCGCCGTTCAGCCGGTTGATCTCTTCCTCCTCCAGCACACGGTAGGCCACCTTGCCTACCAGCGTCTTGGGCAGCTGCTCACGGAATTCGATCTCATACGGCATCGCGTATTTCGCGATATTCTTGCGGCAGTACGCCATCAGAATATCCCGGTACTCGTCGCAGGGCTTCAGGCCCGGCTTCAGCATTACAAAGGCCTTTACCTTCTGCATCTTCAGGCTGTCCGGCACACCGATAACACAGCTCATCTGCACCAGGTCATGCGCGTCCAGAATGTTCTCCAGCTGGCTGGGATATACATTGTACCCGCTGGTGATGATCATGCGCTTGATGCGCTGCTTGAAGTAGATAAACCCGTCGTCGTCCATGTAGCCCAGGTCACCGGTGTGCACCCACACCCGCCCATCGGGATGGGTCTGCAGGGTCTGTGCAGTCTCCTCGGGATGGCCCACATATTCCATCATCACGGTCGGACCGCTGATGCAGATCTCACCCTCCTCGCCGTAGGGCAGGCTCTCCTGGGTACCGGGCTTCACAATGTCATAATAGGTATCGGGGAACGGCAGGCCGATGGAGCCCTCCTTCGCCATATGGGTGGGAGTCAGGCAGCTGGCGGTCACACATTCGGTGGTGCCGTAGCCCTCCCGCACCTGGATCACCGCGTGGTGGTCAAACAGGAACTTGTCAAACCGCTTTTTCAGCTCGATGGAAAGGCTGTCACCGCCGGAGAACACACCCTTCAGGAAGCTTAGGTCGGCGCCGTCCATGGTGGGGACACGCAGCAGCGCCTCATACAGGGTAGGCACACCGGCAATAAAATTGCACTTGTGCTTCAGGATCAACTTGGCGTAGCTCTGGGGGGTAAAGCGGGGCACCAGCACGCACCGGCCGCCCTGGGAGAGCATCGAGTGAATGGAAACGCCCAGGCCAAAGCCGTGGAACATCGGCATCACGGCCAGCATCTTATCGCCGGGGCGGAACATCGGGTTGGTGGCAATGATCTGCTGCCCCAGCGCGTTAAAGTTGAGGTTGGAAAGCAGGATTCCCTTGGTAATACCAGTGGTGCCGCCGCTATACAGAATAACGGCCGCGTCCTTGCCTTCCTTCTTCACCTTGTACTTCCAGCGGTAGCGGTTGCCCATCTGGAAAAACTCTTTCCAGCGGATAATGGGTGCGTCGGCCGGGATCTTCTGGATCTTTCTGCCCTCGGTCAGCATATAGCCCACCTTGATGGGCTTGGAAAGCTCATCCTTGATGCTGGCGATGATAACATTATTCAGGCTCTCCACATTCTGCCGGATGGCCTCAAACTTGTGATAGAATTGATCCAGCGTCAGCGCGCAGATGCTCCCGGATTCCTTCAGGTAGAATTCGATTTCCTTCTCGCTGGAAAGGGGGTGCACCATATTGGCAATGCCGCCCACCAGGTTTACCGCGTAGAACATAATAACGGTCTGCGGGCAGTTGGGCATACAGATGGTGATCTTATCCCCTTCACGGATGCCGATGGCCTTCAGGGCACGGGCGCACAGGTTTATCTGCTCCACAAACTTTTTGTAGGTGGTGCTGCGGCCCATAAAGTCATAGGCAATATAGTCAGGATATTTCTCGGCGATCTTCTCCACCGCCTCATACATACTTCCCTGGAAGTAATCCAGCGTCGCGGGCACATCGCCCAGGTTGGCGATCCATGGGGTTCTGGTCTCAGTGATGGTCATAGTCTACCTCCTCATTGGCGGGGCGCTCCAGCAGTTCAGGGTGCTCCAGCAGATATTTCAGCAGCTTGATGCTCTTGGAATAATAATAGCCGTCCGCCAGGCGCTCATCTATGGTCAGCCCCAGGTCCAGCGTCTCACGCATTTCATAGCTGCCGTCAGCGGTAAAGTAGGGCGCCGTCTTCTTTTCGCCCACAATGCAGAACAGCGAGCAGGTGCCCCAGTTGGTCAGATGGTGGTAGCCGCACTTCAGCCCAATGGAGCCGAGATTGGAAAGCACCACCGAGGAATAATAGGGGTCGCTTTCCACCATGCTTTTGGGCACCCAGCCGTGGCGGTCCAGCCAGCAGATGGTCTTGATCGCCGTTTTGGAAAGCCAGCGGGGCATCTTGTTCAGGATATCCATAGCGCCCTCGGTAGAGTCCCCCGTTTCCTCGCTGCGGCAGTTCATTATCTTCTTAAAGAGCTGCTCATGCAGGGTGTCCACCGTTTCCTCATCCTTTGCGTGGATAAAGGCCAGCGATTCGCCGCCGTTATCGCTGAATTTCTTCTTGACGATAAAGGAGGCGGTCACCTCATTGCGTTGGTAAAAGTTGCAGTTGGCAATAAAGCGGTTCAGCTTCGGCCGCAGCGTAATGGTCTTGATAAGCGCCGCGGTGATGATGTGAAACATGGTATAGGGGAATACTTCCTCCCCCTCGTTCTTCTTTTTCAGGTACTCATTGATGGGGGTCAGGTCCACCCGCAGCCCAATGTAGGCCTCATTATCGCAGCGGTTCGGGTAGATAATGCCCGTAATGTAGTGCAGGGAATCCAGCTCCCGCAGCAGGCGCCCGTCCCGGCGGTCTCCTCTGCGGCGTTTATACTGCTCTGCCATTCGTAGTTACTCCTTTTCTTCTGTCTTTTTCCCTAAAAGCCCGCCTACCGCGCCGGTCAGCAGCTTCTGCGCCTTCTCGGCCATCTGCCGCAGCGTTACCCGCTGGGCCGTCAGCCAATCGTAGTACATCGAAAGAACGCCGGAAACCGCGAAATCCGCCGCAGCCTCCACATCCTCCTCTCCCACCTCGGCACCGGCATTTTCCGTTATCTCATCCTTCACCATCTTGGCAATGGAATTTTTCAGCCGGTACATCAGGAAGTAGCGGGAGCGCCGGTTTTCCAGGTAGCAGGAGTAGGTCTCGTGCTCCTGCAGGGCCTTGTCCACCCGGCTCAGGATGGTATAAAGGTCGTGCCGGTTATCCCAGATGTCGCTTTGCGCCAGCTGGGCCATCACCCATCCCTCTATCTCGTTTTCCAGCTCCTGCAGCGCCTCATCCACACTGGCATAGTGCAGGTAAAATGTCTTTCGGCTGATCTGCGCTTTCTCGGTCAGCTCCGAAACATTGATCTGGGAAGCGTCCTTTTGGTTCAGCAGTGAGAGCAGTGCGCAGCGGATAGCCTCCCGGGTACGCAGCATGCGTTTATCCATGGGCTGGCTGGCCGTTGTCATCGCTCTCACTCCTTTCTGGGAAAAATCTAACTTTCCATGCTTTTCGCGGGCGCGGTTCACCCCCACGGAAGCATCGTAAGGCCGATTATAATACACACAGTGTGTATTTGTCAATTTATCCCCCCGCACTTTTCACCCAACCTTCACCCAATGGGGTGCTTTCCGCCCCCCGCCGCCCCCTGCAAACCGCAAAATCCGGGCCGCAGGCCGCCCGCCGCCCAGCGGCGGGCAAACGGGCTCCGCCCGTTTCGGCGGCTCCGCCGCCGGGCCTGCGGCCCGCACCCCCCGCAAACTTTTCCCCCACAAACTCCCCCCAACCGGCAAAAACACCCGGCAGGGACGGCCCCACCGGGTGATGCTTTCGCGGTATTCGGTTATCTCACCCGCACCAGCTCGTATCTGCGGGTTCCCACCCCTATCTTCTCGGCGTGCTCCAGGCAGGTACGCCAGTCGGTTTCGGGGGAATTGTTGGTAAAATGGTCGTGGTGGTCGCAAAAGTCCTCGGCCGCCATGTTATCGGCCAGCTGGCTGTCCGGCAGCGGCTGCTGACGGTTGCAGGCGTCCACACAGGCTTCGTCCAGCGCCACCGGGTCAAAGCTCGCAAACATCCCGATATCCGGCAGGATGGGGGCATCGTTGGTCGGGCAGCAGTCGCAGCTCGGGCTGATATCAATGACCATGTTGATGTGGAAGCCGGGGCGTCCCGCCAGAACGGCCTTGGCGTACTCCGCCATTTTCCGGTTCAGCAGCTCGCCCGCATTAAAGTTATTGTTCCTGATCGCATCAAAATTGCAGTGCCCAATGCAGCGGCCGCAGCCCACGCATTTTTCCTCATCGATCACCGCCTTGCGGTCCTCCCCGTAGGAGATGGCACCCTGGGCGCAGTTCCTGGCACAGGCACCGCAGCCCCGGCACCTTTTGGGGTTCACCGAAACCTTGCCACTGCAATGCTGCTCCATTTTGCCGGCACGGCTGCCGCACCCCATGCCGATATTTTTGATGGCGCCGCCGAACCCGGTGGAATCGTGCCCCTTAAAGTGGGCCAGGCTGATGAAAACATCGGCATCCATCACTGCCCGGCCTATTTTGGCAGCGGTCACATACTCGCCGCCCTCCACCGGCACCTCTACCTCATCGGTTCCCTTCAGCCCGTCCGCAATGATGATCTGGCACCCGGTGGAAAGGGGCGAAAAGCCGTTTTCCTGCGCCGCCTCCAAATGCTCCAGGGCGTGCTTGCGGCGGCCCACATACAGGGTATTGCAGTCGGTCAAAAAGGGAATACCGCCCAGCTCCTTCACCACATCGGCCACTGCTTTGGCATAGTTCGGCCGCAGGAAGCTCAAATTGCCTGGCTCCCCGAAATGCAGCTTGATGGCCACAAACTTTTTCTCCATGTCTATATCGGCAATCCCCGCCGCGCGGATGAGCCGCTGCAGCTTTTGGGGGAGATTGTCTCCGTCACGGGTTCGCAGGTCGGTGTAGTATACTTTCGCGGGATTCACAGGTCATTCCTCCTTGGTTTTGCGTTAGCTGTCCCTATTTTACCGCAGCTTTCCCCTCCTGTCAAAGGTCTGTACAGCCTCCCCGCTTTCTGCCGTCATCCTCTCACCAAGCTCCCGCAAGCCGCAGGCCCACGGCCCGCAGGGCGCCCCGGCTCCGCCGGGGCTGGCGGCCTTCGGCCGCCCCGCCGGGGCTGCGCCCGGCGGCCCTGCGGGGCATCCCCCTCTTCGAAGTCTCTTCTTTTCCCTCAAGTCCTGCTTACTCCTTCGGCACAGGCTTGATGACCCCGGCGGGGCTACCCACCGCGATGATGTTCTCATCAATGGAGACCGGTTCTCCCGCCAAATCTCTTCCCAGAATATCCTTCACACCGTTTCAATCCTCCGTTATTTTCTGTCCAATATGCATCTTCCGCCGCCATTCTGGCGGTGCGCCGTCATCGCTCCAGTATTCCTCCAGCCGCAGGATCTTCTCCCCCTGCCACCGAAAAAACGAGATTGCCCGTACCGAAAATTCCTCCGACCAAACTCGCGTGACCGTCACACTGCCCTCCGCCGTATCCAGCATCTTTTCGATCTTCCCATGCCACTTTCCTGGGTACTCACAGTTGGCCCGCAGGTACTCCTCCACGGCAAAACGCTCGTTGGTATTGGGCCACAACACCTCGGCCCCCTCCGCAAAAAATTCCCGCAGCGGGTCTTTTTCCTGCGCGGCCACCGCCCGCCAGAATGCCGCCAGTATCGCTTTTCGCTCCATATGCTCCTCCTCTACTCATTCCTGTTGCCCTGCCGCCGCCAGCAGCGCCGCCCGCTCATTGGGCAGCTCGCCGCTTTGCACCAGCCGCAGCAGCCGCCGCAGGGCCTCCCCCACCGCCGGCCCGGAAAGCCCCAGCCCCATCAGGTCACAGCCAGTTATGGCCAGCTGCCGCACCGTAAAGCAGGCGTCTTGCTCCTTCGCCTCCCGGAAGGCCGCCAGCAATGCCCGGTAATAAGGCTCCGCCTCCTCCGGGTGGGCCTGTCCCAGGGTATCGGCCCGGCGCAGCGCGGCAAACCGCAAAAAGCGCTTTTCCCCCCAGCGGCCGGCCCACCGGGTGGCCATCTCTACCGTGGCCGGGAACCGGATATCATGTATTTTGATCAGCTCGGTCACCTCGGTGATAAGCCTCGTTTCCGCATGCAGCCGCCGCAAAATCTTCTCTGCCGTTGCGGCGCTTCGCTCCTGGTGCCCCTTAAAGTGCCGGATCCCCTCCTCATCGGTAGTGCAGCAGGCGGGCTTTTCCACATCGTGCAGCAGGGCGGCCCAGCGCAGCGCCGGCTCCGCCGGAATATTCTCCAACACCGTCAGGGTGTGCTCCCAAACATCTTTCCTGTGGTGGGGGTTATTCTGCATAAAGCCCACCATCGGCAGCAGCTCCGGCAGCACCACCCCAATGACATCAACATACTCCCGCAGTACCGGGGCGGCGGCCGGACCGCACAGCAGCCTTTCCAGCTCGGCCCTTACCCGCTCCGGAGAAAGATTTTTCAGCCGGGGGGCATTCCCGCGCAGGGCGGCAGCCGTTCCCGGCTCGATCTCAAACCCCAGGACGGCGGCAAACCGCAGCCCCCGTAAAATGCGCAGGCCATCCTCGGCAAAGCGGCGGTCGGGTTCCCCCACCGCCCGAATGAGCCGGTTTTTCAGGTCAGCCTGCCCACCAAAGGGATCGATGACCTCGCCGGTTTCGGCATTCCAAGCCATGGCCCCTATGGTAAAATCCCGCCGGGCCAGGTCCTCCTCCAGCCCCACCCCAAAGGTAACGGCATCGGGGTGGCGGCCATCGGTATAGCTCCCCTCCCCCCGGAAGGTCGTCAACTCCACCGGGGTTTCCCCGGCCAGCACTGTTATGGTCCCGTGCCGCACCCCGGTTTCTATCACCCGGCAGCCGCTCAGCAGGGCCTCCGCCTGCTCCGGCCGGGCCGCGGTAGTCACATCCCAGTCATGGGGCTGCTTTCCCAGCAGCAGGTCCCGCACAGCGCCCCCCACCGGGTAGGCCGCAAAGCCGCCCCGGCGCAGGGTCTCCAGCAGCTCCTTTACCGCCGGCGGGATCTTCCCCGGCTCTATATACGCGCGCACGCTCATCGGGATGCCCCCTTTCCTGCTTCTATTATAGCAAAAACCCCTCGCCGCCAAAAGCATACAAATCGTATCATCGCATTGTATTATACAAAATGTACTTTATCATGGGGGAAAAGCAGCAAAATTCCTGCCAAAAGCCGCCGGTCGGCAAAAAAGTTCTTGCTTTTGGCCGCAAACTTTGATAAGATACTAATGTTGCATGATTATATTGCCCTATAAGGAGGTGCAGACAAATGGCAAAATGCGAAATTTGTGGTAAGGGCGTCACTTTCGGTATCAAGGTTTCTCACTCCCATCGCCGTGCGAACCGTACCTGGAAGCCCAATGTCAGACGAGTAAAGGCAGTTGTAAACGGTACTCCCTGCCGTATCTACGCCTGCACCCGCTGCTTGCGTTCCGGCAAAGTAGAGAGAGCCGTCTGATGCTCCCCATTTACCCCCGCAAATAAAGCTCCTGGCCCGCTGTGGCAGGAGCTTTTTTCTATCCTTTTGCCGGGGCATATTCTCATTTCGCCTGCCGGCGGGGCGGGGCCTTTTGCAAAGGCATAGATTGCACGGCTATCGCCGAGGTGGCACTTTTGAATCGCCAAAAGTGCCCAAAAGCGACTTGGGGTAAACCCCAAGACCCCGACGCACCGGAACGCCCGCCCGGAAGGGCTATGCCCTCCCGGAGCGTAGGCTAAACGGTGCTTATAGGGTGCCACGGCGTATTTGCCCCCACCCTGTTCCCCTCCCCCCGTGGCGGGGGAGGGGCCGTCTGGGCAAATAGCTGCTTGTTCAATTCATAGGCTCGGCAGCATGACTTTCTGCCATCGATTTGCAGTAACCAAAATAAAATGCGCCGCAGGCACCTTGAGAGCGTATCTGCGGCGCCGTACGGACGATGTTTACATCGTTCGTATCCAGCCGCAGCTTGAGCGTTAGGGGGGCTTGGGGCACAGCCCCAAGTGTGTTTTGGTATGGGGCCCCCGGCGGGACGCAAGGCCCGCTGGGGAAAGGAGGAGCGGCGGAGCGTTGGAGGGTTGCCTATCCCCATAGGGATAGCGACCCGACATGGAGCAAAGCCCGCGACGACGCGCACATACAAAAGTAGGGCCCCGCCGGGTAGGCGTGCAAATGAATACTTTTTATAAAACTTCGCCCCGCCGCTAGGCCCCCGCAAACCTGGCTTAGCCGCTTTTCGTTTTCCTTTTCCCGTAAAAGGAATCCCCAATGTTCACGCTTTGTTCGCTTGTGTTCCCGCCGCTTTTGGTATATAATAGACTGGTATAATTCTGTACCGGAAAAAGGAAAGGAGCCCCTATGTTCAATCAATCGCTATTTACCTACCTGGTGCGCGCCATGGTGCTGCTCACCGCCATTCCCATCCACGAATGCGCCCATGCCTGGGCCAGCAATAAATTGGGCGATCCCACCGCCAAAAATTTGGGGCGCCTCACCCTCAATCCCCTGCCGCACCTCGATCTTATCGGCTCGGTGCTCATGCTCTTTACCGGGTTCGGCTGGGCCAAGCCCGTCCCGGTGACCACCCGCAACTTCAAAAATGTCAAAAAGGGCATGATCCTCACCGCCCTGGCCGGCCCCGCCGCCAATATCCTGCTGGCGCTGCTTTCCCTCATCCTGTATAAGCTGTGGTGCTACTTCCTTTATCCTCTTCTCGCCATCAATTTCACCACCGCTTCCGCCATCGCGCAGATCTTCTACATCATGTGCCTTTTGAACATCAACCTGGCGGTGTTCAATCTCATCCCCATTCCCCCGCTGGATGGCAGTCGGGTACTGACCGCCGTACTGCCCGCCCGCCTTTACTACAAGGTGATGCAGTACGAGCAATACATCATCTACGGTGTGTTCATCATCCTCATGCTGGGGTGGCTGGATGGCCCGCTTTCCTTCCTGCGCGGCGTGGTATATAATTTCCTCAATCTGATTACAGGATTTTTGGGATAAGGAACGACTAAAATGGAAAAACTCACCTTTAAGGTCAATGAATATGAGGGGCCGCTGGATCTCATCCTGGCGCTGCTCTCCAAGCATCAGATCGGTATTTATGATATCAATATCAGTGATCTGCTGGAGCAGTACATGGCCTACATCCGTACCCTGCGGGAAAACCAGATGGAGGTCGCCAGTGAATTTCTGGAGATGGCCTCCCGGTTGGTTTACATCAAGACGGCCAGCCTGCTGCCCCGCTACGAAAAAGAGGAAGACCCCCGCGCCGAGCTGGTTGGCCAGCTGCTGGAATACCAAAGCTGCAAGCAGGCCGCGGCCCTTCTGCGGCTGCGGGATACCGGCTGGTCGGTTTTTACCCGGGCGCCCATGCCGCTGGAGATCGACCCTACCTACCGCCGCCGTCACCCCATCAGCGAGCTGGCCAACGCTTACTGGTCGGCCTGCGGCAGAGGAAAGCGCCGCCTGCCCCCGCAGGAAACCGCCTTTACCCCGCTGGTCGCCAAGCCTATGGTTTCGGTGGCAAGCCGCATTATGCACCTGCTGCGGGGCTTTTACCGCCGGGGCCGGGCCAGCCTGCAAAGCATCTGGGCCGATAACCACGACCGCAGCGAGCTGGTGGCCACCTTTATGGCGGTGCTGGAGTTGCTGAAGGCCGGACGGGTACACCTGACCGATGACGATACCGAGCTGGTTTTTGCCGGGCGGGAGAAAAAGAAAGCGGAAAGCTGAAAAGCGGGTTTTTATCCGATGAATCTGACCGAAACGAGGCCGAAACATGAATTTGACCGATTCCCAAAAGAAGATCTTTGCCATCCTTTTCGCGGCCGGGGAGCCGCTGGAAACCGACCGCCTGGCGGAAGCCTTGGCCATCAGCCATGCCGAAGCGGCAGAGCAGTGTGTTTTGCTGCAGCAGCGGCTGGCCGAAAGTGACCTGCCGTTGGAGCTGCGCCGGCTGGAAAACAGCTGGCAGCTGTGCACCATTGCCGGCTATGATACGGTGATAAGAACCGCCCTGGAGCTGCGCAGCAATACTCCCCTTTCCAACGCGGCTATGGAGGTACTGGCAGTGGTGGCCTATAACCAGCCGGTGACCCGCAGCTTTATCGAGCAGGTAAGAGGTGTTGACAGCTCCTCGGTGGTGGCCAGCCTGGAGGAAAAAGGGCTGATAGAGGAGGCCGGGCGGATGGAGCTGCCGGGCCGGCCGGTGGCTTTCCGGACAACTGCCGCCTTTCTGCGGTGCTTCGGCCTTTCGGATCTCAGCGAGCTGCCGGAGTTGCAGCCCCCGGAGGAGGCCGAGGAGACCGAAGAGGAAGAACAGCTGGGCTTTGATGACCTGACCCCGGAGGAGGAGAAATGATCGCCCTGTGGATCATTTTGGGGCTGCTGGCGCTTATTCTGGTGCTGATGCTGATCCCCGCCGGGCTGGCTCTCCATTACCACGGAGAGGACTTTACCGCCGAGGGAAAATGGCTGTTCCTGCGCTTTACCCTGTGGCCCCTGCCGGAAAAGGAGGAGCCGGAAAAAGCAGAAAAAAAGCAGGAGAAAAAAGCCGCCGAAAAGCCAAAAAAGGAGAAGAAATCCGAGCGGCGGCCCTTTATGGATTGGCTGCAGCTGATCAATGACCTGCTGCCGGTGCTGGGCGAGGCCCTGCGGAAAATGGGCAAAGCCATCACGCTGAAGCGGTGCCGGATTACCATGGTGATCGCCGCCGAGGAAGCGGATCAGACCGCCATACGGTATGGGCGGGCCAATGCCCTGTTGTATACCATTTACGCATTTCTCGGCCGGCACATCCGTGTAAAGGAATTCAAGGCGGAGCTTCGGCAGGATTATCTTTCTGGGCCGGAGGGCGAGAGCGCCGAGGCCGACCTGCTGGTGCTGGTATGTCCCATGATCCTAGCCGGGGCGGGCTTTCGGCTGCTGCGGAAAGGCGGAAAAATTTATCTGCGGTTTGCAAAATAACGCTTCGCCTCTCCAGCGGTGGGTTTTTCCTCTAAAAAGCATGCATAAGAATCTCCATTCTAATTAGATATCGCCTATCGGCGTCGCAAAGCCACCGAATGGTGGCAGCCCGTACGCCTGCCCGGCGTGGGCCTACTTTTGTTCGTGCAAAAGTAGGCAAAACACGCTTGGGGCTGTGCCCCAAGACCCCCTAACGCTCAAGCTGCGGCTGGATACGAACGATGTAAACATCGTCCGTACGGCGCCGCAGATACGCTCTCAAGGTGCCTGCGGCGCATTTTATTGTGGACCCAGCAGGAACTGAATTAAAATAAACACCTTATAAGTGTCATCTAATCCCGCTCCGGGAATGCGAAGCGTTTCCGGAGCGGGGTGTACCGACGCGTGGGGGCCTCGGGGACCTCCCCGAGTGACTTTTGGTTACTTTTCTTCATAGAAAAGTAACCCCCGCCGGGCAGGCGTGCAGGCTATGCCTTTGCAAAAGGCTCCGCGATGCCGACAGGCGACTACAAACTATTCCTCGCCGAACAGGCGAAATAAAAATAGATTAAAATCTCTTTTACCAATATCAATACACTTTACGGAGGTTACTACTATGGCACATTATCTGGGTGAGCTGACCGAAAGCAATATGAAAAACCTGCAGGCCCTCATCGATTCCAATTCCGTCATCGGGCGGGAGATCGTCACCCCCGATGGCACCGTCATCCTGCCGGTGAGCAAGGTCTCTTTCGGCTTTGGCAGCGGCGGCGGCGATCTGCCCTCCAGCCAAAAGGAACTCTTTGGCGGCGGCACCGGCGGCGGGGTCACCATCACGCCCCTGGCGTTTCTCATTGTGAAAAACGGGGATGTGAAGCTGCTGCAGGTGCAGAGCTACAACAATACCGCCGACCGCGTGGTGGGCATGGTGCCCGATGTGGTGGATAAGGTCTCCGGGCTTATCAGCGGAAGCAAAAAGGAAAAGCCTGCCGAGGAAGAATAAGCTTCCCAGTATGGGATCAACAAGAAAATGCGGAGGTGTTTTATCATGCGGAAAGGGAACAGGATCTTAAGCGGGCTGCTGGCGCTGGTTATGACGGCGGTAATGCTGCTCTGTCCGGCGGCAGCTATCAGCTATGAACCGGACTTTACCCCCACCAGCAAGGCGGTGTACCTGGAGAACCTGGATACCGGCCTGATACTGTATGAGAAAAATGCCGACGAGAAGATGTATCCGGCCTCACTCACCAAAATAATGACCGCGATAGTGGTGCTGGAGAATGTAAAGGACCTGGATGGCGAAACGGCCGAATACCCCATGTGGATCCAGAACATGCTGTACGGCACCAATGCCTCGCTGGGCGGGCTTATCGTGGGGGAGGAGCTGACCATCCGGCAGCTTTTGACCTCGGCGCTGGTGCAAAGCGGTAATGAATCCGCGATGATCCTGGCGGGATATGTGGGCAGCGGCGGTATGGCGGATTTTATGCCGCGGGATATCACCACCTTTGTAGAGATGATGAACGACAAGGCCAAAGCGCTGGGTTGCACCGGCACCCATTTTACCAACCCCACCGGCCTACACAGCGATAACACCTACACCACGGCCCGGGATATGGCCATCATGGCGAAATATGCCATGCAGAAGTCGGCGTTTTCCTCCATCGTAAAGAACTACGCCGTGCAGCTGGGCCAGACCAATAAGCACGCCGACCTGTGGCAGTACTCCACCAATAAGATGCTGCTGACCAGCAGTCCCTACTACTACGCCCCCGTGGTGGGCATCAAGACCGGCAGCACCGATGAGGCCGGGCGCTGTGTCATCAGCCAGGCAGAGGATAGCGGCTACCACTATTTCTGCGTCGTGATGGGCTCCCCTGTCACCGCAGCGGAGCCATACCAGAACTTCATTGAGACCCGGCAGCTGTACCGCTGGGCCTTCGGCAATTTCTCGCTGCGGACACTGCTGGAGCAGGGCGAGCTGATGGCCGAGGTACCGGTGAAATATTCCGGCGATGGCAAAGTGGCTAAACTCGCCATCAAGGAGGATGTGGTGCAGCTGCTGCGGGATGATATCTCACTGGATAGCATCATCTATAAAGCCGAGCTGCCCGAATTCGTGGAGGCGCCCATTGCGGCGGGTGACACGGTGGGTAAGATGCACATTATGCTGATGGGCGAGGAGATCGGCACCGTGGAGCTGGTCGCCACCCAGGATTTCTCACTTTCCTGGTTCCGTAAGGCATTGGGGACCATCGGCAGCCTGTTGAGCAGCACAGTGGCCAAGGTGATCTTTATTGTGGTGGTGCTGGCCATTGCGGGTTATATTGTCTATGCGGTGCGGCACAATAAAAAGCGCAAAAAGCACCGGAGCAAGTACTCCGACCGGAATTATTGAGGAAAAGAATTCCCTCCCCTGCGGTGATACCCGCGGGGGAGATTTTTTCATCAAATTTTATTTTACCTGGCAGCCCTCCAAAGGGCTCCCCTGTGTAAGGAAAGCTGGCACCACGCCAACCCAAAGCCTCCCTTGTGTAAAGGGAGGTGGCGAATGAAATGAGCCGGAGGGATTGCCAGCACAAATTATGACATAATTTCATTTCGCCTTCGGCGGCACACCGCCCTAGAGGCTCCCCTGTGTAAGGGGAGCTGGCACGGCGCAGCCGTGACTGAGGGGTTGCCGGTATAAAGTTTCATCTCGCCTAGCGGCGTCGCGGAGCCTTTTGCAAAGGCGTAGTTAGCACCGCTCGCCGCGGGGGCCTTCCTTTTGCTCCTGCAAAAGGAAGCAAAACAGGGTCAAGGGGGACCAAACTTCCCCCTTGACAAACCCCTTTGACGCTTAGCTGTGCTGGCTACGAATTTAGATTTTTCTCAGCCGAAAAACCTAAATCCGTACTGCGCACAGATGCGCTCCAAAGGTAGCCTGCGGCAGCATCTGCCCCCACCGCCTTGCGGTGCCCGAAAAAATCATCGCGCTGCTCGCTTGCTCGATTTTTTCGACCGCTACGGGTGCTCCGCCTCGCTGCATCCGCCACTGGCGGCGCTCGGCTCCGCACCCCCTGCCCCCTTCCCCGATGCGGGGGGGCTCTATCAGCAATCTCTACATAAAAATGCGCCTGCGGCACCTTATAAGCGTCGTCGCGTCGGACGCAACCTTCGCTTAAGTCGGGCTGACCCTGCGCTTTGCTCCGGGCAGCCCTCCCCGCTGCGGTGCATCCTCCTTTCCCCACAAGGTCTTACGACCTTGCGGGGGCCCCAATTTTACGGGGTGTACCGACGCGTGGGGGCCTCGGGGACCTCCCCGAATGACTTTTGCCTACTTTTCTTCATGGAAAAGTAGGCCCCCGCCGGGTAGGCGTACCGGCTTTGCACCCTGCAAAATCAATGCCCCGCCGTCAGGCGACTACAAATTCAGCCCAAAAATTCTTTTGCATCCTTTTCTTCACAGAAAAAAACTCCCACAGGGCAGGCGCTGCAATTTATGCCTCTGCAAAAAGGCCGCAAAGTCCCGGCCGTAAAGGACACAAAATGAAAATTGACATGTAAGAAAACAGTAGAATTCACGAGAAAACAAGAGTAAATAAAAGAGCTGCACATCATAAATTAAAAAATAAGAAAAACGCCTTGACACCGGCACAGCCCCCCGCTATAATAATCATTGTCGCTTTGTATCTGCGCCTGTTATACAGGGGGCGCTAAAAGAAAGCTAACAAATATTCAGGAGGAAAAAGATATGTCCACTACCATGGCAAAGCCCGGCATGGAACGCAAATGGTACATCATCGATGCGGCCGGCAAGCCCCTGGGCCGTACCGCTGAAAAAGCCGCCGTTCTGCTGCGCGGCAAGAACAAGCCCACCTTCACCCCCCATGTTGATTGCGGTGACCATGTCATCATCATCAACGCTGCCCAGGCAGTCCTCACCGGCCGCAAGCTGGAGCAGAAATACTACCGTCATCACTCTGGTTATGTCGGCGGCCTTAAGGAGGTCCAGTACAAGACCCTGATGGCGGAAACCCCCGAAAAGGCCATGATGCTGGCCGTTAAGGGCATGATCCCCGATAACACCATCGGCCGCAAGGCACTGACCCGCTGCCGCATCTACCGTGATGCGAACCACGGCCACGCTGCCCAGAAGCCCGAAGAAATTTGATCGAAAGGAGAAATAATCCATGTACGAGAGCAAGAATCCCTATTACTATGGCACCGGCCGTAGAAAGAGCTCCGTGGCCCGCGTTCGTCTGTACGCCGGCACCGGCAAGATCACCATTAACGGCAGAGACATCGACGATTATTTCGGCCTGGAGACTCTGAAGCTGATCGTTCGTCAGCCCATGGCCCTTACCGATACCCTGGGCCAGTTTGATGTCGTTTGCACCGTCGCTGGCGGCGGCGTTTCCGGCCAGGCCGGCGCTATCCGTCACGGCATCGCCCGCGCCCTGCTGCAGCACGGCGATGAGATGCGTCCCATTCTGAAGAAGGCCGGTCTGCTGACCCGCGACCCCAGAATGAAGGAGCGCAAGAAGTACGGTCTGAAGGCCGCCCGTCGCGCGCCTCAGTTCTCCAAGCGCTGATACGACCCTGTACCGTTTTGCACCATACGCAAGTCCCCCGGTTTTGGCCGGGGGCTTGTTTTTTGGCAAAAGGATATTTTTTTGCCGATTGCCTATTGACAATTTCCCCGGGAAATGATATTATAACTAAGCTGACCTGCGGATGTGGCGGAATTGGCAGACGCGCTAGATTCAGGTTCTAGTGGTAGCAATACTGTATGGGTTCAAGTCCCTTCATCCGCACCACAAAAAAGCACCCCAATCGGGGTGCTTTTTTGTGGTGCGGATGAAGCCGGAGAGCACTAACCAGCACGCCTCGCCACCGGGGTCCTACATAAAATGCGCCTGCGGCACCTTATCAGCGTCGTCGCGTCGAACGCAACCTCCACTTGAGTCGTGCTGACCCTTCGCTATGCTTCGGGCAGCCCTCCCCGCTGCGGTGCGTCCTCCTTTCCCCAGCGGGCCTTGCGTCCCGCCGGGGGCCCCAATTCTCCGGGAATGCGTAGCGTTTCCGGGCGGGGGGGCTCCGACGCGTGGGGGTCTCGGGGCCCTCCCCGAGTGACTTTTGGTTACTTTTCTTCATAGAAAGGTAAGGCCACGGCAGCGAGCCGTACAGATTACGCCTTTGCAAAACCGCGCCGCCCGGCTATCGCAAATAAACCTTAAACCCCTCTTAAACTTCCCCCCGTTTACAAAGGCGCTCTCCCCATGGTATAATGATAAAAACGCCAAAAGGAGGCCATTATGAAAACTCTGTGGAAAATCATCTGTCTCACCGCGCGGCTGGCGGCGGTATTCGCTGTCCTCTCTCTGCTGGCCCAGTGGCTCTCCCGCGGGCATGAGGGCCGCCGCTACCTGTACAGCCGCGAGCTGACCGATGACGAATAACCGCAAATCAGCCACATCACGGCAGGGCGTGCGCCCTGCCGTTTTTGCGTCCCACGGCATTTTGCCGCCCTGCCCCCGCATACACATAGCAAAGACGCAAAAATAAGGGGGTCTGTCCCATGAAAAAAGCCGCTCTGCTGCTGGCGGCCATCCTGCTGCTGATGCACCCGGCCGCAGCCGCCTGCCTGGTCACCGGGGAAGCCTACAGGGTGGGGGCGGCCGCCGCCATCGTGATGGAGGCCGAAAGCGGCGAGGTGCTATTCGCGCAGGAGATCCACCAGCAGCTGCCCATGGCCAGCACCACCAAGATCATGACCGCCCTGCTGACCCTGGAACAGCCCAATCTGCAGCAGGAATTTACTGTGGATGAAACCGCCATCCGGGTGGAGGGCTCCAGCATGGGCCTGCGGCAGGGCGATACCGTCACCCTGTACGCGCTGGCGGTGGGCATGCTGCTGGCCAGCGGCAATGACGCCGCCGGGGCGGCCGCGATACGCATTTCCGGCAGTATGAAAGCCTTTGTGGCGGAGATGAATCGCAGGGCGGCCTCCCTGGGCATGAACAACACCCACTTTGTCACCCCCAGCGGCCTGGATGCCGAGGAGCACTATTCCACCGCCTACGATATGGCCCTGCTGGCCCGCGCTGCCCTGCAGAATCCCCTCTTTGCCGGGATCGCCGCCAGCCGCCGCATGACGGTCAGCTACGGCCAGCCGCCCTACGCCCGCAGCCTGCTCAATCACAACCGCCTGCTCTCCCTCTATGGTGATGCCATCGGCGTCAAGACCGGCTTTACCAAAAAGGCCGGGCGGTGCCTGGTCTCCGCCGCGGAAAAGGACGGTGTACGGCTCATCTGCGTCACCTTAAATTGCCCCGATGACTGGAACACCCACGCGGCGCTGTACCAGCGCTATTTCGCCTTGACCGAAAGCCGTCCCCTTACTCTGGAAGCCCCTATTCTGCCGGTGGTGGGCGGCCAGAAGGCCGCTCTGCAAACCGTCCTTGTGGGCCAGCCCACCTATACCGCCATTCGCGGCCGGGAGGAGGGCATCACCGTCACCGTCTACCTAAACCGCGGCTTCTGCTACGCCCCGGTGGAAGCCGGCCAACCGCTGGGCCAGGTGGTATGGCGCCGCGGGGACCATGTCATTGGCACCGCCGTCTTCGCCTCCGGGGAGAGCATCCCCGCCCTCGAATCCCACCGTCCCTGGTGGCAAAAGCTATATGGGTAGCCCTGTTCCGCAAAAAAGGTCCCTGCCACCCGGCAGGGACCTCCGCATTATCTTATTATCTCCCGCAGCGCGGCAATGAGCTCATCCACCGCCTGCGGCTGGGTGGCCCAGCTGGTGCACAGCCGCAGCGCCACCCGGCCCTCCCGGCGCCACTCCTCATCGTAGGTGCAGCGCGTCCGCAGGGCATCGGCCTGCTCCTCGCTTAGATAAATAAACTGCTGATTGGTGGGCGAATCCACCTGGAAGGCCACCCCCAGCTCTGTCAGCGCCGCCTTGATGCGCATGGCCTCTCCATTGGCATGGCGCGCCAGCTCATAATATAGCCCATCCCGGAACAGCTCCGCGAACTGGAGCCCCAGCAGCCGCCCCTTGGCAAACAGCCCGCCCCGCTGCTTTACGATATACAAAAAGTCCGGCTTCAAGCAGGGATTCACCAGCACTAGCGCCTCCCCAAAGAGCGCGCCATTCTTGGTGCCGCCGATGCAGAAAAAGTCGCAGTACTGTGCCATATCAGCCAGCGTCACATCACACCCCTCGGCAGTCAGCGCCACCCCCAGCCGCGCGCCATCGGCGTACAGCAGCAGGTTATTCTCCCGGCACACCTCATGCAGAGCCTTCAGCTCGGCCTTGGTATATACCGTCCCCACCTCCGTGGATTGCGAAATATACACCACCCGGGGCTTTACCATATGCGGGGCCATGCTGTGCTCCGCCAGCACCGCGCGCACCCCCTCCGGGCGCACCTTGCCCTCCTCATCCGGGATGACCAGCACCTTGTGCCCGGTGGCCTCTATGGCGCCGGTCTCGTGGACGAAGATATGGCAGGTCGCGGCGCCTATCACCGCCTCATGCGGGCGCAGGGCAGCCGTCAGCGCAATGAGATTGGTCTGGGTGCCGCCGGATAGGAACCAGATATCGGCATCCGGGCAGGCCATCTCCCGCCGCAGAATGTCACGGGCCTCAGCACAGTAGGGGTCGGTGCCGTAGCCGGTGGTCTGGATACGGTTGGTTCGGGTCAGGGCCTCCAGGATCCTTTCGTGGCAGCCCTCGCTGTAATCATTGATAAACAGAGTCATATGGATACTTCCTTTGGGTCACGGGGTTCTCTTTGCTGTAGGGCAAAAGGGTTAGCGAATAGAGGATCAGTCACAGCGCCCGGCGGGGTTCGGGCCGCAGGCCAAACCGTCCTGCGGACGGTTTCAGCGGGCTTCGCCCGCTGGCCCGCCTTCGGCGGGCGGCCTGCGGCCCGCCCTTCACGGTTTGCGGCTCCCTGCGGAATCTGCATAAAATCCGCCGCGCTTATCCGGCAGCAATCATCAATGTCAACACCAGCGCTGATTTCTGCCATTGAAATTGCATCAAATCCTGCATATGGATATATAAAGCAAAAAACCCGAAGATTGTGCTTGCAATCTCCGAGTTTCTTTTCTTCGGCTGCGCGCATGGGTACGGGAACGATCCGTGCCCAGCGAATGCCCGGTGACACGGTCCGGGCGAGTGCGGCCATTTTTACGCGTTCAGGCTGCGGGCCAGTGCGGATTTCTTTCTGGCAGCGGTATTCTTGTGCAGGATACCCTTAGCAGCGGCCTGGTCGATCTTCTTGATCGCGACGCGGACGGCCTCGGCCTTGTTTTCCTCGGCGTTCTGAGCCTTCTTGACATAGGTCTTCAGCTCGGACTTGATGGCCTTATTGCGCAGAGTTTTGGTAGCAATGACCTTTACTCTCTTCTTAGCGGATTTGATATTGGGCATGTGTTACACCTCCTTACATACTATTAGACGGTACTTTGTTATGATAACATTCCCACCGGAAAAACGCAAGAGGTTTTTTTAGATTTCTCCTGTATTTCCGGGGCATTTCCCCGCAAAAAGGACCTCCAGGCTGCCCGCTCCCCGGCGGGTATAGGCCATCGGCAGCGGCATGGGCACTTCGCACGCAAAGGTATAGCCCTTGCTGCCCTCCTCGTAAAAGGGATGCAGCGCCCGGCGCAGCAGCCCATCGGCAATCACAAAGTCCTCGCATTGCAGCGCTATGATGCGCACCGGCTCGGCCCTTTCCACCACCACATAGCCCAGCATTTTGGTGCCCTCAGCCGCAAAGTAGCCCCACACCGGCCCCTCGGCGGTCAGGCCGGTATCCTCGGCCATCATCTGTAAAATATCCGGCTGGATGGGTAGGATCGAGATCATTCCTGTCCCTCCCCGGTGCCATTGCCGCCTGCCTTGGTAATCGCGCCCCGCAGCGCGATCAGCTCACTGGACTTCAGGTCACGCCAGCGGCCGGGCTGCAGCATGCCCAGCTTAATGGGCCCCACAGCAATGCGCTTCAGGCGCACCACCTCCAGCCCCACGGCCTCGCACATCCGGCGGATCTGCCGGTTTTTCCCCTCGCTGATGGTGATTTGCAGCACCACGCGGCCGGGCTGTTTTTCCAGCACAATGACGGTGGCGGGCAGGGTGGTGGTGTTCTCCCCTATCTTCACCCCGGCGGAAAGCTCCGCGGCCTGCTCGTCGGTAATATCGGGGCGCACCGTCACGCGGTACACCTTATTGATGTGGCTGGCCGGGTGCATAATGCGGTTGGCCAGCTCGCCGTCATTGGTAAAGAGCAAAAGTCCCTCACTATTGCGGTCCAGGCGGCCGATGGGGTACACCCGTTCCTCCACCCCGGTCAGCAGGTCGGTGACGCAGCGCCGCCCCAGTTCATCGCTCAGGGTGGTCACATAGCCGCGGGGCTTGTTCATCATAATGTAGCGGTACTGCTTCTTCCGGGCAAAATACACCCGCTTGCCGTCCACCGCTATCACATCCCGGTCGGGGTTCACACTCTGGCCTATTTCGGCCTTCCGCCCATTGATGGTCACACGGCCCTGGCGCACCAGCTCCTCGGCCGCCCGGCGGCTGGCCACTCCCGCTTCACTCAGCGCTTTTTGAATACGAATTGGCTGCATAATTTTCTCCTTCTGCCCGCATCTCTGCGGTCATTTTCATCGGTTTGGCGGCGTTCTGCCGCTCTGTCCTACTATAATAGCGCATTTTAGCCGGCTTGTCACTCTTTTCTCCTCGGCCAATCGCATGGCCGGCTGAGGAGTTGGTAGAAAAAGATGATATTTTTTTGCCTTCGGCAACGGTTCAGTCCTCCGTTCTCAGGTAAGTTTCATAAAGCCGCCAGTCCCGCTGCTCCACCTCGGCATCCAGCAGGGTGCCCTCGGCGGTGTATTCCCGGCTGAAGATCTGTCCCTGCTCCTCCAGCCGGTGCAGCAGGGCGCCTTCGGCATAGGGCAGGCACAGCCGGCAGCGGATCCTTTGGGGCGGCAGGGTTTCGGCGATGGTTTGCAGCAGCCGCGGCAAGCCGTAGCCCGTCTTTGCCGAGATGCGGACGCAGCCCTTATAGGGCTCATTTTGGGCATCAGGGGCGGCATCGCACTTGTTCAGCACGGTGATGACCGGTGTGCCCTCCACCCCCAGCTCCTCCAGCAGCCGTTCCGTCACGGCACGCTGTTCCAGCAGCTCCGGGCTGGTGATATCGCAGACGCTGAGAATGAGATCGGCACTGGCCGCCTCCTCCAGCGTGGAATGGAAGGCCTCCACCAGCTGGTGGGGCAGCCGCCTCACCAAACCTACGGTATCAATGAGCATGACCTTTCGTCCGTCCGGCAGCTCCAGCGCCCGGGCAGTCGGATCCAGCGTAGCAAAGAGCTTATCCTCCGCCAGCACCCCGGCCTGGGTCAGGGTGTTCAGCAGGGTGGATTTCCCCACATTGGTGTAGCCCACAATGGCCACCGTGGTCACGCCGTCTTTTTTACGGCGGGTTCTTCTCTGTTCCCGGCGGCGTGCCAGGGCGGCCAATTCGGTTTTTAGGGCGTCTATTCTGCGGCGGATGTGGCGGCGGTCCACTTCCAGCTTGGATTCACCGGCCCCTCTGCGGGCACCGGTCCCGCCGGTCCCGCCGCCGCCCTGCCGGGAAAGCTGCACCCCACGGCCCGCCAAGCGGGGCAGCTGGTATTGCAGCCGGGCCAGCTCCACCTGTAATTTACCCTCGCCGCTGGCGGCCCGGGCCGCAAAGATATCCAGAATGAGCATGGTGCGGTCCAGCACCGGGCAGTCGCACAGCTCCTCGATATTCCTCATCTGCGCCGGGGAAAGCTCCTCATCGAAGATGATGAGGTCGGCCTCCACCGCTTCCAGGTACTCCTTCAGCTCCAGCAGTCGGCCGCTGCCCATAAAGGTGGCCGCCGCAGGACTTTGCAGCTTTTGGGTAGCGGTGCCCACTACCGGGTAGCCGGCCGTTCTGGCCAGCTCCCGCAGCTCCTCCAGCGAGGTTTCCACATCATACTCCCCGGTATCCACGGCGGCCAGTACCGCCTTCTTGGGGGCCTCTAAATTTTCGTACAGCTCTGTTGGCATAGTTTACTCCTCGGATGGATTTTGGCAGGGGGCAAAGGCGCCGGGCCGCAGGCCAGGCCGTCCTCCGGACGGCCTCAGCGGGCGAAGCCCGCTGGCCCCGGCGAAGCCGGGGCGGCCTGCGGCCCGGGCCCTGCCCCCTGCTAAAGCCCGAAAAGGGAGGGAAAGTACCGCTTCCCCTCCCCCTGCGATTGATTTTACTTGGTACCGAAAATGCGGTCGCCGGCATCGCCGAGACCCGGCACAATGTAGTTATGATCGTTCAGCTTTTCATCCAGCACGCCGACATACACCTTCACATCGGGGTGTACTTTTCCAAAGGCCGCAAGGCCCTCCGGGGCGGCGATGATGCACATAAACTTGATGTTGGCGGCGCCGTGCTTTTTGATCATGGAAACGGCATCGATGGCGCTGCCGCCGGTGGCCAGCATGGGGTCCACCACAATGACCTCCCGCTCGCTGATATCACAGGGCAGCTTGCAGAAATACTCGATGGGCTTGGCGGTCTCCTCATCCCGGTACAGGCCGATGTGGCCCACCTTGGCGGCAGGGATCAGGGTCAGCATGCCATCCACCATGCCAAGGCCCGCCCGCAGGATGGGAACGATGGCAAGCTTCCGTCCGGCGATCATTTTGGTCTTGCAGCGGCAGATGGGGGTCTCCACCGTGACTTCCTTGAGGGGGAGATCCCGGGTGGCCTCGTAGCACATCAGGGTGGCTACCTCGCTGGCCAGCTCCCGGAAGTCCTTGCTGCCGGTCTCCTTTTTGCGCATCAGGGAGATCTTGTGCTGGATGAGGGGATGATTGAGGATCTGGGGTTCAAAGGTCTGAGACATGTTTTTTCCTCCTGTGATTCTATCGGCAATGGTTGTGTAGTGACTGAATAGGTTAAATCAGCTGTTTTCCTCTTGCTCCAGCTTGGTGATGAGATCCACCCGGCGCTGATGGCGGCCGCCCTCAAATTCTGTGGTCAAAAAGGCATCGACCAGCTCCATGGCCAAGCCCTGCCCCACCACACGCTCCCCGAAGGTGAGGATGTTGGCGTCATTGTGGGCGCGCGTCATGCGGGCGCTGAAGGTATCGGAGCAGCAGCAGGCCCGGATGCCCTTCACCTTATTGGCGGCGATGGCCATGCCCACGCCGGTGCCGCAGATGAGAATTCCTCTCTCGGCGTTTCCGTCCCGCAGATAGCGGGCCACCTCAGCAGCCTTTTCGGGGTAATCACACTTTTCGCCGGCCTGGTAGATGCCGAAATCCTTGACCTCGTGGCCCAGCTCCAGCAGGTGCGCCTTTACGGCGTCCTTCAGGGTCAGGGCGGCGTGGTCGCAGCCTATGACGATCTTCATATCACAACACTCCTTTGGTGTAAAATTTACCTGGTTTACGCGGGCGCCCGAGGGCGGATCCTGGGGCAAGTCCCTGGTTTTTCTGCCGTTCGGGCAGCTTTTCAAGCGGGCTTTTGCTCTCTTGGCGGGGCGGTTTTGGTTTGGCACTCACCTCTATCCGGCCTGCGGGGCAAGGCTTTATTCCGCCTTATGCTGCCGTTCGGCCAGGGTCATGGCATTGGCCGGGCGGAGATAGCAGGGCACTAAGGCCGCCGGGGAAACTGCCTCCCCTAAATGCTGCATGGCAGCCAGACCCACCGCGGAGGCCCTTTGGCAGCAGAGATGCGCCGGAGCCATCCGCACCGGCAGCTCCTCCCCCCAGGCGGCAAGCCCCAAATGGGCGCCATCGCCGCAGAGCCACAGCGGGCCGGTGCAGCTTTTCAGCTTCTCCTTCAGTTCGCTCAGTGGCAGGGCCTCATCCTCGCTCAGGCGGGTCAGGCGGCCGTCTTTGCCCTGGAACAGGGCGGTGTACACCTGCCCGCAGCGGGCGTCCATCATGGGGATAACAGTCCCCTCAAAGCCCAGCAGGCCATAGGCAATGGCCTCCGGGGTGGAAACACCGATGCAGGGAGTATCATCAGGGAAGGCCAGCCCCTTGATGGCGGCGATGCCGATGCGCAGCCCGGTAAAGGAGCCGGGCCCCCGGCTGACGGCGTAGTAATCGATTTGGGCGGGGAAGATGCCGGTATGCTCCAGCAGGCTTTTGGCCATGGGCAGCAGGGTAACGCTGTGGGTTTGGGGGGCATTGAGGAATTCCTCGCCCAACAGCTTTTCATCCCGATAGATGGCAGCGGAAGCCGCCGTGGCGGAGCATTCCAGTGAGAACAACAGCATTTTACATGCTCTCCCCTTTCGGCTTGGTTTCATGATTCAATGGACAGGGACTGCGCGCTGCCCCGGAAAAATCGGAAATGGGCCAGAAGCGCCCGAAGGCAGGCTTTCGCCCGGCGCAGCCGGGCTTGCGCCTGTCGAGGGCCGCGACGCCGCCCAGGACGATTTTTGCGCGGCAGGGGGCAGCCCCGTCAAGCGGGCAGGGCAGCCAGCCGGTCATCGCCGGCGGGGGTGGAAATGGTGATGCGGCGGCAATCGTTTTCCAGCGGCTCAAAGCGGATGTGGATGGCTCCCTCCGGCAGGGCATCGGGGATCCGCTCGCTCCATTCCACGGCCAGCACACGGGTGCCGTCCAGGTAGTCGAAGAAGCCGGTGGCATACAGGTCATCCACCCCGGTGATGCGGTAAAAATCGAAGTGGCAGAGCGGCACCGGGCCGCGGTATTCCTGCACCAGGGCAAAGGTGGGGCTGGAGACCCAATCGCTGCTGCCTAGGCCCCGGGCCAAGCCCACCGTAAAGGTGGTTTTTCCGGCGCCCATGGGGCCGGTATAGGCCAGCACATCGCCGGGGCGCAGCAGCTTTGCCAGCCGCTCGGCCAGCGCCTGCGTTTGGGCCGGGCTGTGGGTGGTGATAGTCACGGTCATTTATCGTACTCCATTCCCCGGGCGGTGATAACGGGCTTGCCATCGGCGCCCAGTAGCGGGGTGATGCCGCCGGCGTAGCCGGACTGCCAGGTGAGGTAATGCGCGCCGGTTTCGGTATCCACAATTTCCTGCATGGCGTTGGAAAAGCCGGAGCCCTCACTTGCGAGGACGACAAAGCGTTTTTTACCCATAAAAAAGCCTCCTTAGCTGAACATCGTTGTTTTCTCTCCGTGGCGGACCGAAAGCACCAGGCCCAGCCCCAAATAGGCCGAGAGCACCGAGCTGCCGCCTGCCGACAAAAGCGGCAGGGTAACACCCACCGAGGGGCCGACCATCAGGCACATGGCGACATTGATCATGATTTGGGCGGCGAGCATGGCAAAGACCCCGGCGCAGACCAAACGGCCCATACGGCTGCTGCACCGCAATCCAATGCGGAGGATGCGCCCCAGCAGCAGGCCATACACCAGCAGCACCGCCAATGCGCCCAAAAAGCCGACCGATTCCCCGATGAAGGTGAAGATCATATCATTGTACATATCGGGGACATAGCGGTGATCCGGGCTGAAAATGCCGATACCGAACAGCTGCCCCGAGCCGAAGGAGATGCGGCCCTGCAGCTGCTGGTAGGCCTGTCCCAGGGCATAGGCTTCGGGGTTCTTTAGCAGAACGAACCGAATTTTCTGATAGTCATCCAGCAGGAAGAACCAGGCCAGTGGGGCAAAGACCACCGCGGCGGCGCATCCCAGCAAAATCCACCGGCAGGAAAGCCCGGCCATGATGAGCATGACCACCACGATGAAGAGCATGACCAGAGCCACGCCCCAGTCCTTTTGCAGCAGGATGAGCAGCACCGGGAAGATGGCGTGGGCCCCCACCCGCAGCAGCGTCTTACTGCCATTGAGGGAGGCGCCGACCTTTGACAGGTGATAGGCCAGTGAGAGGATGAAGGCGATCTTGAGGAATTCCGCGGGCTGGATGGTGGTGAAGCCAAGATTGAGCCAGCTGCGGTTGGTTTCGATGGAATCGGTGCGGGTTTGGCCCAGAGGGGTAAAGGTAAGCAGCATCAAAACGACCGCGACGGGGACATAGAATTTCCACCAGCTGCCCAGTTGCTCGTAATCGAGGTGGGCCAGCACCATGGCAGCTATAAAGCCCAGCCCGGCGGCAACGACCTGCATCAGCACGGTCCGGCGGCCGATGACGCCCATCTGCTGGATGCCGAGCAGCAGCACCACGCTGAAGGCAGAGAGCCCCAGTGCGCAGCAAAGCACCACCGCATCGATGCGGCGGAACAGGCGGCGAAGGACGGTAAGCATGGCGGGGCCTCCTTTCGGGTGATGGGGGTGGGAACGCGGAGCCGGGGCCCGCAGAGCGTTCCGGCGAAGCCGGAACCGGCGCCGGAGGCGCCGAGGCCGCCGCAGGCGGCCTGCCCGGCGGGCCCGTCTCCCAGCTCTGCACATTCCTCTAAAATGTTTTCATAGTATTATACCATTTTGCTGTCCCTTTGAAAAGGCCGGGACAGGAAAAATGGCCGGATGGCCCGCAAAAAAGCCGCCCCGGAAACGGGACAGCTTTTGGATAAATTGCTTATTTGATGCCGAGCATCGCCAGCATATCGGCGTTATCGACAAGCACGGGGGAATAGGAAAGAATGACGGAAACCATGTGGTTGCCGATGCGGGTGAACAGGAAATCCTGACCCAAGTTGCCTTCCCCGGCGGTGCACTGCAGGAGATAGTAATCCCGGCCGCCGATGGTGACAGTCTTAGGATCGGCGAATTCATAGCCGGATTCCTCGGGCAGGGTATTGATGATGACATTGGAATAAGCCTCTTCATCGTAGGAGGTGCCGCCGACAGAAACAGTGAGATTTTCCGCCATGACGATGACATTGGAGCCATTGGTGGGGTCCTGCGCCATCATTTCGTAGGTGTTCTGGGCCTTGAGGAATTCCTCGGAGACGCCCTGCTCAGTCAGGCTATCGATGGTGATGCCCATGATGGCCGCCAGCTCCTCATCGGTAGCGATCTTCCAGCCATCGGGGACGGTGACGGTAAGATTGAGAGAATCATTGGTATAGACATTGCCATCCCAGCTGCCGCGGGCAAATTCCTCGGTCTTGGTATCGTTATCCTTGTTGTCGTTATCGTTGTTTGCGGGGGTATCGCCGCAGGCCACGAGGGCGAGAGCCATCATAGCGGCCAGCAGCAGCGCGAGCCATTTTTTCATTGTAGTGTCCTCCTGATTTTTGGTTCTTCTTTTTTTGGGCTTTATGCCTTTTGATAGTCTATCATACCCCGGGAAGAAAGTCAACGAAAATTGGGGATAAGCAGAGAGGGCGAGGGGCGTTCCTGCTATTTGCCGGCTGCGGCGGGCTTTGGGAACAGGGCGGGGCGCAGCCCGCCCCGGCGAAGCCGGGGCCAGCGGACGAAGTCCGCTGGAACCGTCCGGAGGACGGTTTGGGCTGCGCCCTGGGCCCGAATCTTGCAGGAGCCGATATCAGAACAGGCCGGTGATGCGGCCGTCGTCGGTTAGGGAGATATCCATGGCGGCGGGATGGGCGGGCAGGCCCGGCATGGTGAGGACGCTGCCGGCCAGCGCAACCGCGAAGCCCGCGCCGCAGCTGGCGGTAAGGCCCCGGATATGCAGGGCGTGGCCCTGCGGACGGCCCAGCAGCTTGGCGTTATCGCTGAGGGAGTACTGGGTTTTGGCGATGCAGACGGGGGCGTATTCCAGACCGAGGGCGGCCATCTGCGCCAGCTGCTCTTCCGCTTCGGGGCTGTATTCCACGGCGGCGGCGCCGTAAACCTTTTGCGCGATGGTTTCGATTTTCTCCCGCAGGGGCATGGCGGGGGTGGTAATGGGAGCAAAGTGACCCGGCTCCCGGCAGGCAGCCAGCACCGCTTCCGCCAGTTCCAGGCCGCCCGCACCGCCTTTGGCAAAGACCTCGCTTTGAGCCGCGCGCACGCCCAGCCGGTCACATTCCGCCTGGATGAGGGCCAGCTCCTCCGGCAGGTCATCCGGGAAGCGATTGATGGCGACCACCACCGGCACACCGTACTGCCGCAGGTTTTCCACATGGGCGGTCAGGTTGCACAGGCCCGCCGCGACGGCCGGGGCATTGGGGGTGCGGCAGCTTTCCTTATCGCAGCCGCCATTGTAGCGCAGCGCCCGCACGGTGACCACCAAAACGGCGATCGCCGGGGTAATTCCCGCCGCGGGGCATTTGATATCGAAGAATTTTTCGGCGCCGAGATCGCTGCCGAAGCCGGCCTCGGTCACGGTGTAATCGGCCAGGGTGAGCGCCAGCCGGGTGGCCCGCACCGAATTGCAGCCATGGGCGATATTGGCGAAGGGGCCGCCGTGCATCAGGCAGGGAGTGTGCTCCAGCGTCTGCACCAGGTTGGGCCGCAGGGCCTCCCGCAGCAGGGCAGCCATGGCGCCCTCGGCCTGGAGATCGTGGGCAAAGACCGGTTTGCCCTCCACGGTGTAGCCCACAAGGATGCGGCCCAGCCGCTCCCGCAGGTCTTTCAGGTCTTTGGCAAGGCACAGAATAGCCATGACCTCGCTGGCGACGCTGATCTGGAAGCCATCGAAGCGGGGGGTGCCGTTGGCTTTACCGCCCAGACCAATCTCGATTTTGCGCAGGGAGCGGTCGTTCATATCCATGCAGCGGCGGAACACGATGCGTTCCGGATCGAGCCGCAGGGCATTGCCCTGATGGATGTGGTTATCGATGAGGGCGGAAAGGAGGTTATTGGCGGCGGTGACGGCGTGGATATCGCCGGTAAAGTGCAGGTTGATCTCCTCCATGGGGAGCACCTGGGAGTAGCCGCCGCCCGCGGCGCCGCCCTTGAGACCGAACACGGGGCCGAGGGAGGGTTCCCGCAGGGTGACGATGGCGTTTTTTCCTAAGCGGCACAGGGCCTGCGCCAGCCCGATGGAGGTAGTGGTTTTGCCCTCCCCGGCGGGGGTGGGGTTGACGGCGGTAACAAGGATGAGCTTGCCCTGGGGCTTGCCCTCCCGCTGCCGCAGAAAGTCCTCGGTGATCTTGGCCTTATTGCTGCCGTAGGGTTCGGCAGCCGTGGCGGGGATACCGGCTTTGGCGGCGATTTCCGCTATTGGGCAAAGCGGGGTGGACTGGGCGATTTCGATATCGGTCATCATGGGGAGTACCTCCTTTGGGGATGGGGTTGCGGCGGGAAGGCGGGCCGGAAAGCCAGCGGCTCCGGTTCATTCCTGTTTATTATACCAACCATGATGCGGGATGTCACTTATTTTTTGCGGGTGGGGTGAATAGATATAGAGGGTAGAAGGAAAAGCCCTCCCCCCCCGGCGGGGCAGCGGACCGTTCCCCTGCTGCGGCGGGGCGGGCCGGAGCGGTGAGGGGGCGCCCGGAACGGGCGGCCCCGGGAAGCGGATGGCCCGCCCCGCCATGGGGGAGGAGCTGCCGGGCTGCCGGGTATGTCAAAAAAGGAAAGGACGAGGCCCTGTGAAGAAGCGAAGACCTTCCCCGCTGCTGCGCGGCGGCCTGATGATGCTTTCCATTGGCGCGGTGACCCTGCTGTGGCCGCGGCTGGAGCCGGCGGCAGTGGCGCTGCTGCAAAAGGCGGCGCTTTTTACCACGGTGCTGGATATGCCGGCTGGGGCGCTGGAAACGCTGCGGGAACGCTACGCGGCTGAGCTGGAGCCTGCCCCCCTACCGGAAGAACCGTCGGAACCGGCCGCCGAGCCAGACCCGCAGGAACCGGAAATCCCTGCTGAAATACCAGAGGTACCGGAGGAATACCGGGGCACGGTGACCGAGCTGACCATGACAGGGGAGGACAGCCCAGCCTATGTGCGGTGGGATAACATCTGGATAAGGAACTACACCAAGCTGACGGCAGCCGAGGTACAGAAGGTGCTGGCCACCCCCAACAGGGTAACGCTGAATCCCAAAGAAAAGGGACCACAGCTCCTGCTGTTCCACACACATGCGACCGAAAGCTATGAGCTGTATGACAGCCCTTACTTTGATACCCGGAACACCTGGCGGGATACCGATAACCAAAACAACATGGTGGCGGTAGGGGATGTGCTGGCCTCCGGGCTGGAGCAGGCGGGGCTGGCGGTACTGCACGATGCCACCCAACACGATAACCCGGCCTACACGGGAGCCTACATCCGCAGTACAGAGACGATAAAGAGCTACCAGAAGAACTACCCCGGGCTGCGGGTGCTGCTGGATATTCACCGGGACGCCATTCTTTACAGCGATACCAGTATTGCCAAAACGGTGGCGGTGATAAACGGCAAAAAGGCGGCGCAGCTGATGATCATAGCGCCCTACGATGACGGCACGCTGGACCTGCCAAGCTGGCGGGAGAATTTCCGCTTTGCAGCGGCGCTGGCGGCAGCGATCGAAGAAAAATACCCCGGGCTGTGCCGACCCATCTTTTTTTGCAGTCGGTCCTACAATTATGCCTGTTCCGACGGGGCGCTGCTGTTAGAATTCGGGACGAACGGGAATACTATGGAGGAAGCGCAGTACACTGCCGAGCTCATCGCGCCGGTCATTGCCGAGGTGATAAGCGGCAGGGCGGAGTGAATTCTTGCCGGGGAGAGCGTTCCTTTTTGCGCATGGATAAAAAGGGGAACGGCGCCGGGAAAATGAAGGAAAGCGGGAGGAAGATAAATGGGACGAAAAAAACGGACTGTGCAAAAACGGTATCTGCGGCGGCGCAAATGGGCGGCGGTACTGGTGGCGCTGGTGCTGCTGGGCGGCGGGGCCGGCCTGTGGCGGGTGGCCGATGTGATGGCGGCAGAGACCCGGTGCGGACAGGCTTTCGCGGCCATTACCCCGGGGGACGGTGTGGTGGAATTTACGCTGCTGGGGCGGGCGGGACAACTGCCCTACGCCCGGTGGGGCCGGGAGCTGGCAAAGGATTTTACGGCGCTGCCGGGGACGGGGCGGCTGCTGCTGTGGGGCGGCACGGCGCTGTGGGCGCTGTGGGAAGAGGAAATTCGGCCATTTGCGGCAGGTTTGTGGCATTAGTGCTTGCAATTGGCGGCGGTTTTCGGTATAATAGTTTTATTATGGGCCGGTGTGATGGAATGGCAGACGTGACGGACTCAAAATCCGTTGGTAGCGATACCGTGTGGGTTCGAGTCCCACCACCGGCACCAAAAAGAAAAAGACGCCCCATGGGGCGTCTTTTTCTTTTTGGTGCCAGGGGGAGCAGCAAGTTTGGACAAAAAGCAATGGTGCTGTACTTGTCCAAAATAACTGATCACAGCTTCTCAACGATAACGCTTGTACCATTTGCAACTACACCGATCATGTTTCCATGGAAAGTGATGTAATCGAAATCAACGCCGATAAGCGCGTTCCCACCTGCATCGATAGACTTTTCCACCATTCTCTCGACTGCTGCATTTTTGGCAGCCTCCAACTTATCGGCAAATTTATACGATTCAGAACCGAAGAAATCCGAAAAAGAGGCTGAAAATTCTGAAAGGAACCCTGTGCCCAAAACGACCTGCCCACTGACAATGCCGTTATATTTAGTGATGCGATAGCCAGAAAACTCGTAGCCAGTGGTAAGCATAAAGTCTTTCGAACGATTCCTCTTTTCGGCGTTCTTCTTTAGTTCACTCAAGGATGGGTGGTTATAGATTTTATCAATCGCATTTTCAACATCTTTTGTTACTTCCTTTTTCAATTGAGCATTGCACTCATCTAAAATTTCCTTCTTCAACAAAGAAAACTCTTCCATTGAGTCTACATCATACAACTTTTCAGCTTATCTTTTAGTCCTCCGTAACAATTGTAACATAAAACACGATCCTTATTCAAAACGAGGGGTTCGTTATCGAAAGATCCTATTTTTCGACCACAGTTGATACATATCCGTGCCATAATGTCAATTCCTTTCGTCTATTAGTTGGAAAGCAGCTAAAAGCATTTTTATAGGCCGTACAGAAATTATCTACTGCTACTTATCTTTTTTATTATGACATATATGGAAGGCAATGTCTACATAAATTAAGGATTATATTCACATTTTCTATTTTGTTCCTACGCGGAACGAGAATATGGCACAAACAAAAACCCGGGAATTGCTTCCCGGGTTTTTGCTGTTTAGATGCCCATGAGCTGCTTTTTCTTGGCGGTGAATTCCTCTTCGGTGATGATGCCGGAATCGAGGAGGTCCTTGTACTTCTTGATCTCGGCGACGGCATCGGTGGGGGCGGTCACAGCAGCCGCAACAGCCGCGGCGGCAACGGTCTGGCCGGGAGCGGCGCTTTCCTGCGGGAAGCCTGCTACTTTGGCCAAAGCATTGGCCAGGGTCTCCAGGTGCTGGACGCTCTCATTGTACTCGATGCGGTACTGGTTCAGATCCGGGACATCGCCGATGATAACGGGGCCGGTGCGCTCAAACTCGTAAAGGCTCCAATAGGGATGCTGGAGATACAGCTTAATGTAGAATTTCTTGAACGGCTCGGGGATATCGATGCTGGTATAGCTGGGGCGGACCTCCTTATCCCGGTTGGCCAGGCGCTCCATCGATTCCTGCATCTGCCGCTGGATGAGCATCTGATTGACCTGGGGCAGCAGCTCATCGATGCGCTGGGGGACCCGGCTTTCGTGGTGAATAAAGCCCTTGGCGCTGCCCTCCAGCAAGGGGGCGCCGTCCTCGCTGATCATGAAGGACTTTAACTCACTGCCATGGAAGATGGTCTTATTTAGGTTCTTATCCATGCAGAACAGGCTGTGCTCATAATCGAACACGAATTTTTCGCTGAGGAAGCCGAATTCGACGATCTCATCCACCCGGAACTGCTCCCGGAGTGCCTGGTTCTGCTCCCGGAAATCCCGGTATTTCAGGAATTGTTCCATAGTAAAGTCATTGCCGTTCTGCGCATCGATAACGCCGTGGCAATCATCGCAGATGTAGTTCCCTTCGATCTTCCACGGAAGCAGCCCCTTTACCTTGCCGCCGCAGATGGCGCAAGGGGGTCTTTTATCAAACAAGCCCATTATAAAATCCTCCTGTCACACATTTTTAGGGGCGCTGCCCCTTTTGACCATAGTATAGCAGGAAACCGCGCGCGGTACAAGGAGAAAAGCGTGAACTTTCCCGGTGTAAATGCATGCCGCTTACCGCAGCAGGTGGGTGATATCCTTTGTGGCGAGATCCCGCAGGATGGGACCATCCGCCAGCAGGATATGGCCATTGACATGGCGGCGGTAGACCGCATACCGGGGGATGATCTCGTGCGGGATCTGATAAGCCGCCCGGACCTGAAAGTGGCTATCAAAGATGACAGCGATGAGAAAATCAAACTGGTTTTTCTCCAGGCTGCGGATAACCCCCAACTCCCGGCTTTGCGGGGTGGGAAAATCGGTGCGCTCCCAGCGGCACTTTATTTGATAGCGCAGGCCATCGCTCCCGGTGGCATCCAGCCCACGGGCGGAGTTTTTCTCCAGGCGAAGGCCCAGCTTTTGCGAAACCAGCCATTCCGCAAAATCCCCTACGGGGCTATTGTAGGTGCGGATGACCCCACGCTCGTTCAGGGTGATAAGCACCGCAGCGTACTGGTTCATCAGGGCCAGGATCTGCTCCATTTCGGCATTTTGCACGGCTATCGCCTCCTCTCCCCTTTACCATACCATTTTGGCGCCCGGCCGTAAAGGGGCTTTTCCCCAAAAGCGGGAAAAGCACCTGCCGTGTGACAGGTGCTTTTATTGGGGGAATGGAAATCAGCCGCGGTTGCCGGGGCCGCCCACACCGCCCTGCGGGGGCTGCTGGCCGCCGCCCATATTGCCGGGGTCGCCCATACCGCCGCCCATACCGCCGAAGCCGCCCATACCGCTGCCGTAGATGAGGCTTTCCATGGTGACGGTGGTGCTGGCGCCGCCCGCGGCGATGGTATAGGTACCACCCTGTGCCACGCCGGGAGCGCTGACGACCACGCAGCCGAAGGCCTTGGCGGGGGTGAAGCTGGCAAGAATGTTGCCGTCGGAATCCTTTAGGGTGATGGTCTGGCCGGCGGAGCCGGAGAGATTGACCAGGATGCTGCCCTGGGTGGAGGCGGTGCCGAAGTTTTCCGCCATGCCGGTGGAGCCGGCCGCGACCACGATGCCGCCGGTGATAGTAGCGCTGCCGTCGCAGTCGATGGTGCCATCGCCATTGAAGGTGGGGCCGCTGATGTACAGTTCCCCGCCGGTCACTTCGATATCACCGTTGGAATCGATGCCGTCGCCGGAGACATTGACAGTGACCACGCCGCCGGAGATACGGATGAGGTAATCCCCGGAGCCGCCGAAGGCATCCGGCGCAAAGCCGAAGCCGCCAGAGCCGCTTTGATCGCTGCCGCCCGCGGCATTGATGCCGTCATCGCTGGCAACAAGGGAGATATTGCCGCCGGAGATGAGCACCTTGGCGCCCTCCAGGCCCTCGTAGCTGCGGGTGATATCAATGGTGCCGCTGGAGATGGAGAGGGTATCATCGGCATGCATGCCGTCATCGCCGGTGGCGATAGTGAAGCTGCCGCCGGAGATGGTGACATCGCCATTGGAGTGGATGGCGTCATCGTAGCAATTGAGCTGGAAGGTGCCGCCGGTAACGGTGACCTGCGTCCCGGCCTTGAGACCCTTGGCACTGATGTCATCGGAGATGCTTTGACCCGCGCCGCCCGCGGTGGTCACGGTGGCGGTGCCGCCGCTGATGGTCAGAGTGGTCTCCGCCTGGATGCCGTCCTCGCCCGCGGTGAGTTTGAGCGCGGAGCCGGTGATGACGAGATAGCCCAGGGTGGTATCGCTGTCATTGGTGGAGCGCAGGGCATCCCCGCCGCTGGTGACGGTGATGTCAGCATCCTTGATGGTCAGACTATCCTTGCCGTTGATGCCGTGATTGACGGCGTTGACGGTGACGGAGGCCTTTTGGATGAAGAGGGTATCCTTGCCGGTGATACCATTATTATAGTTGGCATTGACCGTCAGGCTGCCGCTGCCCGCAATCACCAGGTCGGACTTGGAGTAGAGGCAGGCGTTGGGCTCTTCCTCCTCCGCCGAAGAGTAGCTGTCGCTAAAGGTGTAGTCCGTGCCGTCGGTCAGGGTGGAGGCGGTGCCTTCCGGCAGGTAAAGTGTGGTGGCCTTGGACTTATAGACATACAGGGGGCTGCCGGTGGAGCAGGTGATGGAAGCATCCTGCAGCACCAGGGTCACTTCCTCTTTGGGGGCATTTACAAGGATGCGGCCCTCGGTCATGGTGCCGGTGACCACATAGGTACCGCCCGCCGTGATGGTCACCACGCCGTCTGTCACTTCCGCGCCGGTGCCGGTAACTGCCGCTGACTGCCCGGAAAGGGCGATGGTGGTGGCACCGCTTACATCGGGGGCCTCCACATCGGCGGTGGTATCCGGGGTGGTGGCGGCATCCCCGCCGGTCACGGTGGCCGCCGTGTTTTCATCGGAGGAGCTGCCTCCGGTGGCAGTGCCGCTTTCGCCGCAGGCGGAAAGGCACCCGGCCAGCAGTGCGGCGCTTATGATAATGGATAGGATATGGTATTTGCGTTTCATATTTGGTTCCTCCCTTCAGTCAATGATACCATAATAAAGCCGGGCACTAAAGAAAAGCTAAAGAAAAAAAGTTTTTTCCTTTAGTCAATCTTTAGGCGGCGGCTTTAAGATAAAGCCAGCCAATCCGAAAGGGGTGCCCGATATGGCAAACGGAACACAATACAGCTTCCAGCGCATCGAAAAGAAATACTTTATCTCCCCCGCGCAGGCGGAAACAATGCTGGGTGAAATGCGCCGGCACATGACCGCCGACCGCTACGGCGAATACGCCATCGGCAACATCTACTGCGATACCGATAATTTCCGGCTCATCCGGGCCTCGCTGGAAAAGCCCGCCTATAAAGAAAAGCTGCGCATCCGCTGCTACGGCGTGCCAAAGGCGGGGGATAAGGTCTTTGTGGAACTGAAAAAGAAATGCGGCGGCGTAGTGTATAAGCGCCGGGTCACCGCGTCCCTGCCCCAGGCGGAGCGTTTCTTGCGCACCGAAACCGCCCCGGCCGAATGGGGACAGATCGGGCAGGAGCTGCAATGGTTCCAGCGCTTTTACGATACCATGCCCCGCATGTATATCGGCTATGACCGTACCGCTTGGGCGGGCACCGAGAACCCGGCGCTGCGGATCACCTTTGACCGGAACATCCGCTGGCGGTGCGACCGCCTGATGCTGGACATGGGCGATGACGGTAAACGCCTGCTGCCGGAGGATCAGATCTTGATGGAGGTCAAGGCCCTCGGAGCCTGCCCGCTGTGGCTGTGCCGGGCGCTTTCCGCTCAGCATATTTATCCCGCCTCGTTTTCGAAATACGGGGCGTGCTACAAGGCAATGTGTGAAGAAAACGAACCCCTTGTCCTGACAAACTACTCCAAGGAGGCGCATCGCTGTGCTTAACTCGATATTAGGGGCCGAACTGACACTGACATCTTTTCTGATCTGCACGGGAGTTTCTCTGCTGCTGGGGGTGGGCACCGCGCTGGTGGCTGGCTACCGCAGCCGCAGCACCCAGAGCCTTGCCGTCACACTGGCGATCCTGCCGGCAGTGGTACAGGCAGTCATTATGCTGGTCAATGGCAGCATTGGCGCAGGAATTGCCGTTGCCGGCGCCTTTAGTCTGGTGCGGTTCCGTTCCGCGCCCGGCTCCGCCCGCGAGATCGCCGCCATTTTCCTGGCTATGGCCATTGGCCTGGCCACCGGCATGGGGTATGTGGGGCTGGCGGCGCTGCTGTTCCTCATCCTGGCCGGAGCCATGCTGGCGCTTACCGCGCTGCGCTTCGGCCAAAAGGAGGATGCCGGACGCATCTTGAAGATCACCATTCCGGAGGACCTGGATTATGACGGGCTGTTTGATGACCTGTTTGAGCGCTACACCACCGCCCACACGCTGGAAAAGGTGAAAACCACCAACATGGGCACCCTGTACGAGCTGCGCTACCGCATCACCCTGCGGCAGGAGCCGGTCCCCAAGGTGTTCCTGGATGAGCTGCGCTGCCGCAACGGCAACCTAAACATCACCTGCTGCCGGGAGGAAAGCCACGAAAGCCTGTAAACAGCGCAAAATATCCCCCTATCCGCTTTGGGTAGGGGGCTTTGTTTTAGAGGTCAGCCCGGCTCCTTCATGCGGTAGCCCACACCGATCTCGGTGAGGATATACTGCGGCTCGGCGGGGTTCTGCTCCAGCTTGCGGCGGATATTGGCCATATTGACCCGCAGCAGCTGGCTGTTGCCGCCGGCGGCATCGCCCCACATGGCCTCGCTGATACGATCGTAGGTGAGCACCTTGCCCGCGCTGCGGCTCAAGAGCTCCACCAGGCGGTATTCATTGGCGGTGAGGTGCACCGGCTGCCCGGCCAATGTGACCAGGTGCTTATCATAGTCGATGGTCAGCTCGCCGGTGGTAAAGGCGGAAAGATTGGCGGCGGGCCCGGCCCGGCGCAGCGCTGCCCGGATGCGGGCCAGCAGCTCCGGGGAGCCGAACGGCTTGGTGATATAGTCGTCGGCGCCACTATCCAGGGCGGCCACCTTTTCGCTTTCCTCGGTGCGGGCGGAGACCACGATGACCGGCAGGCCATAGCGCTGCCGCAGCTCCCGCAGCAGCTCCAGCCCATCGGCATCCGGCAGGCCCAGATCCAGCAGCATGGCACTAAACTCCATCTTTTCCAGCGCCGCACGGGCCTGGGCGGCACAGGTAGCCACCTCCACGGTGTAGCCATCGCCCTCCAGCACGGTTTTCATAAAATTGCTGATGGAAAATTCGTCCTCGACGATCAGGATCTTATTCATCATGTTCTTCCTCCTCTATTTCCGCCAGCGGCAGCGTGATGCAAAAGCTGGCGCCCCCCTGCGGGCGGTTGGCGGCGGTGATCTGCCCGCCATGGGCATTTACTATGGTACGGCACACCGTCAGGCCGATGCCCATATTGCGGCGGTCGCTGCTGGTTTGCTCCGCGCGGGTGCGCATCCCATCAAAAACATTTTCCAGGCCGTGGCTATCCAGCCCCACGCCGTCATCCTCCACCCGGAGCTCCGCCTTGTCATTCCGGCGGCGGGCCGCCAGGGTGATGTTCTTTACTCTACCCCCGTGCAGGGCGGCGTTTTCCAGCAGATTCAACAGTACCTGCTCCATCAAGGTGGCATCCATCGGGACCAGCAGCAGTTCATCGGGGGCGGTCACCTGCACGGCAAAATCGGGGTACCGCCGGCGGAACTTGGCCGCCGCGCCCGCCATCACCTCTTCCACCGCCTCTGGCTGGGTGATGAGCCTGGTTTCTCCATCACCGTTCAGCCGGGTGATCGTCAGGAGGTTTTCCACCATGTGGATGAGCCACTCCGATTCCTCCTCGGCGCTTCGCAGCAGCTCCCGCTGCTTCTCGGGCGGCAGGGTATCCTGCTGCTCCAGCACGGTATTGATGGCCCCTGAAATGGCCGTAAGGGGGGTGCGCAGATCGTGGCTGACCGCCCGCAGCAGGTTGCCCCGGGTGCGTTCCTTTTCGTTTTCGGCCCTCAGGCGCTGCTGGTCACGGCTGCGTACTGTCATGGCGCTGGTGAGGATACCCACCACAAACAGCGTTACAAAGGTGATGGGATAGCCGGGGCCGGAAAAGCTCAGCTTGGAAAAGGGCTCGGTAAAAAAGTAATTGACCACAAAGACCGAAAGCAGCGAGCCGAGCAGGCTCCACAGGTAGCCATTGGTAAAAAAGCCGGTGAGAAATACTGCCAGCACAAAGATGACCGGTGCGGTATCCTTGGCGTAGCCCATCTCCCCCAAATACAAGCAGATGAGCAGCGCACACAGGTGCAAAAGCAGCATGGTGATGGCATCCTGCTCCCATTTGGTATAGGTTTCATTCCGCTCGATCGGTGACATTGGGCCCCTCCCCCTTTCCTCTCTTTGGAATAATCATACCATTTCCCGGCGTTTTTGCAAGGTCCCTTATCAAAAAAATCCCCCGCGGATAAAAGCCCGCAGGGGAATATTTATTTGCCGAGGTATGCCTCACGGATGACCGGGTTTTCCAGGAGCTCGCGTCCCGCGCCCTCCAGAATGATCTCGCCAGTTTCCATTACATAGCCGCGATCGGCGGTGTGCAGGGCCATATTGGCGTTCTGCTCGATGAGCAGGATGGTAACACCCTGCTTATTGATCTCCCGGATGATCTGGAAGATATCCCGCACGATGAGGGGGGCCAGTCCCAGGGAGGGCTCATCCATCATCATCAGCTTGGGACGGCTCATCAGGGCGCGGGCCACGGCCAGCATCTGCTGCTCGCCGCCGGAAAGGGTCCCGGCCAGCTGCCAGTGGCGCTCCTTCAGGCGGGGGAACAGCTCATAGCACCACTCGATATCGTCATCCAGCTTATCATGACGCAGGTAGGCGCCGATCTTCATATTCTCCAGCACCGTCATATCGGGGAAAACCCGCCGGCCCTCCGGCACCAGGGTAATGCCCCGCTTGACGATCTCATCGCTGGGCTTGCCCAGCAGCTCCTCGCCATTGTAGGTGATGGACCCGGCCTGGGCCTTAACCTGGCCGGCGATGGTGCGCAGCGTGGTGGATTTGCCGGCGCCATTGGCGCCCACCAGCGTAACGATGCTGCCATCCGGCACCTCAAAGGAGATATTCTTTACGGCGCGGATCCCGCCGTAATTGACCTGTAATTCCTGTACTTTAAGCATCGAGATCCACCCCCAAATACGCGTCAATAACCCGCTGATCCATCTGGACCGCCTCGGGTATGCCCTCAGCGATCAGCTTGCCGAATTCCAGCACATAAATGCGGTCGGAAATGCCCATGACGAGGTTCATGTGGTGCTCGATAAGCAGGATGCTGAGATCAAACTGTTCCCGGATCTCCCGGATGAATTCGGTGAGCTCCACCGTTTCCTGCGGGTTCATACCGGCCGCCGGCTCATCCAGGATGAGCAGGCGAGGATCGGTGGCCAGGGCGCGCGCGATCTCCAGCCGGCGCTGCTGACCGTAGGGCAGGTTGCTGGCGGTTTCATCCTTCAGCTCGGCCAGACCCACGATCTCCAGAAGCTCCATCGCCTCCCGGCGCATCCGGGTCTCCTCCTTGCCGTTCAGATGGAAGGTAGCCGCCAAAAAGCCGCCCTTGGCGTGCATGTGCTTGGCAATGAGAACATTCTCAAAAACAGTCAGATTGCCGAAGAGACGGATATTCTGGAAGGTACGGGCAAGGCCCATTTTGGTGATCTGATCCGGCGTTTTGCGCAGGGTGGGCTTCCCTGCGAATTTTTCCACATCGCTGCCGAGATAATCATGCTTGGCACGGCCGGTGGGATGCTCGCACAGATAGGGCCTGCCATCGAGATACAGGCAGCCGTTGGTGGGGGCATATACGCCTGTCACCACATTAAAGGCGGTGGTTTTGCCGGCGCCGTTGGGGCCGATGAGGGCCACGATCTCGCCCTCGCCCACTTCCATCGAAAGGTTATCCACGGCTACCACGCCGCCGAACTGCATTGTCACATTTTCCAGCTTTAGAACGGGGTTACTCATTTGCCGCACCGCCTTTCACTGCTTTTTGGCCGGTAAACAGATTTTTGAAAAACCGGCCAATCTTGCCAAAGAACGCGAAGATGGCATCCCAGCTGAATTCCTTTGTGCCCATCAGACCCTGGCGGTAGAACAGCACGATGACCATGATGACCACCGAGAACACTACCATACGGAAACCGTGGCCGAGCAGCGGAACCTTAAAGGTGCCGATCATGGTGGGGTTATCCAGGAAGCGCAGCCACCACTCGCTGCACGCCACATACAGGAAGGAGCCCAGAATGGAGCCGGTGATGGAGCCGATGCCGCCGATGACGACGATGAGCAGGATCTCGTAGGTCATGGCCGTGGTAAAGTTTTTGGCGTGGGCATTGAACTGGAACATGGCCAGCAGCGCCCCGCCGATACCGGCAAAAAAGCTGCTGGTGCAGAAAGAGAGCATCTTATGCTTCATCAGGTTGATGCCCATAGCCTCCGCGGCAATTTCATCCTCCCGGATGGCCTTAAAGGCCCGGCCGTAGGTGGAATTGATGAGCAGCACGATGATGGCGATACATACACCGGAAACGATAAACGGGAACAGGATGCTATCATAGCCCGTAAATTTGCGCAGGATGTTGGAGGCGTTGGTCAGCGGGCCCAGCTTCTCCCATTGGATCACCGCGCGGAGGATCTCCGCGAAGCCCAGGGTGGCAATGGCCAGGTAGTCGCTCTTCAGCCGCAGCACCGGCGCGCCGATGAGCGCCGCGAACAGCGCCGCCACCGCACCGGCCAGGATTAGGGCCGGGATCTGGGGCATCTGGAACTGCACAATGCCGCCATCAAAGTACTGATAAACATTAATACGCTGATCTACCGGAATGGTAAGGATAGCATAGGTATAGGCGCCCAGCAGCATAAAGCCTGCCTGGCCCAGGCTGAACAGCCCGGTAAAGCCGTTCAGCAGGTTCATGCTGACCACCAGCAGGGCGTAAATGGCACCCTTTTGCAGCACGGTGGAGAGCATCGAGCTTTTTAGCGGACTGTTATCGATATACAGCAGCACACCCACCAGCACCGCCGCCAGAAGAAGGGAACAGATCAAATTGCGTGTTTTCTTGTTTTTCATCGTTTACACCTTCTCCTTCAGTTTCTCTCCAAACAGGCCGTTGGGCTTGATAAGGAGGATGATGATCAGCAGCGCAAAGGTAAAGGCATTGCTGAAGATGGAAATATCCTGGTTGGATTTGATGAATGTTTCGCAGATACCGATGATATAGGAGCCGATGACCGCGCCGGGCACCGAGCCGATGCCGCCGAATACCGCCGCCACGAAGGATTTGAGACCCGGCATGGCGCCGATGGTGGGGCTAACCTGCCCGATGTAGCTGAAATACAGGATGGAGCCGACCGCCGCCAGGAACGAACCGATGACAAAGGTGATGGAAATGACCCGGTCGATGCGGATGCCCATGAGCTGCGCGGTATCAAAGTCCTTGGCCACGGCACGCATGGCCATGCCCATCTTGGTGTGCTTGATCACGATAACCAGCGCGATGACCAACAGGATGGTCAGCACGGGGGTGAGGATGGCCAGCCGCCGCACGGTGATGCCGCCGATCTGGATCTCGGTACGCAGCCAAGGGATATTGGGATAGGCCTGCGCCAGGCCGCCGGTGACATAGGTGGAAAGGTTCTGCAGCAGGTAGCTGACACCGATGGCGGAGATCATGACCGACATGCGGGGGGCGGAACGCAGCGGCTTGTAGGCCACTTTTTCTATCATCACGCCCAGCACCACCGTCAGGATCAGCGTCAATATCAAACCAACAGCAATGCTGCCGGCCCCCAAAAAGCCGCTGCTCCAGCTAGTGATATAGATCATGATGAAGCCCGCGACCATGAACATATCGCCGTGGGCAAAATTGATGAGCCGCAGGATGCCGTAAACCATGGTATAGCCGATGGCGATAAGCGCGTACAGGCTGCCGATGGTCAATCCGGAGATCAATATCTGGGCGTAGTAGGTAAAGTCATGCATATACACTGCCTCCGTAATAAAAAGGATATGCCGGGAAAAATGGCGCTGCGGTCCCCTTTGCCGGGGCTTTCATCCATCGCCGGGTCAAAGCCCTCGCAAAGAACGCCGCACCCATGCCGTTTGTTCTAAACGGCCACAAGCGCAGCGGGGGAAACCCAGTGGGCCTCCCTCGCCGCGCAGCCGTAGCTTTACATCATGCTGTTACAGCTTTTTTGCTATTACTCGATGGCAACAGAATCGGCAAATACAAAGCCCTCGGTGGTAGCAGTCTTGATGATGGCGTAGCTCTTGATGGCATCGCCGTTCTCATCAAACTTCAAGTCGCCGGTTACCAGGCCGGGAACATCCAGCGCGGCCAGAGCGTCACGCAGGGTAGCGCCGTCGGTGGACTGAGCCTTATCCAGGGCGTAGTAGATGGCCATGTAGGCATCGTAGCCGCAGGCAGTCACGGCGGAGATCTCTTCGCTGTTGGAGTTATCGGTCAGGCGGGCGGAATCTTCTTTCAGCCAGGCCTTAAAGCCCTCGGCAAAGGCATTGGCAGCGGGGTTGGTGTCATCACCCTCAATGAAGAAGGTGGAGAAGTAAACACCGTCAATGGAAGCGCCGGCTTCCACTACACGCTGGATGATGGAAACATCGTCCCAGGTATCGGAGGCCAGGATGCAGCCATTGATACCAGCCTCACGGGCCTGCTTGATGATAAAGGGAGCAGTCTCGATGGAGGTGGGGGCAAAGATGGCCTCAATGCCCTGAGAAGCCAGGCTGGCCATGGTGCCAGAGAAGTCGGTCTCACCGGTCTGGAAGTTGACTTCCACGACCTCGCCGCCCAGCGCCTCAAAGGCCTTTACAAAGTAGGTGCCCAGACCGGCGGAGTAGTCGTCACCGGCCTCGGTGATAACGGCAGCCTTAGTCACGCCCTGCTTCTTGGCAAATTGCGCATCAGCTACGCTCTGGAAGGGATCGATGAAGCAGACGCGGAAGTAATAGTCATTGCCCTGGGTAACCTGGGGATTGGTGCAGGAGGTTCCGATCGCCGGGATCTTGGCCTGCTCAAAATAAGGGCCGCCGGCAATGGCGCAGCTGGAACCATAGGTACCCAGTACAGCGGTCACGCCCTTGGAAACCAGCTGCTGGGCAGCGGTGGGCGCCTTGGAAGAATCGGACTGGTTATCGGCATAGGTCAGCTCGATCTTGTATTCCTCACCGCCAATGGTAACGGTGGGATACAGAGAGTTGGCGTACTGGATGCCGAGGATCTCTTTTTTGCCGCCGGCACCGTTCTGGCCGGAGGTGGGTTCAAACACGCCGATGGTGATAATTTTTTCATCGGTGGGGGGGGGATTCTTTTCGCCGCCGCAGGCTACCATGGAAACGACCATGACCAGGCACAGCAGAATCGCGATCAGTTTTTTCATCTTTCTATTCCTCCTTATGGAATGATGGGATTGTACCTCCGAAGGCGTACACTTGTACGCCGGGGGAAGATATTAGTAGTATTTAGCAACCGTTCTCTCATTTGGCTACTATTTTTTTATTGCATTTTCGTCGCTTTGTCGCTTAAAAACATTCCAACTTGTATATTTTGACGAAAAGAATTTGCAGGCCGCCATTCATTTTGCTAAAGTGTTTTCCGCTCTCGGATTCTTATTTTGTCCGCTGTGCGCCATTGGGGGACAGCTCTCTCTCCTTTTCATGTAATTTTGTGCAACTTATCGGCACGCCTTCCTGCATTTTGGCCGCAGTTTATTCGCATTTTGTTCTTATTATCCCTGCATTGACTATCCCATTTTCTTGTGATACCATATAGGTATCACCAACTAAGGAGGACTTTTTCATGAGCAAAATTCAGAAAATCTACGATTACCTCAAAGAATGCAACGGTTTCTTCTTTGCCAGCTGTGATGGCGATAAGCCCCGCGTGCGCCCCTTCGGCTTTATGATGATCTTCGAGGATAAGCTGTACTTCGGCATGGGCACCCATAAGGAAAGCTACAAGCAGGTCAAGGCCAATCCCAATGTGGAGATCTGCGCCATGAACCCCGATGGCAGCTTCATCCGCGTCAAGGGCGTTGCCAACTTTGATATGCGCCCCGAAGTACAGGCCCATATGTTTGAGGTCTCTCCCAGCCTGCGCAAGATCTACAATGAGGAATCCGGCCTGACTCAGGCTGCTTTCTACCTCACCGATATTGTCGCCGAGACCAGCAAGGACAATGTTTTCACCCCCATCACCGATTGATCTATGCTCCGCTTTTCCCCCGGGCCATCTTGTCCGGGGGGATTTTTCTTTATCCCGGCCGAGTGCAGACCGCCGGCTCGGGGCGCAGCCCCTTCCGGCTCCGCCGGAAGTAAGCAGGCTCCGCCTGCTTTCCGCCGCCTACGGCGGCGGGGGCTGCGCCCCGGCCTTTCCCCTGCACCCACCCTCCCCACGCAAAAACCCGCCCCGGTGCTTCCACACCGGGGCGGGTTCTATCATTATGAATTATCGTTCGACCAGCGCCTGCAATTTCTTCAGCGCGCCGCTGTCGCCAGTATTGTAAATCTGTTGCAGTACAAGGACATCTTTGATGTTCTTTTCCGCCACCAGGTCGTAAATCGAACCCTTGTAGTACCGGAAATCGATCCAGTACAGGTACTGGTAGTGATCTACCAGGTAGGGGATCAGCGCATTGCCGTAGCTGTCCTTTATCACCAGGCAGGCGGAACCATCGGTAATCTCCGGGTTTTCCACCACGCTGTACGGCTGGTCACCGCCTGCAAAGGCCCCGTACTTCATGCTGCTGCCATAGCCGGAAACATCATTCACCACGAACCAGTCGTAGGTGGTGCCATCGGCCATGGTCATCTTCATTTTGTTGGTGCCCATCGGCTTGTAGGCGATCACCGTATCAGGATTGGCCCCCAGCGAAGTGATACCGCTGACTGAATAATAGGTCCCCAAAAAGTTCGGGAACTCCACCTGTTCAAACTGATCCAGCATGTGCGGGGTCAACCCAGCCGCCTTGGCATACTGGGTGTAGGCGTAGTAGGCGCCCAGCGCTGTCCAGTGGTGGTCGGTGTGGAAGTAGATATACTCATCCACATGCTCCCGCAGCGCGTCAAAGACCTCCACCCCATTGATATCCGCCGCCATGCGGCTGTAAATATATCGGATGGCCTCCCGCTGATCGCTGATGTGCAGCTCTTTCTGCAAGGAGTCACTCAGCAGCACGCCGCCATTGATCGGCGCAACCAGGCTGTATAGCTGAGCCTTGCCCGCCAGCCGTTTATCCATCTCATTCAGGATAGCCGCGTACCAGTCGGAATTCTCCTGCTGGAAATAATAAAGTCCATAGCCCACATTCCCACTGACGAAAATCCCGCTGATCATCTCGCCGTCAGCGCTTACATTACCATCGCGGGGCAGCTCGGTATTGTTATCCTGCTGGGGATCATCGGTCTTATTTTCAGGATCATCTTTCGGCAGGGTGGGCAGCTCTCCCTGCCCCCCTTCGATATCCGGAATCTCCTCGCCCTGATTTTCGCCGCCCACTATCACATCACTGCGGATGCCGTAAAGGCTCTGTACCACCTTATTCCCACCAATGAGCAGCTCCCGCAGTGGGTAGGTATCGGCATACCAGGTATCTATCCCGCTAAACCACTTTCCACTCCAGAAGCTTTCCCAGGTAAAGGCCGGGAACTCGGTCAGCTTTCGTTTCTCTATCTCACTTTCGGTGGGCCGGGGCAAAAAGATGCCAATGACGCACAGCACCGCCAGCACGCCAAAGAACGCCGTCAGTTTTATCCACCGGGTCCTGCTCTCCCGATCCGATTGCTTCATCCCGTTCCCTCCTTTTTCGCGCCCCACTCATACTTTGTATGGGGGCATAGTTTCTGCCCTGCTTATCGGCTCGTTAAAAAGCCGGTTTCCAGTCTTGGCCGGTCCCTGCAAACCGCGGGTAAATCATCCCTGCATCTCCGCCAATCCGCAAAAACCGCGGGGATCGGGGCGCAGCCCGCCCGCCCGGAGGACGGGCTCCGCGCGCTTCGCGCGCGGCTTTCGGCTTCGCCGAAAGGGGCTGCGCCCCGCCTTCCCCCGCATGCTTTTCTTTCCTCAGAACTGGAAATACAGGAACGGATTGTAGCTGTCCCCGGCCAGCGCCATTGCCGCCAACAGCAGCAGCAGAACCGGATGGATCACTTCCCATACGGCAGCCGCGCCACGCAGCAGCCGGTTCCCGGCAAAGGCGCTGTCCCCCTGGGCCGCCGCCTTCCAGCGCTGCCACAGCTTTGCCGTCAGCGGCGTGCAGGCCACACAGGCCACCAGCAGCAGGAAAATGTTATTCTTCAGGCTGAGGCCCGCCGCCATACCGGCCGCAGCCGTCCCGCCGCCAAAGAGTCCCCGCAGCGCCATGCCCAGCGCCGCCGCATCGCGGAAGCGGAAGATGACCCAGCAGAAGTATACAATAATGAGCAGGAAGAGGTGCCGCAGCACCGCCGGTATCCGTTGCTGCTTCTCCCCCAGCAGGAATTTTTCAATGACAAGAAACAGGAAAAAGTACAGTCCCCACAGCACATAGTTCCAGCTGGCGCCATGCCACAGGCCGGTCAAGCCCCACACAATGAACAGGTTGAGGAGCTGCCGCCCCTTGCCCCGGCGGTTGCCGCCCAGCGGGATATACACATAATCCCGGAAGAAGGTGGAAAGCGAAATGTGCCACCGCCGCCAAAAATCGGTGACGGAGGAGGCAATATAGGGATAGTTGAAATTCTCCTTATAATGGAACCCGCACATCAGCCCCATGCCGATGGCCATATCGGAATAAGCCGAAAAATCCAGGTAGATCTGCAGCATATAGCACAGCCCGCCCAGCCACAGTCCCGCCGTCGGAATCTTCGCCAGCCCCTCGGTGGTCATGGGCAGCCAGCGGTCAGCCAGCACCGCCACTGAATTGGCCAGTACTGCCTTTTTGGCCAGTCCCACCGTAAAACGGCTGATGCCCCGGCTCACTTCCTCCGCATGCACCTGGCGCTTCGCCAGGTCCTGCGCCACATCCCGGTACCGCACAATGGGCCCGGCAATGCACTGGTGGAACAGGCTGGCATACAGCAGCAGAATCCAGTATTTCTTCTGGGCCCGTACCTCGCCGCGGTATACATCCACCACATAGCTGATTAGCTGGAAAGTGTAGAACGAAATACCGATCGGCAGCACGATCTGCGGGATCACTTCCGGCCAGCCGAAAAGGCTTTGCAGGTTCCCCATCAGGAAGCCCGTATACTTAAAGATGCCCAGCACCAGCAACACCAGCGCCACGCACAGGCTCAGGTGCAGCTTTTTACGCTGCGGCTCCCGCTCGATGCAGATAGCAAAAAACCAGCACAGGGCGGTATCCAGCAGGAGCAGCACCACATACCGCGGTCCCGCCCAGCTGAAGAACACCAGCGAGAAGAGAAGCATGGCAATATTCTTCTGTCGCGCGCCGCGCAGCGCCGCCTGGCTCACCAGGTTCAGCGCCAAAAAAAGAAACACAAACAGCAGGCTGGAAAATACCATCTTGTCCTCCCAAAAGAGCAAAAAACGCCAAAAAAGTCCCCATTCCCGGCGCGAAAAACTCTGTCGGAAACAGGAACCCGCTGTATTTAGTGTAGTCTTATTCTTCCCTATTTGCAAGGGGACAAATATTAAATTTTTATAAATTCAGCACAAAGGTTTGCTTAAAGCAAAAGCCTCTACGGCCCGCAGGGCAAACCGCCTTTTCAAGCGGTTTCGGCGGGGCTCCGCCCCGCCTGCGGCCGCCTGCCGGCGGCAGGCCCTGCGGACCCCCGGAGCCTGCACAAGCCACGGGTTCGGGGCGCAGCCCGGCGGCTTCGCCGCCTAAGTGGCGGACCCCATGGGCCCGCCACTACCGCCGCCTGCGGCGGGGGGGGGGGGGGGGG
>CDZH01073906.1_pt1 | contig 66523 bp, 67 predicted proteins | sample 557721 | NCBI WGS metagenome assembly CDZH01 (sample SAMEA3182062, study PRJEB8094) | gut metagenome | biome: human; feature: gut; material: Stool; isolation source: human stools | place: Canada | collected 2013-01-14 | reverse complement strand
CCGCTGGCGAGCTTGTATTTCTTATACTGCCTCACGGCGAAGTGCTGGGGGCTGCGGCGTTCCAGCCCGTCAAACATATAGTCCACCGCATTTTTGAAGGTTTCGTCATCCTCCCGGACTTCCATGCTGTTTATCATTTCCACCAGCGTATTCATGTTGCGTTCTTCCTCCGGCCCCTCAAAGACGATGTAGGCCACAAGGGCGCAGTACAAGAGGGTTTCGGCTTTGGTCCAGAACTCGTCGCCCTCCTTGCCGTCGCCTTTGGTGTTGGCAATCAAGGCGGTAACGAATTTCAAAACATCGCTTTCCGTCTTGATATAGGCCAGCGGATTGTAGTGCATGGATTTTGAAAAGTCGATACTGTTGAACACCCGCACCCTGTATTTCTCCCGTTGCAGAAACCGCCCGCACTGGTCGAGGGTGCCGCCCTTCGGGTCTACCACCACATACGAGGAATGGGCTTGAAGGAGCTGCGGGGTCAGCCAGAACCTTGTCTTTCCCGAGCCGGACGAGCCGATGACACAGGCGTTTAGGTTCCGGGCATTGTCGGGTATCTTCGGACGGGTGTTCATGGTAAGGAACTCCGTCCCGGTCAGAATGACATTGTTCTGAAATTTAGGGTCTACAAACGGCTTTATATCCTCCTTTGTTCCAAAGCGGGCGGTGCCGTACTCCGCATCCCGCCGGAATTTTTTCGCCTGCCTGATCTTTGACTGTATCAGCAGATACACCCCAGCCGCACCGGCAAGGCCCACCAGCAGGTCAATACCTCCCAGCCCCGGCCAGTAGGTTTCAAAGGCTTTGGGGAAGGTATCGAGCATCCCCATGAGCTTTGTCCCGAAGTCTGTGCCGGGGGCGATCCGGTAGGCCGTCCCGATTTTGGAGAAGAACCAGAACACAAAGAGGTACGACAGGTTTGGGAGCACATATTTTCTGATCTTGTCACTCAACGTCCGTCCTTCACCGCCTCTCTGGTCCGCTGCTTTTCCTTTGCCTGCGTCCTGATTTGCTCCGTGAATTTCCGAAGCTGACCGAGGATGGAAGCCTTGTCCTGCTCTTTGTTCAGCACCTTTGCGCTGTACTTCTGGAAGGCCGCCGTGATAGCGTCCGCCTGATTGGCTTTGAAAAACAGCAGGTAATGACCGGGGCTCACTTTATGGAAAGCGTAGTCCACATGGAACTCCTTCGCGATCCGGTCAAAATCCTTTGGAGCTCCCACATAGGGCATGGCACTTTTGCCGCCATAGTGGTTCATCAGCTTTTTCACGCTCTGGCGTCCCTGCGGGGTCAGCGCCTTCTGGTGGTGCTTTTGCAGCGCCCGAACCACCTTGCCAAGAGCGGCAGCCAGCACTTTTCCTGTGAGCTTCGTTGTCCTGATCGAAAGGGCAACCGTTTTTTGGTTTACTTCTTCCTGCATAAAACCTCCTTTCCGTCGGGGTTCCCGCTATCCGGGAGGCCCCCGTACAATCTCGGGGAACAGAAAACCTCGGGCCAATGTGGCCCGAGGCTTACCGCTCGGCATCTCTGCCGGACGGAGCTTTCTTTTCCGGCTCCGTCTGGACTTTTTCGTCCTGTTCCCGCATGGTCTGCAAGATAGAGGGCTTCTTTTGAAGCTGGGAGGGCTTTTCGCCGGACAGCGGCTTGATACATTCCAGACGGTCAGCCGCCCGGATGGCGTTGTCCGTGAGCTGCCTCTGCCATGCGCCCACGCTGGGAGCCCAACGAAAGCCGCTGCTTTTCAGCTCGGCCCGGGTGTCCGCGTCAGGCTTTCCGTCAAAGAACACCTGCAAGCGGTTGTCCTCCCGGTTCATTTCCACACGACCCCCATCGAACTCCCAGCCGGAAAATTCCTGCTGTGCCTGTTTGGAAAGCTGTTCGATACGGGCCTTTACCCGGCGGATCTCCGCATTGTTGTTGGTTAGCTGGTAACTTTCAAAGGGCCTCGGGTCGCTTCGCCAACTTGACGCCATGCTTGCTTTCAGCTTTTCAATCTGGTCCGGCGACAGCAGCGCACAGCCGTCCAGCTTGCCATGCTTGCGGTAATAGGCGTTGACCTCCTTCATAATGAGCTGGGAGCGTTCCAGCCCGTCCAGCTTCTTCTGGAGCTTTTCAATCGCTGCCGGGTCATCGGCGCTGATCCCGCCCATGCCGGTGCTGCGTATCTTATCCAGCAGCCCTTGAATATGCCGCCATTCCTCCATGTTGCTGTCCCGCGCCCGGTTCTGTTTTTCCTTCTTTCCCACCGGGAAATTGGAAGGCCCGGCGATCAGCACAGAGGGAACCCTCGCGTCAATGGCAAAGCCTTGGTTCATGTTTTCGGCCAGCTTGCGGGCGTAGGTGTCTAACAGATGGTCGATCTTCTCATGGTACATGGGGTCCACCCGGGATTTCTGCTGTTCCGCTATGGCGGCGGCCTTGTCCACCATTGCCCGGTATTCCGCCGTTGCGCTCCCTTCCTTGTAGTCGGAAAAGCTGTTCATTTCTTTTGCCCGGCGGGCGGCTCCTTCATTGATAGGGTAATAGTTGATGGTATGCACCTCCTTTATGCTTCGGGCCATGCTGGCCCGAAGTCTTACCGTTCTTCATGGGAAGGCCCCGCCTTGTCCTTTTTCGGAGCGGGTGGGGCTTCTTGAAACCGTTTGAGTGCAGCGAGAATGGAGTGGACAGGCTCGGCCTTTTCAGGATAGGCAAATATCCGGTGTTCCGGCGGAATGTCCTGCGGCCCGTGGTAATACTCCTTGAAGCCCTCCGGGACTGCCGACACATACCCACCGGGAGCGAATACGCCGCCCTCGTTGATACGCACATCCCGCCCGTATGCCTCATAATCGAAGTAGTTCTGAATGTGCTCCGGTATGTCGATAGTCCCAAGCTCGTCGGCGTAAAGACGGCCCAGCCCTTCATCATCGGAAATATCCGGGTAAAAGCGGTAAAGGTCAAGGTTCTGCGTCAGGTTTATCAAATCCTTCACGCTCCGTGTGTGGTTTCCCAAGACAAGAGCGGCTTCAAAGGTTTCCAGTCCGCCCTTATCCCGTACTTCCAGCAGGGCGTGGCCCAGCTCGTTCAGCTCGTCGATGTTCTCACATTCGTAGAGATGATCGTAGAGCCCCAGCACATCACTGTCAAAGCTGGTAAAGAACACTTCGCTGTACCGTTTCCCGTCTATCCCGATTTTGGCAAGGGCGGCCTGCAACTCCTGTGTCGTCATGGGGAAATGTACCGTTGTCCCTACCTCAATCCCCATTAAGGGGTATAGGGCTGTATTGGTTATATAGGCTTCAAACATGGGCTCATTCCTCCTTTCCGGCCCGGTCAGCCAGCACCTCATAAATCCCGGCCATAATGTAATCGGCGCAAGGGAGGGCAATCGCGTTTCCCAGTGCCTTGTAGCGTTGCAGAGGCCGGATCTCCACGCCGTCCGCCCCGTACTTTGTCCAGCCCTCTGGCAGCCCCATCAGCCGTTCGCTTTCCGTTTCCGTCAGAAAACGGATACAGCCGCCCTTCGGGTCGCCCTCATACCAGAAGGCAAAGGGCGTTACATCACTGGCTAAAAGAGTGGGAAAAGGGTCAGTTGGTAATCCGAAGCTGTTTCGGAAGGCCGTTTCTTCCTGCCTTTTTGCCGCTCCCCGCATACGGAAGCACTGAAAGGGGTGGATGACTGGTATCTGCCGCCCTGTTTCAAAAGAAGCTGTTCGATCTCCTTCGGCGGCGGCCCACCCGCCCTCTCCGCAAGGCGGAGGAAGTGGGAGCATTGGACGGGGCTTAAATAGTATGTCTGCGGCACGTCTGCCTCCAAAATCCGCCACGACGAAAATCCGCTGCCTTCGTGCCAGCCTTCGGGAGCCTGCCCAATACTGGGCGTCCATGAGCCGCCAGCACACATCAGGCGTTCCCCCTCGCACCATTCCGGCGTTTCCCCATCTTCCCGAAGGAGGCATTGGAACTTCGGTGTCCGAGAAGGCGGATAAGACGGCTCTAAAGTCCATCCGGTCATTTGTAGAAAACGCTCCCATGACGTTTTCCCAAACAGCGATAGCTGGATATAGGTTATCAGTAGCATCCCTCATTTCCTGTATGATACGAAACGCCTGATAGAACAGGCTTGATTTTGCCCCGGCAAGGCCGGAGCGGTTGCCGATCAGAGAAAGGTTCTGACAGGGGGAACCGAAGGTAATTACATGAACCGGCGGGATTTTCCCGCCGTCCACCTTCGTAATATCCCCCAAATGCACCATGTCGGGAAAGTGCCTTTTGGTTATGGAGATGGGCGCTTTTTCAATCTCACTGGCCCATACCGGACGGATACCGCACCGGGAAGCAGCCAGAGGGAACACGCCAATCCCGTCGAAAAGGCTTCCCAGCTTAATGTCCGGCATGGCCCGGGGTGCCGTGTCCCTTCACGGCAAGCACCCCTTCCAGTGTGGTCGCCGCAATGCCCAGCCGCCCGGCAACCGCAATATCGTTTTTTACATCCTCATCCACAGCGCTGCCGCAGACGATCAGGGTGTGGGAGCGCCGCAGCATATCCCGGCGCATATCAATCCCGGCCTTGTGTTCCTCGGGAACGCTGTCATTCAAAAACAGCGGCAGATACAAGAGCGGGCAGATCGGGGAAAAGCCCGCCTCATAAGCAAGACGGCAGTAGTGGGCCGCCAGCTCCATATCAACATCCGGCTCGCCGCTCCATGCGGCGGTCAGGTATGCTAAAGGTCGTTTCATTGGTTGAGCCTCCATTTCTGTTTTGGTTTAGGGAAAAGCAAGAGTTCGCCCAACCCCTCCGCCCCTTCCCCCGGGAAGGGGAACGGCTCTGGAGAATTTATATCCCCGTCGCTTGACCGGGAAAAAGCATAACCGGGAGAAATCCGTCAAGGGTGCCTCTGGCACCGCCTGCGGCGGCGCTGCCCTTGACTGATTTTCCCGGCTATGCTACGGAATAACTGGCGACGGGGAATAATTTATATCTCCAGAGCTTCGGGGCGCGGGGCAGAGCCCCGCAATCCTCGGGCCATGCTGACCCGAAGTTTGGGCTTACTTTTCCTGTTCGGTTTTCTTCTCCGGCTTTTCATGTTCCTTCTGCTGACCCTTCCAGTCGTCCAGCAGCTTGATGATCTGGTCCTTCATTTCCCTCGGCGTAGTTTCCTTGCCGAAATACTTGCTCAGTTCCGCACCTGTCAAAATCACTTTGTCTACCTCCTTTTTGTCCTCCATCATAATGCCGTCGATCACATCCCCGTTGAGCAGCTTCTTTTCGTCCAGCTCACGCATACGCTTTGCCTGCGCCTGTGAAGGCGAGGACTGCTGGCTGTCAATGGCGACGGCGATATAGTTCTGGTTCTTCTTGCCGATATAGGAAAGCTCCACCGCCGTAGTAAAGCCCAGCTTTTTTTCATCCATCAGCTTCATCAGGTCGGGAACCAGCTCATTGAGCCGGATATACCGCTGCACCTGCTTGACCGCCATCTTATTGCGCTCGGCTACAATTTCGTTGGAGCGTTTTCCTGCGTCCTTCGGGTCAATCTGGCCCGAAGTGCGGGAGCCCTGGTGCTTGATGGCCTCAAGCTGCATTTTCAAGGCTTTGGCCCGCTCACTGGGGAGGATTTCTTCACGCTGGTTGAGATTGTCCTCGACCATCTGCGTGATGGCTTCATCGTCCGTCAGATTGCGAACAATACAGGGCATATCCGCATATCCGGCAAGCTCGCTGGCCTTCTGGCGGCGGTGGCCGGACACGATCTCATAGCCGCCATCCTCACGGGGACGGACGATAGCGGGCTGGGTCACGCCCTTGTCCTTGACGCTGGACACCATAGCCCGCATTTCTTCATCATCCCGGACCTCAAAGGGATGGTTCTTGAAGGCGTAGAGCTCGTTCAGCTTGATATAGACGATCTGCTCCTTGCCCCGGCGTGGAGCATCCTTTGGCTTTTCGGGTCCTTTCGGAGCGGGAGCGGCCTGTATCGTTGGAGCCGTTTTTTTCTCCGGTTCCTTTTTGACCGCCTTTTCCGGTTTCTGTGCGGGAGCTTTGGACTTCGGGGCTGCGTCCTTGTCCTTATTTGCTTTCGGGGGACGGCCCCGGCGCTTCGGCGGTTCCGGCTCTTTGGGCTTTTCCTGTTTTCCCTCAGCCTTTTTGGGAGCCTCCGGCTGCTTTTCCGGTTTCTCCACTTTTGTCGGGTCAGGCTTTTCCACGCCGGGAGCTGCCGCCCGTTCCTCTGCTTTCTTTTCTTTCATAATTTCAGCGAAGTTATAGACAGAAACCTGTGGGTTCTTTACCTCCGGTTCCGTCTTTTTTTCCGGCTCCGGGGAAACGGAAACCTTCTCCGGCTCTTTTGGGGGAGTAGGCGGTGTTTCTTTGCCCGGTCCGGTATCCGTTACCGGCTGTTCCGGCGTTTTTGTGGTTTTATCATCTGCCATAAGCATTTACCTCCTGTTTTTTGGCATGAAAAAAGGGGCTCAACTTTTCAGTCAAGCCCCCGTGGGAAGTTCCTCCTTTCTCCGCCATGATACAAAAATACCGCCCGTAGTCTCGTTTGGGCGGTACTTTGTGTAAGATTGGCAGTCCATTATTAAGTTTTTTATTATGTTCCCTTTGTACACCGTTGCAACACTATAGCAATGAACATTCTGGCACCGACATTGGTGATGGCACAAATATATGAAGTAAATGAGATCTTGTTTTTTAGCCGTTCCGTTATCAATAGATTTGCAAAAAATAAAATCTTGGCTTTTGGAGAAAAGACGAATAAGATGGTTCGCTTTTTTGATGGGGTAACTCTTGAAGCTCTAATTTGTACCTACGCATCAGAGCTGCCTAAAAAATATTCTCCGGTCAAATATATGAGCGATTGTGAGATAGCAAAATTAGACGGTTCTTTTGTCAACATATATTTTTTTCAAAATGCTGTTTCTAGTGTACATCATGCGTTGGAGGACTTTAAAAATTATACATCTGCAGAAAAGATTTATTATAACGAGACCTTTTCACTGACATTTTGCTTGCTGAATCCTTTTCAGGAAGATCAGGTTGATGTTTATATAGAATTCATGGATGAAGAAAACGAGCGTTTTTCCTTTCAATATTTTTATCCTACGATTCAACCAGAAGATAAAGGGTGGTATCATGCATGTCTAAAAAAAGGTGAAGGACGCGCAGTCTCCTTAAACATGAGGCAGAGTGTTTATAAACCTGAGATTATGTTGCCCAGATTTCATATCTCATTTGCTGGTGCGCAAAGCGAGAATCGTTTTGAATGGTACTCAGAAAAGGTCATAGTAAAAAGTCACTGGGTTGGTTCCACCAGACTCATTGGTAACAATTATTTAAAAATTTTAGATGACACAAAGCATCTATTGGTCAATAATCCTTACATTTCAAGTTTAATACTGACAGGAAGCAGCGGAACAGGAAAAACAAGAGTCCTAACAGAATGTCAAAATATCTTTTTAGCAAACGGATATCGAATCATCAGTTTGTCTGGACAGGCGGGGCAGGCAGAACAGGAGAAGCTGGAAGATGATTTATCACGTTATCTAATAAAGGAATTGATTGCTTTTCTTTATGAAATACCAAGCGACGAGATATTAAGTTTGTTAGAGGAAAAAATATGTTTGCCACAACCTGATTGTGAAATTTTAGAATGCAGTGAAGTAGAGAAAGCCATTCGTTTATTGCAACTAATTGTGAATCAAACAGAAGAATCATTACAAACTGTATTAAATAAGTATGCAGCTATTTTATATGAAAAGCTCTCAAAAGATAAAAATGTTCTGATTATTGATAATATGCAATTTTCCGGAAAAGCCTTTCAATCCTTTATTGAAGGGTATGTTTCTTATGCAGTAAATCAGCAAGCCCCAAATTTATCAATTCTTGTCTGCGTATTTAATACCGACTATATGACACCGAAAACTTCTGAATTGTTATATAATCTCCTGCATGCAGATATGAAGCGTTGTCTTACGGCTACATTATTAGGATTTCAGGAGAAGAAACAAGGTATCTTTTTTTTGCAGGAGTTGACTAGAACAAATTTGGATGAAAATGAGGAATATTTTTCTGAGATTATCAATAAAATTTCTTTAAAACCATATAATTTATTGCAAGTGACAAAGTATTTGGAGGAATTGAACATTGTAAGTATTTCTCCAGATAAAAAGGGATATATTATACCAAATTTGGAAAAATACGAGGCACTTTCTAATATTTCAAACGGAATCACGGGTGTTATAGAGAAAAGATTTGCTTTTATATACAAAGATATACCAGAGAGAAGAATGAAATATATTTTGTCTATCATCTACATTTTTGATCATCTGGATAATAAATTGCAAGATATTTTTCAGATTAATCAAAAAGAATTAGATTATCTATGTGAAAAGAATATTTTACGGGAACAAACGTTAACAATCTATATATTTGACCATGATATTATCCGAAATTTTTTCTATCAAAATAATTCAAAAGATATTTTAACGTGTTTAAAGTATGTACAAAACAAAGGTATCGAAAAGAAAATCAGAAGATACCCTATTCCTTATTTATTATATAGAATTGTGATTGAAAAAGATACGGACACGATAATAGATACTGGTGCCAAGGTAGCCAATCTGATCTTGCCGGAAAGAATTGCTTCTTTATTTTATAATTGTCTACTGGATGCGTTTATTGAATTATTGGAAAATCAAAATTATGAAGGTGTTTACATAAAATATATTCACCAGATTTGTACTTTTATCCGCCAGTATGATGGTTCGCTAAAAGCATGGTTCCGTTCCAAAGAAGCATATGACACGATACAGGCTTATTATCCATGTGCACTATCTGAGGATTTAAAATTTTATCGTCCTTTTATTCATTTTTGTTGTGATATCGCAGTACAGAAACATATGTATAAGCAAGAAGTGGAGTTTATAGAGGAAGTATTGAAAATGTGTAATAATGCACATCCGGTTGGAGTCGAAAATCAAGACGAATTGAATGTACTTCGGGCAATTATGTATAATCGATGGTATATTTCTTACAATACAGAGAGCTATAAACAAGAAATTGTATCAGTAAGAGAAAAGCTTATGCAAGAGTCCCGAGATTATGGGGAGAAAATTAGTGATCCACAAAAGCGAGGACTTATAGATTATCTGAATAATTCAGATGAAGGTTACAATTATTATGGATATTACAAAGACAAGGACAAGTTGTTTTCTATCTGGGATCACTGTACCATCTATATACCGACATTAGTGCCGGAAAAAACTCTAAATTATTATAGAAAAACCGTGCAGTATGGACTGATCGAACAGGATTACGAGAAGGTAACTGCTGAAATTGACAAAGCGATGAAATATTTAGCGGAGGGCAAATATTCTCATGAACCAATTATTTTCAAAACATTCTTCTCAATGGCAGAGGTTATGGCAAAGCTTCAACATGAACCCGAAACAAACTATTTTTATAATGCCAGAATTATTGATGATATTTTGCAGATGCAACAGCTCTTGGATAATCACAAATTAGGAGACATATTGCTTTTAAAAGGGGTAAATGCATATTATGCCAAAAAGAGCGATGATGTTTATTATTCTTTTAAAGAAGCATATAAACACTATTCTGCCGGTGAGACTTCAAGATATTGGATCAAAAAGGACTTATTAGAAGAAAATGTCCAATATGCATTTACGGAGCTGGGAATATATAAAGCAGGTTATGACATGTCATTTCTCCCTGCTGAATGTCGTCAGCCCTTGACGATATTTGAGAATGATCAGTTTATTGCTAGTGGCATTCAGCGAACAGGTGATTTGCATCTTAATTTGCCTTTGATATAATTAAATTTTTTGCTCAGCAATCAAATGCAGGGGCAAAATATTTCCATGACGGTCAACTACGAGATCATGTTGTATGTTGCGCATTTGAAACCACAACTTATTATTGAATAATGCCACAAATGTATCAACAAAATAAATAATCGGAGTAACAAGATCAATAAATTCAAACGATGAATTATTATACAAAACAATTTGTCCACTGTCTCTTTCAGCAGTAGGTCTTTCAATAATATCAAGATAAGTTATGCCAAGGACTTCTTTTATCATTTGATGAAAGGAGTCCCTGTCATATAATGTTGAAAAGTCAAGCATTAGAAATTGGTGAACTTCCAATGGATATGTTTTCAAAAAATAGCCTGCACTTATTTTATACCATTCCGCGTTATCATAAACGATCTTTGCATAATCTTTCATTCCATACATACCTTTTGCATCCAGACGATAATAGCTGAAAGCAGATTTTGAATTATTAGGGTCTGTTCCTCCCTTATGATATGCAATTGCTCCTGCTGATACCCATGTTTCAAAACCGATATCTCTTAAACGAAAGCAATAATCGCAATCTGTATAGGAATAGGGGATGTCCTCATCCATTCCGCCGATTTTTTGATATAAAGTTTTGGTAGTCATCATGATAGCACTGCACACAGTTTGTACACGTCGATCCATTTTTGTCAAAGGATGATCGTATAATAATCCCATCATCGTATGGGCTGCATTATATTTTGAATACATAATTCCGTAATCAATAATACGGTTAGTGAGAGGGTTGATAAGTTTTGCACCGACTACGCCTATTTTATCTGAACTTGTAAATGTTTTGTATAATGCCTCATACCATCCGTCCCATACAAAAATATCTGCATCTACAAATGTAATTATTTCGCCCATGCATTGTTCAACAGCTATATTAAGAGCTTTGGGATATTGCAAATTTTGATCATATTTCAGATATTTACATCGAAAATTTGGGATATCTACATCTAATTCTGCTTTGTTCACATTGTTACCAATAATTAAAATTTCCACATCACCCGGTGTGGTTTTCAAAACACGGTTAAGGCAAAACAGCAACATATCTTTATTTTTGTGATATGTAATAATAATCGATTCTTTCATTGATTTCCTCCTCTGTTATGTTTGTGTGTCGTGAGCTTTTAACTGATAATCATGTATTATCAGTCAAATATTGGAGTACATTGTTGAGGTGAGGAAATCTATATTTCAAAATCTTTTCTTGGATGTTTAGTAGTCAAAATATCCTTTTTCTTTGACATAGCAACGTGTGTATATATTTCAGTTATATTAATAGAACTGTGTCCAAGCATTTCCTGAATGTAGCGAATATCAACATCTGCCTCTAAAAGGCAAGTCGCAAAGGTATGGCGAAACATATGTGGTGTGATATGTAATTCAATAGCTGCAAGAGCTGAATATTTATTAATCATTCGTCGAACGGTTTGATCGGATAATAATCTTCCAGATTGATTAACAAAAAAGTGTTTGCAGTTTTGTATTTCGATAGAATACTCTTGTTTATACTCAATCAATATAGAAAGCACTTTATCGTTTCCAATGTGCATACAACGCTCTTTAGAGCCTTTTCCATATATTAAAATAGTACCATCTTGCAAATTTACATCATTTACATTTAGGGAACATAATTCTGATATACGCATACCTGTTGAGAATAGCAGTTCAATAACCGCAATATCGCGTATTGCATTTCTTCGTTGATAAGTAGTTTTAGCCCAATTACGTTGGTGATATATTGTGGCAAGAAACGTTTCAACGGTGCGAAGAGGAATTGTTTTAGGCAGAATCACAGGTTCGCGAAATTTTACATGTATATTGTTATAAGGATTTCTATTAATAATTTCCTTATATTCGAGGTAGTGGAAAAAAGCTTTGAGGGATGCAATTTTTCTCTTTACTGTTTTGGGCTTATAGCTCTGGTGGAGATAAGATATATAGTTTTCCAGCATATCAGAAGTTACAGCCTCAATGGATATGGAATGGAATTGCTGAGAAAACTGTTTCAAATCTGTCTTATATGCATTCATGGTTTTCTGGTCTAATCTCTTTTGATATTGACAAAATGCCATATATTCTTCAAAAAATGTCTGTAGGTTGTTCATAATAAAATCTCCTTTGTTTTTAGAAATATTGTATCAAGAAATGGTGAACTTGGTTGGTCTACATATCAATAGAGGTATATTCTAATTTGCTAAAATAGTTTGAAAGATTACCTGTGAATTCGTAAGGAAATATGATAAAATATAATTTAATAATTAGGTGCAGGAAGGAGGCGAAGCTGATGGAAACGAATAAAAAGAGTAATTTGAATAGAATTTTTACTCGCAATATGCTTCGCCACTTTATAGATGGGAAGGTAGATAATGTATATTCATCAGTTGTTAGACGATATACAAGTAATGCTGACCAAAAGAATAACCGAGAATTAATAAGCGAAATTTATTGTGAATTGAAGAATAATTATAGGAATGAGTATTTTTATAAAAATACTTTGCTGAATAAGTTACTTCTTGGTGTGCATAGTGTTAATACGACAACTGCTTTGACAGAAGTTGCGATAGCTAAATCGAAAGCAGATTTTGTATTAATAAATGGTAAGGCTGTTGTATATGAGATAAAAACAGAACTCGATAACCTGGAGAGACTAAGTTCCCAGATAGATGATTATTATAAGGCATTCGATCATGTGGCTGTAGTAACTTATGAGAAAAATCTGCAACAGTTACAAAGGATGTTGGATGGTATAGATAAACCTGTTGGTATTTATGTGCTAAGAAAAAATGGAAAGCTAGGTATGGTTCGGAAACCGCAAAGGCATATAAGCGATTTAGACAAGGAAATTATTTTCAAGTTACTACGAAAAAGTGAATATGAAGATATAATTGCTCAGTGGTATGGCTATTTACCGGAAGTTACACAGTTCAAATATTATGCTGCTTGTAAAAAAATGTTTTTACAGATACCAATAGAAGAGTCATATTTATGTGTTTTGAGAATATTAAAAAAGAGAATGCAACTAGAGAAAGAGGAGTTTGTTAAGATTCCATACGAATTAAAGTTTTTGGCGTATTTTATGGAATTGACATATGATGATTATCAGAAACTTAAAGTGTTTTTAGAACATCAATATGGAGGTGTGTAGTATGTATTTCCCTTATTTGAGAGGACGACAATTTGAATTAATTGCGTTGCGTGAGTTGGTAGAGAAAGGTGTTTTGAGTAGCAGAATTACACCGATTATTGAACCTGTAAAATTATCTTCTACGCTTGTTAAGACCATAGAAGCATATGGGGAAAATAGTAAGCAGCTTGCTATCATTACCAATCCTAAGGTGGGGAGCTTTAGTAGTGATGCCAGAGAAGAGAAAAATCAGAAGTTAAAGGAAAGCTTGTCTGTATGTTTAAAAGAAAATAATAACATTCTCTATATGTATTTATTAAGGGCGAGTTCAAAACCAGAGAAGTTTATTGCAAGACATGCAGATAATATGGGAACGATTTGTGATGACAAAGATGCAATTTCTGTTTATGAAGCATACTTTGCAGAAACAGATGTTAAGTACAATTTAATTCCAGATGAAAGTGGGTTTAGAAGGAAAATAAGAAAAAACAGAGTACTTTTGGCGGATAAGTTTAACAAACTAGACAGAAATAATGATTATATTGAAGTTGACGACGAACCTTTCTCAGAAGATCATTTGTACTATCAAGAAGATGGATATGTGGGATTTGCTGATTACTCTGTAGTTGGTGAAGAATATAATGAAACGGGGTTTGCTCCTTATGCGGTTGCGATACATATTGTATATTTTGATAAAGATGATAGTTTACGCGTAAAGCATTTTGTGTCTGATTCGAATGATGATATTAGTGATCCTGCCGGGAAATTTCAAGAAGCGTTGTCGAAACTAGTGGCATGGAATGAAGCAAAGCAGCTTGATACTGTGGCAATGAAAGAGTTTGAAGATTTATATCACCGAGAAGCTTATCCGGGGTTGGGAACAGTGAAAAAACTATCTATTATGCATCATTTAGAGTTAATAGGAAGATATTTGGATAAGGAGTAGCTTATGGTAATTTGCGAAAGTTGTTTTTGCGACACAGAAGTTATCTCTGTTATCCGGAATAAAGCAGAGATTGGGGATTGTCCACTGTGTAAATGTAAAAATGTACATATATATGATACGGATAAGTATGAAGACCTGAGCATGATGTTTGATGAACTGATAAGTATATATACACCAGTTTCTTTGTTGCCAGATTCGTATCCGAAGTCAGATACTCGCTTGTTGAAGACTGAATTGATTAACAACTGGAATATTTTCAATAAAAAGAGCGAATCCGATGTGTATAACATAATTACTGCAATATGTAAAGAAAAGTATGAATATAATGCAGAGTTGTTTGACCAGCCGGTTGGTATTCAGGAGTTATATGACCAAGAGTATTTATCAAAACATTCTCTTTTGACTACGAATTCTTGGGATGATTTTGTAGAGGCACTAAAAACAAAAAATCGTTTTCATACGCATTATGTAGATTTGAACTTATTGGAACGATTTTGTTCATATATTCGTAAACCATATAAGACGGGAGAGATGTTTTATAGATGTAGAATTTCAACAGAAGAAGGGATTCCTATTGAAGAAATGGGGGCACCACCAATTGATAAGACTACAGATGGTAGAGCTAATGCAAGAGGAATTAGGTGCTTGTATTTGGGTGATACTGCTGAGACTACAATATATGAAGCCAGAGCTGGTGCATATGATTATGTAACGGTTGGTAAATTTAGGCTCAAAAAAGATATTATTGTTGTTGATTTAAAGAAAATCAATCAAATAAGTCCATTTATTGAAGGATTAGACTGCTTAGAATATGCGATTAATAAAGAACACTTAAATAAGATAAATGACGAAATGGGTAAAATCATGCGGAGGAGCGACAGCGCCTTGGATTATGTACCAACGCAATATATTACCGATTTTGTTAAAAGTATTATTCATGATGATGCTGCGGAATATGCGGGCATTGAATATAAAAGCGTAATGCATAGCGATGGATATAATTTGGCTTTGTTTGATCCGGACTTGTTTGAGTGTGTGGAGACGAAAGTTTATGGAATAGATACCATTGACTATAGAAAACATGTCATATAATGATTTTTTTAGGGCAAATATCAATCTTCTGTCGGAAAATGATGTGGAGACCTATGAAGTCGGTGACAATAAAGATGTTATCATAGTTATTTATGTGCCCATGGCGAAGCGTGAGCAGAAACCGGTGTACATTAACAATGATATTTTCAATGGTACTTTCCGTCGGAACTATGAGGGAGATTATCATTGTACCCAGGTAAAGACCATGCTTCGTGATCAGACTGAGCGAACCATGGATATGGAAGTGCTTGTTAAGGTCCCTTATAAAATGTCCGGTGGAGAGCGTATTGATGATACGCCGGTACACAAGGCACTCCGTGAAGCTTTGGCAAGCTGCCTGATTAATGCAGATTATCATGGGTTGCGAGGTGTTGTTATCCGTAAGGAACCGGATAAACTAGTTTTGGCAAATCCGGGTTATATCAGAACGGGTAAAAAGCAGATGTGTCTTGGTGGTGAATCCGATCCAAGAAACAAGGCTCTTATGAAAATGTTTAATCTTATTAATATCGGTGAACGTGCCGGAAGCGGTGTGCCGAACATCTTTAATGTATGGGCAGATGAAGGCTGGGAAGAACCGGTGATTGAAGAGAGATTTGATCCGGATAGAACGGTACTGTCGCTTTCTTTCAAAAAAATGGAGATAAAAAAGCGACGATAAAAAAAGTACAAAAACAGGGAAACAGCAAGAAAAGATTTTAAATCATATGGAAGAGAATAAAGAGTATCGTTTGCAGGATTTTTGTGATTTGTTAGGTCTGAAAGAGACTCGAACCAAAGAAATTTTAAAACCACTTATATCTGACGGAAAAATTTTTGCTATTGGTAAGAATAAAGACCGACGATATAAATTAGGATAGGAGCATCATATGGTACATCCGGATACAGTTGGAATAGAAGCGAAGAAGGAAAACATATAAATTTGTACCGTGGTATGCTATACTGAATCTATAACATGAGGTACATAAACGGGAAGATAGAATGAGGGGAGATATTTATGAGGGCAAAGATCAGTGTGTTCATTGCAATGGTACTGAGTATCACTATGTGTGGTTGTTCTGTCAGAGAAGGAGACAATGATGTGGACAATATGTAATTGCAGGGAAATTCCACGGGAATTGTGAATCCTGATAATTCAGAAGTGAGTGAAACAGAGGATACGCAGTCAGTGTTGGAAGATTACTCAACTGCTGATGGTCATATTATGAACTCAAAAATTATTTTTGCTGAAAATACAGAGGCTGTGCAGCCTTACATAGATGCGGCAGAATTGCGTAAAGAGCAGATAAGGAATTCACCCACTACGATCGTGAAAGCAGATGAGTTTCTTCCGGGAGAAACCTATTCTGGGACGGCTTATTATTTTTCATCGGTCAATGGTAATGACAATAATGATGGTTTATCGCCGAATGCAGCTTTTCAGACAACATCGAAATATAATCAGATACGAGATTCCCTACAGCCCGGTGATGCAATATTTTTTGAACGAGGAAGTTTATTCAGACTGGAGGATACAGATGAATATGGAGGCTCCGGAATTACCGTCATGAATGGAGTTACATATTCTGCCTATGGAGAAGGTGCAAAGCCGGTTCTTACGAAAGCTATAGAAAATTCGGCATATCAAGATGCCTGGGAATTGTATTATGAAGGCACAGATGGAGCAAAAATATGGAAGTATCACAGAGAAGTACAGTATTGTGCAGGCATTGTTTTTGATGATACCTCTTATGCTATTTATGTGATGGAATGGCCGACACCGAAAGGATGGATGTCGGTGAATATGGATCTGAAAGACCCTGCACATGGAGATGTGGGCGCATATCCGGCCACGAATACTACATTGACAACGACAGGAGAGTATCTGACGGTGGAAGATACCTTGACGGAAGATTTATCATTTCTCACAAGATTAGATTTGTCTGGTATGGAGTATCCGATTGATTTTAATCCCGGTAGCATCGAAGGTGCCTGGGAGGTGTACGGCAAACCATATATGTCGTACAACGGTGATTTGTATTTAAGATGTGATGCAGGCAATCCTGGAACGATATATAAGGATATCGAGATCATAGCGGCTGCGCCGGATAATGATATCTCAATTTTTGATGCATGGGATGCCGGAGGATATGTAATAGATAATCTGTGTATTAAATATTGTTATATGCCGATAGGAGGAACGTGTAGAGGAGAGGGTGTCGTGATCCAGAACTGTGAAATGGGCTGGTAGGGCAACAACCTGTTTAAGATTTCTTCCGAAGAATTAACCACGGATTATTCGTTGATCGGAGATGGTATTTATAATATCTCAAATAATGCACTGATTCAAAATAACTATTTATATCAGATGGCGGAAGGAGTAACTTTTGAACAAAGCGAAGGCTCCATGGAAGCGATGGGGAATTATAGAGTCACCGGAAATTTAATAGAGTATTGTGGCGAAGGTATTCGTATCAGCTGGGAGGAAGAAGCGGTTTTCGACAAGATAGAATTAACAGACAATATGATCCTGTATTGCGGATACGGACACAATAACAATGATTTTGAGGGTTTCTTTTCCATTGAACTAGGTTATATTGACTGCCAATATGCAAAGGAGTTTCTGGTCAGGGATAATGTAGTGGTAGGAAGCAAATTTGCTTTGTTTTCCATAAACGATCATTTAGATGCGGAAATCACCGATAATGTACTTGTTCAGGGAGAAGAGGATTCTCTGATGCTTAAATTTGTGGGTTATGATGCAAAATGGGTGATGATGAACGAACTGAATTGATTCTTGTCCACAGAGTATTGTCGCTGGACAGGACATTCTACAAGGTCAAGCTGATCGGCATATATATTCTGCTGCTGACAATCATATATTCGGGATGTGGGAGGGCGGAGACTCCTCTCCAAAAGCATAGTGTGACAATCGAAACTGATCCTGCGATAGCAGACACTGTAGAAGCATCACAGAACGTTACTTTCTATGGAGAAACATCGGAAAGTGAGGCTGTAGAGCCTGCCCGGGAATACACCATCGTCATGGTAGGCGATGTCTTATTACACACTCCGGTGGAGGAAAGCTGTAAGCAACCTGACGGAAACTATGATTATGAGTCCTTGTTTACTCATACAAAAGATGAAATCTCTGCAGCAGATCTGGCACTGGTTAATCAGGAGGTGATCATCGGCGGAGCAGATCTTGGTATTACCGGATACCCGAGTTTCAATGCGGATTTCAGCTTGTGCGATTCTCTGGCAGGTGCCGGATTTGATATCATTTGTCATGCGACCAATCATGCCATGGACAAGGGGCGGAAAGGTTTGATAAATTGTGCAAAATATTGGAAAGAGAACTATCCGCAGATTACAGTGTTGGGAATTCATGATACTGCGGATACCTCCACTTCCTGCGGCGCAGATCCGGCGATCATTGAGCTGGGTGACATACGGATTGCAGTCCTGAACTACACTTATGGAACCAACGGCATTTCTCTGCCGGCGGATATGCCCTATGCGGTGGATCTGCTGGATGAGGAACAGGTGGCAGCGGATATCCGGAGAGCAGAGGAATTGGCAGATTTTACGATTATATGTCCCCACTGGGGCACGGAATACCGGTTGACATCCGATGCCTCCCAGGAAAAGTGGACGAAAGTTTTTGCAGAAAACGGCGCGGACCTGGTACTTGGGACGCACCCACATGTCATTGAGCCGATAGAATGGGTGACGGATCCGGAAAGCAGTCATGAAATGCTGGTCTATTATTCCCTGGGCAATTTCGTGAACTGGACCTCCGGCACCGGAGAGGGAGTTGCTAACCGTATGGTAGGCGGCATGGCAGAGGTAACGATTACGAAGAATGATCATGGAGAGGTGGAGATCGCGGATTATGGGGTGAAAACGATAATCAGTCATGTGGCTTCCGGTCCCGAAGGTGTGACAACATATTTTCTAGAGGATTATGATGCAGTGTTGGCAGAGGAAAATGAGATCGTTTCGCAGGATTCCAATTTTTCCAGAGAATACTGTGTCAATTTGTGTGATTCCGTATGGGGAGACCTGTGGAAGGCAGAGTAGACAAGCGGCATTGAGTCTGTTAAAATAAAAAAAGTTGTTGATGAAACAACAAAATGCGACCTATTTGGCAGAATAATCCGTAGGCATCAGAGTCGGGGGCTTTTGACCCCGACATCATTTTTATGCGCAAATTTATATCTCGATATGTTATACTAGAGCTGTGTAATGGGGTACGCAAACGAGAAGAGAGAAGGCAAAGGAGGAGTTACAATGAAACAACAGTTGGAACCGTTGTTTACGCCGTGGAAGATCGGAAACTGCCAGATTAAGAACCGCATTGTTCTGACATCCATGGGTGGCACAAACCTGTTGGGATGGATGGAAGTGAACCATTTTGACAAGGATGGTGCGAAATTTATTCTGGAAGTAGCGAAAAATAATTGCGGTCTGGTGCTTCCGGGATGTCAGCCGGTATACAATCCCATGTACGGACAGTGGCTATATAAGAAGAAAAAAATGTATGAGGATCTGGCAAAGTGGATGCCAAAGTTCCACAAGACAGGAGCAAAGCTGTTCGTCCAGCTGACGGCAGGTTTCGGCAGATCGTTTACCATCAGTGAAATGATGGAGACCCTGTACACCAATAAGGCATTGCGGGTACTGGCGAAACCTTTTATGGATCTCGACAAGATTACAGCCGCACCCAGCCCGTCTCCGAACCGCTGGTCAGATAAAGTTCCTTCCCGGGAGATGACCGTGGAGGAGATTCAGGAGTTCATCACTGCATTCGGCAAGACTGCAAAATTATTAAAGGATGCCGGTGTGGACGGTGTGGAGATCCATGCGGTACATGAAGGCTATCTACTGGATCAGTTTACTTTAAAATATGTGAATCAGCGAACCGATGAATATGGTGGATCTTTTGAGAACAGATATCGTTTTGCAGTAGAGATTGTAAAAGAGATTAAAAAAGTCTGCGGACAGGATTTCCCTGTGTCTCTTCGGTACAGTGTGGAATCCAAGACCAAGGGCTTCCGTGAGGGAGCACTTCCCGGAGAAAGCTTCACAGAAGCAGGCCGTGATATGGCAGAATCCGAAAAAGCAGCGAAGTATCTGCAGGATGCCGGTTACGATATGTTAAACTGCGATAACGGCACTTACGATGCCTGGTACTGGGCACATCCCCCTATCTATATGCCGGAGAACTGCAATCTGGAGGATGTGGCGCATATCCGTAAATTCGTGGATATCCCTGTGGTATGCGCCGGACGTATGGATCCGGAGACGGCTGCGGCTGCTATTGCAGACGGAAGAATCGATGGTGCCGGATTCGCCAGACAGTTCCTGGCAGACCAGGAATGGGTGACCAAGCTGATGAATGATAAGGAGGACGACATCCGTCCCTGTATTTTGTGCCACAACGGCTGCTTCAACATGTGTCACTATAAGGGAGTTCCCAATGATCAGGCATTATCTGATTCCCTGCATCTGGCACGCTGTGCGGTAAATGCCGAGACCATGCAGTGGGAGAAGCACAAGATCGTACCCACCACCAGCCCGAAGAAAGTACATATTATCGGCGGCGGTATCGGCGGCATGGAGGCTGCCAGAGTACTGAAGCTGCGGGGACACGAGCCGGTGATTCACGAGCAGACAGATCACCTGGGCGGAACCTTTATTGCTGCCAGTGCGGAAAGCTACAAGGGAAAACTGCGGGATCTTCTGACCTGGTATCGGAAGCAGATGACAGACCTGGGGATCGAGATCCATTACAATGAAAAAGTGGAGAGTATCGCCTCGTTTGCCGGTGCTCCCGTGATCATCGCTACCGGAGCAGTGCCCAGAGTACTGAAAAAAGTGCCCGGTCATGAGAAGATGGTTGAGGCATGCGAATATCTTACCGGTACTCCCGTAGGAGAAAAGGTTGCCGTCATCGGCGGCGGACTCACCGGCTGTGAGATTGCTTATGAACTGGCGCTGCAGGGCAAACAGCCTGTAATCGTAGAGATGAAAAACGATCTCATCGCCCAGACCGGAGTATGCCTGGCCAACAGCTCTTATCTGAGAGAGTGGTTCGCCTGGAAGAAAGTGCCCGTATATCTGGAAACTACGCTGCAGGAAGTAAAGGATGACAGCATCGTATGTAAAGATGCTTCCGGAAAAGAGATCACAATTCCCTGTGACAGTGTGATCAGCTCCGCAGGATACATTCCCAATCCACTGGCACCGAAGGGCAGCAATGTCAGCCTGGTAGGTGACTGTGACGGTGTAGGCAATCTGCGAAGTGTCGTATGGCGCGCTTATGAAGTTGCCATGAAGATTTAAAGGAGGGAAATCAATGAACTTAACAAAAGAACAACAGGAAATATATGATGGAAAACAGGGAGCGACCCTGGCGAAGGTCATGCAGACGCTGGTGCGCTACGGCGAGCTGTTCGGTGCGGACGGTATGGTGCCTGTGACCAGTAAATACAACCATCTGGTAACCTCTTTCGGATTGAAAGCACTGGCGCCGGTGTATGAACTGATGAATCAGCTGATCGAATCCGGCAATGTATCCAAACAGAAATTTTCCGCCGATCCGAGACCACTGGATCCCAATGTGCCCAGTTCTTTTTTACAGGATTTCGTGTTCAAGAATTTCATGTACTCCAAGCAGGATGATTACGAGAAACAGCTGACACAGCTGGGTATCATGGAAAAGGATGCTTACACCTGCACCTGTTACATGGATGAAGTGGGAAATACCCCGGCCATGGGAGAGGTGCTGTCCTGGTCTGAGTCTTCTGCGGTGGTCTATGCCAACTCCGTATTGGGAGCAAGATGCAATCGTAATTCCGGTATCATTGACCTCATGGGCTCGGTAGTAGGCTATGTGCCCCGTTTTGGCCTGTTAACGGATGAAGGCAGAAAAGCCACCTGGATCGTTAAGATCGAGACCACGAAAAAGCCGGAAGCACAGCTGCTTGGATCTGCCATCGGTATGAAAGTGATGGCGGATGTTCCCTATATCGTAGGACTGGACAAATGGCTGGGCGGTGAGCTGGATGATGCAGCGAAAACCTATCTGAAGGATTTCGGCGCAGCGACTGCTTCCAACGGTGCGGTAGGTCTGTACCATGTGGAAAATATCACTCCGGAGGCTGTAAAATACGGAAAAGATCTGATTGCGGAGGATGCAAAGGTCTATGTGGTAGATGATGCGGAACTTCAGAGGGTCTATGAGAGCTATCCGGTGATCTGGAAAAAGAAGGATGCCAAGCCGAAGCTGTGTTTCATGGGATGTCCCCATATGAGTTTACAGCAGCTCATCGACTGGACGGAAAAAGTCTCTCAGAGCCTGAAAGAAGCCGGTAGAACCAGAGTATGTATTCCTACCGTATTCACAGCGGCACCTGCGGTACTGAAAAAATTTCAGGAGACCCCTTATGCGGAGACGTTAAAGGCAACGGGAGTTATTACTTCCTATATCTGCCCGTTAATGTATATGAACAATCCTCTCAGCGAGAAGATGCCGGTCATTACTTCCAGCAACAAGCTGCGGACCTACACCAGTGCAAGATATTATACCGATGCTGAGATCTTAGAGCAGATCACGAAGGGAGGAGCGGACAGATGAAAGAATTTAAAGGAAGAATCGTAGCCTCCGGAACTGTAACCGCCAAGGCACTGGTATCTCACGGGGGTCTGAACACACTGGCATCTTTCCAGAAGGCATTACAGTTCGGCGATAAAAAAGCAACCTGTGGAGATCAGAATAATCCCGACCTCTATGGTAAACAGATGGCGGGCAAAGCCCTGTGCCTGCCGACGACCATAGGATCTACCACCGGCGGACTGGTACTTTACTGTGCCTGCTCCATGAACAGACAGCCGGCATGTATGCTGTTTTCCGAACCTATTGATTCCCTGGCAGCAGCCGGAGCAATCCTGGCAGATGTGTGGCTTGACAATGTGCAGATGCCTGTTATTGACAGCCTGGGGGAAGAGTTCCTGGAATATGTGAAGGATGACATGAATATTACCGTAAAAGAAGACGGTACGGTAGTAGTGGAATAGTTTAAATAGCTTTAATAGTTTTAAGAACAGCTTTCGGAGGAAACTTCGGAAGCTGTTTACTATTTTATGGAAAAAATTTATTTTTCTGCAACCGAAAATACGATATGCTTATCTAATGTATGTGAACACAAAATACCTTGCAAGGCATCCGGCCGGATGAAGAACGGGAGGAACCATGGAGAAACTGGTGAAAAAAGCGAAAAAAGGAGACGCGGAAGCCTTCATCGCTCTGATGGAACAGAACAGGCAGAGCATGATACGGATCGCGTTCGCTTATCTGGGGAACGAAGAGGATGTTGCCGATGCCATGCAGGAGACAATTCTTTCAGCTTTTGAAAAGCTGGATACCTTACGAAGAGCTGAATACTTCAGAACCTGGCTGATTCGTATTCTGATCAACCAATGTATTGCAATGAGACGGCACAGGAGTCGGACGGTTCCCATGAACGAGGCGGAGGAAGCTTCACAGTTCTATGATTTCAGTACGGATCTGGAATTCAATGATCTGTTGAAAACTCTGCCGGAGGACAGCCGGCTGATCTTCCAGATGTATTATGGGGAACAGTTTTCCATAGGAGAGATCGCACAGCTGCTCCATATGAAAGAAAATACGGTGAAGAGTAAAATTCACCGGGGCAGAGAACATCTGAGATCGCAGATGGGTGTAGGAAAGGAGAATAGCCATGACAAACAGTCCGTTGATTGACAGAAAAATAGAGGAAGCATACGGAATTATCAGAGAAAGATCGGAAAAGAAAAAAAGACAGAGTCGAAAAAGAAAGTTTGTGCAGACGGGGGCTGCAGCTGCAGCGATTGTTGTAGCTATTGGATTCTGTGCGGCAAATCCGGTCTTGGCAAAAGAACTGCCTCTGATCGGCAACGTGATAGAACGGGTACAGGAGCTGCTGGGGTTCCAGGAGATACCGACAGAAGAAATTGTAACGCTGGTACCAACAGGGCAAGGAACATACAATGCCGGGGAGAGAGAAGAGGCTGGGGACAACAATACCGGAGCCACTGGGATCCAGAGTACGGAAACCAGTGTGGAAGCTACAGAACCGGCGCAGTATCAGGTATCGGATCAGGGCTACACCATTACCTTGACGGATTATTATGCCACAAACCAGGCAATTTTCCTGGGGGTAAAAATGGAGAGCGAGGAAGGATTTCCGGAGATGTCAGCGAATAGTGACGGAAAAAGCCAGATCATGATCGCAACGCTGGAGGAGTATTCTTTCCGAAGCGGCGATCCGGTACACGGGGGCAGGGCGCTTGTGGGGCAACTTGTGGATAAACATACTTTTCTGGGACTGATCCGTATCGATTACAAATCGATCCAGACAGGGGATCAGGGATACTATGAACAGATTCCGGAAGACATGACACTGCAACTGGAAATCCCGTATTTTTTCCTATATCCGAAGGGGGATTCCAAGGAGACAGTACACGGAAGCTGGAAATTCCCGGAGCTTTCAGTCTCCCAGAGCGATAAGGAAATGCAGGTCATAGAGATAGGCGAAACGAATGCAGCGGGCTTCGGGCTGGACAGAATCGAAGTCTCTCCGGTGGAGCTTACGGTATATGACATTTTCCCGGAAGATCATCTTGTTATGACCGTAGTGTTGGATAAAGATGGAAGAAAACTGGCTTGTGCGGGAAACAATACCAATGAACTGGCGGTCAGCGGATATGATATATCCGAGATCACAGTGTACCTCTATGATTATGACGAATACATGGAGATCAAGGGGCTGGCACTGGGAGAAAATTCGACAGCATTCCGGGAAATGCTTGAGAACAATGCTCTTTATGAAAAAAAGATTTCGATAGAAACAGACAAGTCGTAGTATATCTGCTGTGGCAGCCGCAATGACTGCTGAAGTGGGAACAAAAACGGCTTTCGGAGATCTCCCGGAAGCCGTTTGATGATGGATTTCAAAATCGCTGATAATGCACCGCACATATTATTTGGTCAGTTCAGCAACGACCTGATTGATGACCTTGCCGTCAGCCTTACCCTTCAGTTCGCCCATAACAGCCTTCATGATCTGTCCCTTATTTTTCGTAGCCAGAACATCTGCAAATTTCTCTTCCAAAATTGCCTTGACTTCCTCAGCGGAGAGCATCTTGGGAGCAAATTCGCTCATGATCTCATAGCGCTTCTTGTATTCCTCCAGCAGCTCGGTACGGTCTGCGGGGCAGGTATCGATCTGTTCCTTCACGGATTTGATTTCTTTTAAGATGGCTTCGTTGGCCATCTCATCGGGAATGTTGTCACGGCAGCCGTTGTCGATTCCTTTTTTCTTTACAGCGGATACCAGCGCGGAGATGGCATCCTTTCTGAATTTATCCTTTGCCTTCATGGCAGCGATCATAGCGTCCTGTAATTCTTTTAATTTCATAGTGGTCTCCTCTCTGGAACAAAATCTCCAAATGCTTTCTGTGTTTTATTATACTCTCATAGATGAAAACTGAAAAGAAGAAAATGTGAATGCCTGTCAGCTTATATCCGGGTTGTTTATACAGATATTACATGTTGTTTACCTGCCCAAGATAGTTTTGCTGCAACAGTTTTGGTAACATATAATGCGCCTTGGAGAAAAAAATAACTGCGAAACAGGATGTAGCGTATCATAGCACGAATTTGCGGGCGGATGGTACAATGAACACGAAATAAGATGTATATAAAGACACGGGAATCAACACATGATGGAAGGAAAGAAGTAGAAGAATGACATATAGTGAAATCAGAAAAAATGAAGAAGTACTGGCATTTATTAAAAAAGGAAATGCGAATCTGGGTGCCATGGGATTCACCGATCATTCGGAGGCGCATTCGGGACCGGGTGCAGATCGTGTCCGCTATCGGACTGCATGACGAATCTACCGGCGGTGCTACCGATCCTATCTCCGCGGCGCTGATCATCGCAGATAAGACTGATGTCCGCAGGAGCAGAGTCCGGGAGAAGAATAAGGCGACCTTCGATAAACATGACCGCGTCAATTATGCGGTTACGGATACGAGGCTTAAGATCAATGTGGAGAAGAGAGTGATTTCACTGAATCTGAAGATTGATCCGAAGATCTGCAGCATGTATGAGTATTTTGAAATATTCCTTGGACGTATGATGATGTGTAAGCGCGCAGCGGAAGTGCTGGAGGCATCCTTTAAGCTGACCGTGAACGGATCCAAGGTGTTGTAAATTGAGAGTTAGCGAAGAAAATTGTATCTAATCCCCGTAGCCCTTGGCAGGGTATAAGAAACGCGGCACTGCTTATTCTTATACCCAGCCGGGGCTACTGATTTCTTGAAAACCTTCATGGGTCTATAGAAGATAAATTTCCCTGTAGGTACTTTTGGGGACAGGTAAAAAAACAAAAACTAAACAATATGGGCCTATAGCTAAAAATTTGCCTGCCAGATACTCAATTTCTTCAAAATGAGTACCTCAGAGCCGGTTTTTTCCCTATAGACCCATATTCATCTTTTTATGCGTTATTTGTAGCAATTTTAGTATCTCACAACTCATTTTTTCTGTATAGACCCAAAATACAGGACACCCACGACGAACATTTTAGAATATAGAGTTCCCTTGTTATACCTTCCGGTTTTCACATTTTGGGTATCAGCAGCAAAATAAGCTTCCCATACCCTCGAACTTTTCATAGCGTGGGTATCAGCAACAAAACAAGCTTCCCATGTGGGATTGATAATCATTTAATTTTACATAATTAGATGTCAGTAGAAAGTTTTTTAATTTTTCTTATAGCAATACGATAAGAAATGTAAAAAAATAACAATACTACAAGGAAATAAACAGTTAGAAATATTAAGGAGACAATAATTCTTTGATTAATCTGTTCAAGATAGAAAACAGTATCAATTTGGAAACTCTCAACAAAAACGATAATAGTATTTAAACTAGAATAGCATAGTGCAAATAGCCAACACCAGAGTGGAAAATGTTGGGTTCCATTAAAAAGAACTCCTTTTATTGACATCCAAATGATTAACACATCAGGCGCTAATGGAATAACCCAACCGTTTAAGCTTGTTTTAAAAAAATAATCTAGTAGATAAGTAAGTTCATTTGCTATAATTATACCCCAAAAAAGTTTAACATAAATTGTGTGCCGAATATTTGTGATCCTTTCATCACAGTGAATGGTGGTTTTCATAAGTTGTCCTCCTCCCAAAATAAATCGTTTAATGTTTTGTTAAGTACTTTACATATCCGAATACAAAGCTGAAGACTGGGATTAAACTTTCCGCCTTCTAGTAAGTTGATAGTAGGGCGTGTAACATTAACTTTGGCAGCCAGTTCTTCTTGAGAAAGATTCATCTCAACGCGTGCTAATTTAAGACGCATATTTTTCATTTATATAGCCTCCTTCCTATATGTATTATAGGATATATCGAACAAAATGTAAAGTATATAATACAAAAAATAATAAATATATAACGTTATGTGAAAAAGATTATTATGTTTTGGTAATAGAACTTTTAAGTATTTGATTCAAGTGTCGGAGTAATAAAAGAGTTACGAAATAAAGTAAAAGCAAATTAGGAGGAATTGATATGATGCCATATGAAGTAGGAAAGACGTTTATTATTAGGGTTCCATTATTATCTATAGAGACTTATAAGGAATTATGTTCAGAAAAAGATGGATTACCAGTTATTAAAACCAAGGAAACATTGACAGGGTATACCCACAAACTATTCACGTTGAGGCGGAAGAAGGGTACAGACTAGCTTGTTCCTATCTCCTGTGCCCACGCTGAGGCGGAAGAAGGGCACAGGCGGGCGTTCGCCGCATCACTCTCAATTTCCATCCATGACTGTTTTGCATATCTTCTATGCTTGTGGTACAATAAACAGAAAGCAGGCATTTTGAGGAGAAAATTGTATGAAAGCACAGGAATTATTATTTCAATTGCAAGATAAAGGTTACCGTGATTTTCAGAGCAAATTAATCCCGACGATTCCTGTGGAGACGATTATCGGCGTCCGCATTCCCGCTATTCGTAAGCTTGCGAAGGAGTATGGAAAGGATCCGGAGAGCGTAGAGTTTCTGAAGCAGCTGCCGCACACTTATTATGATGAAAATATTTTGCATGCGCTGCTGGTGGCGGAGATCAAAGATTACGAGGTTTGTGTAAAAGAAGTGGAGCGCTTCCTGCCTTATGTGGATAACTGGGCGGTGTGTGATATTTTTTCCCCAAAAGTGTTTCGCAAAAATAAAGACAAACTCATAGACAAAATAAGAGAATGGACAGCTTCGGACCACCCCTATACCTGCCGCTTTGGAATGGAAATGCTGATGACACATTTCCTGGATGAGGATTTCCGGGTGGAATATCTGGAGATCCCGGCAACGGTACATTCCGAGGAATATTATGTGAACATGATGATCGCGTGGTTCTATGCCACGGCACTGGCAAAGCAATGGGATGCCACAATCGGTTATATAGAGGATCAACGGTTGGATACCTGGACACACAATAAGACGATTCAGAAAGCACGGGAAAGCTACCGTATAACACCGGAACAGAAGGAATATCTGAAGACGTTGAAGATGTAAATAGAATGATATCTGCACAACATATGGAAGCACGAAAATACAGGAAACAAAAAAGGATGCAAAATTGCAGATTATGAAAAAGATGAGAGAGGATAAGACAGCATGAACGGCAACATGGAATTTCGCAGGGCACGTAGAGAAGAAGCAGAAGAAATCCTGCAGTTATACCGTTCCCTGATCGGAACCGAATATTGTGTCTGGACAGAAAATTATCCCACAGAACGGGAAGTGGAATTTGACCTGTCGAGAAATGCATTGTTTTGCCTGTATGAGAGAATGCCGGAACCTGATGAGAGAGAACGATTAATAGGCACAATCTCCATAGACGATGACCCGGAAGTGGAGGCACTGTCCTGTTGGTCAGAGGATCTTACCCCGGTGGCAGAGCTGTCCAGACTGGGAGTGGCGGTAGAATATCAGAATCGCGGCATTGCCAGGATCCTGCTGCAGGAAGCTATGGCGGAATTGAAATCACAGGGTTATAAGGCGGTACACATTTTAGTGGCAAAGGACAATGTGAAAGCATTACGCTCTTATGAAAAATTGCATTTTACCACGGCAGGGGAATGTGAGCTTTTCGGGCATTCCTACTGATGTTATGAGAAAGAATTATAGAAGTGATCACTATGCAAATCAATGAAACAGAGAGGAAAGACGATATATGGTAACAATCGATCTGATCACAGGCTTCCTGGGATCCGGAAAGACTACTTTTCTGAAAAAATATGCGGAATATCTCATGGATCAGGGACTGCATATCGGTATTCTGGAAAATGATTTCGGTGCCATCAACGTGGATATGCTGATGCTCCACGAACTCAGGGGAGATCAGTGCGAACTGGAGATGATCGCCGGAGGATGCGATGCGGAGAGCCACAGGAGGCGTTTCCGTACGAAGCTGATCTCCATGCGAATGTGTGGTTATGACAGGGTGCTGGTGGAGCCGTCGGGAATCTATGATGTAGATGAGTTTTTTGATGTACTTCGGGAGGAGCCACTGGACCAGTGGTATGAGATCGGCAATGTCATCACCATACTGGATGCAAGACTGGAGGATAATCTATCAGAGCAGGCGGACTATCTGCTGGCATCGGAGGCTGCCAATGCCGGAAAAGTGATCCTGAGCCATGCGGATGCAGCCACCAGGGAACAGTGTGAGGACACGGTGGCACATCTCAACCGGGCACTGGAACAGATTCGCTGCGACCGGAGAATCGACCTTGAGAAAGATATTTTACAGAAAAATCTCACGGATCTGACAAAAGAAGATTTAGAGGAAGTATCCAAATGCGGTTATTGTCTGGAAAGTTACCGCAAGATGGATTTAGAGAATGGACAGAGCTTCGACTCTTTATTTTTCATGGAAGAGAAGATTAAGCCGGAGGCTTTGGAACAGGCGGTGCCCAGACTGTTTTCCGACAAGTCCTGCGGAGAAGTATTCCGTATCAAGGGCTTTGTGAAAAACGGAGCAGGACAATGGATGGAATTGAATGCTACACCGGACAGTCATACGATGCAGTCTGTCGCAGTGGGGCAGGAAGTGCTGATCGTCATCGGAGAGCATTTACAGGAAGATAAAATCAGAGAGATTCTGAAGGAGGAAGAGACATGTCAATCTTAAGTCAGTTAAACAGTGTACCGATGTACCTGATCTGTGGAGGGATCATTGCTTTTGTGGCGGTGGTCTGTGTGATTTTTCTGGTGAGGGCATACCGCGCCGGGCAGGCACTCGGTATGGATACCACGAAAATGAAGCGTACGATCATCTCCAGTGCGACCTTTTCCCTGTTGCCCAGTGTGGGAATCCTGCTGGGTGTCATCGCCTTGTCGGGAAGTCTGGGAACACCCTGGCCGTGGCTTCGATTGTCCGTGATCGGTGCACTGCATTATGAGACCCAGGTGGCGCAGGCAGCAGCGGAGCAGGTGGGAATGAGCACATTGTCTGCTGCGGAAATGACACCGCAGGCATTTTCCACGATCGCACTGCTCATGAGCATCTGCATTATCTGGGGCATGGCATTGTCCATTTTCCTGAATAAAAAATATACACAGAAGCTGACCTCGAATAAAAAATCCGGCAAGCCTGGTTTCGGAGATATGGCAATGACTGCCATGTTCATCGGACTGGTCAGCACCTACATCGGAAGATATCTCGGCGGTTTTATATCGGAGAACGGATTGCTTACGTTTCACGGAGATTACATTCCGTTAGTGGTAATGGCGGTATCGGCACTGGTGATGGCAGGGTTTGTATACCTCATTGAGAAAAAAGGAAAAGCCTGGGTGGACAGCTTTTCCATTGCCGGAAGCATGATCATCGGTATGACGGCAGCGGTGCTGGTGGGGTTGCTGTAACGACTGACAGAACAACCTACATAGTACCGGGGAGCGTATCTCCGAAACGGAAAGGAATATCAATATGAGAACAGATATCATGAAGGCAGATAGTACGAGAGCAGATAACATGAAAGCGGATAGCATAACAATAGATAATACAGAACTGAATAATGGAGAAGCAACAAAGGAACAGACCGGGCAGACTCCGGATACCTGGCAGGCCTACACGAAGAAAACACATGTCATCGGGCGGACTGTGAGTATCATTACGCTGGTGATGTTAGTGGGAGCACCGTTTCTCATCGGTAAGCTTTTAGGTGCGTATCCGGATCTGGGGGCTGTCGGCAAGGGGTTCCTCTCTGTGGGAATCGTATGGCTGGTCAGCAGCATCGCGGAGTTTTTGATCTACACACCGATGCTGGGAGCCGGCGGCGGATACCTGGCATTTATCACCGGTAACCTGATCAATATGAAGATCCCCTGCGCGGTCAATGCGAGAGACATGGTAGGAGCGAAGACAGGAACCCCGGAAAATGAGATCATCTCCACGATCTCCATCGCCACATCTTCACTGGTGACAATCCTCGTCCTGGCACTGGGCGTGTTATTGATGGTGCCGCTGCAGCCCGTGCTGCAGAGTGAAGTATTGCAGCCGGCTTTTGAAAATGTGGTTCCGGCGCTGTTCGGTGCCATGGCGTACAAATATTACCGGAAAAATATGAAGATCGCTGCATTGCCGCTGATCCTCATGAGCCTGTTGTTCATTCTGGTACCGTCCCTGATCGGCTCCACCAGCTTTATGATCGTTCCTTCCGGCGCGATTGCCATCGGTGTGGCATATCTGCTGTTCCGGAAAAAGAATACACAGAGTCCGGAATAGAAAAAAGATGAATGGAAAAGGGGCCAAACCTGTCGGGTTATGTGAGTAATAGAAGGTAGCGCCCGGAAAAGAGGACAGATATGAAATACATAGGTTTGATACTTCTTGCAGTGTTGGCTGTGATCGTATTGTTACTGTTGATCGCAGTGCTCCGTACCTTATTGATGCCGTCGAAGACTTCGACTTATGTGGCAGACGAACCGGAGGAGGAAGCGCTGGCACTGGCAGAGAAGCTGTCGAAAATGATCCAATATGACACCACCTCCTATGCCAACGTGGCAGAGGTGGAGAAATTCTTAGGCTTCCATAAGGTGCTGGAGGAACTGTTCCCTCTGGTACATGAGAAGCTGGAGAAGACAGAGATCGATGGGAATCTGTTATTTTACTGGAAAGGAAAAAGCTCTGAGAAACCGATCCTGCTCATGAGCCACCAGGATGTGGTGCCGGCGGAGGGTGAATGGATTCATGCACCTTTTTCCGGAGATATCGCAGAAGGAAAAGTATGGGGCAGAGGCGCATCCGATACCAAAGCCTCTGTAATGGCATTTTTCCAGGCGGTGGAAGAACTCCTGTCGGAAGGGTTCATCCCGCCCACCGATGTCTATCTGGCAAGCTCCTGCACGGAAGAGTGGGGCGGTGACGGTGCACCGAAGATAGTTGCGGAGCTGCAGCGCAGAGGGATCGAACTTTTCCTGGTATGTGATGAGGGCGGTGCGATCATCACCGAACCCATCGGCGGCATCCATGGCAATTTTGCAATGGTAGGCGTATTTGAAAAGGGCAAGGCAGATGTGAAGTTCACCGCACGGAGCAACGGTGGTCATGCCAGCGCACCGTCGAAGGGAACTCCCATTGCCAGATTATCCGCTTTTGTCAATGAGGTGGAGACGCATTCCCCGTTCCGGAAAAAGCTGCTGCCGGAGGTATCGGCGATGTTCACAGAACTGGCTCCCTATGCCGGATTTGGAATGAAGCTGGTATTCGGTAATGTGTGGCTGTTCGGACCGGTATTAAAAGCAGTCATGCCTGCGATCAGTGCCCAGGCAGGTGCAATGCTTAAGACGACGATCGCTTTCACGGTGCAGAAGGGTTCCGATGCCTATAATGTGTTGCCTCAGGAAGCCTATGTGGGCGCTAACATGCGTTTTATTCCTCATCAGGGGGAAAAAGAGAGCCTGGAGATCATCAAAAAAGTAGCAGGTAAATACGGTCTGGAGACCGAAGTGCTGCATGCTAATGATTATACGCCGCCTGTGGATATTCACGGAGAAGCATTCCATCTGGTGGAGCAGACCATCGCAGATACTTTCCCGGGACTGCCCTCCAGTCCTTATGTGATGACGGGCGCGACCGATGCACAGTTTTACCAGCCGATCTGCAAGAACTGCATCCGCTTCGCACCGGTAGTCTATGGTCCGGAGCAGATGAAGGGCATGCACGGACTGAATGAGAATATTGAGTATAACTGTCTGCCCGGAGCAGTCAGATTCTATAAGAACCTGATCCGCGCGGAGAAATAAGGAGCGACACTTATGAACACCATGACTACATATTCTGGCAGAAAGTTTGATCCCATGCAGATGACACCGGGGGATGTCTATATCGAAGATATCGCCCATGCTTTGAGCTTATTATGCCGGGGAGGCGGACAGCTGACCTATTTTTATTCGGTGGGACAGCATTCGCTCAACTGTGCTGCGGAAGCGAAAGCCAGAGGGTGGTCTAAGAGGCAGCAGCTCGCCTGTCTGCTCCATGATGCCAGCGAGGGATATATATCGGATATCATCCGCCCGGTGAAAATCTATCTGACCAATTATCTGGAGATTGAAAGTAAGATCATGGGAACAATTCTCACACATTTTGATCTGGATGATCTGACGGAAGAGGAGAACCGCCGCTGGAAACAGATTGACGATAAGATTCTGGAACTGGAACTGAAGACATTGCTTCATGGCGAAGAGAACAGAGAAGTGCCGAAATTTTTTTCCGTACCGGATCTGGCGGAGCATACGCCGGGAGAGATCGAAGTCAGGTTCCTGCAGGAGGCAGAGCGACTGGGGGTGCACGGCAGTGATCGTTGAGAAGAAGCCGGAGCGCAGTTATTCTACGACAGTAATGTACATTCTGGCATATTTGGATCGTTATGGCTATCCGGTATTGATTCTGATAGCAGGAGCGCTGGCAGACTTCTACCGGGGGAGAATTACAATGCTGTTTGTACTGGCAGTGGGAATATTATTGGATGGAATCTATAATCTGGTGGGGTATCTGTGTCGTTGGAGACATATTTATCTCTGCTATCAGAGTATGTGCCATACGAAGATGACACCTTCGCGGATTGAGTGGGATCGGATGACAAAAAAGGATGCGTACGGCATTCCTGCTACTTTCATTATTGGCGGAATCATAGGAATATTGGTGAGTATTTTTCTCAGGTAAAGCGCTTATAATTATGCTATAATGAATTAAAAGTAAGGAAATAGATAAAAACAAGAAAGGGAGGGTATTTTATGGGATTTTTAACAGGAAAGACAGCAATCATCACCGGCGGAGGAAGAGCGGTCTTAAGTAATGGGGAGTGCGGTTCCATCGGTTACGGTATCGCAACGGCGTATGCCAAAGAGGGTGCGAACCTTGTACTGACCGGACGCAATGTACAGAAGCTGACGGATGCGAAGGAAGAACTGGAGGCAAAGTACGGTATCAAGGTACTTCCCGTACAGGCAGATGTCAGCGCTGGTTCAGACAATGAAGCAATCGTACAGAATGTGGTGAAGCAGGCGATTGACACTTTCGGAAGGATCGATGTACTGATCAACAATGCCCAGGCTTCCGCTTCCGGCGTAACCATCGCAGATCATACCACCGAGCAGTTTGACCTGGCGGTATATTCCGGTCTGTATGCAGCATTCTACTATATGAAGGCTTGCTATCCTTACCTGAAGGAGACCAAGGGTTCTGTTATTAACTTTGCCTCCGGAGCAGGTCTCTTCGGTAATTTCGGACAGTGCGCTTATGCGGCGGCCAAGGAAGGTATCCGCGGACTGACCAGAGTCGCAGCTACCGAGTGGGGTCCCGATGGCATCAATGTCAACGTTGTATGTCCTCTGGCATGGACCGCACAGCTGGAGAAATTCGAGCAGGCATATCCCGATGCTTTCAAGGCAAACGTCAAGATGCCTCCTATGGGACATTACGGCGACGTGGAGAAGGAGATCGGCCGCGTCTGCGTACAGCTGGCTTCTCCCGACTTCAAGTATATGAGCGGTGAGACCCTGACACTGGAAGGTGCTATGGGACAGAGACCGTAAGTGGTGAGAAAATAATTTTTAAAACTAAGGCTTGAAAGAAAGAAAGAAAGATATTATAATCAAGACATAAAGAGAAGCAACCGCCCACAAGTGGTTAGCCTCCCGGTAATTGTTTAGTAAACCTACCTGTACTGGCCAAGTGACAAGGTAGGTTTATTTATTTTCGCTTGTTTACCCTACTGTCTATGTAGGCAAGCAGCGCAATGAGAAATGTACCACCCAAAAATAACAGGCTTAATACTTCATACATATCCATTAGCACCACCTCCCTTCTTATAAAAACGATAAGCCGGGAGGCTACCACCTTGCAACACGGTTGCTTCTCAAGAAGTGTATCATGCAGGGTGGGGTGTTTCAATTCTTATATTTCGGATATAATTTTCCAACAAAAAAGTGCACAATACAATATTTAGTAGTTAGAGGAATAAAAAGAAAATTAAATGGACTATATATAGCAAAATAGAACTTTGACCCGGAATAGGCTGAAAAGTTTTTTCTAAGGTAAAAATTAGATTTTGTCATTTATCCCTGGGACATTTTCACAGACTCTTCCGTCTAATAGTCATAAGACGTATACTTATGAGGAAGAAAGGACGAGGCACATGGGAGAGATAGAACAATTGGTGCGCAGGGCAAAAAAACGGGATCCAGATGCTTTCACGGAGCTGATGCAGCTTCATGAGAAGGACATGTACCGGACAGCCAGCGCGATCCTACCGCAGGATGCGGATATTGCGGATGCCATACAGGAGACGATTCTCACCGTTTGGGAGAAAATAGATACATTACAGAAAAACCGGTATTTCAAGACCTGGATGATCCGTATTCTGATCAATAAATGCAAGGATATCCTGCGCTCAGGGAGACGGATGATCTGTGTGGAAGAACTGCCGGAACAGGCAGCGAAGGATACAGTGGAGGCAGAGGCAAATTTGGAATGGAAGGAAGCCCTGTGGGGACTGGATGAAAAATATCGCCTGATCGTAGTACTGTTCTATGCGGAAGGACTGCGGACAGCAGAGATCGGAAAATTACTGCAGCTGCCCGACAGTACGGTGCGCACAAGGCTCGCCAGAGGGCGGGAGCAGTTGGCGAGATATTATGCGGAGACAGAGGAAGGAGGCGGAAGAAAATGAGACCGATGAATGAAATAGAGATAGAACTTCCACAGATCGTACTGGATAGGGCGGATGCAGCCTATGTACAGATCAGACAACAGGCAGCGCAGGAAAAACAATTGACGGGCAAGAGATTCCCCCGCGCAGCAGGCATCCTGTTAGCTGTGGTGATACTTTCTGTCACAGCAGTATCCGCCACCGCCGCCGGAATCATGGGATACCGCCGCTATCTGGCAGAGCGCATGACTGACATCGGGACGGAAGAATTGGGACACTTGGAGATGGTGGCAGGACAAGGCAGTGTTCAGGCGGAATTTAACAGAGAACTGACGGCAAGAGAACAGAGTGTATATGAGCAGCTGACCCGGGAATATGAAGAGGATGGCAAATATCCTGCGGGACAGCTTCATGAATTAGCCGAAGAAGAGAACTATTCCGGCACAGGTGTAGCCGTTCGGAGCACCCCCGAGGAAGAATACGGCTGTCTCATCTATCTGCCGAGTACCACTGTTACCGAAGAGGAATGGCTGGAAGTTATCGAATATGTGCATAAGCTGGATTACAGCATACAGGAGAAAATATGGCAGCAGAAATATTCTGAGGTGTCCTATTTTGATCGTTATGAACAGATGTCAGATGCGGAAATCGATGAACTGTATGCAATGCTTTCTTCCGCGCCTGTGGATGTCTGGGGAGGGGACAGCCGTGACCTGACACCGGAGGAACAGACCCGTTATGAAGAGTGGACGGAAAAGTACGAACAGGAAAATGCCTATACAGAGACAACCATTGCAGTGATCACATTCCCGGAAGAATATGACGGACAGGAACTTGTTTACTGTATTGCAGACGCACAGTTTTACTACCCGGAACGGTCGCTGACGGATGAGGAATTGTTGCAGCTGATCGATCTGGAACACAAAAACCTGTATATCTACGAGCGGATCCAGAGGGAGATCGAGAGGGGAGAACGGGCAGGCTGGCCGGAAACATATGATATCCAGCGGTAATTTTTGATAGAAGATATGCTTGACAATGGAGACCACATGCTGTAGTCTATAATTAGACCACAACATGTGGTCTCTCTACTTTTGCAAAAGTAAAATAAGAAGATCAAAAGAAATCTATGCAATCAGGAAAACAGTAATAGGAGGAAACAACATGGCAGAAATTCAGTTGGGTGTGATCGAGGCACGATATGCGGATATGATCTGGGAGCATGAACCGGTGTCTTCTTCGGAACTGGTAAAGCTGACGGAGGAAGCATTTCACTGGAAACGCACCACGGCGCATAATGTACTGCGCAGACTGTGTGACAAGGGTCTGTTTCGCAATGACAACGGGACGGTGACTTCCCTGATCTCCAGAGAAGAGTTCTATGCGATGCAGAGCAGACAGTTTGTGGAGGATACCTTTGAAGGGTCTCTGCCTGCGTTTCTTGCGGCCTTTACAAAAGACCGGTCGCTTACCGCAGAGGAGGCGGCGAAGATCCGCAAGATGATCGATGAAGCGGAAGGGGGAGCAGTGTGAAAAGAACTTCTAATCACTCAGAGCAAGGGCTCTATCGTAAAGAAGTTCTAAGTTTTACACGGAAAAACACGTTTTTCGTTGGTACTTATATTGACGATTGGTGTTGGAATGGAGAATAGAATGATTCGTATTTTTGTAACATTACTTACGATGAGCATCGGCGCGGCATGGCTGATCCTGATCGTATTGTTTCTCAGACTTCTGTTAAGACAGGCACCGAAGTGGGTGAACTGTGTGCTGTGGGGATTTGCAGCCTTACGACTGGTGTGTCCTTATGTGCCGGAGAGCCGGTTCAGCCTGATGCCGGGAGTCTTCCGGATGCAGAATCGCTACGGCAGTGCGGCGGATCTGACGCTTGCACAGACACCGGTCATAGTGGGTAATCCTACACAAAATGTGATTGAAGGCGCCGGGGCAGCAGGGCTGACAGGAATCCCGACAGGTGCCGGGACAGTGGCAACAGGCTTTGGAGGCGAACTGTTCCAGCAGATTCTGTCTGTGGGAAGCATTCTATGGTTGATCGGTGTGCTCGTAATGCTTGGGTATGCCGTATACAGTTATCTGCGGGTACGAAGACAGGTAAGTGAGGCGATATGGCTGCGGGACAATCTTTGGATTTGCGATCAGGTGAAGTCTCCGTTTATTCTGGGGCTGTTCCGACCTAAGATCTATCTGTCCTCCGGCATGGAGGAAGCACAGCTTCCCTATGTCATCGCTCATGAACAGGCACATCTGCGCCGGGGCGACCAGTGGTGGAAACCGCTCGGTTTTGTACTCCTTATGATCCACTGGTACAATCCGTTTGTCTGGGTGGCATATATTCTGTTCTGCCGGGATCTGGAACTGGCATGTGATGAAAGCGCGGTGAGAGACCTTACGCTGGAAGAACGTAAAAGCTACTCCTATGCACTGCTTTCCTGTAGTATGCAAAGGCGGTTGGTGACGGTATGTCCGCTTGCCTTTGGGGAAGTAGGGGTGAAAAAGAGAGTGAAAGAAGTATTGAATTATAAGAAACCGTCCTTTTGGATCCTGCTGGCGGCAGTTGTGGTATGCGTGATCGTGGCGGTATGTTTTCTGACGAATCCGAAGGACGGAACGACAGTTGTTTTGACCAACGAAGCGGGGAACAGCGAAGCTGATACGGCAACGAATGCGGCGCTGGAGCAGGCGGCTGCAAAACAGGAAGAGGTGGAACAACTGAAGGAATCACTTGCAGCACAACAGGAGTCGCTTGCGGCGGGACTGGACACCGCAAAGCAGGAGAATACCACTGGGATCTATGTGGAGAACAGTTCCTACAGCGGTTTCTTTGCCGCAAAAGGGTATGTTGCTTATGCACAGATGGAAATGGACGGTACATCCATTTTCCTGGTATCGGATGGATCCTATCAGGACGGAGATCATACCTATGCAATCTCCTGTGATGTCTACCGTGTGGGAGCGGATGCAGCGCCGGAGAAGCTGGGTAGCTTAGAGAGCGGCGGAACGGCATATCCGCTAAGCAGTGGTGCAGATGGAATCTACGTGACCTCAGGGCACAGCATTGAGGTGTACACCATCGATGCTGCCAACGGAAAGCTGGGACTTGCCCGTTCCAATACGGAAGTCTATGACGAGAACGGTAATGCGACTTATTACCGGCTGGACGATCAGGGACAGACTGTGGAAAGCACCGAAGAGGAGTATATAAAAGAATGGGACATCTACAGTAAGGTGGCATCTCCCATAGAATTTACTGTACAGAAATAGGAAAAGGAATACTAACAATAAATAAGTTGACAAGCAGAACAAATGTTCTATATAATGTATATGGGCGTTAGCCTTAAGGTGCTACTTCACGTTGACGTGAATGGCGGTTCACTTTTTGCGGAGAGTTAATAGCTCTGATTACATAGATCATCCCATATGGGAAATCTTGGAAAGGAGGACTCTGCTTATGCTAACAATCGGTGACTTGATTGCAGTGATTAGTCTCTGCTTAACCTGTTTGGGTCTTGGCTATTCGATTGGTTCTAATAGTGATAAGACCACAAAAAAATGACCGCCCCTAACCTGACAAGTTGAGCAGTCATTTTTTCTCATATAAATCAGGTGAACCGTCATCAGTAGCACCTTTTCTAAAATTATGATAACATTACTTTTATAAAATGTCAAACTTGTATTTTATAAAGTTCACTACTTCTTATATGCTTGTAAGTACATAATTTTTGCAGTCATGACACAAGAAAAGCTCCCTCGCAGGAAGGCGCTTTGTCTACAGCCTGAAATCTGGGACAGTTCCTTTCCCGGATTTTTATTATTTAAGGTAATAATGTTATGAAATACATGCATAAAGCTTGAAAAAAAGATTTGAGTATGTATAATTGTCAAAGAAACACATGCGCAGGAAACGAAAAACGAAATCAGGTATGTATGCCAGCAGGGAAAACACATGCGTAGAAACTAAAAAAAGAAATTAGGTATGTATGCCGGCAGGGAAAACACATGCGTAGAAACTAAAAAAAGAAATTAGGTATGTATGCCGGCAGGGAAAACACATGCGTAGAAAGCGAAAAACGAAATCAGGTATGTATGCCGGCAGGAAAAACACATGCGTAGGTAGCGAAAAACGAAATCAGGCATGTAAAGAACAAAAATAAAACAGAAAATGTGAGGAATACCATGCAGATAACAGCAATGAAAAAAGATGATTTTTACAGGCAGATGTTCAAACTGACCATCCCAATCATTATACAGAATCTGCTCAGTGCAGCGGTGAATTCCGCGGATGTCATTATGTTAAACTATGTGGGACAGTCCGCAATATCCGCAGTATCCCTGGCGTCAAATTTTTCAAATGTCCTGTTTATGGTATATTACGGACTGGGGACGGGAGCCACTCTCTTGTGCGCCCAATATTATGGAAAGGGGAACCTGGAAGCAATTCATACGGTAGAAGGAATCACACTTCGTTTCTCTATGGCAATTTCAGGTATTGTTGCGCTGATTGCATTTTTCCTCCCTCAGAAGATGATGCTTCTCTTTACACCTGATCAGGAGCTGATCACCATCGGTGCCTCTTATCTGCGGATCATGGGCATCACATACCTGTGCTGGGGCATCACAGAAGTATATCTAGCCATTCTGCGAAGCGTAGGCCGTGTGACGGTCAGTATGGCGTTGAATATGCTGGCTTTCGTATTGAATGTCATTCTGAATGCCACATTTATCTTCGGACTGTTCGGCATGCCAAAGCTGGGAGCTACCGGTGTCGCCATTGCCACAGCCCTGTCCCGACTGGTGGAACTGGTGGCATGTTTCATTGTATCTTTCTTGAGCAAAAATGTAAAACTGCATCCGAAGTACCTGTTTGTTCACAGTAAGGTGCTGACACAAGATTTCATGCGTCTGTCTCTGCCCGCACTGGGAAACGATGTGTCCTGGAGCGTGGCGTTTTCCATGTATTCCGTGATCCTTGGGCATCTGGGAACAGATGCGGTGGCTGCTAATTCACTGGTCGTCGTAGTGCGCAATATCGGTACGGTGTTCTGTTTTGCCATTGCCAGTGCAGGTAGCATATTGCTGGGAAATATTATGGGACAAGGCAATCTGGAGAAGTCGAAGAGTTACGCTTCCCGTATGTTGAAGATGACGGTAATCGCCGGAGCTATAGGCGGCCTGATCGTACTGGCAATTACACCCTTTGTGTTACGGTTTGCTACATTGAATGACACAGCCATGCATTATCTGAAATACATGCTGCTCATCAATACTTATTATATTATGGGCGCTGCCGTGAATACGGCGCTGATCGCCGGAGTATTCCGTGCCGGCGGGGATACGAAGTTCGGACTGATCTGCGATACGATCGATATGTGGTGCTATGCGATCCCTCTGGGATTCTTCGCCGCATTTGTACTGAAACTCCCGGTGCTGTGGGTCTATTTCCTGTTATGCACGGATGAATTCGTCAAATGGCCCTGGGTCATTAAGCATTACCGAGAGGGTAAATGGGCGAAGAATATTACCAGAGAAGAAGTATGATTCTAAGTTAAATTACATGGCCTTTTCCTGTTCTTCCTGAATCTCTGGGAAGACAGATAACATGGGCTTTGCGTCTTCTTTTTTAATGATACGTGCCACGTAATTTTTCGTGATCTTCATTACTACGGGAGACAGGGCTATGACACCGATCAGGTTGGGGATCGCCATCAGACCGTTGAAGGTATCGGACAGATCCCAGGCAAGACCTAAGTTCATGGTGCAGCCGATGAAGATCATCAGTACGAATGCAATCTTGTAGACAATGGTAGATTTCGTACCGAATAAATATTCACATGCCTTGGATCCGTAGTGACTCCAGCCCAGTACAGTAGAGAAGGCGAACAGCAGGATCGCAATGGCGATGAAGGCGGGGCCGAAGCTGCCGAATACGGTAGCAAAAGCCTGACCCACTAGAGCGGAACCGGACAGATCCACCAATACGGCACCGGTGTCCAGATCGATCAGTCCGGAGGACAGAACTGCGAAAGCCGTCAGTGTACATACGACCATGGTGTCGGCGAAGACTTCGAAGATGCCCCACATACCCTGGCGTACGGGCTCTTTTACGTTGGAACTGGAATGCACCATAACGGAGGAACCAAGACCGGCTTCGTTGGAGAACACGCCGCGCTTCATGCCCCAGGTCAGAGCCAGCTTCACTCCGGAGCCCACGATACCGCCGCCCACGGCGCGCAGACCGAATGCACCTTTGAAAATAGCGGTGAACACGGCACCCACGTGGCTGATATTCGCAAAAAAGATTACCAAAGCACCGATGACATAGGCGATGGCCATAAAGGGAACCAGCTTCTCGGTGACGGCAGCGATGCGCTTTAACCCACCGACAATGACCAGTGCACCGATGATCACCAGTACGATGCCGGTTACCGTAGCGGGAATGGAGAAGGCGGAAGTCATGTTGGCTGCAATGGAATTGACCTGACTCATGTTGCCGATACCGAAGGAAGCCAGCAGGCAGAAAGCAGAGAACAGCACAGCCAGTACGGCACCGATCTGTTTGCAGCCCTTATAGGAGCCGAGACCGTCCTTTAAGTAGTACATGGCACCGCCGCTCCACTCGCCTTTGGAGTTCCGGCGGCGGTAATAGATGCCCAGTACATTTTCTGAGTAGTTCGTCATCATGCCGAAGAAAGCTACAATCCACATCCAGAAGATGGCGCCGGGACCACCGGCGACCAGAGCACTTGCCACGCCGACGATATTACCGGTACCGATGGTGGCAGCTAACGCCGTGCACAGCGACTGGAACTGGGAAATGGACTGATCTCCGGCCTCCGTATGTTTCGTTACATGCCTGTCGTGAAAGATGCCGCCTACTGTATTTTTGAACCAGTGTCCGATATGGGATAACTGGAAAAATTTCGTCAGGATCGTCATCAGGATACCGGTGCCCACCAACAGCACCAGCATGGGGACACCCCATACGAATCCATTGACGGCACTGTTCACATTCGTAATGAACTCTACCATATACATTTTCCTCCTTTGTTTTCAGGTAAAAGAAAAAGCGCAGACACCCGAAGATGTCCACGCTGACATAGTTACCTGATCTGTATTTCGTTTCTGATTTTTTCCCAGTATAACATATAGGAAAAGATGCCGCAAGAGAAAATTTTTCTCAAAACCCCTATTGACCTAAAGTTAGCTTTAGGTATTATGATAAAACCATCCCGTAAGAAATGACTCTAACGTGGAAAATCAAGCATATCGAAAGCTACGGCGCCAACAGCGGCTTCCCTGTATACGGCGGAAAACTGTAAGGCGAACCGTCAGCGTGACGAAAACAGGAAATTTTTGCGAAGCAAAAATCCGAGCTTCATGTCGAGGAGAGGATTTCGTCTCCCTGCATAAAATTATCTAAAGCTGACTTGTTTTGTACTATAAAGTTTCCCCCGGGCTGTGTCGATATTATTCATATAGAAAAAAACAGACACCATGGATGGAGAAAAAGCTACGGATGGCGGCCTTGAGAGAGGCAGCCATCCGCTTTTTGCGGCAGTAATCGCTGTCGGAGAGGGAGATATTATGGCAATAACAGGAATCGGCTACGGAAGGACATTTGTGTATGAGGCACAGAAGCGAGTAAATGCAGGGGATGTACAGAGTGCGCAGGGAAGTGCGACGAAGACGGCAGAATCCCGTTTCGCGGAGAGCATTGAGGAATTGGCAAAAGAAGACAACACCGTGAAGACTCCGGTGACCCGCGGCGTACAGCTGGCCCGCCATATCGAGGGAAAGGACAAGGTGCCCTATGGAGAAATGGCAGAGGACGGCGTCATTGAATATAACGGTGTGATCTTCGTCTGCGATTATGAGCATAATCGTCTGACACTGGGAGACACCACCAATAAAGAGGACTGTATCAATATCCCGCTGTCTGGCGGTGGAAGTCTGCTGGTGAACCGGGACAACATTGATGCCCTGTCCAAGGCCATCGGCATGTTCAGGCCGGAGGATGTGAAACGGATCCTGGAGGCGCTGGCAAAGGATAACAAGATCCAGCAGATGAAGAAAGAACTGGATGACATGGAGAACGGCGATGATGTGGATAACAGTGAGGAAGCATCGGAGACCGCCGACACGGACAAGGCAGCGGGAACGGATCCTTCCGGGACGGCCGGAGAGCCGGGAAAAGAGGATTTAAGTCTCATGGCACAGATCAAAGAGAAGATGCAGGAGATCTACGACAAGCTTCAGAACGGAGACACGGATACCAAGTTCCAGATCGGCAATCAAGAATTTACGATCAAGGAGTGGGATCATTTCTTAGAGAAATTCGACAGTGTGCAGGATGCCATCCGGGCGGCACTGGAGGAAAAAATCGAAAAGGAAAAGGTAGAACGGCTGGAAGAGAAACTGACAGGTATGTCGGAGACAGCAGAAGAGCCGGATGAGGTGGATAGTATCCTGGCCCAGAGTGTGAAAACCACGGAAGAGGGCAGTGACCCTAAGACCTGGTATATCACCTGCTTTAGCGAAGATGGCATCTGGTGTAAGAAATTCACCGAAGGACAGGAAGGAGAGGATCTGTGGCGTATGGAATTTACGGATCCTTCCCAGTACCAGAAGGTGTTAAATTATTTACAGAGCTTCGCAGAGGGGGAAGAAGTTCCGCATGCAGAGGAAGAGGACTTCTGGAGAAGATTCCTTGAGGAAGACGCACGGTAGATCTGGCGTCAATCAGGATTTTTCCGATATTCCCGAGGAGATTTTCCGTATACTTTTTTGAACAGGTCCTTAAAATAGTTGCTGTCGTTGAAGCCGTATTCCAGAGCAATATCCGTGATGGAACTGTTGGTGGTAAGAAGCGCCGTCTGGGCGTGTTTGAGCCGTACATAGTTTAAATATTCCTTGAAGCCCATGCCGGTGATCAATTTGAATTTCTTGCTGAAGTAAGTGGGGCTTAAGGAAGCCACGGAGGAGACTTCCTCCAGTGTCAGGGGCTTGCGGAAGTTGTTGTAAATGTATCTTGTGGCAAGCAGGATGTCCGCATCCCGGGAGTTCATCAGATCCGGTTCCTTCTCATTCATGACGGAATGGCGCATCAGCATGAGCAGAAGTTCTTCCAGATAGCAACGCTCAAAATGCTCGGAGTAGCGGTCGAACCGGGAATTCTCGGTGAGCATCCGGGTCAGCAGGGAGTGCAGCGACTCCTGGTATACCGCGGGAACGCTGCCCATGAAGGAATGCAGGGGCGGCCGTTCGGAGTCCTCGGCGGACGGATGCAGATATTCTTCCTTGAAATAGATCATGACGATTTCGCAGACCTCTCCGGCGGAATACAGAGAGTGATGCAGTTCTCCCGGAGCGATGAAGACCAGATCTCCGGCTTCCATCTGATAGACTGTATCTTTTAACAGGAAACGGCAGCTTCCCGACCAGAGATAAAAAATTTCATAAAAGCTGTGATAATGATCGGGCTGCAGGGGAGAAAAATCACCTCTGCGGCCTTTTTCCACGGTGATCCGGTCAATATCTTTTCTACCCTGTTTACCTTTTTTCGTTGTGATATCCATAGCTGCTCCTTCACTTTTTAAATCTACTGACATTGATACAGTCAGAATACCACAAAAAAACAGTACTTTCAACATAAACAAGCTATAAAAACAGCAGTAAATATTAAAAAATTACGCTATTATAATAATTGAAAAAGGAACCCGCCTCTTTCAAAAATATACTTTTCTCTCTATCCCCCTCGGTATACTCCCCCTCGCCGAGGGGAATTTTTTGCGCAAAAATCACGGAAAACAGGCAGTCTCGTCACAATGGATTGCGCATTTTCCAAAGGATTGTTACCATAAGGGTACAGATCGGCCGGCATACGGTGCTAAAGCAAAGGTGCTAAAGCAAAGGTGCTAAAGCAAAGGTGCTAAAGCACCTGAGAGTTTGCAGACTACAGAAAGGTATAGGTATTTATATGGATAAGAAGAAAACGGGCAATCTGATCCGGGAAGCCAGACAATGCAAAAATTATACCCAGAGTGAACTGGGAAAGATGTTAGGGGTGACCAACAAAGCGGTATCCCGGTGGGAGAATGGAGAAAGTTTTCCGGATATCGGCGTATTGGAGTCCCTGTCCCATCTGTTGGAACTGCCGATTCAGGACATTGTGACCGGAGAGCGGGCGGGAGACCGGGAGGAGGCTGTGACGGAAGTAGTGAGACTGGCAAAGCTCCAGGAGCAGCGGAAACGTGAAAAGAGGCTCCTGTATCTGATCGTGCTGGGGCTTTTGATCTATCACTGTGTCATCGGGATCTGTTTATTTTCCGGAAGAGGGTTGTTTGGGGGAAGAGATATTGCCTGCCAGGTGGCCGGAATCTCCATGGCGGGGACGCTGACGATGCTGTGGCTTGTATACCGGTATTTCGGAAAGGAAGAGGATGTGAAAATGATTCCCTCCAGTCAATTAAGCAGAGGACTTGGAATAGCATCCCTTGCGATGCTATTGTGGAGTGTTGGAATCATGTATTTAAGCTTCGGAATGGTCCGGGCAGGAAGTGTTCCCCTTGGTATGGAACTCAGCTCCCTGGGACCGTTTTTGAACAATCAGCTTTGTGCGGGCTATGCCCTGAATGTAATATTTCTGGCAGTGGAAATGTACCGTCTGCTCATGGAGCGGACGGTACTGCATCCGGGATGTGTGATCTCACCGGCGGTCATCTATCTGGATTTCTTTTACATAGACATTCTGGGCCGGATGGATACCCTGGACAGCGTCTGGAAGGCACTGGACAGAGGGACGGTACTCATTTTGCTGGAGGCAGTGTCGGGAATTGTATTTCTGTTTATACAGTCCCACCGTTCTCGTTCTCACGCATCCGATAGCCTACGCCGATCTCTGTGAATACATACTGGGGCTGTGCGGGATTCTGTTCCAGCTTTCTGCGGATGTTCGCCATGTTGACACGGAGGATCTGATTATTATTGTCCATATAGGGACCCCAGATGGCATTCATGATATAGCTGTAGGTCAGGACTCTGCCGGAATTTTCCGCTAAAAGTGTAAGCAGCTGGTATTCGATCTGGGTCAGATGTACCTCTTCGCCCCGCAGGCGGATCAGTCGTTTCTCGAAATCAATCTCCAGATCCAGTGCCTTATATACATGACCGGGAGTCTGGGCGTGGCTGTGCCGCAGAGAAGTGCGGATCCTTGCCATGAGCTCGCCGGTGCCGAAAGGTTTTGTGATATAATCATCCGCCCCCAGATCCAGAGCGGAGACCTTCTCCTGCTCCTTGGTGCGGGCAGATATGATGATCACCGGAACATCGCTCCAGGAACGGAGTTTCTGTAATACCTCCAGCCCGTCCATGTCCGGCAGCCCTAAATCTAACAGGATCACATTGGGGCAGAAAGAAGTGCTGAGACTCAGTCCCTCTCTGCCGTTTAAGGCATGCATGATCTTGTAGCCTTCCCGGTCCATGGTAGCGGTGATGAAATTACTGATACTTCTATCGTCTTCGATTAAGAGAACTTTGATCTTATTCATATCTGTGATCCATATCCTTTCCGGTATTTTCAAGAGTTCTGTCTTATGTGGCTGAGAGTACACTTATTTTTCTGAAGCGACAGCTCCCACCTTGGGCAGTGTGAAACAGAATTCCGCGCCATCCGCATGATTCCGGCCACTCAGCGTTCCGTGATGGGCGGTGATGATGGTCTTGCAGATGGACAGACCGATACCCATGCCCTTGCGGGAATCCGAGCTCTGGGAATTGTTGTAGGTACCCGTCTCGAACAGATTCTGTAATTTTTCTTCCGACAATCCTTTTCCGTAGTCTCTCACAATAAAAGATACATGCTCCGGATGATCCTCCACGATGAAATCAATGGGCAGGATACTTCCGGAATGAACGATGGCGTTTTCCAGCAGATTGATGGTGACCTGCTCGATCAGCACCGCATCCATGGGGATCATCAGAAATTCCTCGGGGATCTTGACCCGGATGGCGGCATCGGGATAGCGTTTTTTCAGTTTCTCCAAAGCTTCTCCCACCACTTCCTCCACCGGTTCCTCTGTGGTATTGATGCTTAAGCTGTCTCCCTGGATACGAGTGACGGACAGCAGATTTTCCACCATATTCAACAGCCAGTTGGAATCCTCATAGATATTGGTCATGATCGTACGCTGCTCGGTGGAGCTTAGATCGTTCTGACTTTCCAGAAACAGGGAGCTGTTGCCGATGATGCCGGTGAGCGGCGTGCGCAGATCGTGGGAGATGGCGCGCAGTAGATTTGCACGCATCTTTTCCATTTCGGCCTCTGCCAACCGCTTTTCCCGCTCTGCGATCATCTCGGACTGGATGGTCATATGGGAGGTCATGGTACACAGGATCAGAGTGATCCCGCTCATCAGCAGGAAGGTGATAGGGTAGCCGGTCAGTGTGAAATTAAGCGTATAATACGGATAGGTGAACAGATAATTGATCGCTATTACGGAAAAAAGGGTGCAGGCAATGCCGTAGCCGTAGCCCACCGTCCATCTGGCGATGATCACCAGTGCCAGAATGTAGAACAGTGCTACATTGGCATGGTTGTCCGGTACTATATGCTGATATAAAAAAGAGGCAAGTGTGGCGCACAGCATGCAGGCAGCACAGATCATGATACTGATGGCATGCCTGGTAAAGGGTGGTTTTAAGCGGAAGCTTTTCCGCGGTGATTTTTTATCGGAAAATGATCGGAACACGGTGTGATCCTCCATGAAATATTGTTAGTCGTTTTGTAAATTTATTATAACTATAGTACCATTACTTTGCAATGCAAGGTGTAAAGAAGTAGTTAAGGATATATGAAAACCGGTATATTTTCCCCTAAAGCTGTGGCAAAAGGCAGGTATCATCAGGAAAATCCAAGACACAAAAAATAGGAACATATACTTTCGTTAGGTTGACATCAGGAAAAACATTAGATTAAAATGTAGTATGGCGGCGGTCCTGAAAGGGCGGACCGTCTATGTGGACAGGAGAGGAATAGGTTATGTTTCTGACAGGATTGGCATTATTGCCGGCCATCGCACTGGTGGTATGGATCTATAGACAGGATAAGGTGGAGAAGGAGCCGAGGGGATTATTGTGGAAAATATTCCTGTTTGGTGTATTGTCTGTGATCCCCGCCATGATACTGGAAATCATTCTGGATGAAGTATTTCTGGTATTTATGGATGCAGATACGCTGTGTTACGTGATCCTGGATAATTTTATCGGGGTGGCACTGATCGAGGAACTTTGCAAGATGCAGGCGACCAAATGGGCGGCATGGAAGCATCCGGCATTCAATTATAAATTCGATGCCATCGTGTACTGTGTGACTTCGGCATTAGGATTTGCAGCTATTGAAAATGTTCTGTATTGTCTGGGCGGTGACATTGGGACGGCAGTGACCAGAGCCCTGTTGTCCGTGCCTTCCCATGCCATCGATGGCGTGATCATGGGATATTTCTTCGGTGTGGCGAAGGAGGCAGAACTTGCAGGCAATAAAAAACGCAGGAAATGCTACCTGAAGCTCAGCGTGTTCATGCCGATGATCGAACACGGTATCTATGATTCCGCATTGTCTCTGGATGCGGACTGGATCTTCGTTTTCTTTTTCCTGTTTGTGATCGTGGTGGATGTCTGGGCCTATAAATTTGTGAAAAAGCAGTCTGGGCAGGACCGGGAGCTGTCTGCATAAAGATTGCGTTAAGACCCCGTGAAAATTTTATAAATTCACGAAAAACGGTAGGATCGGGTCTTTGCTTCATGTTAAGATAAAGAAAACATAAAGAAAGGAAAGACCAATATTGAAGTTATTAAATCCAAAGATCCGGCAAAAATTTGCAGAATCCTTGAAGGCGGTCCTGCCGGTAGTAGGGATCGTGATCATATTAAGCTTTACCATGGCTCCCATTACCTCCAGTATCCTGCTGTGCTTTCTGGTGGGGGCGGTGATGGTCATGGTCGGTATGATGTTTTTCACCCTGGGTGCGGAGATGTCCATGACCCCCATGGGAGAAAAAGTGGGTGCCAGAATGACCCAGAGTAAAAACATTCTGCTGATCGTAGTGTTATCTTTTCTGTTGGGAGTGGTGATCACCATTTCCGAGCCTGACTTGCAGGTGCTGGCGACACAGGTGCCTTCGGTTCCGAACATGACTCTGATCCTGGCAGTGGCAGTGGGGGTTGGAATCTTCCTGGTCATTGCCCTTCTGCGTATGTTGATCGGTGTGGCCCTGCCGCCATTGTTGACCTTTTTCTACATAGTAGTGTTCGTTCTTGCATTTTTCGTACCGGAGAACTTCCGGGCAGTGGCGTTTGATTCCGGAGGTGTGACCACGGGACCCATGACAGTTCCTTTTATCATGGCTCTAGGTGTCGGTATTGCGTCCATCCGTAATGACCACCATGCGGCGGACGACAGCTTCGGTCTGGTAGCACTGTGCTCCATCGGCCCGATCCTGGCGGTCATGGTGCTGGGGCTGATCTATAAGCCGACCAATGCGGATTACCAGCCGGTGTCGATCCCGGAGATCGCTGATTCCGTGGAACTGGCGCAGCTTTTTGCTCATGGGATTCCGGATTATATGAAAGAGATCGCACTCTCATTACTTCCCATTGTATTGTTTTTCGGTCTGTTCCAGATATTTGCCCTGCGGCTGTCGGGGAAGACACTGGCGAAGATTCTGATCGGTCTGGTGTATACTTATATCGGTCTGGTACTGTTCCTGACCGGCGCAAATGTGGGCTTTATGCCTGCCGGTAATTACCTTGGTCAGGTCATGGCAGCCAGATCCTACAGGTGGGTACTGGTGCCGGTGGGAGCACTGATCGGTTACTTTATCGTAAAAGCGGAGCCCGCGGTCTATGTACTGAATCATCAGGTAGAGGAGCTGACGGACGGTGCCATCTCTGCCAGATCCATGGGGGTTTCTCTGTCCGTGGGCGTATCCTTATCCGTAGCACTGGCGATGATCCGCGTGCTGACGGGGATCCCGATTCTATGGTTTTTGATCCCGGGCTATGGTGTGGCGATCGGACTATCCTTTTTTGTACCGAAGATATTCACAGCGATCGCCTTCGACTCCGGCGGTGTGGCGAGCGGTCCCATGACAGCTACCTTTTTACTGCCGTTAGCGCAGGGCGCCTGTGTGGCGGTGGGCGGCAATTTAGTCGCAGATGCTTTCGGTGTGGTAGCAATGGTAGCCATGACACCGCTGATCACGATCCAGATATTGGGAATGGTATATCAGTTAAAGCAGCAGAAGAGCGGTGCAGGCGTATTTGCCGGTGCGGCGGATGCATTTGGTGCTTTGGATGAGAATGCCATCATTGAACTGTAGGAGGTGTGCCCATGAGTGAATTATATATGATGGTCACCATCACCAATCGTCAGCTGACGAGGAAATTCGTGGAATGCTATAAAGAAAACGGCGCACAGGTCGGCAGTGTTACCGTCGGCATGGGAACCGCGGCGAATGAGATCTTAGATTATTTTGGACTGGACGGCATGGAGAAGAGCGTATTGTTCCATCTCGTCACAGATGCTGCCTGGCGGCAGATCAAGGCGGCTTTGCGTAAGAAAATGCAGATCGATCTCCCGGGAATGGGAATCGCATTTATCATTCCCGTGAGCAGTGTCGGTGGCAAGAAAGCATTGAATTACCTGACCTGCGGGCAGAAATTCGTAAAAGGAGAGGAGTCCACATTGAAAGAGACGAAGAATGAGCTTCTGGTAGTGATAGCCAATCATGGATATACGGAACTGGTCATGGATGCAGCGAGAGAAGTACATGCGGCAGGCGGCACAGTCATCCATGCCAAGGGCACCGGAACAGAGAATGCACAGCAGTTTCTGGGCGTGACACTGGTGCCGGAAAAAGAAATGTTGTTCATTGTGGTAAAAAGTGAGCAGAAAAATTCCATCATGCGTGCTATAATGGAAAAAGCAGGACTGGAGAGTAAAGCACAAAGCATAGTATTCTCCCTTCCTGTGACAGATACTGCAGGCATGCGCCTGATGGAGGAGATGGGAGAGACATGACAAACGGCTTATCCGGACCCAGGAAGCAGTTCCTGGACGTACTCCGGGTACTGGCAACCTGTGCAGTGGTGCTGATGCATGTACTGACAGGTGCGACAGATGTGACAGATGCGTCGATAGTGCCGGAATACCGGTCATTATTGCTGTCAGTTATGGATCTGGTGACCTGGTGTGTTCCTATATTTTTATTGATCTCGGGATATTTGTTCCTGAATCCGGAACGTACATTGACTTATCCGGTCATGATTAAAAAATATTGCAGGAGGATTGCGCTGGCGATCCTCCTATTCGGCGTTCCGTATGCAGCTTCCGAGCTGGTAGTGACGGAGCGGACCTTCCGGATCAGGATGATCCCGGAGGCACTGAAGATGACTCTGATGGGACATACCTGGTCCCATATGTGGTATCTGTATCTGATCCTGTTTTTATATCTGATCACGCCGCTTCTGAAAAAAGTGCTGCGTGTGCTGCCGGTGTGGGGTGTTGTAGCAATGATGGCAGTGATCTTCTTGGGAAGCAGTGTGGCACCGTTCCTGAATAAGGTACTGGATGTCAACAGTATTCCGGTATTGCCGGATGGCGGTGTGTATTTCCTGTATTATCTGTGTGGATATTTCTTCGCGGTGAGAGAAGTATGTGTGGACAAGGGAAGGAATGTATGGCTGACAGCTGCAGTAGCGGTTCTGGCTCTTGGAATGATCCTGAGCAGAACACTTGCGGGATTCTCCATTCAGATGGCATACAATTACCCGTTTACAGTACTGCTTGCAGTGCTTCTGTTCGCTGCAGGATGGAATGGGAGTATTAAAAAACACCGGCTCCCCTGGCAGGAGGCGGGAGCCTTGAGCTTTGCCGTATACCTGGTACATCCGGTGTATGTGAACCTGTTGTATAAATTCGTGAAGATCACACCCTTTACGGTGTTGGAACAATGCGGTGTGCAGTCTGTAGCCGCGGGACAAGCGGTATTGATTTTGCTGCTGGCTGCATTCTGCCTGGTAGTGCTGGCACTGGCAACGGCTACCGCGTGGGTGCTGCGCAAGATCCCGGTGTTAAGAAAATATGTGCTGTAATTACTTCCGCTGCCAGCGCCCGGAAGCGCCGCAGGGCAGTACCAGACCGCTCTCGGTGACGGGGAGGCCGATCTCTTCGGCTTCCACATGACCGCCGAACTTTTTCGTCAGGGTGGAATTCATCATATAGGACAGCACGGCGGGCTGCAATCCTGTAGTGTACGAATTGATCAGGAAGAACAGCGCATCATCGGATAAAAGCTGTGCGGTCAGTCCTACGAAATCCCAGATATTATCTTCTATTTTCCAGATCTCGCCCTTGGGACCTCTGCCGTAGGAAGGGGGATCCATGATGATGCCGTCGTATTTGTTGCCCCGGCGGATCTCACGCTCTACGAACTTCATACAGTCGTCCACCAGCCAGCGGATAGGAGCATCGGCTAGTCCGCTGGCAGCAGCGTTCTCCTTTGCCCAGCCGACCATACCCTTGGACGCATCCACATGGGTCACAGCAGCTCCCGCAGCTGCGGCGGATACAGTGGCACCGCCGGTGTAAGCGAAGAGGTTCAGTACCTTCACGGGTCTGCCTGCCTCATGGATCAGACCGGAGAACCAGTCCCAGTTCACCGCCTGCTCCGGGAACAGACCGGTATGCTTGAAGCTGAAGGGCTTCAGATGGAAGGTCAGAGGATCCGTCTTACCGGAGGCTTCCTTCTGAAAAGGCAGGGTGTAATGGATCGCCCACTCGTCCGGCAGCCGGAAGAACTCCCATTCTCCGCCGCCCTTCGCACTTCTGTGGTAATGACCGTTTTTCTGCTTCCAGCCCTTATGATCGTGGGGCGTCTTCCAGATGACCTGGGGATCCGGACGGACGAGAATATAATCTCCCCAACGCTCTAACTTTTCTCCGCTGGACGTATCCAGCACTTCGTAATCTTTCCAATGATCTGCAATCCACATATAGAAACCTTTCTGTGTGTATACTTTGTAACTAACTTTTATAGGACATAGTAATAGAATATAATACCGGAAAGACTTTTTCAAGGAATACTTGCGGTTTGTAATACTAAAGTCCACTCCTGCAATACTAATTTCCAGTTGGAGCTGTCTTCGCAAGACTTATTTCTGTTTTCAAGGTGCTGATTCCGAAGTTAATCTTGCAAAAATAATTCAAACAGAAGTTACTTTTGCAAAACGGAAGTTAAATTTGCTATTTACCTGGTAAAGGTAGAAAGAACAATAAACATGTAGAAAAATGTTAAAAATATAAAAATATTCATGCAATATAATGTAAAATTGACATAAAAAACATTTGATTTTTACACGAATTTGAATTATGCTATAATCAGAAGCTTTATGGAGGACGAAGGATGTATAGAAAGATTATGGACTTCTTAGAAACGTGGAAAGAAAGTGAACATCGCAAACCCCTTATTTTGCAAGGGGCAAGACAGGTGGGAAAAACCTACTCCATTTTAGAGTTCGGGCGAACCCACTATGAGAATGTGGCATATTTCAATTTTGAAACAGATCCTAAATTGAATGAAACTTTTGAAGAAAACATCAGTCCTGATTATCTGATCCCCATTTTGTCTCACATTGCGGGTCAGACCATCGTAAAAGAAAAAACGCTGATTGTATTTGATGAGGTGCAGCTTTGCGAAAGGGCTCTGACTTCTCTGAAATATTTTAACGAGAGCGCTCCGGACTATCATATCATCGTTGCGGGCAGCCTGTTAGGTGTGGCTGTCAACAGGGAAAAGTTTTCGTTCCCTGTGGGCAAGGTGGATATGAGAACCCTGTATCCCATGGATATGGAGGAATTTATGATCGCTATGGGTGAGGGAGATCTTGTGCAGCAGATCAAAAGGTGCTTTGCAACAGATCAGCCGATGCCGGCGGCACTCCACGATGCGGCTATGCAGCTTTACCGGCAGTATCTTGTGGCAGGCGGGATGCCGGAGTGTGTGATGCAGTTTGCCCAGACAAGGGACTATATCCTGATCCGCCATATACAGGATACCATTCTTGCAAGTTATCTCAACGACATGAGTAAGTACAATAATCTGAATGAAATCAAGAAGACCAGGCTTGCCTATGACAATATTACAGTTCAGCTTTCGAAGAAAAATACCCGTTTTCAGTATAAGCTGATGAAAAAAGGAGGGCGGGCGTCTGAATTTGAGAATGCCATAGAATGGCTCTGTCTGTCCGGAATCGTATCACGGGTCTATAAGGTAGAGCAGATCAAAAAGCCTTTGGAAAATTATCGTGATATCGACGCTTTCAAGATATATGTTTCGGATTTGGGGCTGCTTTGTGCCAAGAAGGATCTGGCTGCCAATGATATTCTGTATATGGTGGAGGAATTGAACGATTTTAAGGGCGGTATGACGGAGAATTATGTCAATGTACAGCTCTCTATCAATGGTTACAATACTTACTATTGGGAGTCTGAGCGTGGTGCGGAGATAGATTTTGTTATTCAGCGTGATGGGCAGCTGATCCCGATTGAAGTGAAATCTGCCGACAATACCAGGGCAAAGAGTTTAAAGGTCTACATGGATACCTATAAGCCTGCATATGCCATCAAACTTTCTACAAAAAACTTCGCATTTGAAGACAACAAAAAGATAGTGCCGCTCTATGCAGCGTTTTGCATCTGAATACGGCAGGTGAAGAATCATAGGCTGTCCGTAACGGCAAGGGTTTTTGAAACTTTCACACATTACAGCGATAGCAAACTAATCTGTTGACGATAAGCCATTTCTTGTATATAATAAATCGTATCACTGTATACAATTAAGAAAATGTACAAGAAGAAAAATTTGAGGAGGCTATTATGACAGGAAATACGCTGGGCTGGGTAATTGTGGCATTCGTGCTGTATTTACTCATGATGATCGCTATCGGAGCGTTCTACGCAAAGGGCAATAACAATTCCGAAGACTACTTTTTAGGAGGCAGAAAGCTGAACGGCTTCGTCGCTGCACTGTCCGCGCAGGCATCGGATATGAGCGGATGGCTGTTAATGGGGCTGCCGGGAGCTATTTACTTAACCGGTGTCGGAGGTGACGGCTGGATCGCCATCGGACTTTTCATCGGCACGACGTTAAACTGGCTGTTCATCGCCACGAAGCTGCGCAGATATACGATCCGTGCTAATAATTCCGTGACGCTGCCGACTTATTTTGAGAACCGCTTCCATGATGAGAAGAAGGTATTGATGACGGTTTCTTCTATTACTATTGTAGTATTTTTCCTGGTATATTGCGCTTCCGCGCTTTCTGCCGGCGGTCAGCTGTTTGAGTCTGTGTTCGGCATTGATTATCATGTGGCACTGACCATCGGTGCGCTGGTAGTTTTGGTCTATACCTTCCTCGGCGGATTTACCGCGGTATGTGTGACAGACTTTATCCAGGGTATGCTGATGCTGGTCGGTATTCTGGCAGTACCGCTGTTCGCTTATCATTTTCTGACAACCGGCGGCACTACATTGTCAGCCGGTCTGGAAGCCAGCGGTGCCGACAGTGCCAACTTCCTGAATCTGATGAAGAACGGTGACGGAAGCAACAATATCGTCAGCGTGATCTCCGGTCTCGGCTGGGGACTGGGATATTTCGGAATGCCCCACATCCTGGTGAGATTTATGGCAGTCCGGGATGAGAAGGAAATGACTAAGTCCAAGGCTACTGCCATCAGCTGGGTAGCATTATCCCTGGGATTTGCAGTATTTATCGGTACCCTAGGCAGAGCGTATCTGCCGGAGCTGGTGAATGGCAATAATGAGAAGGTATTTATTGAGATGATCAAGAAGGTATTTACCGTGGAGATGCGGGCTCCGTTCATTGCAGGATTGTTCCTCTGTGGTATCCTGGCAGCAATCATGTCCACTGCGGATTCCCAGCTGTTAGTCAGCGCCTCCAGCGTAGCGGAGGATATCTTCAAGGGACTGCTCAAAAAGGATGCGGATGACAAGACGGTTATGAATGTGAGCCGTGTCACAGTACTGGTAGTAGCTGTGCTGGCTTACATCATCGCATGGAATCCGAACAACACCGTCATGGGACTGGTATCCAACGCGTGGGCAGGTTTAGGTGCCGCCTTCGGACCGTTGGTAGTGATGTCCTTATATTGGAAGAGAACCAACTTCCCCGGAGCGGTAGCCGGAATTGTCACCGGAGCACTTGCCGTTATCATCTGGGATTATATTCCTCTCGTGGGCGGACAGACCCTGGGCAAAGCTACCGGATTGTATTCTCTGGTAGTAGGCTTCGGGCTGGGACTTATCGCTATCATCGCAGTCAGCCTCGCTACCAAGGCTCCTTCCGAAGAAATGCTGCAGGAGTTCGAGGATGTGAAGGCAAACCGGCTGTAACAGATCGTTGATGAAGTAAATATTGACAGACAAAAATACTGATGGACAGCGAAGATATCTGCCTGTCAGTATTTTTATGTATTTGCGTTGACGAGGGTATGGAATTCAGAAACAAGCTATCTGTACCCAACAGAACTTGTTGGCGAGGGTATAGAAGTCAGAAACAAGCTATCTGTACCCAGCAGAACTTGCGAAAGCGGGTATGTGAGACAAAATCAGGTCGATTATACCCACCGACTTTCACGGACGCGGGTATGTGAGATAAAATCAGGTCGATTATACCCACCGACTTTCACGGACGCGGGTATGTGAGATAAAATCAGGTCGATTATACCCACCGACTTTCACAGACGCGGGTATGTGAGATAAAATCAGGTCGATTATACCCACCGACTTTCACAGACGCGGGTATGTGAGATAAAATCAGGTCGATTATACCCACCGACTTTCACAGACGCGGGTATGTGAGATAAAATCAGGTCGATTATACCCACCGACTTTCACAGACGCGGGTATGTGAGATAAAATCAGGTCGATTATACCCACCGACTTTCACAGACGCGGGTATGTGAGATAAAATCAGGTCGATTATACCCACCGACTTTCACAGACGCGGGTATGTGAGATAAAATCAGGTCGATTATACCCACCGACTTTCACGGACGCGGGTATGTGAGACAAAATCAGGTCGATTATACCCACCGACTTTCACAGACGCGGGTATGTGAGATAAAATCAGGTCGATTATACCCACCGGTCTTCGTGGACGCGGGTATGTGAGATAAAATCAGGTCGATTATACCCACCGACTTTCACGGACGCGGGTATGTGAGACTAAACCAGGTCGATTATACCCTCCACCTTTGTACATCGGGGCACAGATAAGGAATTTTGCCGTAATAAGCCCCGTCGATACCGGGATATCGGGGCGCAGATAAGAATTTTGCCGTAATAAGCCCCGTCGATACCGGGATATCGGGGCACAGATAAGGATTTTGCCGTAATAAGCCCCGACGCTACCGAAACAGCGGGGCACAGCAAGAGATTCTGCTAAAATAAGCCCCGGCGATATCAGAATATCGGGGCGCAGAAAGAGATTTTGCCGTAATAAGCCCCGTCGATACCGGGATATCGGGGCGCAGAAAGGAATTTTGCCGTAATAAGCCCCGTCAATAGCGGGATATCGTGGCGCAGAAAGGAATTTTGCCGTAATAAGCCCCGCCGATAGCGGGATATCGGGGCGTAGATAAGGATTTTGCCGTAATAAGCCCCATCGACACGTGAGAGCATCCAGGGGACGGTTTCACTTGTCATAAAAAATACTGGGCAATATTATACTAGGCAATATTATATATAAGAAGAAACTCACAAAAATACAGTGGCGAACCTGTGCAAAACAGCAAAAAGAAATTGTATCAAAAAAAATACATTTTTTTTAAAAAAAGTCTTGCAATGCCCATAAATTCAATGTATACTAATCCTTGCTGTGGCATGATAGCTGTGAAGCGTGAGGTTGCCGGTTCCCAGTAATGGAGATCGGGTTTTCCGTGGAGCGAATGTCAAGTTAGAAAACTGACGGCAAGTCACTGTACCAATTAACATCTGCCTTGAGCAGTAACAACGTGTAAGTTTATGGCCGGAGAGAAGAAAGCGTTGCACAAAGGTCGCAGACACACACGGGAAAGTGTACAGTCACCGCTTGTCCGTACAAAAAGTAAGTATTTACTTACAAAAGTGCGAAAAGGAGGCGACTTTTTTTATGGCAAATCAGGTAATGAGAATTACATTGAAAGCTTATGAACATCAGCTTGTTGATGCATCTGCCAAAAAAATCATCGAAACTGTTAAGAAGACCGGATCTCAGGTAAGTGGTCCCGTGCCTCTTCCTACCAAGAAGGAAGTTGTTACCATTCTGAGAGCAGTACACAAGTACAAGGACTCCAGAGAACAGTTCGAGCAGAGAACTCACAAGAGACTGATCGACATCATGGCTCCCACTCAGAAGACTGTTGATGCTCTTCAGAGACTGGAAATGCCTGCCGGTGTTTACATCGACATTAAGATGAAGAACAACTAATAAGTATTTCAAAGTAAAGCCAAAACAACAAAACCTCTACTTAGACGTAAGAACACAGCGCGATGAATAATCGCCGGGGAAATACGCACAGCGTATTTCTAAGCGTTTCGCAGAAACGCTTTGGTCCGCTATGTAGAACACAGGAGGTAAAAATGAAGAAAGCAATTTTGACAACAAAAGTTGGAATGACTCAGATCTTCAATGAAGATGGCGTGCTCGTTCCCGTAACCGTGCTTCAGGCTGGTCCCTGCGTGGTTACTCAGGTAAAGACCGTGGAGAATGACGGCTACAGTGCTGTACAGGTAGGCTTCGTTGACAAGAAGGATAAGGTTGTTAACAAGGATGCCAGCGGCAAGAAGCAGATCGTACACAGACATGGTGTTAACAAAGCAGAGCAGGGCCACTTCAAGAAGGCTGGCGTAAGCTCCAAGAGATATGTAAGAGAGTTCAAGTTTGAGAACGCTGAGGAGTACACCCTTGGTGCAGAGATCAAAGCTGACATCTTCGCTGCAGGCGATAAGGTAGACGCTTCCGCAATCTCCAAAGGTAAGGGCTTCCAGGGCGCAATCAAGAGATTTGGACAGCACAGAGGACCTATGGCTCATGGTTCCAAGTTCCATCGTCATCAGGGTTCCAATGGTGCATGTTCCTCCCCTAGCCGTGTATTCAAGGGCAAGGGAATGCCTGGACATATGGGTTGTGTAAAGGTAACTGTTCAGAATCTTGAGGTCGTAAGAGTAGATGCTGAGAAGAATCTGCTTCTGGTAAAGGGTGCAGTACCCGGACCTAAGAAAGCTTTAGTAACCATCAAAGAGACCGTTAAGGTTGAGGCATAGTTTAGGACGAAAGGAGGACCAATCAGATGGCAAACGTATCTGTTTACAATATGGAAGGCAAAGAAGTTGGTACAATCGAATTAAACGATGCAGTGTTTGGTGTTGAAGTGAACGAGCACCTGGTACACATGGCAGTTGTACAGCAGCTTGCAAATAATCGTCAGGGAACTCAGAAAGCAAAGACCCGTTCTGAGGTATCCGGTGGCGGAAGAAAACCCTGGAGACAGAAGGGAACCGGTCATGCAAGACAGGGTTCAACCAGATCTCCCCAGTGGGCAGGCGGCGGCGTAGTATTCGCTCCCGTTCCCAGAGATTACTCTTTCAAGCTTAACAAGAAAGAGAAGAGAGCAGCTCTGAAGTCTGCACTGACCAGCAAGGTTCAGGGAAGCAGCCTGATCGTAGTTGATGAGCTGAAATTCGACGAGATCAAGACCAAGAACTTCACCAACGTTATGAATAACTTAAAGGTAGAAAAGGGATTGGTAGTGATCGCTGATAACGATACTAACGTAGTTATGTCCGCTAGAAACGTAGCTGATGTAGATACCACTCTGGTAAATACCATCAACGTTTACGACGTAATGAAGGCTAAGACAGTTGTCCTGACCAAGGCTGCTGTTGCAAAGATTGAGGAGGTATACGCATAATGGCTGATATTAAATACTATGATGTAATCCTCAAACCCGTTATTACCGAGAAGAGCATGGCCGGCATGGGCGAGAAGAAGTACACCTTCCTCGTTCACACCGAAGCTAACAAGTCTCAGATCAAAGAGGCTGTTGAGAAGATGTTCGAAGGTACCAAGGTTAAGAGTGTTAACACCATCAATATGGATGGCAAGAACAAGAGACGCGGAATGGTTACCGGCAAGACTGCCAAGACCAAGAAGGCAATTGTTCAGTTAACTGCAGATAGCAAAGAGATCGAGATCTTCGCAGGTCTGTAAGAATAAAGCTACTGCTTAAGATTCAAGTATGCGGCACTTAAGTGCTCGCGCAAAAAATCATCGTAAAGGAGATACAGTAATGGGAATTAAGACATACAACCCCTATACACCTTCCAGAAGAAACATGACTGGTTCTGACTTCTCTGAGATCACCAAGACCTCTCCCGAGAAGAGCCTGTGTGTTTCCCTGAAGAAGAACTCCGGCCGTAACAATCAGGGTAAGATCACTGTAAGACATCGCGGCGGCGGTTCCAGAAGAAAATACAGAGTAATTGATTTCAAGAGATACAAGGATGGCATTCCTGCAACCGTAATCGGTATCGAGTACGATCCTAACAGAACAGCAAACATCGCGCTGATCTGCTACGAAGACGGTACCAAGTCCTATATCCTCGCTCCCGAAGGTCTGACCGACGGAATGAAGGTTATGAACGGTGCAGAGGCCGAGGTCAGAGTAGGTAACTGCTTACCTCTGTCCGAGATCCCTGTAGGTACTCAGGTACACAACATTGAGTTATATCCCGGTAAGGGCGGCCAGCTGGTTCGTTCCGCCGGTAACAGCGCACAGCTGATGGCAAAAGAAGGTAAGTACGCTACTCTTCGTCTTCCCTCCGGTGAGATGAGAATGGTTCCCCTGGTTTGCCGTGCAACTGTTGGTGTTGTAGGTAACGTTGATCATAGCCTGGTTAAGATCGGTAAAGCCGGACGTAAGCGTCACATGGGCATCCGTCCCACCGTACGTGGTTCCGTCATGAACCCCAACGACCATCCTCATGGTGGTGGTGAAGGTAAGACCGGTATCGGTCGTCCCGGTCCCAGCACACCTTGGGGTAAACCTGCTCTTGGTCTGAAGACACGTAAATCTAAGAAGGCTTCCAACAAGCTGATCGTAAGAAGACGTGACGGCAGAGCAATCAAATAGTTAAGGAGGAAAGATCATGGCTAGATCACTGAAAAAAGGACCTTTCGCAGACGCAAGCCTGTTAAAGAAAGTCGACGCTTTAAATGCATCAGGACAGAAGCAGGTTATTAAGACCTGGTCCCGTCGTTCTACAATTTTCCCTTCCTTCGTAGGACATACGATTGCTGTTCATGATGGTAGAAAGCATGTTCCCGTATACGTTACTGAGGATATGGTTGGCCACAAGCTCGGTGAGTTCGTAGCAACCAGAACCTTCAGAGGTCACGGCAAGGACGAGAAGAAATCCAAGGTTAGATAATTTTATTATTGACCTGGAGCTAAAAATATGCTATCTTTTATAGATGGCTGGGAGAGCTATGCGCTCTCCCGAGCGTCTTCCCTCGAAAGAGGAAAGAAGACGGGATATTTTTGTGCGCAGCACTTAGGAAACACACGGGTGCGTTGCGCGGTTTCAGTTTGAAAGGAGGACCAAATCTATGGCTAAAGGACATAGATCCCAAATTAAGAGAGAAAGAAACGCTCAGAAAGATACAAGACCTTCAGCTAAGCTGTCTTACGCAAGAGTATCTGTTCAGAAGGCTTGTTTCGTATTAGATGCCATCAGAGGCAAAGACGTACAGACTGCACTTGGTATTCTGGAGTACAATCCCAGATATGCTTCCAGCCTGATTAAGAAGCTGCTTGAGTCAGCAATCGCTAACGCTGAGAACAATAACGGTATGAATACCGAGAACCTTTATGTTGCAGAGTGCTTTGCAAACAAAGGACCTACCATGAAGAGAGTAAAGCCCAGAGCACAGGGTAGAGCTTATAGAATCGAAAAGAGAATGAGCCACATTACCATCGTTCTTGATGAGAAGAAGTAGGGAAAGGAGCTATTGAAAAGTTTATGGGACAGAAAGTTAATCCTCACGGCCTGAGAGTCGGTGTTATTAAAGATTGGGATTCCAAGTGGTACGCTGATGCAGAGTTTTCCGATTATCTGGTAGAAGACTACAACATCAGAAAGTTCCTGAAGAAGAAATTATACAGTGCAGGTGTTTCCAAGATCGAGATCGAAAGAGCATCTGACAGAGTAAAGGTTATCATCTATACTGCTAAGCCCGGTGTTGTGATCGGTAAGGGCGGTGCTGAGATCGAAGTAACCAAGAAAGAACTCTCCAAGTTAACCGATAAGAAGGTTATGGTTGACATCAAAGAGATCAAGAGACCTGACAGAGATGCACAGCTGGTAGCTGAGAACATTGCTCAGCAGCTGGAGAACCGTGTATCCTTCAGACGTGCAATGAAGTCCTGCATGGGCAGAACCATGAAGTCCGGTGCTATGGGTATCAAGACCTGCTGTTCCGGTCGTCTGGGCGGTGCTGATATCGCTCGTGCTGAGTTCTACAGCGAGGGAACCATTCCTCTGCAGACCCTGAGAGCAGATATCGACTACGGTTTTGCTGAAGCAAACACCACCTATGGTAAAGTTGGAGTTAAAGTTTGGATTTATAAAGGCGAGATACTTCCTACAAAAGGAAATCAGATGGAAGGGAGCGATAAATAATGTTAATGCCGAAGAGAGTAAAACGTCGTAAACAGTTCCGTGGATCCATGGCCGGAAAAGCTTCCAGAGGTAACACCCTGGCATATGGCGAATTTGGTCTGGTTGCTACAGAACCCTGCTGGATCAAGTCTAATCAGATTGAGGCAGCCCGTATTGCGCTTACCCGTTATACCAAGCGTACCGGTAAAGTATGGATTAAGATTTTCCCCGATAAGCCCGTAACTGTAAAGCCTCTCGGTACTCGTATGGGTTCCGGTAAAGGCGCTGTAGATTGCTGGGTAGCAGTTGTTAAGCCCGGACGTGTAATGTTCGAGATCGCTGGTGTTCCCGAAGAGGACGCTCGTGAAGCATTACGTCTTGCTATGCACAAGCTCCCTTGTAAGTGTAAGATCATTGCTAAGGCAGATGTGGAAGGCGGTGTGACAGAATGAAATCAAATAAATTTGTAGAAGAATTGAAGACAAAGTCCGATGCAGAACTGGCACAGGAGCTGGTAGCTGCTAAAAAAGAACTTTTCAATTTGAGATTCCAGAACGCAACCAATCAGTTAGATAATACTGCAAGAATCAAAGAAGTAAGAAGAAACATTGCACGTATTCAGACTGTTATCACCGAGAAGGCTAGAGCGTAACGCGTGGGTGCGTAGAAAGGAGATCAAACCGTGGAAAGAAATTTGAGAAAAACACGTACTGGTAAGGTTATCAGTAATAAGATGGATAAAACTATTGTAGTTGCAATCGAAGAGCATGTTAAGCATCCCCTTTACAAAAAGATCGTAAAGGACACCTACAAGCTGAAGGCTCATGACGAGAATAACGAGTGCAACATTGGCGATATCGTAAAAGTTATGGAGACAAGACCCCTGTCCAAGGACAAGAGATGGAGACTTGTTGAGATCGTAGAAAGAGCTAAATAAATTAGCACGCGAATATTAAGTTTGTAAGAAACCGCGGAAGCGGTGAAGGAGGAATAACATGGTTCAGCAGGAAAGTAGACTGAAAGTTGCTGATAACACCGGCGCAAAAGAGTTACTTTGCATTCGTGTTATGGGCGGTTCTACCAGAAGATATGCACAGATCGGCGACGTGATTGTTGCTTCCGTTAAAGATGCAACACCAGGTGGCGTTGTAAAAAAAGGTGATGTAGTAAAGGCAGTTGTAGTTCGTTCCGTAAAGGGCGCTCGTCGTAAAGACGGTTCTTACATCAAGTTTGATGAGAATGCTGCAGTTATCATCAAAGATGACAAGACTCCCAGAGGAACCCGTATCTTTGGGCCGGTTGCAAGAGAGCTTCGTGAGAAACAGTTCATGAAAATTGTTTCCCTGGCTCCCGAAGTATTATAAGGAGGTTGCCACATGTCTACAATGAAAATTAAGAAGGGCGACACCGTTAAGGTTATCGCCGGTAAAGACTTAGGTACAGAGGGCAAGGTTCTCTCTGTAGACGTAAAGAATCATAAAGTCCTGGTTGAGGGCGTTAACAAGATCACAAAGCATGCAAAGCCTTCTCAGGCAAACCCCAATGGCGGTATTGTTGAGAAAGAAGCTCCTATTGATATTTCAAACGTTATGCTTGTTGTAAAAGGCAAGACCACAAGAGTTGGCTTCAAGGTTGAAGACGGCAAGAAAGTACGTTTCGCAAAGTCAACAGGCGAAGTGATTGACTAATCAATAGGAAGGAGGAAATATAAGTGAGCAGACTGAAAGATTTATATAACAATGAGATCGTCGATGCTATGGTTAAAAAGTTCGGTTACGCTAATGTAATGGAAGTTCCCAAGCTCGACAAGATCGTTATCAACATGGGTGTTGGTGAAGCAAAAGAAAACGCTAAGATCCTTGAGAATGCAGTTGCTGATATGGAAGCTATCACCGGACAGAAGGCAGTTCTGACCAAGGCTAAGAATTCCGTAGCTAACTTCAAGATCCGTGAGGGTATGCCTATCGGATGTAAGACCACTCTGCGTGGCGAGAAGATGTATGAGTTCCTGGATCGTCTGGTTAACCTCGCTCTTCCTCGTGTCCGTGACTTCAGAGGCGTTAACCCTAACGCATTCGACGGCAGAGGTAACTATGCACTCGGTATCAAAGAGCAGTTCATCTTCCCTGAGATCGAGTACGACAAGATCGACAAGACCAGAGGTATGGATATCATTTTCGTAACAACTGCTAAGACCGACGAAGAGGCACGTGAGCTGCTGAGACTGTTCAACATGCCTTTCGCAAAGTAATCAAGGAGGTAAATTCTGATGGCAAAGACATCAATGAAGATTAAACAGCAGCGCAAACCTAAGTTCTCTACTCAGGCTTATACCCGTTGCAAGATTTGTGGTCGTCCCCACTCTGTACTGAGAAAATACGGAATTTGCCGTGTTTGCTTCCGTGAACTGGCATACAAGGGCGAGAT
>CDZH01001401.1_pt1 | contig 68947 bp, 77 predicted proteins | sample 557721 | NCBI WGS metagenome assembly CDZH01 (sample SAMEA3182062, study PRJEB8094) | gut metagenome | biome: human; feature: gut; material: Stool; isolation source: human stools | place: Canada | collected 2013-01-14 | reverse complement strand
CAGACCGAACGCATGACGCAAATGACGAAAACGCTGCTTGAAATGAGCGAGCTCAAGACGGTACCCTGCACTGACCGTATTGAATTGGCTCCTATGGTTGAGGAGATTTTTGCCGACCTTGCTCCGCTTGCGGACAGAAACGGCATAATCCTTGAAAGTGAAGGCGACGGAGCTATGATCGGCAGTGACACGCTGATTTACCGTATGCTCTTTAATCTGACCGAAAATTCCATACGCTACAATCGCCCGAACGGAACGGTGCGTATTATGATTACCGATGAAAAAAATCGGTTAGTCATTCGGGTCTCGGATACCGGCTGCGGCATACCGGAGAAATACAGAGAAAGCATTTTTCAGCCATTTTTCAGGGTGGATAAATCCAGAAGCAGAGAAAACGGCGGCGTGGGATTGGGTCTTTCCTTGGTGTGGGAGATTGTTGCATTGCACGGCGGTGAGATTCGGGTTGAGGAAAGCTCGGAAAAGGGGACGACTGTAGCGGTGAAGCTCCCGACAGACATGAAAACAAAGTTAGTGTAAAGTGAAAATGCAGGCACAGCTTTTGATTCTTACGGTTTTGTGACAATTTTCAGGCGTTTTTACGGTGAATCGGCTTCCTAGCTTTGATATACTTAAATTGCGGTAAGGAGACGAGGCAATATAAACGGACAAATTTTCCGCTATGGGAAGCATTGTACCCTGATTGTATTGTCTAAAAAAAGCCGCAAATAAAATTAAAGGAGCACTTACTATGAAAAGCAAAAAAACCGTATTTACATCACTTCTCACTCTCGTACTTGCGCTGAGCATTGTCACCGTTTCCGCAGCTGCTGTTTCGGCAAATGCGAAGAAGTCGGGAGAATGTGCGAACGATCCGTGCATTGCCGCCGCAGAGCCTTCAGGCGAATGTGTCGGACAGCCGCTTGAAGGCTTTGTTAAAAATCTGAACTTTCTGAGCGAACAGGAGAAATCTGCTCTGCTTGCAGACCTTGCCGAGATCGAATCTTCGGAAGCGCAGATTGATGAGCTTTACTGTCGCTTGAAGGACGAGAACGCAGATCGGCTTTACGGTGAAATCGACGCTCTCTATGAAAAGCTCGACTCGGTTCTTGAACGCAACGCGGAGCTTTGGGAACGCGTCAACGATGAGTATGACGAAAAAATCGCGGCAAACGAGCCGGACATGATTTTGAACTGAACGACACAGACCTTGCGGTCTGTGAAAAAATCAAATAAACCGCACGCACGGAGCCGTGTCCGTACGGCATGGCTCCGAATCGGTTTTTGGGGGTACTATGAAACAGTTTATCTATATTGCGGAAGATGAAAAAAACATAAGAGAAACTCTTCGGAGCTTTCTTGAAAATGACGGATATGAGGTGTGCGCGTTTGAAACAGGCGACGCACTTTTAGGCGCGTTTTTTAAAAGACGCTCCGATCTTGTTATTTTGGATATTATGATGCCCGGAACCGACGGACTTACCTGCTGCCGCCTCATCCGTGAAAGGGACAGCGTTCCCATCATTATTCTGACGGCAAAGGATACCGAATACGACTATGTAAACGGTATTCTGCAAGGCGGCGACGACTATCTGACCAAGCCGTTTCGCCCGACGGTTCTCCTGATGCGTGTTAAAGCTCTCCTTCGCCGCGTGGAGATGGAGCGGGGCAAAGCTCCGACGGACAGGGATATTACCGTCGGAGATTTGCGCTTTTCGGGTGATGAGAAGCAGCTTTTCTGCAGGGAAAAGCCTCTTGCGCTTTCCCCGAACGAGCTGAAGATGCTCCTCTTTATGATGCGCGGCGAGGGCAAAGCGTTGTCAAGGGATGAGCTGCTCACCCACATTTGGGGCTACAATGACGAGGTGGAAACCAGAGTGACCGATGAAACACTGCGCCGCATACGCAGCAAGCTCTCCTCGGCAGACAGCAGGGTGCAGATTGAGACGGTCTGGGGGTACGGCTACCGCCTGCGATCGAGCGGAGGCGGGAAATGAAGCATATAAAAAGAAAAATCACCTTATCCGTTCTCGGTACAATGCTGTTTGTTTTTGCGGCGCTGCTTGCCACCGTTAATATCTTTATTCCGGAATATCTGACATCAGAGGCGCAGAAGGCGATAATTTTGGAGGATCAGCGTAAGGACCCTGTCCCGCTTACCGAAGCAACGGACTCCGAAGAGGAGCATTTTCTTACATCAGGAGTTCGGTATCTTGAAGTTGAAGAGGGTCTTACAGAGTCGGAGCACCTTTCAAAAGCCGAATATCAATTGAGGAAATACTGCCGAAAGGAAAAGCCGACAGCCGGTGAATTTCATACACTGAAAACCGGCGGCAGCCGATTTGTTTTCCGTATAACACATGTCGAAGCCGATGAATATGAGGACGCATATTCGTACATTCTGTATGTGGATGTCGGAGCGGTTATGCAGTATTCGGCATATCTGAACGCCGTTTTTTTCGCGGTACTGGCAGTGCTCAGCGTGCTGGTCTGTCTCTTCGGCAGGAAGCTCGGCGGCTATGTTGAAAGGGCGCACGAATCCCAGAAATGGTTTTTTCAGAATGTGTCGCACGAGCTGAAAACGCCGATGATGGCTGTTCAGGGCTGCGCCGAGGGCATCCACACCGGGGTTTTGGATCCTGTGAAAGCGTCAGGAGCGATTCTGGAAGAGGCGGAACAGATGTCCGATTTGGTGGAGGAGCTGCTCGCGCTCTCCCGATTGGAGTCGGGACAAGCCAATGCCGAATTCCGTTTTACGGATATCCGTGAGGTTTTATATGACTGCCTGCGCAGTACGGAACAACTGACGGAGCAGAGAAAGCTGTGCATAACCCCTTGCTTTGATGAAAAGCCTGTTTCGGTAAACTGCGATGAGGTTCAGCTCCGCCGTGCGTTTACAAATATCATCACCAACGCACTGCGGTATGCGAAAAAGCAAATACAAATTGAATGTAAGGCAGACAGGGGGAAAGCCATTGTTCGTATCCGTGACGACGGAGAAGGCATTGCGCCTGAGCTTTTACCTCACATTTTTGACCGCTTTTACAGCACCCGCAAAGGGGGAGCAGGGATCGGGCTTTCGCTCGCAAAGGAGATTGTATCATTGCACAAAGGCACAATATCCGCGTCAAACGCCGGCGGCGCATTGTTTGAAATCAGCCTTCCGCTGAGAAAAACGGTATAATTATTCCCGGCAACCGTTTTACAGATACTCTTACGAAAACAAAACCCAATGTGAAAGGAAATCGTATTATGAAGAAGATTATTGCACTTGCACTTGCCGCAGCTTTGCTGCTCTCGTTTACCTCTTGCGCAAAGCAAAACGGTACAGGCACATCCTCCGGCGCCCTCAAAGGGCAGCCGAAAAATGCTTTGGAAATCCTTGAAAAGGTCTGGAGCAAGTATTCGGCCGACGAAAAATTTTCCGCAACAGGCGGTTCCGAAAAGCATATGAAGGAAGATAAGCCCGGCAAATTCGATGTTTCCGATGCAGAAGCCCTTGACTTTGAACTCGGCTTCCCGAAGGCGCAGGCGTCCGAGATAGATGATGCCGCATCGCTTATGCATATGCTGAATCAGAACAACTTTTCCTGCGGCGTATACCATGTTAAAGACTCCGGAAACGCCGAAGCGCTTGCAGGTAAAATTAAAGAAAACATTCTTGCACGCCAATGGCTGTGCGGATTCCCCGAAAAGCTCGTCATTCTGACCGTCGGCGATTATATCGTTTCCGTCTTCGGCGCCAAGGAACTGACAGACACCTTTACAGCAAAGCTGTCGGCTGAATACAGCTCAACAAAACAGCTTTTCGATGTGCCTATCGCATAAGACAAAGCTATGCTGTTTTCAAGTATAACGTTTCTGTACTGCTTTCTGCCGTGCGTTCTGCTTGTGTATTTCGCCGTTCCCGACCGTATGAAGAATCTCGTGCTTCTTTTGGCAAGTCTACTCTTCTACGGTTGGGGAGAGCCGAAATATCTCGTTTTTATGCTTGCGACGGTAACGCAGTCGTATATTGCCGCGCTTTTGGTTGAACGCTTTCGCGGGACGAAAATTGCCAAGCTGTCGCTTGCCGTTTCGACGGTCGCCGGCCTCGGTCTGCTTGCATATTGCAAATATGCGGACTTTTTTATCGGAAACTTCAATGCGGTAACAGGTCTTTCCGTTCCGCTTCTCAGGGTGGCTCTGCCGGTAGGCATAAGCTTTTATACATTTCAGATTCTGAGCTATGTTATAGATGTTTATCGCGGCGACGTGCCGGCACAGCGTAATTATATTGATCTTGCAATGTATGTGGCGATGTTCCCGCAGCTGATAGCCGGTCCCATTGTCCGCTATTCGGATATTGTCGGGAGCCTGAAAAACCGAAAAATCACGCTTGCCGATGCGTCTGAGGGAATCACGCGCTTCGCAGTCGGTCTTGCAAAAAAGATTCTCCTCGCAAATTCCGCAGCGCTTATCGTGTCCGAATTCAAGGCGTACGGTGAGAAAACCGTGCTGTTTTATTGGCTGTATGCCGCGGCATATATGCTGCACATCTATTTTGATTTTTCCGGGTATTCGGATATGGCGATAGGACTCGGGCGCATTTTCGGATTCCGTTTTTGCGAAAATTTCAACTATCCGTATATCTCCGCAAGCATCACGGAGTTCTGGCGCCGCTGGCATATCTCTCTCGGCGGCTGGTTCCGCGACTACCTTTATATTCCCCTCGGCGGAAACCGTGTAAAGCCTATACGGCATGTTTTTAACATTCTTGTCGTCTGGGCGGCTACCGGCTTTTGGCACGGAGCATCTTGGAATTTCATTCTGTGGGGACTTCTTTTTGCGGTGCTTTTACTGTTTGAAAAATACATTCTGCACCCGAAAAGACGGAATGCCGTGTTTATGCACATCTACACTATGCTGTTTGTCGTGCTCGGTTTCGTGCTGTTCGATTCTACAAGTATTGCCGACGCGTTTATGAGCTTTAAGTCCCTGTTCGGGCTTGCGGGAATCCCCGCCGTGAACACGGTATCGTTTTATTATCTGAAAAGTAATCTCGTACTGCTTATTATAGCTTTGCTCGGCGCAACCCCTTTGCCTAAAATGATTTATGAGAAAATCGGAGGAACGGCGGGCGGAAGCCGGGTTCTTGCCGTTTTAACGCCGATAGCGACGGTCGCGTCAATTGCCGTATGCACGGCATATCTGATCGACGGTTCGTTCAATCCGTTCGTTTATTTCCGGTTCTGACTTACGGCTTTAAACCTTTTCCCGGAGGAGTAGCGTGAAAAATCACGCTAAAAATAATAAAAACGCCTGTTTCTCGCCTTTGTTACCAAAGGCAACCGAAACAGATGCGATATAATAATCACCATTTCAGTGATTTTTATCGCATTTTGTGTCTTGGAAAGAAATGGTGATTATTATGAAGAAAACCCAACAAATACTTACATTGGTTTTGTCACTCGGATTTATTGCGGTTTTTGCCGCTTGGTTTTGGATTTTGCCCGACGCCGATGAATCGACAGTCGAAAGACGGCATTTGGCGAAAAGCCCTGCGCTGTCTCTTTCGTCCGTTGCAAACAGCAGCTTTATGAGCGGCTTTGAAAAATATATGCTCGATCAGTTTCCGCTGCGGGGCGGCTTTCGGGCACTCAAAGCCGCCGCAAACGCAGGGGTGTTTATGCAAAAGGATAACAACGGACTTTATTCCGTCGGAGAGCACCTCTCAAAGCTTGATTTTCCGACGGACTTTGACTCGGTCGACCGTGCCGCACAGCGTTTTCGGTATGTGCATGACACTTATCTGCGGAATAACGGAATAAAGACATATCTGTCGGTGATACCGGACAAAAACACCTTCATCGCGTCGCAAAACGGCTATCCCGACAAGGATTACGAAGCACTTGTCAAGCGTCTGCGAAGCGGATTTTCGCAAGCGGAATATATTGACATTTCAGCTCTTCTTTCAGCCGACGATTTTTATTACACCGATTCTCATTGGCGGCAGGAAAAAATCCTGACGGTTGCCGATAAAATTGCGGATAAAATGGGCGCGGAGCGGATAGGACACTGTGAAAAGCATGACGCGGGCGTTTCCTTTTACGGGGTCTATTACGGTCAGGCAGCCCTCCCGCACGCGCCGGAGCGCCTTTTCTATCTCGATAACGCGGTGATACGGGGTCTTAAGGTGTATAATGCCGAAGAATCGTCCGATATCCCGGTTTACGATCTCGCTGCCGCCGCGGGGCGCGATCCTTATGAAATGTTCCTCGGCGGTGTGCGCTCGATTATCAGGATTACAAATCCGAATGCTGCGAAGGAACGCCGGCTCATCGTTTTTCGGGATTCGTTCGGCAGCAGTATAGCGCCGCTGCTTGCTGCGGGTTATTCCGAGATAACGCTTGTCGATATCCGTTATATCACACCTTCCGCTCTCGGAAGAATGATCGACTTTGCAAAAGCGGACGATGCGCTGTTTCTTTATTCCGCATCGGTCATCAACAACAGCGAGACGATAAAGTAATGCGGAACCGAGGCTGCGATGAAAATGAAAAGCTGCCCGCACCGTGTCGGGATACAGTGCGGGCAGTCCCGAAAGGGATATAAAACGAAGGAATTATTATAATGTCTACTGAATAATTGCAAAGGTACTTTTGAATTGTTCAGCAAGCATTATTATAAACGGAACATTTTCTGTTTTTTTACGATAAAAGGTCAAGGCAGCTTGTCTGAACAGTAGGGCAGCGAGGCAAGGGCGCGCAAGCCGTCTATGTCTGTCAGTTCAACACATCCCTTTGATTTGTGAATCAGCTTTTTGTCATTCAGCTTTTTCAGAGTTTTGGTTACTCTCTCTCGGCTCGTTCCTATGTACCGCGCAATATAGTCGTGAGTGAGGTGTATATGTGTCTTTCCGTGTCGGTCATGTTCGGCAAGAAGAAAAACGGCAAGACGCTTTTCCAGACCGTGAAACAGAATCCATTGCACCGAATCCATAACCAGATTAAACCGCTCGGCAATCAACTCATAGGCAAAGCAGCGAAAATACAGGTTGTTTCGCATCAGCTGCTCCATAATCGACATATTGACAACGAGAACCCTACTGCGGCAGTCTGATGTGAGAAACACCTGAAAGGATATTTGGTTGAACAGACTCAGGGCAGAGAATATACAAATACTTTGATCGTGAAGAGAAAACAGGGTGATCTCTCTGCCGTCGGGCGACAGTAAATACGCACGGATTCTGCCCTCAACCAGCATCATAAGACCGATGTCCTCGCCCGCCATGGAATGAAGGATATATGAGTCTCTGTCAAAGGTACGAATATAGGCGTTATTGCGAAGCATATCCTTTTCGGCATTGTTTAAATGCTCCCAGAACGGCAGCGCATGAAGATGTTTTGTCGTTGTGTTCATCGGGTACACTCCTCTCAACATATAATTATTATATCATATTTCGGCACCGTTGTACAGTGCCGACGGCACATATATTTCCGAGGCTCGGATTTTAAAGAAATGTTCTGAAGAAACGGCATGAAAAAACCGTAAAAAATTCCCAAAACGGGTTAACAAGAAACGCGGGGGAGGGTATAATATTACTTGTAAAATATCATATTTTTATATTCGGCAAACCTGTCGAAAGACAGGGACGCAAAGTTTAGTGTCTAACCGGAAAAATTCCGTATGATTGACTGACCGCACTTTTTATAGCTGCGGTCAGTCTTTTTTTGTGAAAAAACGCTCCGAACGGTGCCCGCGTCACATACACTCGGTTCCTGCAGCACAGACGCTGTACATCAGTTTCTTTATAATTAAAATACTACGGTGGGTTTGTTATGCCGGATTCCCGAAAATCATGAGGTTAATTCGGCGGAGCAATCAATTTTCACGGCGATATCAAAGCCGCAAGACAATTTTTTGGAATCTATGAGGATTAAACGGCGATAACTGAAAAATTCGTTCGGGAGGACTTCTGTATGTCTGAAAGCAAAATATCAAAAAGAATTCTGTTCATTATCGGAGCGGTGTTGTGCTGCATTTTCGCGGTAATTCTTGTATGCAACCTGACGATCATCATAAAAGGCGTTGCAAATCCGAGAATTCCGCCGTCGGTATTCGGTGTCACACCGATGGTTGTGCAGTCGGGCTCAATGAGCGGCAATGCCGAGGATCATATAGAAGTAGGCGACCTGATTTTTACGGTTAATCCCGATACGGACAAGCTGAAGGCAGGCGACATTATCTCGTTTATGGACGGCAATATTGCCGTTACCCACCGCATTATTGAGGTGCGGGCGGGAGCAGACGGAAAGCGCAGCTTTATAACCAAGGGCGATGCCAACAACACCGAGGACCCGGCAGTCAGCGAGGACGCGGTGTTCGGACTGTATAAGGGGCGTGTTCCGGGACTGGGTGACTTTGCCATGTTCCTGCAAAAGCCGCTGGGTATGGCGGTATTTATCGGCATACCGGTGTGTGCTTTTATTATCTGCGACATTGTTCGCCGTCAGCGAAGCTCCGGCAAAAGGGATAAGGAAACCGAGGAGCTGAAAGCGGAGCTTGAACGGCTGCGTGCCGCCGCGGGAGAAAAGAATCCCGAAAAAGAAGACGGCGGCAATACATAATAAACGGTATCTTCCGCGAGACCGGTGCCACAGCCGGACAAAGCGGTGATATATATGAGGGTAAGTCCTCGGTTGAGGCGATTTATGTCGTATCACGAAATCCGAATGACGGTATTTTATCGTCTCAACATTTTTTTATTTTTAAGGAGGAACATTCCATGATTTTGAAAAACAATCGAACAATGAGAGCAGCGGTTCTCTTGCTTGCGCTTGTACTTATCACCTCATGCTTTGTCGGAGGCACCTTTGCGAAGTATGTAACCAGCGGTGATGCGGCTGATCTTGCCAGAGTAGCCAAGTGGGGCGTGACTGTTACCGCTCACGGAACCGGCGATGTCTTTGCCAAAGAGTATGCCGGCATTGCCGGGCAGGATAACACCGTTGTCGCCGATGACGGCAAAACCAATGTAGTAGCTCCCGGTACAAAAAAGGAAAATGCCACACTGGTAACGCTGAGCGGCAAACCGGAGGTTGCCGTAAATGTCACCTATAGTGCCGACCACTTCGGGCTGACCGGCAACTGGCAAAGTGATGATAACGGTACATTCTATTGCCCGTTGATTATCACGGTTGGCGACAGAGTCATCAAATGTGCGGCATTGCAAAACGCAGAGGCTGTTGCAACAGCCGTAAAGGACGCTGTTGCTGCCTGCAGCGCCACCTACGGACCCAACACGGATCTTTCCGCAGTGGCAAACGGAGGTCTGAAAATCTCCTGGGAGTGGCCTTTTGAGGAAACTGATAATCCGGGACAGACCGATGTGAAGGATACATACCTTGGCAATCAGGCTGCCACAGCTGCCGGTTTAGATATACCTGCTATCCACATTCCGGTGACAGCCACCGTAACTCAGATCGACTAAGGCTCTGATTTTACAGCTTTTGTACAGTCGTATATCCCCCGCCATGTGGCTGGCGGGGGATAATACTCGGGCTGTATGCAGTGCTCCCGACATCTTCTTGCCGGGAGTCCCGCATATGTCCCGAACCCCTGCAGCCCTGCCGTTTTACCGGATTTCCGACTGCTTTCAAGCGAGGTGGCATATGAATAACTCTGAAAAAATGCGGGAATGGATGCTTCCCGCCATACTGATACTCTTTATATTACAGGTCATGCTGCTGCCGGTAATGATAGGTCTTACCTATGCCGTACCCGCAGAGAGACCCGAGCATATCCTTACCTACAGGACAGGCTCGCTTGTTTGGGATAAGGCTGCTTCGGTGCGCCCGGACGGCTCTGCGGAGCTTTCGTTCTTTGAAACACTGTATAAGAATGTAAACGCCGATAATGCCGAAAGGGTGTTGGCACCCGGCACCGAAAAAGACAGCGTGGTTCGTCTTAAAAACGATACAAATAAAGAGATAGCCTATACCGCCGTACTGTATTCGCTCACAACTTCGCAAAAGCTTGATATCGGAGCTACCATTTCGGGAGACGGATTTTCGGATATATCCCGTTATACGCTCCCCGAAAGTATTAAGAAAGAAACGGTTGTCCGCGCGGTCGGCGGCAGTCTGGCTGCAAAAAAACTGCAGGACTTTGATATAAACTGGTTTTGGAGCTTTGAGAACGGCGCAAGCACTGACGGACGGGACAGCATCGACACCTATCTCGGCAATAAAGCCGCAAACGAAAAGGCAGACGAAGCAACGCTGGGATTTTACCTTGTTGTATACGACGACAGCGAGATATTGCCTTCTCCGCAAACGGGCGACAATACCGTAATCTGCGGTTATGTTGTGCTGACGCTCATCAGCGGCGGACTGTGCCTTTTCCTTGCCTTTACACGGAAAAGGAGGGAAAGGGATGAAGACTGAAAAGACTTTGACCGTCCTGCGGAGGGTGCTTAAAGCTCTGATTCTTATAATCGCAGGTGTTGTTCTGCTTGCCAATCTGTATCGCCTTGCTGCGAGGGAGATATTTGGGGTGAAAGCTCCGACCGTATTCGGCTATTCCTCAGCCGTTGTGCTGACAGGCAGCATGAGCGGCACCGTAGAGCCTGACGATTTAATCATCACCCGTAAGCAAAGCAATTACACGGTCGGCGATGTTGTGATGTATCAGACCGGCGGCACACCGGTAACCCACCGCATTATTTCCGAAAACGAAAAAGGCTACCGCACCAAGGGTGACGCAAACAATACCGACGACGGCACCGAAATACCGAAGGAGGATGTGGTCGGGAAAGTGGTGCTGGTGATTCCGAAAATCGGGGCGGCTGTCCGCCTTGCGCGAACACCGATCGGAATGCTCGGCCTGTTTGCCGCGATTATTTTGATTACCGAGCTGCCGAATCTGATCGGATATATTCGCCGCAAGAACGAAAAACAGAAAAACTGAAAAAACAAGGGGGCGGGAAAATGAAACACAGCGGAAAAACAGAGCAAAAGCCGAAATTCCGGCTTCCTTTTTCCGCCGTTTTGCTTTATCTTCTGCTGATTGCGGCGGCGGTGTCCGGCGTGACCTTTTCAAAATACATAACAGGGACAACGGTGGGCGATACGGCAAGAGTGGCAATTATGCGGGATATTACCGTTACCGAAACCGGAAATTTTGCCGAGACGGATAAATGGGTTATTACCCCCGGCGTGGATATGATAAAAAATGCCGTTGTGAATTTCGAGGGCAGCGAGATGGCGTGTTATGTGTTCTGCGAGATAAAAACATCGGGCTGGAGCAGACTTGATGAACACAGCTTTGCTTTTTCAGGCGGCGGCGAAAACATCCTCGGCTGGGCAGTAAATAATGATTGGAAATTTCTTTCCGGTAACGGGAGCGAAGCAGTATATTACCGTACAGTCGGCGCCAATACCGTGCTGCAGGCGGATGTGTTGGCTGACGGCGGCAAAATAACCGTCAGCGAGAATATAACAAAAACACAGCTCGGACTTCTGCCGAAGGATATGCAAATTAAAATCAGCGCCGCGGCGGTGCAGTATAACGGCTTTTCCGAGGGTGAATATACGGAAGAACAGAGAGCCTTGGCGGCATGGGAAGCCGTGAAAAACAAATAATCCCCACAGGAAAGCAGGTGGAAGAATGAAGGGAAGATATCGGGCAAAGCATTTTAGGAATACGGAACATACAGGGTTCAGAAGACTTCTTTCGGTTATTCTGTGCCTTTGCCTGCTTGCGTCTGTTCTTCAAATACAGATGATAACGGCATTTGCCGCAGCAAACCTTGATTCGGTGACTGTTACACATGAAGGCAGGAAAACAGAAAAGCTGATTCTGCCTCAAAACGAAAGAGCCACCCTCAAAGCCGAATGTTCTCCGAATACGCAGAATATCGCCTATCAATGGCAGATACTTGCGGATATCAAATCAGAGCTTTGGGTGAATATTTACGACGCGACAAAGCAGTCGATGTCGCTGTCCTGCGCCATGCTCGGCTCGCTTTTGGATGAATCGGGCAGCGCCTATATCCGCTGCAGGGCAACAGCGGGGGACAGCAGCCGATATTCCGGGGCTGTCTGTGTGACGGTTGCGTTTAACGCTCTCGCAGATGCCGAACCCGCTGCTGTGCAGAACGGTAACTCCTCGGCGCGAAAGGCTCCTGCCCGCACACCTAGGAGCAATCCGGAATATGTGGACATCGTCATAAACTATTTGGATGCCGTGTCCGGTCAGCCCATCTACACGGGATTTACCGCACAGATACAGTACGGCACTTCCTATCACAATACAGTTATTTCACCGACCTATCTCGGATATGCGCCGTTTTATAATGCGGCAAATCCTTCTGTTACCGTTCCTGAGGGCGGCACGGTGGATGCGAATGACGACGCGACGGTAGTCGCTCTTAATATTCCGGCAGACTATACAGCGGCGCAGTATGTCGTAAATGTCTATTATAAGGCAATAGATGTGCCCTATGCCGTGCGGTACTACTTCCAGAATATCAACGACGATATGTATAGCGAGAATATGGGGCTTTACCGCATATCCTCTGCCAAAACCGGCACGATTATTTCCAACGAGCAGCTTGCGGTGCAGGATGAGGAGACGGCAAAGGGCTTTACAAAGCTGTATCATTATCCGGAGGCAGTCGCCGCCGACGGCTCCACCGTTTTTCAGTGCTACTACGACCGCAATTATTACATGGTTAAATTTGATATGGACGGCGGCTACGGCACAGAACCGATTTATGCCCGCTACGGAACGCCCTTTGTTGTAAATGCCCCTACACGGCACGGCTATGTGTTTGACGGCTGGGACGATGTGACGAGCGGCACCGGCGACGGCGTCAAAGATACTCTGCCCGATACCGTGCCCGATGAAAACCGCACATATAAAGCTCTTTGGAGCAAGGTTGACACCACATATACGGCGGTGTATTGGCTGCAAAATGCAGATGATGACGAATACAGCTATATCGGCAGCGTCAAGAAAAACGCAAAGAGCGGCGATATTGTTTCGGGCTCGGACAGTCTGACGGCAACCACACCGCTTTGCGGGGATAATCATACTCACACCTCGGAATGCTATCCCGATGATTTCAGCCACTATATTTATGAGCGCGCCGATGAAAATGTCACCGTTAAGGGCGACGGCTCCACTGTTGTCAATGTGTATTACAAAAGAAAAACATACACTTTAAGATTTTATTATGTCAGGGAGAGAAACGGCGTCTATCAGCTTGTCGGCGGTTCTACCTATCCCTTCGGGAATAAAGATTCGCAGTTTGCCCGTCCCAATCCGTATACCGTGCAGAACCTGTTGGCTAAGGTGCCGGACGGCAGCTGGGGAAAAATTAAAGCGCTTCCGGTTTTGAAACAGAAATATGCCGATAAATACACCGTGGGAACGCTCGTTGATACGGCAAAAGGCTATGCCTATCATTATCTTGAATTGAGCGCCCGCTTTGATGCAAATCTGACTGATTCTTGGCCGGGCGAAGCCTTTGAACCGATTGAGGTGGATGAATACCATACTACAAACGGCGCACAGAATCATATGGGCGAAGGTCAGTGGGGGCATTATGCCTATCTTGCCGGCTGGAACGGCGAATTCAAGGTGAAATACACCAAGGATAATTCCAATTCAACCATTAAGGGTATGTTTCAGAAGCTTGACGAGCATCTTTTGTATGACTCCTCGGAAGGAACCTCGGACATAGTTTCTTTTCTCGCCTTTTTTGAAAACGGAGCCGATATCGGTTGGAGTCATCCTCTCCAATGGCAGTACGAAATGTACGTTCCGGTGCTTCCCGGGGAAACCGTCGATCTTACCTATAACGGTGTGGATTATCTTCTTTATAAGTCCATTGACACCTCAGACAACAATGCAGGTATTGAGCATCAGACACAGCCGACTCTCTACGGCTTTACCGCAAACGGAAAGACCTCGTTTAAAAACGCCGATCTTTCCGACGGAAGAGCTTCCTATACGGCAAGGTTTTTCTATCAGAGAACCTATCATGATCTGACTATGCATAATTATAATCAGATCCATTTGTATGAAAAGCTCCCATATCAGGATCCGCTGGACGATTACGGCAACACCGCGCCGCCGTATCCGTCTACTCTGGAGGAAAACGCATATACCTTCAGCGGTTGGTATTATTCTCCCGGATGCTATGACGGCAGTGAATATAAAGCCGGAGATACAATGCCCGGGAAGAATATCGGTCTGTACGCCAAGTGGACGCCCGTGAATCACACGGTACGCTTCTTCCGCACCTATGACGATATGATTGCCTTTGAAACGGCGGGCATTGAAAACGGTATGATTGAAACACGGGAAACACCGCACGGCAGTGTGCTGGGAAGTGTGGATAACCCCACACATCATTCAGACGGGCTTGCGTATACCTTCGGCGGATGGTTTTATATGCGTGCCGGCAACAAGACGGCATATACTCCGCTTGATATGCCTGTTATAAAAGATATGAATGTCTTTGCCGACTGGGGCACACACTCGGCGCAGCCCTACCGTATTCACTACGCTCTGCACGAGGGAGAAGGTGACAGCTCCTGGCTGGGACTTCTTAACACGGCAGCAAACGCCTCGCCTAAGGACAATAAAACCTACAAGGTGGCAAATGATGACGGCGAGGATCGCACCTATGTATATCTGACATCGGACAACAGGTATCACCGCCTGATCGCATCCGATTCCGCCGGCTTTGCCTATCAGGGGAACACCCGTACCTTCTATCCGAAAGCGGGCGAGCCGCTTAATGAACTTTATCCTGACTATAACAGCGGCTATTACCCGACGCTTGCCAGCCATTCCATCACAGTGGAATATGAGGAGAACAAGGAAGAGCCGGAGCACAATGTGTTTACCTTTACCTATGTGCACGCGGAGAATATAGCCTATCAGGTAGAATACCGCTATGCGGATACCGGCGCCTTGATAACCTCTGCTCCGGGAGGAGGAACGGTGACGAAATATTCAACCAAGGCGGTCGTGACAGAGCGCTTCGAGGTTATTAAAGACTATATTCCCGATGCTTTTTACAAACGCCTGATTCTTGCCGTTACTGATGACGGAAACGGCAACTATGTAGGCTCTCCGGACAATGTAGTGGTCTTCTATTACAGTAAAAATACACAGAATGCCTTTTACGCCGTACACCATATGCTGCAGAAGGTTAATGCCGCAGGGGCGGAGCTTACGCAGGATGAAAGCGGTAATTACATCAACTATACCGAAAGCGATGCCCTCACCGAGGGTATCGGAGATATCGGCTCTTCACATGATATCGTACCGCAGACCTTCAGCGGTTTTTCGGTATACGGCACGGGATATATCAAGGATTCCGGCACAACGCAGCTGCTTGACGCCGAAACCGATCCGCACTTTACCGTTACCGTTAAGGAGCAAGGCACCGAGCTGTATATCTTCTATACACGCAACACGCAGAGCTACAGGGTATATTATTTGAAGTACGGCACGGATATCGGCAATCTGTCCGACCTGACCTATACCGCCGGCGATACTTCAAACGGCGTGCTTCTTCCGATTGAATCCGGCACAGGCACTTTCGGCTCCGCCGTTACGGCAACGGCAAAGCAGGCAGGCGGAATGAACTGTGTATCAAATTTGTCGCAGACGATCATTCTTCGGGCAAATGACGCGCAGAACTACATCATATTTTACTATTCGCCTTTGCAATATACCGTGGAATACAAGGTGTGGCCGTATGGCGGCGGAACGCTCAGTCAGACTATTGAGGTAGTCAACGGAACGGATCCTTTCAGCGGCTCAACGGCGACGGCTAAGACAGGCTATCGGTTTGACGGCTGGTACGCGGACGAAGCGTGTACGGTGCCGGTCGGCGACAAGGGAACGGTAACGGGCAGCAAGCTTGTTCCCGCGACGCCAAAGCTTGACGCCATGCCTAAGGTCAACACCTTTTGGGCAAAGCTCGTTCCTGTTGTCGGAAATATGACGATTGTAAGAGGAAACGGTACCGGGGATGAGGAAAACGGCGACAGAGTATTTGTTTATCGTATAACCGCGGCAGATGATCCCGCTTTTGAGTTGTATGTTTCAATCAAGGGGAACGGCAGCGTGACTATTAAGGATATGCTGTGTCGTGAATACGCGATAGAACAGCGAAATGCTTGGTCATGGCGGTACAACGACACATCGCGGAAGGTGACCCTTTCCGATGGAACAACAACGAAAGTCACATTCGGCGATGCTCCCGTTAATAATAAATGGCTTAACGGAAACAGCGAAAGGATAACGAACAGAAAGGGGTGACGCCGCAATGTCGAAAAGAATAAAGCACCTGCTGATTGCTGCGGCTGCCCTGTGTATTGCTGCGGCTGCGGGCTTGACCCTTGCCTTTATGTTCAAAAAGGCGGAAAAAACAAATCGGTTTATTCCGGCAGAGGTTTCCTGCGCTGTCCGCGAGAAGCTTGATAACAACGAGGTGACCGGTACCGCTGCGGTGGGAGGACAAAAATCGGATATTCGGGTGGAGAACACCGGCAATGTCAAGGAATTTATTCGCCTGAAGCTGGTTTCATATTATGTTGACGCAAACGGGGACATTGCAGGGACGGTTTCTTCTCAATACCCGAATCTGACACTTAAAAACGGTTGGATCGCAGGAGCCGACCACACCTACTGTTTTCCCTATCCGGTAGAGCCGGGAAAAGCAACCGAAATACTGTGCGAGCCTTTCTCCCTCGGGCAGACACAGCTTGAAAACGGCAGCACGGTGTATCAGGTAATTGAGGTTATTGCCGAGGCTGTTCAGGCAGAACCGATATCCGCCGTGCGGGAAGTCTGGGGCGTAACGGTTACAAATAATACGATCACGGCAGCTCCGTAAAAATTCCTCTGTTCGGCATATCATGCCCGACAGGAGGCTTTTCTTATGTGCCTGCGGCACATAAAAGAGTAATAAGAGTAAAAAGAAATTAGGAAAAATGCCTATTTTCGTTTTACTGCCTATTGACTTTATATCTATTTTTGCTTATAATATTATTAGGAACTCGTCCTAATAACGCGGAAAATGAGAAGGCTAACACCAAGCTGCGGTTAAAGGAGCCGGGCGAGCTCGGCGGGACAGAAAGTAATCTTGATACGGAGATGAAAACCGATGATTATACGTAGAGAAACAAAACAGCGGCAAATGGTTTTACAGGCGGTACAGGCAAGGAAAGACCACCCGACCGCCGATCAGATATTCAATGATGTGCATAAGCTTGATCCGAAAATCAGCCACGGAACCGTATACCGTAATCTTAACCTTCTTTGTGAGGACGGTTTGATCTGCCATGTGCGAGTGCCCGGAGCAGACCGATACGACCTGCGCACCGATCTGCACTATCATATGTTCTGCGTTGAGTGCAAAAAAGTAAGCGATGCGCCGCACCCGTACAAACCGTATTTGGATGAAGAGATTGCCAAACAGTCAGGCTATAAGATTATCAGACATCGTCTGATTTTTGAGGGAGTGTGTCCGGAATGCCAAAATATAGAGCTTCGACCCCTTCCGGAGCCGGTATTCGTTCATTATCCGGTTCAATCGGCTCCTCATATGCCGGTGCCTGCCTTTGCCGAAACGAAAAAGCCAAACAGGAGAAAATGATTGTACAGACAATCTGGCTGCTATTTCCGCATTGTCTTATGTGAAGGACGGCTTATAAAATGTCTCGGTAAATGAAGACTCGCTGCTTGCGGCTCTAGGATAAGATAAAAGGTCAAAGCAAATTAAACGAAGCAGTAAAGGAGGAATAACGGTATGAGAAAAATATTCATGGGCATTGCGATTGAGTTGTTTGCTGTTTTACTGCAGCTTTCGTTTAAAGAAACAGCCGTTTCGCTTATTATCGGGGCATTGGGGCTTTTGGTAGCACTTTTCGGTCTGTTCGGAACCCTCGAAAACAGATAGGCAAAGAAATAAGTATTATTTCTGACTGCAAGGGATTGCAGAAAAAATAAAGGAGGAAACTGACATGATGACGACTTACGAACACTGTGAACACTGCGGACGACTCATACCTGAGGGCGATGTTTACTGTGGCTTTTGCCGCGGTACTGCGAAAACGGATATTTCCGATTTTGATATGATCCATGATCCGGAAACATATCCGCTGCCGCATCATGAATTTCCCGAAACCGACCAACGACCGTTTTCCTTTAAAAAACAAAGGTAAACCGAGCGCTGACAGGTAAACGGTATGAAAGGGGAGCCGACTGTGCAAAACTGTCGGCTCCGGGACTTAAAATCGTTTTATAACGGAGGGGCAAAAACATGAAGAAACGGAAAAGGATTATTCTTGCGGTATCGGCTATTGTTAGTGTGACAGGACTCGAACCTGCCGCGGTTTCGCTCGCCGCCTTTTAGATTGCGGCTTTGCGTTCATTTTTGCAAGGCGTTAGCCTTGCTGCAAATTTCTCGCTTCGCCGAATAAAAAATTCGGCGGCAGAAACTTTTAACCTGCCGAAACAAAAAATTTTGTTATAAGACGAAGCCGACTGAACGCAGGAATACTGCCGTATTTCAAGTTTTGAGGCAATGTATTATGCAAAATTTTGTTTCGTAGGCGCGACGGGTTCGAGTCCTGTCACACTACGGTTGCAGCGGCTGCCGCTGCCGTTTATCTGTTTATCATACGATTGAGGAACGGAGCGATTATATGCAGCAGAGAATCCGATAATTGAAAAACACGAACGGAGAATTTTATGAAACTGACATTTCTCGGTGCGGCACACGAGGTTACGGGCTCCTGCACCTTGCTTGAAGCCTGCGGCAAAAAGCTTCTGGTTGACTGCGGCATGGAGCAGGGCCCGAATATTTATGAAAATCGCGAGCTCCCCGTGCCGCCCGCTGACATAGACTTTGTATTTCTCACACATGCCCACATTGACCATTCCGGAAAGCTTCCGCTGTTGACCAAAAACGGCTTTCGCGGGAATGTTTACGCAACGACCGCTACGCGCGATCTATGCGCAATCATGCTTGCCGACGCTGCGCACATTCAGGAAACCGAAGCGGTCTGGAAGAACCGCAGAGCACTGCGCTCCGGTGAGGAGGGCTACACTCCGATGTATACCCTTGAAGATGTAAAAAAGCTTATGCCGCAGTTTCGGGTGACTGATTACAAAACGGCGGTGAAGCCGTGTGACGGCATATCGGCTGTCTTTTATGACGCGGGGCATCTGCTGGGCTCGGCAAGCATTAAAATATCGGTGACCGAAAACGGAGAGACTCACCATGTCGTTTTTTCGGGGGATATCGGAACGCCGAGCAGACCGCTTCTGTGCCCGCCGAATGTGCCGGATGAAGCGGATACTCTGATTATTGAATCCACTTACGGAGACAGCCCGCGTCCGCCGCAGCCGAAGGATACCGAGCAAAGGCTTGCCGAAATAATCGATCGAACGATCACCGGCGGAGGAAATGTGGTAATCCCGTCATTTGCGGTCGGGCGAACACAGGAGCTTCTGTATATGCTTCGGCGTATCAAGGAGCAGCGGCTCTCTCTTACCGATTTTCAGGTGTATCTTGACAGTCCGCTTGCGATTGAGGCGACCGCAATTTATAAGGATACTCTCCGCAGTTACTTTGATGAGGAAACAAACGAACTGCTTGACAGAGGAGTCAATCCTATCGGATTTGACGGCCTGCATCTTTCGGTAACAGGGGACGATTCCAAAAATATCAACGCAGATCCCACGCCTAAAGTCATCATCTCCGCCTCGGGTATGTGCGAGGCGGGGCGCATCCGGCATCACTTAAAGCATAATCTTTGGAGACCGGAATGTACGGTTCTCTTTGTTGGGTATCAGGTGGAGGGAACACTTGGCAGACGACTTTTGAACGGTGCACGGTATGTCAACCTGTTTGGGGAAGATGTCAGGGTTGCGGCAGATATTGAAAACCTTGAGGGTATATCGGCACATGCCGACATGTTACGGCTGGTGGATTGGATAGCTTCGATGAAGAAACGACCGACAAGAGTCTATGTTAATCATGGCTCGGACGGCGTATGCGACAGCTTTGCCAAAACCGTTACCGAACGGCTTGGAATTGAAGCAACGGCTCCGTACAGCGGGGACGTTTTCGATCCGGTCGTCGGTACGCAGCTTACCGTCGGCAGCCGACAAAAGGTGCCGCACGGCGCTTACAAAAGGAAGGGGCGCTCCTCTGCGGTATGGAACAAGCTGTACGTGGCCGGTATTCGTCTTATGGGGATTATTGAGCGCAGCAGCGACTGTAAGAGCAAAGAACTTGTTGTCCTTACCAACCGTATCAACGCTCTTTGCGATAAGCAGGAAAAGGCAATTAAGAAAGATAACACGCGGTGAGATGCTGCGCGGAAAACGGCGGAGAAGCTGTATTAAAGCATAATACTGTCGAAAGCTTCGGAATAAGATCGGGGGAGAGAAAAATGAAAGCAATTGGGGTATTGCCCGAAGATTACGGGGAAATATACTCGCTTAATCTTCAAAAGGATAAAAGGACGGCGATAATCGTTAATTTACTTGCTCTTGCCATTGCGGCTGTTATGGCGGTATCCATGAACTTTTTCGTACCCGTGACCTCCGTTTTTGATATGAGCGGGGGGATAGTCCGCTATTTTTTAAGGCTTGCCGCTTTAATTGTTTTAATGGTGCTGTATATGGTTCTCCATGAGCTGGTTCACGGCATTGCGATGAAGTTATGCGGTACAAAAAGGGTAAAATACGGGTTTACCGGCTTATATGCGTTTGCGGGAAGTGAGGATTATTACGATAAAAAATCGTATATTTTTATAGCGCTGGCTCCCATCGTGCTTTGGGGAACTGTGCTGGCTGCCGTTAATTTCTTTGTCCCGACCGAATGGTTCTGGATCGTTTATATGATTCAGCTTATCAATATTTCGGGAGCAGCGGGTGATCTGTTTGCAGCCGTGAAATTTTCACGCATGCCGAAGAATATACTCATACAGGACAGCGGCGTGAGCATGAGAGTTTTTTATATCGGAAATTAGATATTAAATATAGGTCTGCAAAGATATACAGCATAATAATTTTGTATAAAATCAGCCTGTTGCTGTCGGGAAAACCGATAACAACAGGCTTTAATATTAATAATTCCGCATTGTAAAAAGTGTGTATAAACCGTCATAATCAACCCTTCCTCGGCATATGCTTTACCAAAAGACAGTTTGACTGCCGCGAGTTAAAAGCATATGGAGGAAGAATTATGACAAATGTGAGCATTTATAAGGATATAGCCGCGCGCACCGGCGGAGATATTTATATCGGAATTGTCGGACCGGTGCGCACGGGAAAATCAACATTTATAAAGCAGTTTATGGATAAGCTCGTGCTGCCGAACATAGCCGGAGATTATTTAAAGGAAAGGGCGAACGACGAGCTTCCGCAATCCTCATCCGGCAGAACAATAATGACGACCGAGCCGAAGTTTATACCCGAAAAGGGCGCTGAAATAAGAATTGACGATTCATCGGTAATGAATGTGCGGCTGATAGACTGCGTGGGCTACATAGTGCCGAGCGCGCTCGGATATATTGAGGGCGATCAGCCGAGAATGGTAATGACGCCGTGGTTTGAAGAGCCCATACCCTTTAACATGGCGGCGGAAATAGGTACGCGCAAGGTAATAAACGAGCATTCTACTATCGGGCTTGTCATCACGACAGACGGCAGCATCAGCGATATCCCGCGCAGCGAATACGAGGAAGCGGAGGAGCGGGTGATAGATGAGCTGAAGGCAATAAACAAGCCGTTTGTGATATTGCTCAACTGTATGTACCCCGAATCGGCAGAAGCGCAGGAGCTTGCACAAAGGCTTACCGAAAAATACGGAATCCCGGTACAGCCGGTAAACTGTCTTGAATTATCCGAGGAGGATATAAAGCAAATATTATCGCGCGTTCTTTTTGAATTCCCGATTAAAGAGATATGCATAAGCTTTCCGCGCTGGATAAACTCGCTTCCGCTTGAACACAGGCTGCGCGCGGAGCTTACCGATACGATTAAAAAATCGGCGGAAAATGTACGGCATATAAGGGATATCAGGTGCTTTGAAACGGCGTTCGCAAACAGCGAAAACGCCGACGGAGCAACAATCAACGGAATAAATCTTGGCACGGGCAGCGCGGAGATAACAATTAAAATAAACAGCTCTCTTTTTTACAGCGTGCTTGCCGAAAGCACCGGGCTTAAAATCAATGATGAGCAGGAGCTTATGGAATGCGTTAAGGAGCTTGCCGAAATCAAAAAGGAATATATGAGGGTCAAGGACGCGCTTGACGAGGTTGAGGCGACAGGCTACGGAATAATAATGCCCGAAATTGAGGACCTAAAGCTTGAGGAGCCCGAAATTATGAAGCAGGGCGGGCGCTACGGGGTGCGGCTTCGCGCCTCTGCACCGTCAATTCACCTTATGAAGGCCGAAATCACTACCGAGGTAAGCCCGATCGTAGGAAGCGAAAAGCAGTCTGAGGATCTGGTGATGTATCTTTTAAGCGAGTTTGAAGAGGATCCGGTTAAGATATGGGATTCTAATATATTCGGAAAATCGCTCCATGAGCTTGTAAACGAAGGGCTGCACACCAAGCTTTCCCGTATGCCCGCAGACGCAAGGCAAAGGATTCAGGAAACGATAGAACGCGTGATAAACGAGGGCTGCAACGGTCTTGTCTGCATAATCCTTTAAGAAAAAAATCACATAAAACGACCGCTGCCGCAGCTTTGCTGCGGCAGCGGTTATTTAGATATTAGATATTAAATGGCAGATGTCGGATGTGCAAAAAGGTAAGATTTTATATACCTAAAGCTTTTCTCTCCTTCCGTCACGGCTTACGCAATCCACCGTCTCGGTCGGTGCTTCTGCTTCGCAGAGGTGTCCACCGGACACCCGCACCCTCCCGACATTTACGGCTTTATTCGCTCCAATATTTTTTATCAAGGCTTCTGAAGGAAATCGCTGAGGAAATATGGTTTCGTTTAATAAGCTCGCTTCCGTCAAGGTCGGCTATAGTTCTTGCAATCTTTAAAATTCGGTCGTAGGCTCTTGCGGACATTCCGAGCCTGTCGAACGCAAGCTGCAGGTATCCGTCGGCCGCACTGTCGGTAACGCAGTATTTTTTAAGCATAGCGGGGGTAAGTCTTGCGTTGCAGGATACTCCCGTACCGCGGTAGCGCTCAATCTGCAGCTTTCTTGCGCGGTTTACACGCTCCCTTATTTCAGCCGAGGTCTCCTCCTCAGACGAGGAGTTAAGCTCCTCAAAGTTGACCGGCGGCACCTCGACATGGATATCAATACGGTCAAGCATCGGGCCTGAAATTCTGTTGAGATAATTGCGCACCGCCTTGGGCGAGCAGATGCACTCCTTTGTGGGATGCCCGAAAAATCCGCACGGGCAGGGATTCATGGCGGCAACAAGCATAATCGAGCTTGGATATGTAAGCGTGCCCGCAACGCGGGAAATGGTCACCTTGCCGTCCTCAAGCGGCTGACGAAGCGCCTCGGTAACATCGCGGCGGAATTCGGGCAGCTCATCAAGAAAAAGCACGCCGTTATGCGCAAGCGATATTTCGCCCGGCTTCGGAACAGAGCCGCCGCCGGTTATGCCTGCGGGCGATACCGTGTGGTGCGGCGAGCGGAAGGGGCGGACGCGGACAAACGGGTTATTTTTATCAAGAATTCCGGCTATGGAATGAATTTTCGTGGTTTCAATCGATTCCTCAAAGGTCATTTCCGGCAAAATTGTGGGAAGCCGCTTTGCAAGCATGCTTTTGCCGGCTCCGGGAGGCCCTATAAGCAGGATATTATGCCCGCCCGCGGCTGCAACCTCAAGAGCCTTTTTGGCGGCGAACTGCCCTTTAACATCGCTGAAATCCACCGCGTCTGAAAGGGCGGGCGCGTTTATTTCGGTAACGGGCATGGGGGTTAAGGTGTCGGTTCCCGTAAGGTGGGCTATCAGCTGCTTTATATTGTTGATTCCGTATACATTTATCCCTTCGATTATTGCAGCCTCCGCCGCGTTTTCCTCGGGGACGAAAACATTTTTTATGCCGCTTTTGAGCGCGGTTATGGTTATGGCGAGAACGCCGCCGACGGGTCTTAATCTTCCGTCAAGCGAAACCTCGCCTATAAAAACGCTGTCTCCTATATCGGCATCTAGCTGACCGGAGGCCTTGAGGATTGCTATAAGCACCGGCAGATCGTATATCGAGCCTTCCTTTTTCAGATCCGCCGGAGCGAGATTTATGGTTATCCGCCCGATGGGGAATTTAAAGCCGCAGTTTTTAAGCGCCGCACGTACCCTGTCGCGCGATTCCTTGACCGCAGCATCGGGAAGACCCACTATATCAAAGGCGGGAAGACCCGAGGATATATCGGCTTCAACCTCAATCATATAAGAATCAATGCCGAAGAGTCCCACGCTTTTAAGCTCCGAAAACATTAACACCGCACCTCGTTTTTTCTTATATACATGCCGCACCTGTCAGCACAGTATATTAATTATACTTTAATTTACAATTAAAAGCAATACCCGACATATAAACAGAAAAAAATCACGGCAATTCGGTGATTACGGAGACCTCGTCCGTTCGGCAGATGTTATACATATATTTCTTATTTTTCTTGCTTGAATCGCATAAATAAAAGCTTTTGGCGGAATTTTTAAGCATTGCTTTTTTTACGCACGCCTCTTCCGCGGAGGAATCGGTTATGAACCCGTCCTCTGTATAGCCGCGGCTTGAAAAGAAAAATATATCGGCATTGAAATGAGAAACAAAGGCTTCGGCTTCGGAGCCGATGTAAGCAATCGAATGCTGCAGAAGAAGCCCTCCCGCGCAGTAATTTTTTATGCGTTCCTCGCCTAATTTCAGCGATATTTTGGGGCTGTTAGTCACAACGATTATATCGGTGAAGCTTTTTAAATGCGGTATTATATAGGAAACGGTGGACGAAGCGTCCATAAAAATAATGTCGCCGTTATGTATATATCCCGCGGCTTTTCCCGATATCTTCTTTTTTGAAGCGTTATTCTGCTCCTCGCGCCACAAAAGCGGTATTTCGTTATCGGGGGCATTTCTTATTACTACCCCGCCGTGCGTTCGAATCACCTTTTTCTGCCGTTCAAGCTCGCTCAGATCCCGCCTGACAGTGGGCTGACTTACATAAAGCAGCTTTGAAAGCTTATTAACGCTTATGCTTACATTTTCCGATAAGAGACTCAATATTTTTTCCTGACGCTCTATGCCGTACATAAAATTTCCCGCTTTCGATTCATTTCTTATATGATTGTTTATAATCGATATTTTTGATTTTTAATCAATAGCAGCGCCGTATATTGTTAAAACGCTCATATTTGATTATAATTTTAGCACATAAGAAAACTGTTGTAAAGAGGTTAATGCTATGAATAAAACAGTTAAATGCGCAAAATTATACGGTATAGGCGATCTGCGGTATGAGGAAGCGCCTTTTCCTGAATGCGGCGGCGATGAGGTTATAGTGAAGGTGATGAGCTGCGGAATCTGCGGCAGCGATCTTGGCAGAGTATATGTTAAGGGAACCTACACCTTTCCGACTGTAATCGGGCATGAGTTTTCGGGCAGGGTGGTATTCGATCCGCTTGAGCTGATGACAAACGAAAATGTATGCGTTTTTCCGCTTTTGCCCTGCTTTAAGTGCAAAAGCTGCAGGGAGGGGAATTACGCCACCTGTGAAAATTATGATTATTACGGCTCGCGGCGGGACGGCGGAATGACCGAATACATAGCTGTAAAGCGGTGGAACCTTGTAAAAATGCCGTCCGGTTTAAGCTATGACGAGGGTGCGATGTGCGAGCCTGTATCGGTTGCGAGACACGCCGCCGGAAAGCTGAACATATCAAAAGGGGAGAGCGTTTTTATTTCGGGCGCGGGCCCTATAGGTCTTATAGCAGGGCAGTGGGCTGTGCTTTTCGGCGCAAAAAAAGTATATTATACCGATATCGACAAGCGAAAGCTTGAATTTGCGAAAACACTCGGCTTTTATGAGTGGGAAAACGGAACGGTTACCGATTGCGCGCTTGAGGGAACGGGGTATTCGGACGCTCTGCAAAAATGCCTTGAGACGGTAAAGCCGCACGGAAGAATGGTGCTTATGGGAAACCCGGCGGGCGAAGTCACAATGTCACAAAATACATATTGGCAGATTCTCCGCAAGGAGCTGTGTATAAACGGCACCTGGAATTCATCTTATAATGACGTCGTTAACGACTGGCATGAAAGCATTACGGCAATGGCTGACGGTAAACTAAATGTCAAGCCGCTTATCACGCACAAATTCCCGCTTTCTGAATGCAATACCGCATTCGAAATGATGAAGAACAAAACGGAATTTTACAATAAAGTAATTTTAAATATGCAGGGAGCAGATTAAACATGAAAAAGAAAATTTCCCCGTCTGTCATGTGCGCCGATTTTTTTGATTTGAAAAATTGTATAAGACAATTTGAAGAAAGTAAGATCGATATGCTTCATGTTGATATTATGGACGGCAGCTTTGTGCCGAATTATACTCTCGGCACGGATTTTGTAAAGATACTAAAAGCCAATACTGCCATTCCGCTTGATATTCACCTAATGGTTGAAAATCCCGAAAGTAAGCTTGATTGGTTTCAATTATCTGCGGATGATTATGTAGCGGTGCACTGCGAAGCAACTCCGCACATTCATAAAGCGGTTGCGGCGGTGAAAAATAAGGGCTGCCGGGCTTTGGCGGCGCTTAACCCCGGCACGCCGATATGCGCGCTCGAAAATATTACAGACGATATTGACGGGGTGCTTGTTATGACCGTTGACCCCGGCTTTGCGGGACAGAAGCTCGTACCCTCCGCTCTTGAAAAAATTAAAAAGCTTCGTGAATATCTTGATGAAAGGGGCTATGAAAATATTGAAATTGAGGTTGACGGAAATGTGAGCTTTCACAACGCGGCGCTTATGAACGAAATGGGCGCGAATATTTTTGTTTCGGGAACCTCCGGCGTATTTTCAAAGGACGGAACAATTAAAGAAAACATCGCAAAATTACGCGGTATTATAAGCGAATGAGGCTGCGGTTTGCACAAACCGCCCCACCTCCCCGGTGTTTGGGGTGCGCTACGCGACATTTTTCCCGCACTGCGGGGATATCTTCCCTTTACACAAGGGAGCCGCGGCGGGCTTTTTTGATATGCTTTCCCCCGATAAAACAGGGGGATTTTTTTATTTTTTGAAAAAAATTTTTAAAAAATCGAAAAAAGTATTTGACTTTTCCTGACTTTGGTGTATAATTATAGTCAGGAAAGGTCAAAATGAGGTGTAAGCTATGAGAATGAGCGATTTAATAACACAGGAAATAATAAAAATGCTAAACGAGTCGGGTGCGAACACCGCCGAGATTCAGCGCAATGAGTTTGCCAATACCATCGGCTGTGCTCCGAGTCAGATAAATTATGTTCTTTCCTCACGGTTCACGCCGGAGCACGGCTATATGATAGAAAGCCGACGCGGCGGCGGGGGATATATAAGAATAAGGCGTGTTGTTATGAGCCATACCTCTGCGCTCATGCACATTATAAATTCCATAGGCGGCGCGGTAGACCCGATGACGACGAGAATTATTCTTGAAAACTGTATAGAATCGGGGATAATATCGCCGGATGCGGCGAAGCTTATTGCCACGGCGGTATCTGCTGCTGTTTTGCAGGCGGTGCCGGTCGAATACCGCGATACCTTAAGAGCGGCGCTTTTAAAACAGCTGCTGCTCACACAAATAAAATAACAAGGAGCGATTTTTATGCTATGTGATAAATGCGGAAAAAACAATGCTACAACGCATATTAAACAGATAATAAACGGCGTGGTGACAGAGCGCAATCTTTGCAGCAGCTGTGCCGCGGAGGAGGGGTACTCGAAATTCCCGCACGGCGGGCTTGCGGATATGTTAGCCTCGATGTTCGGGGATATTTCGGGGCTCGGAACAGAAGCTGACGAGACCTGCTGCCCGGTTTGCGGCTCAAGATTTTCGGATATTGCCGAAACCGGTAAGGCGGGCTGCGCCGAGTGCTACAAGACCTTTTACAGCGAGCTGCTGCCTTACCTTAAAAGGGTGCACGGCAGCGTGAAGCATGTCGGCAAGGTGCCGAACAGCGCGCCGCTCGCCGTTAAACCGCAGGCGGAAACGGCTGACAGCCTGCGGCTGGAGCTTAACCGCCTTGTAAGCGAGGAACGCTTTGAAGAGGCGGCGGTCGTGAGGGATAAGATTAAGAAACTGGAGGAGACGGAAAATGAGTAGCTGGTATACAACTCATGCGCCCGAGGACGATATTGCCGTAAGCACGAGAATAAGGCTGGCGCGCAATTTATCGGGCTTGCCTTTTCCCGCAAGAATGACCCCCGAGCAGCGCAGAGAGCTTAATCTAAAGGTAAAAAACGCCGTGCTTCAAAGCAACACTCCATTTGCGAAAAGCCTTAAATATATCGATATGGCTGACGTTCCGCAGACTGAAATCGCGGCAATGGTCGAGCGTCACATAATAAGCCCCGAATTTGCCGAGGAAAACGCCGACCGCGCAATAATTATTTCAGCAGACGAGAGCATAAGTATTATGATAGGCGAGGAGGACCACGTAAGAATACAGGTGATTTTAGGCGGCTTGCAGCTTGAAAAGGCTTACGATACCGCCGAGCAGCTTGATTCGCTGCTTTATAACGAGCTGCACTTCGCCTTTGACCGCAGCTTGGGCTTTTTAACCGAGTGCCCCACCAATTTGGGCACGGGGCTCAGAGCGTCTGTCATGCTGCACCTGCCCGTGACCGAATCAAACGGCGAAATATCATCCATTGCCGAAACGGTGGGCAAAATAGGCTTTACCGTTCGCGGAATGTACGGCGAGGGCACAAAGGCAAGCGCCTCGATGTATCAGGTCTCAAACCAGATAACCCTCGGAATCAGCGAGAAGAACGCGATAGATAACCTTAAAATAATAACCGCGCAGCTGATAGATAAGGAACGCAAGGCGAGAAACGGTCTCAACAAAATAAAGCTTGAGGATATGTGCTTCAGGGCGCTCGGTACGCTGCAAAACAGCCGCATATTATCAAGCAAGGAAATGATGGATTTACTGTCGCGGATTAAACTCGGCATAAGTATGGGCATAATCAAAACGGACGTTCTTCCAATAAAGCTGTTTATAGAGGGTCAGCCCAATATGCTGATGAAGAAATACGGGCAGCTTGAACCCGAGGAACGCGATATATACCGCGCCGCCTTTATTCGCGACGCATTAAAATAAAAAACTAAAATCTTAAAAACCCGATAAGGGAGGTTACATTTTATGAAATACAATTTTAACGGATTCACTACAAAGGCAAACGAGGCTTTAAATCAGGCTATCGGCTCTGCCGAGCAATTAGGTCACACCTATGTTGGCAGCGAGCATTTGCTTTTGGGACTTTTGAAAATAGGCACCGGCGTTGCGGCGGCGGTGCTTAATAAAAACGGAATAACCGCCGAAAATATTGAGGAGCTGATCCGCGCGAATATCGGCTGCGGCACCGTTACAAGGCTTTCGCCCGATTACTTTACGCCGCGCGCAAAGCGGGTTATTGAAACCGCCATGGCGGGCTGCGCGAATATGGGCAAAAAATATGTGGGAACCGAGCACCTGCTCATAGGCATTTTAAGCGAGGGCGATAACTACGCAATTCGCTTTATTAACGAGCTGGGCGTGGACGCGGCTGCCCTTACCACCGAGGCGCTTAAAGCCTCGGGCATTGACCCGGAGGACACACAAAGCGTAAATGCTGCAGGTACTGCAAGCGACGACGCCGACTCCAAAGCCCCCACGCTTGTCAAGTACGGCAGAGACTTGACCGCCGCTGCAAAGAAGGGCAAGATTGACCCTGTTATAGGCAGAGAAAAGGAGATAGAAAGGGTAATTCAAATTCTTTGCCGCCGCACCAAAAACAACCCCTGCCTAATAGGCGAGCCGGGCGTCGGTAAAACCGCTATTGTTGAGGGCTTGGCGCAGAAAATAGCCTCGGGTGATGTGCCCGATATTCTTGAAAACAAGCGCGTTTTCACACTTGACCTTACGGGAATGGTGGCGGGCACCAAATACCGCGGCGATTTTGAGGAAAGAATTAAATCGGTAATAGATGAGGTTACAAAATCGGGTAACATCATACTCTTTATAGATGAGGTTCATACCATTATAGGCGCGGGCTCTGCCGAGGGCTCGACTGACGCGGCTAATATACTTAAGCCTGCATTGGCGCGCGGCGAATTTCAGCTTATAGGCGCTACCACAATTGCCGAGTACCGCAAGAATATTGAAAAGGATTCAGCCCTTGAGCGCCGTTTCCAGCCGGTAAACGTGGCAGAACCGAGCGAAGAAGACGCAGTGCTTATTCTTAAAGGCTTAAAGGATAAATACGAGGCGCACCACAAGGTAAAAATTACCGACGCGGCTATCGAGGCGGCGGTAAAGCTTTCAGCCCGCTATATAAGCGACAGATTTTTGCCCGATAAGGCGATAGATTTAATAGATGAGGCGGCCTCCCGTGTGCGGCTTACCGCAAGTGCCGCGCCTGCGGAGCTTAAAGAGCTTGAAGAAAAAATCGCCAATACCGAGGCGGAAAAGGACGAGGCTGTAAATTCGCAGGAATTTGAGCGCGCCGCCGCTTTGAGGGACAGCGAGAATAAGCTTAAGGACGAATACAAGCAGGCAAAGGAAAGCTGGCGCAGAGAAAGCAGCCACTCGGGCGGCGAGGTAGGCGAAGAGGAAATCGCCGAAATAGTATCAAGCTGGACGGGTGTTCCCGTGGCGCAGCTTACCGAAGAGGAAAGTGCAAGGCTTTTGCGGCTTGAAGATGAGCTGCACCGCAGAATAGTGGGGCAGGATGAAGCCGTAACAGCCGTTGCAAAGGCAATACGCCGCGGCAGGGTAGGGCTTAAAGACCCGAAACGCCCCATAGGCTCGTTTATATTCTTAGGACCTACGGGCGTAGGTAAAACCGAGCTTTGCAAGGCGCTGGCGGAGGCTATGTTCGGAAGCGAAAATATGATGATAAGGCTTGATATGTCCGAATATATGGAAAAGCACACGGTTTCCCGCCTTGTGGGTTCGCCTCCCGGATATGTCGGCTTTGAGGAGGGCGGTCAGCTTACCGAAAAGGTAAGGCGCAACCCATACTCGGTAATTCTTTTTGATGAAATCGAAAAGGCGCACCCCGATGTTTTCAATATGCTTTTGCAGATACTTGAAGACGGCATACTGACCGATTCGCAGGGGCGGCGCGTGGACTTTAAGAATACGGTCATCATTATGACCTCAAATGTCGGCGCACGGCTTATAACCGATAAAAAGGTATCGTTCGGGTTCGGCGACGCAGACGAAAGCTCGGACACCAAGGACGTTAAAGAGGCGGTGCTCGGTGAGCTGCGGGGTACTTTCCGCCCCGAATTTTTGAACCGTGTGGACGATATTATAGTATTCTCAAAGCTTAACAAGGAGCAAATTGCCGAAATTGCGGATAAGATGCTTTCAGGACTTAAAAAACGCCTTGAAGCGCTTAATATAACCCTTAACTTTGATGAAAAGGTTAAATACGCACTTGCCGAAAAGGGCTTTGACCCCGTTTACGGCGCGCGCCCGCTCCGCCGTGAGATTCAGAATAAAATTGAAGACGCCTTGAGCGAGAAGATACTCGATTCAAGCATTAAAAACGGCGACACGGTGCTTTGCACCGAGCAGGACGGTAAATTTGATTTCACCGTTCAGGGCGGATGAAAGCTTTGAACAAACCTCTGCCTCCCCGGTGTAAGGGTGCGGGTGTCCTGCGGACACCTCTGCAAAGCAGAAGCACCGACCGAGGCGGCAGCCGTATGGCTGACGGAAGGGTTGGTACAGGCTAAGCCAAATTGAAAATTGAAAATTTAAATGAATGCCACTCAGTCAACTTCGTGACATCTTCTCACACTGTGAGGAGTCACCCTCGTCAGAGGGAGCCTTTGGTTTGTGCGGAAGCTATGATTTTGCACATCTAATATCTACCTTCTAAAATCTAATATCTAAATTAAAAAACCGCCGCATAAGCGACGGTTTTTAATGTTTTATGAGATTTATTATTTAGTTCCGAAAATGCGGTCGCCGGCGTCTCCGAGACCGGGAACAATGTAGCAGTGCTCATTCAGGTGATCGTCAAGTCCCGCGCAGTAAACCGGTACGTCGGGGTGAGCGGCGGTGAAAGCCTCAATTCCCTCGGGGGCGGCTATAATGCACATAAACTTAATGCGCTTGGGGTTAAATTCCTTGATTCTCGCAACTGCGTCAATAGCGCTGCCGCCCGTTGCAAGCATGGGGTCAAGCACAAAAACATCGCGCTCGTTAAGGTCGGCGGGAAGCTTGCAGTAGTAATCTACCGGCTTGTGCGTTTCGGGGTCGCGGTACATGCCTATATGACCGACCTTGGCTGCCGGGATAAGGCTTAAAACGCCGTCAACCATTCCGAGTCCCGCTCTTAAAATCGGCACGAACGCCATTTTTCTGCCGGCGAGCTTTTTGGTTTTGGCAGTGGTTATCGGGGTCTTTATCTCAACCTCGGTGAGCGGAAGGTCTCTTGTGGATTCATAGCACATAAGCATTGCAATCTCACTTACAAGCTCGCGGAACTGCTTTGAGCCTGTTTTTTCGTCGCGGAGGATGGAAAGCTTATGCTGAATAAGCGGATGATCCATAATAAATACATTATCTTTCATTTTTGCTGCTCCTTTAAGAATTTGATTTTTCAATTTCGGTTATCATATCAATGCGTCTTTGGTGGCGTCCGCCCTCAAATTCGGTATTGACGAAAATATCGCACAGCTCAAGCGCAGTGCCGATTCCTATTACTCTGCCTCCGAGGCATAAAATATTGGAATTGTTGTGAAGACGGGTATATTTTGCGGAAAAATGCTCGCTGCAGGCAGCGGCGCGTATGCCGTTTACCTTATTTGCCGCAAGCGACATTCCGATTCCGGTTCCGCAAACCAGTATTCCCAGCTCGTTTTCGCCGTTTTTAATGCTGTTTGCCACCTTGAGCGCTATTTCGGGGTAATCGACCGACTTATTTTCATATATGCCGAAATCTTCAACCTCAAAGCCCTCGGATTTTAAATGCTCCGCTATTGCGTTTTTATGCTCCAATCCGCCGTGATCGCAGCCTACCGCTATTTTCATAAGCTCACCTCTTTTTTCTTTTTAAGCTCGCGTTCCGCCTGCGGAAGCCTTAAATATACGGGCAGCAGCTTGTCAGGCGTTACGGATAAATTGTTTTTGAATATAGCCTCCGCCGCAAGGGAAGCGGATACCGCATTCTGATATCTGCGCTCGGGCGACGATTTGCAAACGCCCGGTATATTTTCGGCAAAGGGGAAGAACACTTCTGTGCCGTCACCGACTATTATAACACGTTTTTCTCCGTTTTGCGATACTTTTTTTAAATTTTCCGCAAGTTCTTCGCACAAAACCGCTCTGTCCTCGCACAGGCGGGTAATTTTGCCGCCGGAAATTTCAAAAGTCGCGTTGTATACCTGGCTGCAGCGTGCGTCCATAACCGCGCACACAATGCAATCGGTATCGCGGTAGTTAAAGGCGAGTGATAATAGGGTAGATACCCCCGCGCAGGGCAAATTCCGAGCGGCGGCAAGCCCCTTTGCGGCGCTTATGCCTATGCGCACCCCGGTAAACGAGCCGGGACCTGCGGTTACGGCTATTCCGTCAATATCGGAAAGTCCAAGCCTTGCCGCGGCAAAAAGCCCCTCTGCCATAGGCAAAAGGGTTTGCGAGTGGGTAAGCTTTACGTTTATAAAGGAGGAGGCTATAACACGCCCGTCCTCGGTTATTGCAGCGGACGCAGGGCCCGCCGTACATTCAAGAGAAAGTATTTTCATTGTGTTTCAGTCTCCGTTAAATCAAAATCGCGCGCGCCGTCAATATTTATCACGCGTTCGTTTTCGCCCGTTTGCTCAAAGCTGACGGTTACAGTGCCTGCGGGCAGTGCGTTTTCAATGTTTTCGCTCCACTCCACCGCTATTACCCCGCCTTGCTCTGCGTACTCAAAAAAACCGGTGGAATAAAGGTCTTCCCAGCTTGATATTCGGTACATATCAAAATGATAAAGCGGCAGCCTGCCGCCGATATATTCGTTTATAAGCGCAAAGGTAGGGGACGTGACCGTGCCCGTAAAGCCCAGCCCGCGCGCAAGCCCCCGCGTAAAGCAGGTCTTGCCCATTCCGAGACCCCCGCGAAAGGCTATAACCTCGCCGCCGCGCAGCGTTTGCGCCAGCCGAAAGCCCATGCTTTCGGTTTCTTCGGGGGATTTTGTTGTGTAGCTTTTCATTTTTTCACCCTTATTTATATGTGTCAACTGCGGTGCATTTGGTTTTAATAAATTCCTTAAAGCTCGGTATAATCCTTATCGGTTAAATCAATATTGAACTGAACTTCATATTAAACCACTCCGATTATTATTTTATAACGCGTGAGGGATTTTGTCAATATAAGACTGTTTACTTGATAAGCGTTTTATGCTATAATCGGTAATATACAGTAAAAACAGGTGATTAATGTGCCGGATAAATTTATTTTACATTCCAAATTTCAACCTACCGGAGATCAGCCGGAAGCGATAGAAAAGCTTACAAAAGGCATTGAAAACGGCTTAAAAGAGCAGGTTTTGCTGGGTGTAACGGGTTCGGGCAAGACCTTTACAATGGCAAATGTAATTGCCAATGTTAATCGTCCTACGCTTGTTCTAGCCCACAACAAAACTCTTGCCGCACAACTTTGCAGTGAGTTCCGCGAATTTTTCCCTGAAAACGCGGTTGAATATTTTGTATCCTATTATGACTATTATCAGCCCGAGGCGTATATCCCGGGAAGCGACACCTATATTGAAAAGGATTCCGCCATAAACGATGAAATAGACAAGCTGCGCCATTCGGCGACCTGTGCGCTGTCGGAGCGCAGGGATGTTATAATTGTGGCGAGCGTTTCATGCATTTACTCATTGGGAAACCCTATAGATTATAAAAACATGGTGATATCCCTCCGCACGGGAATGGAGAAAAGCCGCGATGAGCTTTTGCGCAAGCTGGTGGATCTGCAGTATGAGCGGAACGATATTAATTTTATCCGCAATAAATTCAGGGTGCGGGGCGACACGGTGGAGATATTTCCCGCCAATTCGCAGGAAAATGCCGTTCGGGTTGAATTTTTCGGTGACGAGATTGACAGGATAAGCGAAATAAACACAGTGACCGGCGAAGTCAAGGCGCTGCTTTCGCATGCGGCGATATATCCCGCTTCGCATTATATCGTACCGCATGAAAAGCTTGAAGACGCACTTAAGGAAATCGATGAGGAAATGGAGGAACGCGTAAGGTTTTTCAACGAAAACGGGCAGCTGATTGAAGCGCAGAGAATACGCCAGAGAACCGAATACGACATTGAAATGTTAAGGGAGATAGGCACCTGCAAGGGTGTTGAAAACTATTCGAGAGTTCTCTCGCGCAGAGCGCCCGGAAGTGTGCCCTCGACCCTGCTCGATTATTTCCCCGACGATTATTTGCTTTTTGTGGATGAATCGCATGTAACGCTGCCGCAGGTGCGCGGAATGTACGGCGGCGACAGGGCGCGAAAGGAAAATCTTGTACGGTATGGCTTCCGTCTTCCGTCAGCCTTTGATAACCGCCCGCTTAATTTTGAGGAATTCTATTCCCATGTGAACCGGGCAATATTCGTATCGGCAACGCCCGGTCAGTTTGAAAAGGACCACGCGGCGCAGATTGCCGAGCAGGTAATAAGACCTACGGGGCTGCTTGATCCGAAAATTTCCGTCCGCCCGACAGACGGGCAGATTGACGATCTGGTTTCCGAAATAAATATACGCACCGCCAAAAAGCAGCGCGTGCTTATAACCACCCTCACCAAGAAGATGGCGGAGGATCTGACCGAGTATCTGAACGACCTCGGCACAAAGGTGCGGTATATGCATTACGATATCGATACGATGGAGCGCATGGAAATAATCCGCGATCTGCGCCTCGGTGAATTCGATGTGCTCGTTGGCATTAACCTTTTGCGCGAGGGACTTGATATTCCCGAGGTCTCCTTAGTCGCGATACTCGACGCGGACAAGGAGGGCTTTTTGCGCAGTGAAACATCACTTGTGCAAACGATAGGCAGAGCCGCCCGAAACGCAGAGGGCGAGGTCATTATGTACGCCGATACCGTGACCGACTCTATGGAGCGGGCTATAAGCGAAACAGAGCGCCGCCGCGATATTCAAAGCCGCTACAACGCAGAGCACGGCATAACGCCGAAGACGGTCATTAAGGATGTGCGCGATATAATAGAGATAGGGCAGAAGGTCAAAGACGAAAAGCCGATATCCAAAATGTCGCGAATCGAAAAAGAGACGGAAATCAAGCGCCTGACCGCCGAAATGAAGCAGGCGGCGAAGATTCTTGAGTTTGAGCACGCGGCGTATCTGCGGGATAAGATAAATAAGCTGCGTGAGGGAAAATAACGCTTTGAATTTCCATGCCACAGCTCCATTGTGTAAAGGGTAAGTTAAATTTAAAAGCAGCGGTCACGATACTGTGGCTGCTGCTTTTGTACTCTAAAATCTAATGTCTAATGTCTAATGTCTAAATTACATACCCTCCGTTAATTCCGAGAACCTGACCGGTTATGTATTCGGCAGCAGGGGAGGAGAGGAAGCGCACGGCGGCGGCTATCTCGTCGGCACTGCCCATGCGGCCGAGCGGAATGCCCTCAACGAAATCGTTAAGCTCCTCTATTGTAAGATTGGAATTCATTCCGGTTTCAATAAGCCCCGGAGCAATGCAGTTGACCGTGATGCCGCTCGGAGCAAGCTCTTTGGCAAGCGCTTTTGTCAAGCCTATAACACCCGCCTTTGCCGCGGAATACGCCACCTCGCAGGAAGCTCCGACCTGACCCCACATGGATGAGATGTTCACAATGCAGCCCGATTTTTGATTTACCATAACCGGAGTTACCGCCTTACAGCAGTTGAAAACACCCTTTAAATCCACATCTATTATTCGGTCGAAATCGATCTCATCGGTATCGGTTATAAGCCCCTGATACGCAACTCCCGCATTGTTCACAAGCACATCTATGCTGCCGAATTTGTAAAGCGCTTCCTTGACCATTATATCAACCTCGAGCTTGTTTGCAACATTCGCCTTTTGAATGATCGCCGAGTAGCCGTTGCTTACAAGCGAGCGGCAAAGCAGATTTGCCGATTCAAAGGATTCGTTATAATTTATAACCACATTCCAACCGCTTTGCGCAAAGAGAATTGCCGTTGCCGCGCCTATGCCCTTTGAAGAGCCGGTAACAATTACTGTCTTTTTCATAATCAAACCCCACCCGTGCCGCACAAGTCTTGCGGCGTTTATATTTTTTCCTGAATTAAGTATAACATATTTTCAAAAAAAATTAAAGCCCCAATTACAACAAATTGAGTTTACATAACAGAACACGGCATACATGTTGTGTGGTTTACATAAAGAGTTAACATAAGATTTGATGTATGTAAAATTGGCGGTTGACATAATTATAAAAATGTTGTATAACTATATTGTTGAGCGTAAGCGCAGTATATACCGATTTGCGGTATCGTTATACCCTTGGTTCCGAAAACGGAAATTCAGTTTACATAAAACCGAACAAAACCCATATTTAGCGGTTGAGAAATATTAAATACCTAAATATGGCTTTATTTATTTTTCGGCATATCTTGTCCGAATCCGGCATATTATTTCATAGAAGCCGGAGGGATGAGTATGAAAAAAGGAACTGTTTTAAGCCTTAAAAAAATCAGGCTTTCCGAATTTATTATTAAAAACAATGTGCTGGTGCTGTTGGTGCTGCTGTTTATCGCCGGTATAGCGGTGGGAACCTTTGCCGGGGAAAGGATAGTCGGATTGTCGGATTATTCGGCGGATTATCTTGAACGGTTTGTTGCGGAGCGCAGTGACGCTTCTTTTTTATCTGTCACTTTGAATTCCTTTGCGGGGTCTGCGCTTGTTTTGCTTGCGGTGTTTGCTGCGGGCACGTCGGTTTTGGGTGTTGTTTTGGTGCCGATTGCGGCGGCTGTCCGCTGTGTGCTTTACGGCAGCGTGTCGGCTCTGCTTTACTCGCAGTATTCGGTTAAGGGAATAGCCTTTAACGCCGTGCTGATAATACCCGCGGAAATAGTTTTTGCGGTTTCGCTTTTATTGGCGGCAAGGGAATCGGTCGGTTTTTCTCTCGGAATGGCAAGGCTGACGCTTCCGTCTGCGCCGCCGGTCAATCTTTCGGCGGATTTCCGCAGCTACTGCAGTAAATACATATTTATATGTATGCTGACATTGCTGTCGGCGATTATTGACGCGGTTATGTCCTGCACGTTCGGGGCAAGCCTTGCTTTGTAAGGGATGTTAATTTTTTAAGGAGGTGCAATATGGCTGATCTGTGCAGCGCTTTCAGGGAATACCTGGTAAGCGTTAAAATGGCGTCGCCGAATACGGTTGAATCGTATATGCGGGACATACATCAGTATTCCGAATATTGCGCTTCAAACGGCGGGAATACCGAAACGGCGGATTCCGCGCTCATAAAAAAATATGTTGAATATTTGTCGGGCAAGGGCAAGTCGGACGCGACTGTCAGCCGCACCGTGGCGTCGGTTCGCTGCTACTACCGTTTTTTAGTTTCAAAAAATATTATAGAGGAAAACCCCGTAAACGGAATTAAGCTTAAAAAAGCCGAAAAAAAGCTGCCGGGAATTCTTGATTCAAACGAGATAATACTGCTGCTTTCCCAGCCCGACGGGGACGATTACAAGAGCATTCGGGATAAGGCGATGCTCGAGCTGCTTTACGCTACCGGTATCAGGGTGTCAGAGCTTACGGAGCTTACCGTATCGGATGTTAATTTGCAGATAGGTATTTTACATATGCATTCGGGCGAAAAGGAACGCATTGTGCCCATGTATCCCGCGGCGGTAAAGGCGGTTGCGGATTATCTTGTGAATGTCCGACCCGTTATAGTTACCGATAAAAACGAGGACAGGCTGTTTACCAATATGAACGGCGGCGCAATGTCGCGCCAGGGCTTTTGGAAGATTATAAAGCATTATTCCGAAAAGGCGGGAATCAAAAAGGATATAACGCCGCACACGCTGCGTCATTCGTTCGCGGCGCATTTGCTTGAAAACGGCGCGCCGCTTAAGGATATTAAGGAAATGCTCGGGCATGCGGATATATCCTCCACACAGGTGTACGCGCGGTTTGTGAAAAGCAAGTACACTGCGGCTTATGCGAAATTTCACCCCCTTGCACGATGAAACTGAATTTTATACAAAGAATCGCCTACTGAAGGAGTTGCTTCGGCAGGCGATTTTAATCGGTGCTTGACAAACCGTTCCGTGAATGCTATAATAGCAGTGCAATTCAGGGAGCTTGATGAAACTCAGGCTGAGAGGAAGTCCGCTTTTTGCTATGACTTCGACCTATGACCTGATACGGATAATGCCGTCGTAGGGAAATACGCCAACAGTATTGCCGCAGGTCTTTGCCTGCGGCTTTTTTTCGCGGGTAATTGCGATATATAAAAGGAGTGTTGAAAAATGGAAACAAAAAACAAACCCGTCTACAAACTGACCTTCAGCGCCGTTATGGTAGCGCTGGCGTCCGCCTTAAGCCTTATAAAGCTTTACGAGCTGCCCCTCGGCGGCTCGGTAACCCTTTTGAGCATGCTGCCGATCGTGGTTATATCTATTTCCTTAGGTCTTAAATGGGGCGTAGGCTCTGCATTCGTTTATTCGCTGATTCAGCTGTTCTTCGGAATAGTGATGGACGGTCTGCTCGGCTGGGGACTCACACCGGCATATCTTGTAGGCACTATTTTCCTCGATTACATAATCGCCTTTACCGTTTTGGGCTTTGCGGGCGCGTTTGCGAAAAAGGGCTATGCGGGAACGCTTGCGGGCATTTCGCTTGTGTTCGTGCTGCGCTTTATTTCACACCTGTTTTCGGGAGCTATTCTTTTTGGTATTCCGGAGAAATGGGCGGATAAATTCAACAACGTATGGCTGTATTCGGCAGCCTACAACGGCTCTTATATGCTCCCCGAGCTTGTAATAACCCTTATTGCCGCAGCAATCATTTTCCGTCTGCCGCAGGTTAAAAAGGCATTTAATCTTAAATAATTTTAAAAATGACAAATGAGGAAACGGGAGAAAAACGGAGCATTTTAAAGAAAAACAGAGATTGCGAACTTTAAATTAAAATTTTGAAAATTCGGTGTTGACTTTATATCCCGAGTGTGGTATTATAATTGAGCTGTTTAAATAACGAAAGATTTTTTGGAGGTTTTGAATTATGTCTACATTTATGGCAAAACCTGCTGAAATTCAGCGTAAATGGTATATAATCGACGCTGCTGACAGACCGCTCGGACGTACCGCCACCAAGGTTGCGGATATCCTTCGCGGAAAGTTAAAGCCGGAGTTTACTCCCCATGTCGATTGCGGCGACCATGTTGTCGTTATCAACGCTGATAAGGCGGTTTTAACAGGTAAAAAGCTTGAAAAGAAGTTCTATCGCCGTCACACCGGCTATATCGGCGGTCTTAAAGAGGTTAAGTATTCCTCTCTTATGAAGACCCGCCCCGAGCTCGCTATGGAGCTTGCCGTTAAGGGTATGGTGCCGGATACTACGATCGGCCGCAAGGCTCTTACCAGACTTCACATTTACAGCGGCACCGAGTACGCTCAGGTTGCCCAGAAGCCCGAAAAGCTTGAATTTTAAGAAGGGAGACAGAAACAATGTTTGAAGCAAAGCCTTATTTCTACGGAACAGGCAGAAGAAAAAGTTCTGTTGCCCGTGTTCGTCTTTATGCAGGTACCGGAAAGGTTACCGTTAACGACAGAGATATTGACGATTACTTCGGTCTTGAAACACTCAAGCTCATAGTTCGTCAGCCCCTCGTTCTCACCGGCACTGCCGATAAGTATGATGTTGTCTGCCGCGTTGCAGGCGGCGGCGTTACCGGTCAGGCAGGCGCTATCCGCCACGGTATTTCCCGTGCGCTTCTTCAGTCCGACGCAGAGCTTCGCGCCGAGCTTAAGAAGGCAGGCTTCCTCACACGCGATCCGCGTATGAAGGAAAGAAAGAAATACGGTCTCAAGGGCGCTCGCCGTGCACCGCAGTTCTCAAAGAGATAATTATTTATCACGGAAAACGACTTGCTTGCAGAGCATTTGCTTTGCGGCAGGTCTTTTTTTGTTTGTGGGCTACGAATCTAGACATTGGATTTTAGACGGTAGATATTAGACAACCGAAAACAAAAACTGCGTCCCGCCCCGAAAAAGGGGAGAGACGCAGTTTTTTCAGAATAGGGCTATCGGCAGCTTCCTTAATGTGTAAGGAAGAACATTGCAACAAACAGGGCGGTTACGACCCATGTGCCGATTTTTATCTGCTTTATTTCGCCGCAGAATGCTTTGATTATTACATATGAGAACAGTCCGAAAGCTATACCGTAGGATATATTATATGTGAACGGCATCATAGCGATGGTGAGGAATGCGGGCACGGAAACCGAGACATCCTTCCAGTCGATATCCTTAACGCTGCCTATCATAAGCACGCCGACATAAATAAGCGCTGCACCGTAGGCATAGGGCGGTATAAGCTTTGCAATCGGAGCGAAGAAAAGTGCAACCGCAAAGGCAGCGGCGGTTACAAGGGAGGTGACGCCCGTTTTGCCGCCTGCGGCAACGCCTGCAGAGGATTCCACAAAGGTGGTAACAGTGGAGGTTCCGAGCACAGAGCCGGTACAGGTAGCAACGGCATCTGCCATCATCGCCCTGTCCATATTGGGAACCTCAAGCTCGCCCTTATCGTTTTTAACAAGCAGATTTCCGCCGCGGCAGGCGCCGTACAAAGTTCCGAGCGTATCGAACATATCAACCATGCAGAACGCCAGGGCGGTGGTTATAAACAGAATAACAAGTCCGCCTACCGAATGACCGTCGGCGCTTAAATATGCCGAGAAGTCAAAGCCCTCGGTAAATACCTTGCCGAACGCTTCCGAGGCAAAGGCTGAAAATGGCTTAAACGGATTAAAGGAGAGGGTTTCCGCAAAGCCCTTGTAAAAATCCTTTACGGTGAAGCCTAGGATATAATACAGTCCCGTTCCGCCGAGTATTCCCCAAAGAATAGAGCCCTTAACCTTTTTGTGTGACAGTACGGCTATAAGCAGGAGGGAGAACACCGCAACTATAAGCGGCATGACCGCGCCCCATCCGGCTCCTCCGAGAAGATTAAAGGACGCCAGCGTAACGCCTGTCGATTCGCTCGGGATAACCAGCTTTGCGTCCTGCAGTCCCAAAAAGGCAATGAATAAACCGATACCTGCTGGTATGGCAGCCTTTACAACATGCGGAATGGCATCGAAAATAATCTTGCGAAGACCCGTGGCGGTAAGCAGCACAAAGATGATTCCGTCAAGCAGCACGAAAACAAGTGCGTTTGCGTAGGAAAAACCGAGTGTCATGCAAACCGTGTATACAAAAAAGGCGTTGAGTCCCATTCCGGGTGCCTGCGCGAGCGGCAGATTTGACAAAAGACCGATAAGCACCGTTCCGATAATTGCCGAAAGCGCCGTTGTGACATACATGGCGTCAAAGGATACAGAGCCGAGGCTTGCAAACATTCCCGAGTTTACAATAAGAATATACGCCATTGCAAGGAAGGTGGTAAGTCCTGCGACTACCTCCGTTTTGAGTGACGACCCCATTTCGGTATAACGGAACCTTTTGTCCCAAAACGAGGTGTCTTTAGTTACATCGCTGTTTTTCATAAATCAATTCCCCTTTTTTATCTTGAGATTATTAAGCGTAGCGTTTTTGCAGCGTTCATCTCCTCTTATGTTTTTATTAGCGACAATTAATGTGCCGACACACACATAATACTATTTTATCACATCCTGCCGAAAAAAGCAAAACAAAAATGCGGGGCGCATGAAAATCAATGTAATTACTTCTGCTGCTCTTGAAGACGGTGCTCCCGAAACGGATCTGTTTACCGACAGCTTTTGTTGATTAAAACGGCAATATCTCGGGCGAAGAGCCGTCCGTTTTCCCGAATATCGCACTTAAATACATTAGATGTGCAAATTTGTACAAGCACAAAGAAAGCAAATACAGTCACGATTATAAATATGTCGGCGAATGACGGAAAATTAATCGGATATAATTGCCGCAGGGAAGCTTAAAGGCTTCCGAATACAAAAGATTTCGTACATTAAAGGAGAGAAAAATAATAATGTCGGTATTCAGAGTAGAGCGAACCGGTGATTATACGGTAATGTCGAACCATCATTTAAAAAACCGCGCGTTGTCATTAAAAGCAAAGGGACTGTTATCCTTAATACTGTCGCTGCCCGATGACTGGGATTATACCCTGCGGGGGTTGGCATACATCAGCCTCGAAAGCGTTGATTCCGTAAGAAAGGCTGTAACGGAGCTTGAAAACGAGGGATATATAACTCGCACCCGAACGCGCGATGAGCAAGGCAGACTGCGCGGCACGGAATACATAATAAGGGAGCAGCCCGTGTCGGAAGAGCCGATATCGGAAAAACCTGTATCCGAAAAGCCTATATTGGAAAATCCAACATTGGATAAACCTGCGCAGGCAAAACCTACATTGGAAAATCCAACGCAATTAAATATAAATATATATAATAAAAATAAATCAAGTGTGTATGAAGAAATCAATCAATCAAATCAATCAAAAGAGGCGGCGGAGTTGACCGAAATCTTACAAAAATGCGAATTGGAGGATTTTGAAAAGAAGACCGCGCAGATGCTGGAGGACGCAGTAAGAGTGCTTTACTACAAGCAGAGCATAAAGCTATCGGGCGCAGTACTGCCGCAAACGGAAATACGCCGCCTTTTAAGGCGTGTTGACCGCGATACGCTTATAGACGCGGTAGAGGTATTGCGGTATAACGAGGGTACTGTGCAAAACCCGCAGGGCTATCTCTATTCGGTTATTTTAAATGCCGTTAACGCCGAACACACAAGCTCTATACTTGATCTGCCGTGCGATATGATAAATGGGGAAATGCTGTATAATCTTGAAAGCACGGCGTAAAACAACTGACAGTTTTATTTAAATACAATAGTTAAGCGGCAAGAGGTATAAAATAAAGATCCCCATTCTGATGAATGAGGATCTATGGCGGAGATGGAGAGATTCGAACTCTCGAACTCGTTTCCGAGTTACACGATTTCCAATCGTAAAAGAAACGCTTTATAATAGTTGCTTCAAGATTTTTGACTGATTTTAGACTGCGAAATATAATTATTCAACTGTTCTTTAGCACTGTTAGCTACGTTCTTTGATATGTGCGTATACACATCCAAAGTGACAGAAACGGAGCTGTGCCCCAAAAGGCTTTGAGCAGTTTTAGCGTCGATTTTTGCATTGTATAACGTTGTTGCATATGCGTGTCTGAATTGGTGCGGGGTAGAGGAGAAGCCGAGACTTTTCCAGCCGTCGCGAAATTGCTTGCTTGTGAGTAAATTGCGATTCACGGAAAAAACATAACCGCTGTTCTTTTTGAATGGCAACAAAGCTGCCCGTAAGTTTTCAAGCATAGGCACGGTTCTTATTCCGGCTTTAGATTTTGTAAAATTTTCAATTACAGGTTTGTTCGATTGAAATTGCAGCTGCTTATTTATATATATCAGGTTGTTATCAAAGTCAATATCATCCCACGTCAGGGCAAGCGCTTCTCCGCGCCGGCAACCGGTATAAAGCAAAAGATATGCAAACAGTTGAAACATGTTTTCGGGCTGCTTTTCCGCTTTTTTAATATCTTCCTCGAGCGGCATTTCTCTTTTTGATTTTTTCAGAGTACGCGGAACGGATATGTCTGCGGCGGGATTGAGGGTAAGATAACCGGCACCGATTGAATACTTGAAAATCCTGTTTAAAACAATCAGTCGCAGCTTTACGGTTTGGTGGGCTAATTTTCTTTCGGCAAGATAAAGCAAATACGCATTTATTTCATGCGGCGATATCTCTTTTATATACCTTTCGCCGAAACGCTCCAATACATCCGACAGCGGTTTTCTGTAGCACTCATAGGTATTGTATGTTAATGATGTCTCGGAGCTTGCACGCCATTCTTCGGCAGCGGTTTTGAATTTGATACCTTTTTCTCTTTGAGTGTCGAAGTTTAATATTTTGCTGTAAACTTCTTTTTCTGTTTCCCCATAGAAGTCTTTAATTGTGCCGTCCTCTAAAGTTATGCGTTTTACATATCTGCCGTCTTTGCGTTTTTTCATTGTACCACCGCTTTAATTATTCCCGCTCGGGTTTACCGAACGGGAGCTTTTTTTATTTCCAAAACTTACCTGATGATTTTTTATATACCACACTCTACAATTAAGTAGGGTGATTATATATGAATTATAAAGATTACAAAAACACACGCGACCTTGTATGGGAAATCCTTATACGGGAGCGGGTTACTGAGTTGCCCGTGCGGGTAAGCGAACTGTGCCGCAATATGGGCATACCCATACTCTTACACGAATTTGAAGACGGGAATTCGGGAATTAGTGCAATGGTGAACGGCGGCCCGATTATACTTGTAAACAAGGGCGACAGTGCCGAACGTCAGCGCTTTACCGCCGCCCACGAATTAGGACACATTATGCTCGGACACGTAGGTAAATACAAGCTGGTAAACCGTGAACCTTCGCCGAACGATAACCCGATAGAGCAAGCGGCGAACGTTTTCGCCTCCCGTTTACTTGCCCCGGCGTGCGTGCTATGGGGTTGCAATATACACACAGCTGACGAAATTGCAGTCAACTGCAAAATAAGCAGGCAAGCCGCCGAATACCGCGCCGCGCGTATGAAAATACTCTATAAACGTAACGCCTTTTTAACATCTTCACTTGAACGCGAAGTATACGAGAATTTCAGACAATACATAGAAACGCATAAATTATAAATTAGTTATTCGCCGGCTCAGGTACGCTTTTGTGTAAGCTACTTCTGCTGGCGTTTTTAATTTATTCTATAAATTTCAACCTTAGCTTTGGGAGCGGCTTCGCTTTCGTCGTCAATTTCTCTGATAATACCGATTATGTCTTCATCCTCATATCCGTTAAGGAAATTTTCGGCGCTTTTGGGAAGTTCGCCTATTTCCGCAGTGCAATCATACTGAAATACTACATACGAATCAGAATATGAGGAGCTGACGCTGACACAATCCCCAACATCGCATTCAAGCAAATTGCCCGCGCGCGTTTCAAAATCATCTATTTTCTTCCCTGTTCTCACAAGAGAGTATGTTTTTGACGGATAGCAAGAGAGCGGTTTATAAAAGCCTATTTTAAATGTTGCCTTTTTATCTGCAACTGAAAATTTGTTTAAATATCCCGTAAAATATTCCCCGCGTCTCATCCAGTCATTTATCATTTTTTGCACTTTATCATTACGGTACACATATCCGAGCTTATTCGCCCCTAAATATATCGCAACAGCCTCGCTGTCGTAAGGGTTATCGGGCTCTTGTACGAATTTAAGAGTTTTGCCGCCGTTTCCGGCAAGGTGTGCGTAACCGTATTCAAAGAGACAAATATCTTTTTCGTAAGAATACTTTAAAACATTTTCGCCGTGTACATCATCAAGAAGATTATAATTCTTTTCCCCATCGCTTACGGGTCGGTTGTGTTGCCTGGCATAAGCGGTACTTTGTTTTTGATAGCTGTTCGTATAGTCACTTCGACTTTCTGTTATATTCTCGTCGAAAGATCCGATGGTCTTATTTAAAATTACTACAATAACAATAGACACAACACATAATGCAACGCCTAAAACTGCAAAAATCGGGTGCAGAATTATACCTATCAAAGTAACCATAAACCCCGCTGAAGCTAACACAACAAAAAGTACAAATAATACGGATAATAATATGGGGCTTCTTTCAGATGTTTGACTTTTTTGGGGAGCGGGTTTCTTCCATTGCAAAATGGCAAACACGGTTATTAAGGTTATGCCGGCAAATGCAAAAAATACTGCTAAAGCAATTTCCATTTCATCGCTCATTTTACTCACTTCCGTTTTTTGTTGTTTATTATAAATCCGTAGCTTCGGGTAATGCGGCTATCATCTTTTTAAATAATTCCAATTGTTCGTCGGTAAGGGCGCGCTCTTCGTATGAGCCGTCTCTGCCGGCGATTTTTATTGTGTTTATATGTTCGTTCGGTTCGCTTACGGTCGAATCGGCTTTGTCGAGCAAATAATCAACAGAGACATTAAAATAATCTGCTATACTCACCAAAATTTCTTTTCTTGGTGTGTAACCGTTATTTTTCCAATTGGTAATGCTCGATTTATTAAATCCTATTTCTTGAGCGGCTCGCGAGGGGCTTATGTTGTTTCTTTTGCACAACGCAATATATTTGTCATAAAACACAAAAAATCACTTCTTCATTTGTTTAATAGGCAGAAACGTTGATTAACATAAACTTTTCTGTTGACAAGTTCAACAACATAAACTATAATAACGACATAGAGTTGATGTACATAAACGAACAAAGCCCTTAGTTATTCGCCATATAACAAAAGCGCCGTGTTTATGATATTAAACTGAACAAATATATTATAACTACTTAGTTTATGAATGTCAACAATAATTTTTGCGAGGTGATATTTTGGAAGAATGGACTATAAAAGCGGCGGGGTTAATGCATTACAACAAAATAAGCAATATTGACGTTTCAAAAAAGCTTGGTGTAACCGCTGAATATGTTTCAATGCTGCTGAACGGTAAAAAGAAACCCGCCAACGCCGAAACCCGAATTATGACGGCAATATCCGATATAATCCGGGAGCGGGAAAGCAAAAATAATGCGTAATTCGGAATGCGAAATGCGGAATTAAAGGTGGTGAGAATATGCCGAGAGAAAAGGAAAATTTCCGCGAACAGTATATAGTCATAAGTGAGGCTTTTAACGGAAAACCGCTGTTGAACGTCAGCGAGGTTGCACGTTGGTTACGTATGGACAGGCACGCTGTGGCAAAACGCTTTAAATTTAAAGACGGTCGCATATCTGCTGTTCAGCTTGCATCAGATATGCTGCCATAAAAAACCGCCGCCCCCGAAACACGACTAACGGGAGCGGCACACAAAATCAAGAAAGGATTTGCTTAAATTATAGCACGGCGAATCCGTATTTGTCAACCATGAAAGGAATAAATATGGAAAATGTTTTAGAAAAAATGAAACGTATCGACGGTAAAAGAAAAATAGCTGATTTTATCGTTAAGCAAAAAATGGACTACAGCTTTAAGGTCAAGTATGCGACCATACGCGCCCGTGAATTTGTACGCGAGTGCGATATGCGCGACCTTAATTATCACGTATCGGTAGGAGGATTAGACAGTATTACTCTTTTTCTCTTTCTTAAATCAATAGGTATTGACGCTCCAGGTATTAGCGTGTCATACCTCGAGGACTTGAGCATACAGCGTATACATAAACAACTCGGCATAGAGCGGCTCGCTTCAGCGGCAAAGCCAGACGGTACGCGCTGGACGAAATCGCAAATAATACAAGAGTTTGGCTTTCCTGTTCTATCAAAAGAAATCGCGGCAAAAATAGAAACTCTCGCAAACCCGACAGAAAAAAACAAAACAGTAAGGCACGCTATTATAACGGGCGAAACAGGAGAATACGGCGGCTTTCAAAAAAACAGTCGTATGAAAATGTCGCAAAAATGGCTTGAAAAATTCGGAGGCTACGCCAACGACTACGAGGGTACAAACTATCAAATACCAAATTTTAAGGTATCATCGAAATGTTGCTACTATCTCAAAGAAAAGCCTTGTGACGACTGGGCGAAAGAACACAACAGTGTGCCGTTTTTAGGGCTTATGGCATCAGAAGGCGGACGGCGTGCAAAGTCGCTGATGATTAACGGCTGTAATTATTTCGGCAAGTCTACAATACGCTCCGCGCCATTTGCTATTTTTTCACGACAAGACCTTTTGCAACTTGCCCTTGACTTAAATGTCCCCGTTCCCGAAATTTACGGAACCATCGAGAGGGACGAAAGCGGACAATTAAGGACGACGGGAGCGCAGAGAACAGGATGTTCGATGTGCGGCTTTGGTATTCAGCTCGAAAAACGTCCACATCGTTTCGACCAACTAAAAGAGAGAAACCCGAAAGAGTGGGAGTATTGGATGTATAAATGCTGTACCGATGAGCTCACGGGAGAAAAATACGGCTGGGCGAGAGTGTTAGATTACATAGGTATAAGCTATTAAAAAGGAGCAATGAAATATGTATTTAGACGAAACTACGACAAAGCTGCTGGTATTTCTTGCGGCGGCCCTTATAGTTATAATCTTCGCAGAGCTGGCATTTCTTTATGAAACAAACAAAGAGTGCAAAGAATTGCGCCGTGAAAACCGCAAGCTGCTGCAAGAAAAGAACGAAATTCTTCACGCGGTCGACGAGGCAATTACCGCAGCAAGAGCAGCCCGACGTGAAACATACCGCGCAGCATTTGAGCGGAATATGAAACGCAACACACCCGACCCCATAAGGCACGAAAAGGAGACGGAAATATGAAATTCACCGCAAACAGAGACGCTTTAATTGAGGCGCTTGTTTTAGCTAACAAGGCAACCTCGGCAAAACAAATGGCGATTTTAGGAAATGTGCATATAAGCCCGCGGAAGGGCGCGATTGAAATACTCGGGCACAATCTTTCGACTGCGGTTTTCACGTCGGTACCCGCCGCGATAGAAGAACCGAGCAACGCTTGCATACCGGGCGCGACCGTCGCCGCATTTTTGGAAAAGTGCGCCGAGCCGACCGTTACCGTGACCCTGGAAAACAAAAAAGCAAATATAAAGTGCGGGCGCGCGAAAACAACCCTCGCCTGCGCAGAACCCGAAGACTACCCGCAGATAGAACGCCTCGGCAGTGACGCGCTTTCATGCGAGATATGCACCGATGAGTTTTTCTATGCGATTAAATCGGTAATGTACGCCTGCGCGGAGCAATGCGCAAAGGTTTCGCTGCAATGCCTTAACATTAAAATAAGCGGGAATAAGCTGCATATAACGGCTTGCGACGGCTACCGTGCCGCAACGGTTGAAAAAAGCGTATCGGCTACCGGCAAGGGAACCTTCAATATTTTTAAGAACGATATAAAAACCGCTATGGCTGTGCTATCCGGCGAAAAAATCGAATTGAGATATAACTCAAAAACGCTTGAATTTATCGGTGCGGATTCGGTGTGCAAGGTCAATTTATGTGCAGAGGAATACCCGGATATAGAAGAACAGATACAAAAGGCCTTTTCGGGCGCAACGGAGCATATAACCGTGAAAGCCGCAGCGATAAAGTCCGCTCTTGCGAGAATATGCGCACTGCCGAGCCAAAGCGTGGGTTATCCCCTGCGGCTGGATATTTCCGATAATATCACACTCTCATATAATTTCGGTACCGGCACGTTTACCGATGAGGTGGAATGTAAGTTAGACGGCGAACCGTTTACGGTCGGCGTGGGAACACAGTTTTTTGCCGACGCGCTTAAATCGGTCAGAGAAAGCATAACAATCGGATGTCACGGCGAAAAAGGTGCAATTACCGTTGATTCGGGAGATATGCGGCAAATGCTTATGCCTATGAGGTTGAAAAAATGACGTACACGGATTTTTTAAATTCAAAGGTTTGCGTTGCACCCGACAGCGGCTTTGAGGTATCGCCCGACGAAATAAGCCCGGCACTCAAGCCCCATCAGCGCGACGCGGTAATATGGGCGCTTAAAGGCGGCAGACGCGCGCTGTTTGAGTCTTTCGGTCTCGGTAAGACGGTGCAGGAGCTTGAATTTTGCAGACAGGTTATAAAGCACGAGGGCGGTCGGGCGCTTATAGTTCTCCCCCTCGGCGTTAAACAGGAATTTGCAAGAGACGCGGTAGAGCTGCTCGGAATGAAAAAGCCCGAATACATACGCGATTCGGAGGAGGCGGCAAAAGCCGAAAGCGATATATTGCTTACCAATTACGAAAGAGTGCGCGACGGCAATATAGACCCGAAAGCCTTTACCGCCGTGTGTCTTGACGAAGCGTCGGTTTTAAGGTCATTCGGCAGTAAAACATATCAGACCTTTTTACCGAAATTCAAGGGAATAAAATATAAGCTTGTTGCAACCGCAACGCCCGACCCGAACAAATATAAAGAGATAATCCATTATGCGGGGTATCTTGAGGTTATGGATACGGGGCAAGGCTTGACCCGCTTTTTTAAACGCGACAGCACAAAAGCAAATAACCTTACGCTTTACCCGCACAAAGAAAATGAATTTTGGCTGTGGGTATCGAGTTGGGCGCTGTTTTTATCCTCGCCCTCGGATTTGGGCTATGACGCGACAGGCTATGACCTGCCGCCCATGAAGATAAACTACCATAAGCTGCCGGCACCCGAAGAAACAGCGGTTGACCGCAAAACAGGACAGATTAAATTTATAAACGACGCCGCCGAAGGTCTTACCGAGGCTGCAAGAGAAAAGCGGGAAAGCATTGCCGCGAGAATTGAAAAGGCAAAAGAGATAGTTGACGCGTCACCCGAGGATAATTTCATACTTTGGCACGACCTTGAAGCTGAGCGCCACGAGATAAAGCACCAAATGCCCGAGGCTGTGGAAATATACGGTTCGCAGGATTTGGATTTAAGAGAACGGCGGACGATAGATTTTTCCGAAGGCAAAATACGTCTGTTTGCAACCAAAAAAGAAGTATCCGGCAGCGGGTGTAACTTTCAGCGTTACTGCCACAGGGCGATATTCTGCGGTATAGATTACAAGTTTAACGATTTTATACAGGCGATACACCGTATATACCGTTTTTTGCAAACCGAAGAAGTGGTAATAGACATTATTTACACCGAAAGCGAACAATCGGTACTTAACGAGCTGCTTGCGAAGTGGGAGCGTTACAAGCACCAAGCCGCAAAAATGCAGGCTATCGTTAAGGAATATGGTCTCGGCAACAGACAAATAATCGCTCAGATGGAGCGGAGCATAGGAGTGAGACGCGCGGAAGTTAAAGGAAAGAATTTCACGGCGGTATTGAACGACTGCTGTGAAGAAACAAAGAATATGCCGGCTGATTCGGTTGACTTAATACATACCTCAATACCGTTTTCAAATCATTACGAATACACACCGTCATATAACGATTTCGGTCATAACGATAACAACGACCGATTTTTTGAACAAATGGACTTTTTAACGCCGGAGCTTTTAAGAATATTAAAGCCCGGGCGCATAGCGGCGATACACGTTAAGGACAGAATACTATTCGGCAATGCTACGGGTGACGGTATGCCGACGCTCGACCCCTTTTCGGATATGACGGTAATGCACTTTATGAAGCACGGTTTCAGATATATGGGGCGCATAGTGGTTTTAACCGACGTTGTAAGAGAAAACAACCAAACATACCGCCTCGGGTGGTCCGAACAGTGCAAGGACGGCTCGAAGATGGGAGTAGGCTGCCCCGAGTATGTTTTGCTTTTCAGAAAGCTGCCGACAGATACCACCAAAGCATATGCGGACAGCCCTGTGAGTAAATCAAAGGAAGAATATACCCGGGCGCAATGGCAGCTCGACGCTAACGCTTTTTACCGTTCGAGCGGCAACAGATTTTTAAGTAAGGATGAAATTAAAAATCTTTCCATTTCTCAGTTGCAAAAGGCTTACAGGAAATTTTCCGTTTCTCATGTATACGATTACGAAGAACACGTTGCGCAGGCAAAGCAGCTCGATAAGGACGGCAGACTGCCCGCAACCTTTGCACTTATGCCGCCTGCCTCTTGGTCAGATAAGGTGTGGGATGATATAAACCGAATGAAGACCCTTAACACAACACAATCGCACCGGCAGCAGGTTTTACACGTTTGCCCCTTACAGATAGACATAGTGGAGCGGATTATAAACCGATATTCAAACCCCGGTGAGCTTGTGCTTGACCCGTTCGGCGGGCTTATGACGGTGCCGCTCACGGCAATTAAGCTTGGGCGAAAGGGTTACGGCATAGAGCTGAACCCGGATTATTTCCGCGACGGCGTAGGTTATTTGAAACAATATGAAGAAACGAACGAACAGCTTACAATGTTCGATTTCGGTATAGATGAAGGAGCATGATAAAATGAACGGTTTACTTATACATAACGTCGAAGAAAAGCTGAACAAAGAATCCGCAGAGGTCGGCGGCAACAGAGAAAAGGTAATGCTTTCGGCGGTAAAATCCGCGCTCATCAACTTTTGCAGACAAGAAAGCGAATTTGCACAGGCAATACTCGAAAGCAAGAAAAGTCTTAAAGAGTGTATGACCGCCGTCGCAAAGGATTGCGGCAACAGTATAAGCGATTTGGAAGCCTATCGCCGGGCGGTGCAGTTCTATTTTCCGGGAGCGGATATCGAATTTAAAATGACGATAGATCTATGCGCGTCGGTCGGCGGCAAAGAAAAAGAACCCGTAAGCATTTCGCTTATGGATCTTTTGTGAGGCGGTGTATGCATATGAAATCGCCCGAATTTGAAGAATTGACCGAAGAAGAAAAACGGTTAATTGACGGTTTATTCCCGAATTATTTGTTTTATAAAACATTACCAAACGGAGACCGCGAATTTCATTGCACGCATTGCCGCCGGGAGTTCACAAAATCGCGCCTTGCGCGCACCGACACACCCGAAGACAGAAAGCTTATGACGGCAAATCACGGAGATTTAGCACGTTGTCCTCTTTGCGGAGCGTCGGCTACCGTTAAAAGCGTAGGCAAATCAAAACAGCGCAAAAACCTGTGGCACCGTGAAAAGGCGGTTGTTTTACACGCGGTAAATCACGACCGCGTAGAAGCAAGGTGCTATTTTGCCGAAAAGGATTATGAATACAGTCCTACTCCGGAAACAGAACTCATAGAAAAAAGCCGCTATCTTTTAACTCCCGGGAATGCAGTAAGATTTAAGGCAGAATATTACAACAGCGAATTTTACAGTACAAATACCGTCGGCGAGCCTTTTCCGAGTACAGCAATATTTTACGGCACGGATGAAGGCTATACGGTTTTCGGGCTCAACAGGTTAGAAAACACTTTTTTGAAATATAACCAGCTTGACAGCTTCACATCCCGCGATGCACAGTATTTTTCCGGCTGCGTATATAACGGTCCGATGATGGCTTACCTTTCATATTTTGCAGTATATCCGCAGCTTGAAATGCTGCAAAAATTAGGACATTATGATGTTGTGCGTGCGCTCGTCAAACAAAACAAAAAATCTTATCCGTATGTAAATTGGAAAGCGCAAAACATAACCGATTTCTTTAAAATGAGCAAGCAGGAATACAACAGCTTTAAGGAAAACGGCGGTACGCTCGGACTTTTGCGTGTGGCGTACAGCATTCGATTCGGTAAAGAACGGCTTGACTTTACAAAAGCAAAAAAACGTCTTGACTGCTTCGGAAGTGAGTATAATATCAAACGCTTTGCGGGCGAGGTGAAAAAGGCCGATATTTCGCCTGATGAAGCTTTTAAATATGTGCTTAAAAATGAAGATTACTCCGAATACACGGATTATCTGCGAATGGCGGACGCTCTCGGCTACGATTTAAAAGTTCACAATGTGGCCTTTCCGAAAAATCTTAAGGAAGCGCACGATAACGCAGCTGCAGCCGAACGCGTTATGCTTGAAGAAAAGAGAATAGCAAAGCTTAAAGAGCAGGAGCAGAAAGCGGTTAAGTACCTTGAGAAATACGAAAAGCAATACAGCTTTACCGATGGCACCTACTCGATTATTATTCCTCACACAATTAAAGAAATTGTGGACGAGGGCAAGGCTATGCAGCATTGCGTAGGCGGGTATGCCGGCAGACATATGGAGGGAACGCTTGCAATTCTGTTTTTACGGTTAACTGCGGAGCCGAATAAATCGCTTTACACAATTGAAATGCATGACAAAGCCTTAACGCAGGTGCAGGGCTACAATAACCGGACACCGCTTACCCCTGAGACAAAAGCCTTTTTTGATATGTGGCTTGCCTGGGTAAACGGCGGCAGTAAAAGAACAAAAATGGGCGAACCAATATCAGCACCGAAAACTGTAACCAAAACAGCATAAAGGAGTAAATTACCATGAATGAAATAACTAAGACGAACAAAGACAAAGCCTACGAGCTTAACAGCAGGATATTAGCCTGCGCCAATGCGGCGTATTCAAGCCTTATGGAATCGGCAAAGCTGTTAAAAGAAATGCGGGATACAAAGCTGTATCTCGAAATGGGATACGAAAGCTTTGAGGATTACACCGTGGCAGAGCTTGGCATTCACGAACGGCAGGCCTATACATATATAAAACCGTATGAGGAATTAGGCGAGCGGTTTTTGCAGTCAAATGCAAACCTCGGTATAACGAAGCTTGCCCTGATAGCTCAGCTGCCGAGTATAGACCGCGAGGAATTTACCGAGAACAACGACCTTGCCGGAATGACGGTAGAGCGGGTGAAACAGCTTGTTAAAGAGAACGACGCTAAGGGCGAACAGCTTAATATTTTGCAAGACGAACGCGACGAGGCGTTAGAGGACGCCGACAAGGCGGAAAAACGCATAGCCGAGCTTGAAAAAGAGCTTGAAGAGGAACGAAACAAGCCGGTGCCCGTAGCCGTTGCCGAGCCTGACCCTGCCGAAATAAAGAAAATAAAGGACGAAGCCGCCGAAAGCGCCAAAAAGGCAGCCGATAAGGAATTAAGAGCTGCCAAAAAGGAGCTGGAGGACAAGCACAAAAAAGAGCTTGCTTCTGCCGATGAGAGAGCCAAAGCCGACCGCGAAAAAGCGGTTGCCGAAGTCAAGCAAAAGCTTTCGGAAATAGACGCCGCAAAAGCCGAGGCGGTAAAACGCGCCGAACAGCTTGAAAAGCAGCTTGCCGTGTCCTCGTCCGCCGAAACGGTTAAATTTAAGTTTTATTTCGACGCGCTTGACGGGGACTTCAAAAAGATAACCGAAAGCTTAAAAAAGCAGTTTGAAGAAAACCCCGAAACCGCCGCAAAGTTTAAAAACGCCTGCTACGGCGCGCTGGATATTATGAAAAAATACCTTGATGAAATCGGAAAATAATTCAGAATTCGGAATGCGTAATGCGGAATTAAGGGAGAGGTTTATATGATAAATTTTACGATAGGACTAATAATAGGCGCGATAGTCGGCTACGGCGTATGTGCAATACTGAGCGCTAACGGGAGGGATTGAATTGAGCGACTACAACGAAGAATTTGACCGCCTGCGCCGAAACCGTGTAGAAGTATCCTTTTACAAGTACGGATCCGCGCGGGATAATTTCGGCAGCGGGCGGGTTGATGCGCTGGCAACAGCCGAGCGCTGCATCGAAGCATTTAAAAAAGACAAAAACAGCGAGCATTTGGTCGACGCCGCAAACTATTTAATGTTTCGGTACGCGTACCCTTATCCAGGCGATTATTTCAAAGCGACCGATAGTTCCGGTTCGGTAGGTACGGTCGGCACGCCGATAAATATGGAGGGGTGAAAAGAAGTGAAAAGCATACTCATAAGCATTAAACCTAAATGGTGCGAGCTGATGGCAAGTGGCAAGAAAACAATAGAGGTCAGAAAAACAAGACCAATCTGCGCTGTGCCGTTTAAGTGCTATATTTACTGTACGAAAGACAAGGGTATTTCGTTTTGGACGGGCAAGCGGTATGCCTATGCTGATGATAGAAGTCACAATCTGTTTGATGTATGCGGCAACGGCAAAGTTATAGGCGAATTTATATGTAACAAAATAGACCGACTGACTATTTGTGGGTATGACAATAAGAATCTGGAACTACGGCGTGTAGACAAAAATTTTGCGGCTTATGATTTGGATTGTGATTATCTGAATAAATGTCAATTATCACTTTGCGAGCTTAAAAATTATGCCAACGGCAGCGAATTATTCGGCTGGCGTATATCCGACCTTGTGATTTACGACAAGCCAAAAGATTTAGATGATTTTATGGCTTTTGGAAAAACGCATTGTAACCAAAAGAATTGCGTGTATTGCTTATATATGGGCATTGACGGTATATGTGATGTTAAGGATATAGGGCAACCTATGACAAGACCGCCGCAAAGTTGGTGTTATGTAGAGGAGTCAGAACAATGACCCCGCCGTGCAATAACTGTCCTGACCGGCATATCGGCTGTCACGGAGAATGTAAAAGATACCGAGAGTACAAATTAGAGCGGGGCAGGCTGTTGAAAGAGCAACATAAAAATTCACAGGTTAATCGGGATATTATATTAACACGGGATAATTTCTTTAAGCAAAGAGGGAGGGGAAAGTGATATGCCGAACAAAACATCTCAATCATCTTCGGGAGCGGCAAAGCGAAAGCCCATACCGCACGAAGCAAACGAGCAGGAGGCGCTTTTCCGTTGGGCATGGTTTATGCGCGGGAAATACCCCGAGCTCGACCTGCTCTACCATATACCGAACGGCGGCAGCCGAAACAGAATCGAGGCAGCCAATCTAAAGCGCCAAGGCGTAAAGGCGGGTGTACCCGACCTGTGCCTGCCGGTTGCACGCGGTAAATACCACGGCTTATACATAGAAATGAAATACGGTAAAAACAAGACTTCCAGCGAACAAAACAAATGGCTTGACGCTCTGGCGTGGCAGGGCTACGCGGTTGCGGTATGCTACGGCTGGGAAAAGGCGCAGGAACTTATAACAAAATACTTAAATCTTAAAGGAGACGTAAAAAAATGAAAAACGCATTTTGTAAATTCTGCGGGCAGATATCCGCAAACGAATACCCGGACAAAACAACCGAAAAGGAGCTTTCCGAGCTCGGCACTATGGATTGCAAATGTTATGAGGCACAGCAATACCAAAAAAGAAAGCTGCAAGCCGAAAAAGCAAAGCTTGAGCTTAAAGCGGTGTGCTGCGCGCCGGATGAAAACCACAACATAGCCGCGTGCGACGAAAACATACTGCCGATACTTGAAAGTGCCGTCGACCTTATGAGTGAGCAGAAAATCTATAAAATATCGCTCGGTGTGTCATCGGGTGGCGTTGTGGATATAAAAGCCACCTCGTCCGGTAAGATATCCATTGAGCGCCGCGTTGCTCTTAAGCAAAAGCGGGAAATAGAATAATGGATATTAAGCAAGCCATAACCGCGCAGCGACTGAAACGCCCCGTTATTTTAAATATTCCGCTGCTCGGAGATATTGAGTACGAACGCATATTAAGTATTCACAGCCATTTGCCGAAATACAAGATAAATACCACAGTTGCAATACTTAAAGATAAATGCGGGCACAGCGTGACTGCGGCGGGTCTCGATAAAATAAGACTGAAAGAACCCATAAAAACAACCGACCTGCCGAAAATCTGATTTTGCAGTCAATTGCAACTCTATATACATATATATAATATACCTTAAAAAAGAAAGTCCCTCCCGGCGGCAACCGAGAGGGACAGCAGAGCGATTTTTACGCCCCGAACCTTACATATATATAATACCACTTCGGGAGCGGAAAATCAAGTATTTTTAAAACGGGCGGACAAGCCCTATTTCGTCCTTGTATGCTATAGTAATAAGTCGACCAAAAATAAACCGCGGGAGCGGATGATAAAGGAGTTTTCCGAAATGAATAATAAAAATTCCGAAGTGTGTGAAAAAAGTCAAAGTCAGAGTCATGTCAAAGTCGGGTTCACGGAAGCCTTGCATACCGCAATGGCACAGATTGATTTACAGGAGTTCGACTGCGCCGACCGTGCGCTCGCTTACGAGCTGATTATGATAATGGCGGAGGTGTATTCCCTGTACCCGCGCTGCAGCGTGAAAATAAACGGAGACAAGCTTCCTGCCGAGACGGTGAGTGAAGTGTATTCGCAGCTCTGCTCGGATCATCTCAAATTTTGCATAGGAAAATTCCGCGAAGCAAGCTACGAAATCAAATACCGCAAGTCATATTTTCGCACGGCGCTTTACAATTCTGCCTTTGAGTGCGAGAGCTACTATGAAAATGCCATACGAAAGGACGGTTGGGCGTAATGGAGCGCGAGAAGAAAACAATTTCAGGGCGGCTGCTCGAAGCAGATTTTTACCCTGTATGGGAAAACGGCAACAAAATGCCTGTCCGTCCGAGCGGCACGAAAGAATCAAGCGAAGCACAGAAAAAATACAACAACAATATGGCGATAAAACGGGCGGTGCGGCTTATAAACGCAAATTTCGATAACGAGGATTTATTGCTTACTTACACCTACGAACAGAAATTCGCTCCGCGGACAATCGAGAAAGCTTCCAGGGACATGGATAACTATAAGCGCCGCATCAAGACTCGGCGCGCATCGGAACTTAAACGAATAGAAAAGCTTTTAAAAACAGACCCGCAAAACAAAAAATACCGTGCGCGTTTAAAAAAGCTTAAGGCGCCGTTTAAATATTATTACACAATCGAAGAAGTGATTTACAAAACAGGCTCGCTTAAAGGGCAGAAGAATTATCATGTTCATCTGTTCATGACGGGCGGGCTGGATCGTGATACGGTCGAAGCTATGTGGGGCAAGGGTGTGCGCGTTAATGCCCGCCGTTTCCGCCCCGAGGTGTTCGGGCCGGAGGCTGCCGCGAGGTATATATCCAAAGACCCGCAGGGGCGCAAGCGCTTTCGTCATTCGCAAAATCTTGTACAGCCGGAAACCCGTGTAAAGGACGGGCATATTTCCTCGCGCACGGTTGAACGCATGGCAAAGCAGCTGGTGGACGATAAAGAATACTGGGAGCGCAGATACAAGGGCTACCGCTTTTTGCGGTGCTTTTCACGCTTCAACAAATACAACGGGCATTGGTATGTGTCGGTCGTAATGTACAAAGCCGACAGCGACGGGCTGCTGCCCGATTGGAAGATTAAAGGAGATGATTGGATGGATATGTCGCAGTATTAATGCGAAATTCAGAATAAAAGGAGATTTTGGAATGAAGAATAAAAACCTGTACACAAAGGTCTGTCCGTCCTGTGGTAAGACCTTTAGAACCGATAACGAGAGCGCGGAGCGCTGCAGCTCTTGCGTAAAGAAGGAGCAGGCAGCCACCCCGACGCCGCTCGAAAAGAAAAAGAAGGCGAGGAAAGCTTCGCCCGCATGGGATATCCCGCTCGCAGAATTTTGCAGAGTGCTGACGCGATACAATGACCGCTGCGGCACCTGCTACACCTACGGGCAGATGACCTACTTAATTGACAGCGGGCGTATATCCCGCAAAGAATTTTTGAGACGCTGAAAGGAGCAATACCGGTATGACGCTTAAAGAGCTTTCACAGCTTTACTACCTCAACCGAGAAATAGAAGATTTGAAAATTAAAATATCCGAGCTGGAAAACAAAGCTACCGACACCTCGGTTAAAATAACGGGTATGCCGCACGGCGCGGGTGCCGGGGATAAAATAGGGCGGGCTGTGGCGGAGCTTGATTACTACAAAGCAAAGCTCATGAATCGGCTCGAACAGTGCCGCATAGAGCTGATCCGATTGAACGATTACATATCCGCCTGCCCTGACAGCCTGACGCGGCAGATACTCACATACCGTTTTGTGAATGGGCTTTCGTGGAACCAGGTGGCGGCGCATATCGGGCATACGGTCACGGTATGGTCTGTCAAGGATACGACATACAGGTATATCAAGAAAAATTAAATTTGACACCATTGACACTTTTTAACTGCTACAATGGTATTGTGGAGTTAAGGGCAAGGCGGTGAGGTTATGGCAAAAGAGTTCGCAAAAGCATTTTACAACAGCAAAGCGTGGCAAGCCTGCCGAAAGGCATACATTGCCGAGCGCGTGCTTATCGACGGCGGTATGTGTGAAACCTGTCATGAAAAGCCGGGATATATCGTTCACCATAAAATCCCGCTCACGGCAAAAAACATACACAATCCAAGCGTCACACTTAATCGCGACAATATGAAATTTGATTGCAAGGATTGTCACGACCGTGAAGAAGCTCACGCTTTCGTAAAACAAAGCAGATTGAAATGCTTTTTCGATGCAAGCGGTCAGCCTGTCGCGCCGGGCACTCCCCCCATTGGCGGCGAGAGGGGTCTGCCGACAAAGACCGATTGCCCCACTTAAACTTTTACGCACAGCAAAATCACACGAAAGGGGTAAAAAATGGCTCGAATTAAAAAAAATACACCTTATATACCGACGATTAAGGAAATTCCCGATTTAGTCGATGAAAACAGGCGGGATTTAGCTCAAAAACTTGTAAATCGAGCTGTTTTTATGGAAAAAACCCTTAAAAAACTCGAAAAACAAGTCAAGGAAGAGGGAGCGGTTATATCATGCAAAAACGGCAACGGCTTTGATACCACAATGGAGCACCCGGCGCAAAAGTCATACAACACGATGATAGGCAAATACAATGCTCTGATGAAAACCATCATCGATATGATACCGGAAAAAATCGGCGGCAACGACGAGCTTATGGAATTTATCAAAAAACGAAAATGACAGAATTTGAAAAATACTTTTCCGCCGTGTGCGACGGCAGGATAGTCGCCTGCGAGAAGCTGAAACGGCAAAGCGAATGCCTTTTGGAGCAATATGCACACCCGGGAGAATTTCATTTTGACAGCAAAGAGGCTAAAAGACACACGGATTTTATCGAAACGTTTTGCAAGCTCCCAACCGGTAAAATAGGCACTCCACTGAAATTGGAATTATTCCAAAAAGCTCGCCTGCAAGCGATTTTCGGCTTTGTGGACGATAAAGATATGCGGCAATACAACGAGGTTTTGATTATCGAGGGCAGAAAAAACGGAAAAACCACCGAAACCGCCGCTGTTGAAAACGATATGCTTGTAAACGACGGTGAGGGCGCACCGCAAATTTACAACATTGCGACTATGCTCGACCAGGCGAAATTGGGCTTTAATGCCGCGCATAAGATGGTCAAGCAATCTCCGGCACTGAGTCGGCATATTAAAAAGCGCGCCGCAGATTTGTATTTCCCGTTCAATATGGGCTTTATAAAAGCGCTTGCAAGCAATTCAAACAGTCTTGACGGTCTTGATGTCCACTGCGCGGTCATAGATGAGCTGGCGGCAATAAAAAACAGAGATATATACGACTTGATTAAACAGGCAATGGGGGCAAGATGTCAACCGTTGCTTTTTTGTATCACGACAAACGGCTTTGTGAGAAACGGCATATTTGATGCGCAGTACGAATATGCACGGAAAATAATTTACGGCGAAGAGCAAAACAAGCGCTTTTTGCCGTTTATTTATGAGCTTGACGATGTTTCGGAATGGGATGAGCCCGAAATGTGGATTAAAGCAAATCCGGGACTGGGAACGATAAAAAGAGAAGATTATCTTGTTCAAATGGTGGAAAAAGCGAAAGCCGACCCGAGCTTTAAACCGACCGTTCTTGTCAAGGATTTCAACATACCGCAAACGAACGAAGCTGCATGGCTCAACTTTGAAGACCTCGATAACAAAGAGAAATTCGATATAAAGTTCGATTATTGCGTAGGCGGATTCGACGCCGCCGACAGCATAGATTTAAACGCCGCAAAAGCGATTTGCATGCGCCCGGGCGACAACAAGATCTATGTCAGACAAATGTACTGGCTGCCACAGGCGGTTATCGATAAATACTCGAACGAGGGCAAAAGGCAAGGGCGCGACAATGTGCCGTATGAGCTGTGGATATCGCAGGGATATTTGCGCACTTGCCCGGGGAATAAATGCGACAAGCGCATTTTTCTTGAATGGTTTAAAGAACTACGGGACGTCGAAGATTTATACACGATGTACATAGGCTATGACCCGTGGCATATAGACGATACACTGCTCAGGGAATTTCAAATGGAGTTCGGCAAAAATTCAATGATACCGATAAGGCAGGGCGTATACACGCTGTCACAGCCTATGAAAGACCTTGCGGCGGATTTTAAGGCACGCAACATTGTGTACAACAACAATCCGATTGACAAATGGTGCTTAATAAATACCAACGTCAAAACGGATATAAACGGCAATATTCAGCCCGTAAAGGGTCTTGACCCGAGGCAGCGCATAGACGGCACAATAGCTCTTCTGTGCGCATATACGGTCTTGCAAAACAAAAAGGACAAATACATTGAATTGAACGAGGGTGTTTAAGTGGGATTATTTGAAAAAATCCGTCAAAAAGAAAAAATGGAGCAAAAGGTGAGCGATTATTTTCGCCTTATGAACGGATACGTGCCGATATTTTCCTCTTTTGAGGGCGGGCTGTACGAAATGGAGCTTACGAGAGCGGCGATACATTCTTTCGCAACTCACTGTTCAAAGCTCAAGCCGGAAATTAAAGGCCCGGGCAATCAAAAGCTTGAAAGAACACTGCAATTTAAGCCTAACCGTATTATGGACGCGAAAAAATATCTTTACAGGCTTGCTACCGTGTATATGACGGACAACACGGCTTTTGTAGCGCCGCTGTACGATAATTTCTTTGAGATAATCGGTTTTTATCCTTTGCTTACAAGTAAATGCAGAATTGTCGATTACGATAAAAAGAGATATTTGCGCTATGATTTCGGGAACGGACAACACGGCAGTGTTGAGCTGGAAAACGTCGGCATAATGAACCAATTTCAGTACCGTGACGAGCTTTTCGGCGAAAGCAACGCTTGTATGCGCCCGACAATGGACCTTATGAACGTTCAGAATCAGGGAATAATTGAGGGAATTAAAAACGGGGCGTCAATCCGTTTTCTTGCAAAGCTGGCAAACTCGCTCAAAGACAAAACGATAGCGGAAGAGCGGAAAAGATTTATCGAAGATAATTTAACCGTCACGAATAACGGCGGCGTTATGATGTACGACGCAAAATACGAGGACGTGAAAGTGATAGACTCTAAACCGTTTATCGTAAATCCTATGCAGATGTCGCAAATCAAGGAAAATGTCTTTACATATTTCGGCACAAACGAAAAGATTTTGCAAAACAACTTTACGTCGGACGAATGGAACGCCTATTACGAGGGCAAAATTGAGCCCTTTGCGATAGAAGCAAGTCTTGTTCACACAAATATGGTATTTTCGGAGCGCGAGGTGGCTCATGGCAATCAAATTATGTTCACCGCCAACAGGCTGCAATATCTCACCAATTCCGAAAAGCTGAACACGGTCACACAGCTGTTTGACCGCGGATTTATGACCCATAATCAAGGACTTGAAATATTCAATATGTCGCCCGTTGAAAACGGCGATAAGCGTTATATTCGCAAGGAATATATCGAAACAAATAACCTCGATGAAACCTATGTAAAAAATCCCGTAAAGGAGGAGAAATAAGATGAACAAAGAAATTGAGAACATCGAAAGACTGATGACCGATAAAGGTGTTGAGTTCAGAGATTTTAACATCACCGGCATTAACACAAGAACAGAGAGTGACAGCAGCAAAAAGCTGATTGTAGAGGGCGTACCGTGTGTATTCGACACCGAAACTGTGCTTTACAGGGGCAAAAATTACGAATACCGCGAGAAGGTGGCCACAGGAGCGTTTGACGGCGCAGACCTGTCCGATGTTATTTTTAACTGCAATCATCACGGGCGCGTATATGCCCGCACCCGCAACGGCTCTCTGGGGCTTACCGCCGAAAGTGACGGCCTGCATATGTCGGCAGAGCTTTTATCGGGCGATGAGGGTCACGCAGAGCTTTACAGAGATATCGAAAACGGCTTGATAGACAAAATGTCGTTCGCTTTTACAATCAAAGAGTGCGAATACAAGTACATAGAGCGAAACGACGGCACACCCGATATAACCGTAAGAACCATAACTAAAATAGACAAAGTGTACGATGTATCAGCGGTAGACATACCCGCTTACGATACTACTTCAATTTCGGCGCGCCGTTCGTTTGACGCGGAAAGGGAAAGACGAAATGCGGAAAGCATTAAGCGCAGAAAGTTGGAGTTAAAATTAAAATTAGAAGGAGTAAATTAAAATGGCAAGATTACAGGAAATCGAAGAAAGACTGTCCGCTATAAAAGCGGAAATGAATACCGAGGGTGCAAATCTCGATGCGCTCGGTACAGAGGTTGACAACCTTATTGCAGAGCGCGCAAGACTGCTCGGCGAAATTGAGACAAGGAGGGGTATTCTTGATAAAATCGGGAACGGTGCCGCAGGAGAAGGCGCGCCCGTAATTCCAACCGAGGAAAAAAGGAGCTTTGATACTTCAAGCCCCGAATACCGTTCGGCATTCTTGAAGAATTTGAGAAATCTCGATCTTACCGAGGTTGAAAAGCGTGCGTTTTCAAGTGGCTCAAGCTCTGCTGGTGCTGTTATACCAACAAGCACCGCGAACGAGATTATCAAGAAATTAAAGCAGCACGCACCTCTGCTCGGCGAGATAACCCTGCTCAATGTTTCGGGCAATGTTAAATTCGCGGTAGAAAACGCCAAAGCGGACGCGGCAATTCACGCCGAGAATGCCACAATTACCGCCGGCGCCGATACCTTTACAACCGTAACCCTTACAAGCTACGAAATAGTAAAGCTTGTTCAGGTATCCGAAACGGTCAAAACAATGTCGATAGACATCTTTGAAAGCTGGCTTACCGATATGATAGCCGAGAAGGTTGCCGAAAAGATAGGTGCTTTCCTCATTTCGGGCACCGGCAGCGAACAGCCCGCCGGGGTAAGCTCTGCGGCAACGTGGGGCGACGCAAACAGCGTTACCGTAACGAAAACGGGAACACTGTCCGCCGCGAATGTTCAGGCGCTTATAGGCTTGCTTGACGGCGTATACGACGCAAACGCCAAATTCCTTATGAGCAAAAGAACCCTCTTTACCGACTTTATGCCGTTGCAGGATAACAGCAAGAACAAAATAGTTACCGTTGAAGGTCACAACTATTATGTTTACGGTTATCCGGTTATGCTCGATGACAACGTAACCGTTCACGAGGCATACCTCGGCGATTTCAAAAAGATTGTCGGCAATCTCTCGCAGAACATCACCGTTAAAAGCGATTTCGACATCACAACCAACAGTTACAGATACTTGGGCGTTGCTATGTTCGACTCAAAAATCGCAGATTCCGAAGCGTTCGTAAAGCTTGTAAAAGCTACAGCCTAATTGAAAGGGGCGGTTAGATGTTTGAAAAGGTCAAAAAGGCGTTGAGGTTTTCAAACAACGCGCTTGACGATGATTTAAAAAGAAACATTGACGCCGCCCTGCTTGATATGGGCAGAGTGGGCGTCGGTGCGGATAAAACCGAAAACGAGCTTGCCGTCCAATGCGTGGCTCTCTACTGCAAGTGGATATATAACTTTATGGGCAAGGGCGACGATTATCTTAAAGCTTATGAGCGCCTGCGTGACGCTATGAGTATGTGCGAGGAATACCGATGAATGACGTTGTATATCTTGTAACCGAAATCACCGAAGAGGACGCGCTCGGCAACAATATTGTTAAAGAGCGCTCCGAAACCGCCGTATTCTGCGAAATATTAAGCGCGGGTCAACAGGAGTTTTTAAAAGCGGCAACGGTAGGCTTTAAGCCGCAGTACCGTGTAAAGCTTTGGAAACAGGAATATTCCGGGCAATCGGTCGTCAGAATAGAGGGCGATTATTACTCTGTATACCGTACATTCGTTTTAGACGAATTTGCGGAGCTTTATTTGGAGAGGAGAGTCGGAGAGCAATGAGAAACCGAATTGTTGGAGTTGAAAACTTTGCTACCGAGGTGACAAAAGCACTTCAGGACTGGACGCAAGATGTACAATACGAGGTAGTAATGGCAGTCGATGAAAAGGCTAAAAAGCTTGTTAAACTCTTAAAAGCAAGCTCTCCTAAAGAAACCGGCGCATATAAGAGAAACTGGACTTCTAAAAAGGTAACGGATAATTATAGCTTTTATCAGCGCATAGTTCACAACCGCAAACGTTATCAATTAACTCACTTGCTCGAAAACGGTCACAGAAAAGGCAAAAACCAAAAAGCAGACGTAAAGGCTATAACGCATATTGGGCCTGCGCGCGACCGAATAGAAAAGGAATTTGAACAAGCGGTCATTGACGCGATTAACGGCAGTAAGCGCGGCGGCGGAGGTTACAGATACACTAACTCTGAAAAACTGATACACGGGAGCAGAAATAAATGACTTTAGGAGAACTAAAAACACTGCTTTGCGGGAGCGGAATACCGTTCACTTATGAATTTTGGGATGAAAAACGCAAGCCGGAATTTCCCTACGGTGCTTATTATACCGACGGTGCGGATACCGTGCACGCCGACGGCGGCACTGCGCTCATATTCACAAACGTAGTAGCAGAGCTATGGACCAAAGTTAAAAGCCCCGACAGCGAGGCAAAGCTCGAAAACGCGCTTGCCGCCGTCGATATTTCGTTCAGCAAGGGCGAGACCTCATTCGAGAAGACAGAAAACGCATTTGTCACAACATACGAATTTCAAATTTAAGGAGGATATTTAAAATGGGAAACACGTCAGCTGCGACAAATACCGCAGCGGTAAAAAACAGATTTCATTCAAAGCTTAAAGCATTATATTACGCTCCGGCAACACTTACGGAAACGGCGGGAGTTAAAACGATAACCTACGGCACGCCCGTAAGAATGTTCGATGCGGTATCGCTTTCGCTTTCCAAAAAAGGCGACCTTATAATCGTAAGGTCGGACGGCACCGAAGACGTTATCGGCACGGACAACCAAGGCTACGACGGCGACGTAGAGCTTTTCAGATTGCCTGAGAGCTTTGAAACCGACTGCTTAAGCAGTACAAAAAACACCGACGGAACGGTTGACGAGTTTGAAAAGGACGACGCAAAGCCCTTTGCGCTTCTTTTTGAATTTGTCGGCGATAAAAAGAACGTGAGGCACTGCCTTTATTGGTGCTACGCCAACCGACCGAACGTTGAGGGCGATAACCCCGATTCCAAAGAGCCAAAAAACGAAAGCATTGCAATTTCGGCGCGTCCCCGACCTACCGACGGTAAGATAAAGACCAAAACCGGTGACACAATAACGGACAGCGTTTATAACGCATGGTACACCGCCGTACCCGACCAAACAGCGGGGTCTTAATATGATAAAAACCGTGACTTTCGGGGATAAGACGGTAAAATTGAAAGCCTCGGCAGCAACACCGAGGCTGTACCGCGATATGCTTGACCGCGACATTTTCACCGATTTTGATAAGCTTTTAAACCTTGAAGCTGTGTCCGATTCCGAGCGGTGGAGCATTTTTGAAAATATGGCGTTTGTAATGGCAAAACAGGCGGACAACACCCTTCCTGATGATATATCGGAGTGGCTCGACAGCTTTGACGGCGTGCCCGCAATAACGAACATTACGTCGGATATCATTGATTTATGGCTGGGGAACACAAAAACCCGCTCCAAGGCTAAAAAAAAAGCAGACTGACCGTCCGCGAGTATAATACAGCAGTATTCCTTTTGCGTTGTTTGGAATTGGGATTATCCATATCCGAGCTTGATATGCTGACTGTCGGAACGGTATACGATATGGCAACCGAAAAAGCCAACGACAGCTACGATTACCCCATACAAATGACGCAAGAGGATTACGACGCTTTTTAATTGTTGTAAAATCTGTCGAAGGCTGTTATAATAGTCTTGTGATAAGGTGAGCCAATAACGGATAGGCGGTTAAGTCTTGCCCCT